>Ga0302326_10019291_pt1 | contig 14096 bp, 9 predicted proteins | sample Palsa_T0_3_FD_202264 | JGI IMG/M metagenome (GOLD analysis project Ga0302326, IMG submission 202264) | Peat permafrost microbial communities from Stordalen Mire near Abisko, Sweden - Palsa_T0_3 | ecosystem: Environmental > Terrestrial > Soil > Palsa > Peat permafrost | place: Sweden: Abisko... | reverse complement strand
GCAGGTGCATCGGGACGACAGAGGCCACTTCCTCGAGCTCTTCCGCGGCGCCGAGTTCGCCGCCGACCTCGGCTACCAGCTCGATGTCGCGCAGGTCAACTGCTCGGTGTCGCGGCGCGGGGTGATCAGGGGCATCCACTACGCCGATGTCCCGCCCGGGCAGGCGAAGTACGTCAGCTGCGTCTCCGGGGCGATCCTGGACGTGATCGTGGACGTGCGAGCGGGCTCCCCCGCCTTCGGCCGGTGGGAGGCCGTGCGGCTCGATGACGCCGACCGCCGGGCGGTGTTCCTGTCCGAGGGGCTCGGCCACGCCTTCATGGCGCTGACCGATGAGGCCACCGTGATGTACCTGTGCTCGACGCCGTACGCGCCGGGCCGCGAGCACGGCGTGCACCCGCTCGACCCCGCGCTCGCGATCGCGTGGCCGCTCGACGAGGTCGGCGGCGCCCCGGTGCTGTCCGACAAGGACGCGGCGGCGCCGGCCCTCGAGCAGGCGCTGCGGGCCGGCCAGCTGCCCCGGTACGACGACTGCGTCGGGTACCAGGGCAAGCTCAGGGCCGGAGGCGACGGCCTGCTTGCGCGGTTAGCGCACGGTCAGCAGCGCGACCGTGATGCCGTCCTCCTGGTAGAGCGTCTGGGTCAGGTAGCCCTTGCTCTCCAGGTAGGACTCCTCGTTCCCCGGGATCGAAGTGAACGGGTTCGACGCGTCGCGCGCGAGCCGGTCGACGTAGACCAGCCAGATCCTCGGGGTGCCGGTGAGGCAGCTCGACGGGCTAGCGCACTCGACCGGCTGCAGGGCGGCCGCCTGAGCCGGCGTCTCGGCCTGGAAGACCGCCTTGGGGATTGGCCCGCCGCGCAGGTAGTAGCCGATGGCCGCGTCGACCTCGTAGTGGTTCTGGTCGTCGATCTGGTAGACGATGCCGTCACCTGGCCGCTGGTTGGCCGCGATCACCGCCGCCGCCGCCCGGTAGTCCACCGGCTCGCCGTTCGCCATCGTGACCGGGAACGCCCACGCGTTGTGGGCCAGCGGCTTGCGAATGGCGAGCTGGTCGTGCGCGCCGAGCGCCGCGACCGCCACCACCAGCGCCGTCGCCACGGCGGCGTAGCCCGGCCGCCGCGCGGTCGCGAACCGCGGCAGGCGAAGTCGCGGCCAGCGCAGCCGCGGCAGCCGCTCGGCCGCCCCCGCGACGCCGAGGCCGGCCGCGACCGACCAGGCCGGGACCGTGAACAGCATGTAGCGGAAGGTCCAGTAGGAGTCAGGCCCCTGGGAGACGAGCCAGACCGCCACGATCGGGAGGATCCCGCCGGCCAGCGCGTACCCCGCCAGCACCCGCTGCCGCACGCCGACTAGCGTCACCACCGACGCCAGCGCGAGCAGGATGACCACGAGGGCGACCGGCGTCGAGGCGAACAGCTCGGGCCACAGCCCGTCGATCACCCCGAAGAGCGCGGCGACGTGCGGGACCGGCTGCTGGCCGATCTGGGAGGTCGACTGCGCGTGCCCCTCGAGCACGACCGGCGCGTCAACGATGACCCCGATGACCGCCGCCAGGCTGAACCAGCCGAGCAGGGCCAGCGGCCTCCCCTCCACCGGCTCTGGCCTGCCGCCGGGCAGGGCGCGGCCGCCGTCGGGCGCGTCCTCGCCCCCGATGCGCACCGTGCGCAGGCAGAAGTCGGTCGCCACGATGGCCGCGTGCGCGGCCAGCACGCAGAGCGCGACCAGGTTCGACGCCCCGACGGCGGCCACCGCGAGCGCGTAGCAGCCCCACCGTAGCCAGGTCGGGCGCTCCATCGCGCGCAGCAGCAGCAGGGTGGCGAGCGCCGCGAACAGGGTGGCGAACGCGTACGGCCGCGCCTCTTGCGCGAAGCGCGAGACGCTGGGCACGACCGCGAAGATCAGGCCGCTGATCAGTCCGACCCGGGTGCCGCCGAGCCGCTTCCCGGTCAGCGCGACGACGGCGGCGGCGCCGGTCATCGCGAGCGCGGACGGCAGCCGCAGCGCGGCGGCGGAGGTGCCGAAGACGGCCATCCACAGGTGCAGCCCGAGGTAGTACAGCCCGAGCACCGCGTCGACGTGGTGCACCATGGCCCACAGCTGCGGCAGCGTCCGGCTGGCGGCCGACCACGTCGCGAGCTCATCGCGCCACAGGATCGGCACGTTGATCTGGTAGAGCCCGAGCGCCGCCGTCACCACGGTCGGCACCGCCCAGGCCAGCCACGTCGGCGCCGACCGGACGACCGCGGCCCGCGGCCGGGTGGTCACTTCAGGCTCAGCGCCGGCAGTCACGGGATTCACGACGACGATCGCACCCTTCCGCAGGGGATCTTGAACTGCCACCAGCCATGGTGGTGGTAGAAGTAGTCAGCGTTGCCAGGGTTCTCGCACGTTTTAGTGGCCGCCGCCACGACCGCCGTCCAGGGCGGGCTGGTTGACCGGCCGTTTACCACGCGATAGTTGAAACCGCAGGTCACGGCCAGCACGAGGGCGAACGCCAGGACCGGCGCCCAGGCTATCGGAGCCGGGCGCGGCCGGACCGCATCGGCTGCATCGGCCGCGCCGGCCGCGTCAGCCGCACCGCGCGGCCGCAGCAGCGCCACGATGCCCGTGTACACCAGCAGAGCGGGCGCGATGACGTACCGAGGCTGCACGATCGGCAGGTTGTTGATGATCTCGCCGACGAACAGCAGCACGCTGAAGACCAGCGCGGTCACCGCCAGCGGCCAGTCGGGGGCGGTCAGCCTGACCGCCGCGAAGATGATCGCGGCCGCCACGATGGCCCACGCGCCCCAGATCAGGGCGGTGTGGATCGCCAGGTCGGGGATGACCAAGGGGAGCGTATGACCGTCGCCGTTGGTGCCCGGGCCGCCCAGGGCGTCCTCGCCGAACAGCGCCCGCGGCACCACCCGGGTCACGTAGTTGCCGAGGACCCAGAGCGGGTTGGTCCACCCGCTGGCGTTCCGGTTGCTCATCCCGCGGAGCTGAACCGACCACTGGGCGGCCAGGCCCGCCGCCCAGCACCCGGCGATGGCGATCGAGACCTTCGACCGGTCGGCGATCAGCCGGGCCGCGACCAGCGGCGCGAACAGCAGCGGGAGGATGCTCGAGAGCGTGGTGCCGAGCATGATGACGGGCGCGGCGAACTGGCCCGCCCGCGTCCCCGGCTGCCACAGCAGCAGCCAGAAGATGCCGTAGAGGGCGATGAACTGCGTGGTGGCGAGGTCGTTGTTCGCCTGCGTGTAGCCGAGCGGGATGAGGCACGCGGGCGCGGCGATCAGCAGCCGGAGCCACGGGCTGCTCAGGTGCGGCCCGCTGGCGATGTAGGCGATCAGGCCGAACAGCGCGTACCCGATGGCCGCGCAGGCCGACATGACCCCCGGCACCCAGGTGAGCGGGAACGTCATCGCGACCGCCGTGACCGCCCGCGGCACCACGTCGTAGTACCCGTTCATCTGGGTGGTGAGGGTGGTCATGACCGACTCGTGCAGCGCGTCCTGGAGGAAGTTGTTCGCGTCCTCGATCCAGATCGTGTTGAGCGCCCCGGGGCCCGAGGTGCGCGCCAGGCTGACCGCGGCGCCGACCACGACGAAGGCCGCGCCGCCCGCGACCTGGCGCCAGCTGACGGTCCGGGCCAGCGGCGGCAGGAACAGGGCCGACCGCAGCCACTGGCCTGCCCCCGCTAGCGTCGTCGACGGCGGGGCACCGGGACTGGCGGTCTCGGCTGGAGTCATGGACTGCATGAGCCCACACATTAGTCCCTAATTCCGACCGGCTTAGCGGATTTTAGATAGGATCTGCCGATGGCGTTGAGACGACCCCGGCGGGCGAGAGATTGCGCAGGACGTTCATGAGTCAGGAAGCAAGCGCGGAAGTCGCCCCGGGCGGGACCGGTACGGTTCCGCCGCGGCTGGCACCGCCTCGGCCGGGCTCGGCCGGGTCGCGGCTGGGCCGGTCGGTCGCGGTCGCCGTTGACTGGCTGCGGTCTGACGTCTTCCTCCGCACCGAGAGCGGGCCGGTCGGCTGGCGGAAGATCCTGCTCGCCCTCGCCTGCGTGATCGGCGGCGCCGCGGTCAGCCTGTCCCGCACCGTCGGGCCCGGATCACTCAACACGATCTGGATCGAGGACGCCAAGAACCTGCTCAGCCAGGCGCTCAACTCCCCCTTCACGCAGACCGTCAAGACCCCGATCAGCGGGTACTACCAGCTGCCGGCGCGCGTGATCACCGAGATCGCGATCCGGTTCCCGTTGAGCTGGGTGCCGGGGATCATGTCGGCCGCCGCCGCCCTCCAGTACGCGGTGTACGGCCTGGTCGCCTACATCGCCAGCGGGCCGTACCTGCGCAGCCCCTGGCTGCGGCTGCTCATCGCCGCCCCCGTGTGCGTGATCCCGCTGGCGTACACGCAGGCCAACAACGACCTCGTGACCGTCCAGTTCATCGGTCTGTACGGCGCGTTCTGGACCTTGCTGTGGGTACCGGGCACGCGGGCCGGGCGCATCCTGTCGCCGCTGGTCCTGCTCAGCGTGTCTTCGACCGCGGCCCTCGCGATCGTGCTGGCCCCGCTCGTGGTCGCCCGGCTGATCGTCGACCGGTCCAAGAACGCCATCTTCCTGGCGGTGTTCTGGGTCGCCGGGGTGCTGCTGCAGATGAGCCTGACCCTGGAAGGCAAGAGCAAGCACTACCTGCTCGGCTTCAACGGCCCGCTGTTCGTGCTGAAGTACTACGCGGGCCGGGTCGTGCCGCGGGCGATCTTCGGCGAGAGCGCGCTCGGCGGTCCCGGCGCCAACTACCGGGGCGACCTCCAGCCGCTGCACATCGTCAACACGGCCGCGCACATCGCGCTGATCGGCGGCGCCTGGGCGGTCGTGGTGATCGCGGTCGTCCTCGCCGTCACCCGCCTGACCGACCCGAACTGGGCCCTCGCGATCGTGGCGGGGCTGTTCAGCCTGGCCATGTTCGCCGACGCGATGCTGATCAACACCGCCGTCGTGCAGCCGCGCTACGTCATCGCGCCAGCGCTGCTGATCTACACCGCCCTGGTCGCCCTGCTGCGCCCGCGGCGGCGGGAGGGGGCGTCACCCGCCCGCGCGACCTTCGGCTGGCTGCCCGTCGCCGCGTTCGCGGTGCTGCTGGCGGTGGCCGTGACGCTCAATTTCCGGGTGACGAACGGCCGCACCACCAGTCCCCCGTGGACCAGCGTCGTCGCCAGCGCGACCGCCGCCTGCGCCCACCCGCACGTGGCCTCCTACGTCTACACGCACGAGTGGTGGCAGGTCAGCATCCCCTGCTGGCGGCTGCGCTAAGCGCCCGCCCGGCGGCGAGGCCGGAGCGGGCAGCCGGCCGCGGCGCACATCCCCGGCGACGATACCCTCTATTACCCATCGGATAAGTTGGATTAGATTCGGAAACGGAAGGCCCCCATGGCTGGCAGTGGACATGACCTGCGGATCAGCGTCATCGGTACCGGCTACCTCGGTTTGACCCACGCGGTCTGCATGGCCGACCTCGGGCACCAGGTGCTCGCCGTCGACGTGGACGCGGACAAGATCGCCAAGGCGGCTCGCGGCGAGGCGCCGTTCTTCGAACCGGGGCTCGAGCCCCTGCTGCGGAAGAATCTGGACTCCGGACGGCTCCGCTTCACCGACTCGTTCGCCGAGATCGGCGAGTTCGGCGACGTTCACTTCCTGTGCGTGGGCACGCCGCAGGCGGCCGGCGGGAACGCGGATCTGAGCTACCTGCACGCTGCCACGAACGCGCTCGCGCCCCACCTGACCAGGCGGGCCCTGCTGGTCGGGAAGTCGACCGTGCCCGTCGGCACCGCCCGGCAGCTGCTCGCGATCGCCCGCGCGGCGGCGCCGGCCGGCGACCTGGTCGACCTCGCGTGGAACCCCGAGTTCCTGCGCGAGGGGTACGCGGTGCAAGACAGCCTGACCCCGGACCGGATCGTCCTCGGCGTCACCTCGGAGCAAGCGGACCGGACCCTGCGCGAGGTCTACGCCACCCCCCTGGCCGCAGGCACCCCCGCGCTGACGATGGATCTCGAGACCGCCGAGCTCGTCAAGGTCGCCGCTAACGCCTTCCTCGCGACCAAGATCTCCTTCATCAACGTGATGGCCGAGATGTGCGAGGCGTCCGGTGCGGACGTGATCCCGCTGGCCGAGGCGATCGGCCTGGACGAGCGGATCGGCCGCAAGTTCCTCTCCCCCGGGCTCGGCTTCGGCGGCGGCTGCCTGCCCAAGGACATCCGCGCCTTCAGGTCGACCGCCGCCGAGAAGAGCGTCGGCTCGCTGGTCGACCTGCTGACCACCGTCGACACCATCAACCTGGGCCGCCGGGACCGCGTCGTCGCGCTCGCCCGCGAGGCGGTCGGCGGCACCCTCGCGGGCAAGCGGATCGCCGTCCTCGGGGCCGCGTTCAAGCCCAACAGCGACGACATCCGCGACTCCCCCAGCCTCGGCGTGTGCGGACGGCTCGCGGACGAGGGCGCGATCGTCAGCGTGCACGACCCGGTCGCGATGCCGAACGCGGCCCGGGTCCGCCCCGGCCTTCGGTACGCCGACTCGGTGCACGAGGCGGCCGAGGACGCCGACCTCGTTCTGCACCTCACCGAGTGGACCGACTACCGCGACATCGACCCGGCCGCGTTCGCCGGGATCGTCGCCGCCCCGGTCCTCATCGACGCCCGGTGCACGCTCGATGCCGCCCACTGGCGGTCGGCCGGCTGGTCAGTCTACGTCCCCGGCCGGCCGCAGCCTATCCCGGCCGCCTGACTCCCGCACCGGACACGCCCGGGGCCGTCTCCGGCGGCCGCGGATACCCGACCGGTCAGGTCCGCGGCTTCGGCGACCTGACCCGCTGGCGCCTCGCCCGCTGCGCGCGCAGCCGCTTGACCAGCGTCGGGTCGAACCTGAGGGCCTCGGGCGTGTCGATCAGCTCGTTGAGCAGCTGGTAGTACCTGGTCGCGGTGACGCCGAGAACCTCCGCGATGGCCTGCTCCTTGGCCCCGGCGGTGCGCCAGGTGCCCCGCTCGAAGGCGAGCACCCGCATATCACGCTCGGACAAGGCGGCCATCAACCGCTCCCTTCGCATTGCTCCTACCGCATTATCGCTCATCGTCACCCAATAGTTAGCCGGCCTTGCGTTCCGCTGCGACCGGACGCATGGCAGCATAAGGGACGGTTTTCACCCACCACCCCCTTCGCCCCCGATTCAGCGGGCCCCACCTGGACCAGGAGGGATGACGTAATCAACGTCTCCCGTCCGCTGCGCACCGGGCTCGCGGCCGCAGCGGCCCTCGCCGTCGCCGCTGCCGCCGCGGCCGTCTCGGCGCTGCCCGCGGGCGCCAGCGAACCGACCCCCGCCGCCCGCACGCCCAGTGCGGCCGAATGGTGGCTGCCCGCGCTTGACGTGGCCGCCGCCTGGCGGGCCGCGCCCGCGGTGGGCCGCGGCGTGACCGTCGCGGTCCTTTCCACCGGGGTCGACGGCAGCCAGCCCGATCTGGCCGGCACGGTGACGACCGGCCCGGACTTCGCCCGGACCGGCCGCGGGCCGGGCTCGGTGTTCTGGGCGGACGAGGGGACGGCGGTGGCCGGGCTCATCGCCGGGCACGGGCACGGGGCGGGCGGGGCCGAGGGCATCACCGGGATCGCCCCCGGCGCGCGGATCCTGTCGCTCCAGGTGACCCTCGAGTACAACGATCCGCTCGACTCCGACGCGGCCGTCACCGGCCGGCTGCCAGCGGCCATCGCCGCCGGGATCAGGTACGCGGTCGCGCACGGCGCCACCGTCATCGCGCTCCCGCTCGACCCGGGCGCGATGGGCGCCCCCGGCGCGACCGCCGCCGCGACCGACGGCAGCCAGGCCGAACGGGCGGCGGTCGAGTACGCGATCTCGCGGGACGTCCTGCTGGTGGCCCCGGCGGGCGACAACGGCGGCGGCGCGGTCGACTACCCGGCCGCCTACCCGGGGGTCATCGCCGTCGGCGCGACCGCCCGGGACGGGGAGCTCGCGCCGTTCACCAACACCGGGTCGTACGTCGCGCTGACCGCTCCCGGCGCGGCCGGGCCCGCCGCCCCGATCGGCTCGGGCGCGACCGCGGCGCCGCCGGTCGGCCTGACGGTGGCCGCCCCGGACGGCGGTTACCAGACCCTGGCCTCGACCGATATGGCGTCGGCGCTGACGGCCGGCGTCGCCGCGCTCATCCGCGGCCGCTACCCATGGCTGACGGCGGCCGAGGTCACCGGGGCGATCGAGGCCGGCGCGACCGCGCGTGCTGGCAGCCCGGCCGCGAGCGGTTCGGGGAAGCAGGCGGGGTGGGGCCACGGCGCGCTCAACGCCGGGAACGCCCTCGCCCGGGCGGCGGCCGCCGCCGCCGCTCATCCGCGACCCGCCCCGTCGGCGCCGGCCCCGACGCCGACCGCCCGGCCGGCCGCCCCCACGCTGACGCCGGCCCGCCCGGCCGCGGCGGTCAAGCCCGGCAACCCCGGCGGCACCCTCCGCTCGGTCCTGCTCTACCTGCTCATCGCCGCCTGCGTCCTCATCGCGGCCCTGATCGGCGCGCTGACCGTGACCTGGGTGCGCCGCCGGGTGCGGGCCGCGCGGGCCGACGAGGCCGCCCGCGACGGCCGTAGCCGAGGTCCCGGCCGTCACTCGCGCGACCAGCCACCGGGGCTGCCCGCCCTCCAGCGGCCGCCCGACCCGGGCTGGCCGCCGACCCCGCCGCGGGCCGCCATCGGCGCGGGCAGCGCCTGGGTGAGCGCCAACCCGAGCGCCCGGCCGGCGTCCGGCCGGGCGGCCGACGCGCCGCTGGCCCCGTGGGAGGAGTCGCCCTCGGTGTTCGCATCGGCCCCGGTCCCCAAGGCGCCGCCGCCGTGGCCGTTGTCCAGCACCGGCCCGATGTACGTCTGGAACCCGGCCGCGACGACCGGTCCGCTTCGCGCGGTCGAGGAAGCAGAAGATCAAGAGCCTTAGCTCGAACGGACCGTGGTTTCACCCCGGCGGCAACGGGTCCGATCGGCCGGGGCGGTCGGAATCCGGGCGGCTCGCCTCGGCCAGCTTCTCCTTGACGTCGGAGGCGTACTCGTGGACGTACTCCTGGCCGGAGAGGTCGCGGATCGCCTGCATCACCTCGTCGGCGATGATGCGACGGGCCCGGCCGGGGGGGTCGCCCGCCAGGTGGCCGAACTCCATCGGCTTGCCGATCTTGATCTCGATCTTGGCCGGGCGGGGCAGCTTGCCCGGCGGCATCATCTTCCTGGTGCCCGACATCGCCACCGGGATCACCGGGGCGCCGGTGTTCAGCACCAGCCAGCCCAGGCCAGAGCGGCCCCGGTACAGCCGCCCGTCCGGTGACCGGGTGCCCTCCGGGTAGAACCCGAACAGCTCGCCCGCCCGCAGGATGTCGGCCGCCGCCTCCAGGGTGGCCGTCGCCGAGCGGGTGTCATCCCGGTTCATCGCCAGCTGGTTGGTGGACCGCAGGTAGGCCGCCCACAGCCGGCCGACCGGCCCCTTGGCGGTGAAGTACTCGGCCTTGGCCGGGAACACGACCGGCCGCGAGAGCATCAGCGGCAGGTAGACCGAGTCGATGATCGACAGGTGGTTGGAGGCGAGGAGCGCGGGGCCGGTCGCCGGGATGTTCTCAAGCCCGGTCGCCCGGGGACGACCGAACGCGTGCAGGATCGGACCCGCGACGACACGCGAAAGCTGGTATTGCACTCGAGCGTCCTCTGTCTACTTCGGGGGCTGGTCATACGTGGGGGGCAAGCTGGGTTGGGGCCCCGCCCTAGCGACGGAAGACCCCGCGAAGGCCCTACCACCATAGCGTCCCCCACCAGCCGCAGCGGAAACGGAAACGGCGATCGAGACCACCAGTGGCACCGCGAACGGGAGCGCGGCGGCGGGCACGATGACCCCCGAGTCGTCCGCGAACCAGCCGATCATCAGCACCAGCCAGCACAGCCAGGCCGTCGTCCGGACCGCTGGGGCCGACTCAAACGCGGCCGCGAGCGTGCGCAGCCGCAGCGCCGACGGCCGCCAGAGGGCGGCGGCGGCCGCCGCCGCCGCGACCGGGATCAGCCACCGGGCGGCGCTGACCGTGAGAGTCCCCACATTCGAGGTCGCCTTGCGCTCGAGCACGCCACCGCCGCCGCCCCGGAGCAAATCGCCCGCGAACGTCCCCAGGTCGGACCCCCCGGCGGCCGGGACGAAGTAGCTGACCAAGGCGAACACCGCGAACAGGGCCAGCCCGCTCAGCGCGACCGGCAGCGCCCACCGCCAGCCGACCCGGGCCCCGGCTCCGGCCCTGCCCCCGGCAAACGCGATCAGCAGCGCCAGGCAGGGCACCAGGGCGATCGTCCCGCCCGCCTTGGCCCCGAACCCGGGCCAGCCCAGGGCGATGACCGCGAACAGCCCGACCGCGGCCGCCGCCGCGGCCGGCCGTCGCGGCACCGCGCGGCCGAGCCAGGCCGCCCCGGCCAGGGCGCTGACGCAGTACACGCCGAGCACGTCGTTGCCGATGCCGTAGTACCGGCCGGAGACCAGCAGCGACAGCCCGAAGGGGGACTCCAGCTGCAGCCGCGACCCGGTTATCGCATCGGCTCCGAGCAACGCCACGGTGGCCAGGCAGATCAGGCCGAACGGGCCGAGCGGGTCACGCCGCCACGGGCCCGCCAGCGCCGCCGCCGCCACGACCAGCGTCCAGCCGACCGCCAGTCCGTACAGCCACCAGGCCGGGTGCGCCTGCCGCCACCACGGGATCAGGTTCGCGAGGTAGCTGCCGAGCGGTACCGCCGCCGCGAGCGCGCCCGCGATCCGCCAGCAGCGGGCGCGAGCGCGCCGGCGTTCCTCGTCGGCGCCCCAGAACAGCAGCGCGGGCAGGCCGAAGGCGAGCGCGTCGGCCAGCGCGTAGCCCGCGAAGAACCAGCCGTGGGTGGCCAGCCAGACCTGCTCGGCGGTGTCCCGGCCGAGCAGCGCGCCGATCGGGCCGGCCAGATCCCCCCGCCCGGTCCGGCCGATCCGCGCGCCCACGGTCCCGGCCGGGGCCGCGCGGCCGAGCCAGCCGGCCACGGTCGGGGTCAGGTCGGTCAGCGTCACGATCCCCGGCCGCCTGGTGGACGCCGAGTCGAGCAGGCCGTCGGCGTAGCCCGGGCCGTTGACCACGATCGTCATCAGATGCGGCGGCCCGGCCGGCTCGCCGCCCGGGCCTGGCGCGACCGCGGCGCCCGGCGAGGTGACCACGAGCAGGGTCCCGGCGGGCAGGTCGGCCACGATCGCGGCGAGCCGGCGGTCGACCGCGGAGACACCGGTCCGTTCGATACCTCCGATTTGGCCGAGGTCGACGACGGTCAGCGGGCAGCGGGCCAGCACCCCGGCCGACAGTCCCCCCGCCGACGGCAGGTACGAGGAGACCGTGCCCGCCGGGGACGCCAGCGCGAGCGCCGCCCCGGGCCCGACCGCGGTCGAGCAGGCCGTCAGCGAGCCGAGCAGGCCCCAGTCGGGCGACTCGTGGAAGCCCGCATTGCCGGCGATGATCCGCGCCATCGCGGTCACCCGCGCCCCGGCGCCGTCGGGGACCACCGCGGGCAGCGTCGCGCACGGGCGCGGGCCCCGGGCGCGGGCGGCGGCGTTGAGCGTCAGCCAGCCGTCGGCCGGGCAGGACAACGGCTGCTGGGCGTAGTCGACCAGCGAGCCGACGGAGCCGCCGTCGGCCAGCCGCCACAGCTCCGGGGTGCCGGCCGCGGTGACCTGATTCCAGCGCAGTCCGGAGATGCCGACGATCACCACGTGCCGGATCCCCGGCCCGGCCGGCGCCGGGCCGGCGGCGGACGCGGACGCTGGCGCGCCGAGCAGCGGCACCGCCAGCGCGGCGCCCACGGCCGCGGCGGCCACCGCCAGCCACCCGCGTCGCACCCAGCTCCTCATCTGGCCAACCGTATCCGGCCGGGAGACGGCGCGGCTCAGCCGGCGCAGATCGACTGATTGGCGGTACGGGCGGCGATCTTCAGCGGGCTGGCGGAAGGGGTGGCGGAGGGACTCGGGCTGGTCGACAGCGGGTGGCCCCCGGTCGCGGGCGGCGCCGAGGTGGCGGCCGGGCTCGCGCTCCCCCTTGTCGGGGCCCCGGTCGTCGACGGGCCGAAGAGCGAGCTGCTGGCGGGCTGGTCGTCGCGGAACGAGGCGAAGATCTGGTCATCCTCGGGCTGCGTCCAGAGCACGTTCGCGGTGGCGCTCGGGTCGGTGTAGTTCGGCAGCGTGAAGAACGCGATCTTGCTCGCCGGGATGGCGCGCAGCGACTGGCCCAGGTCGTAGAGGCCGGTGATGCCGCCGAGCTGGGTGTCGATGGTCAGCGACTTGGTGAACGCGTCGAGGAACCGGTAGAGGGCGAGCGGGTTGTACAGCTCGCCGCGGACCCGGCTGATCAGAGAGGACATGAACGCCTGCTGGCGCCCGATGCGCTCCAGGTCGCTGCCGTCGCCCAGGCTGTACCTGGCCCGCACGTAGCCGAGGGCCTCGGCCGGGGTCAGCAGGTGGTTGCCGGCCGACAGGTGCAGGTCGGAGTTGGGGTCGTCGATCGCGGTCGGGTTGCATTCGTAGACGCCGCCGAGCGCCGCCACCATGTTCTCGAAGCCGGTGAAGTTGACCACGATGAAATGGTTGATGTAGATCCCGGTGTCCTGCTCGACGGTCTTGACCGTGCAGGCCACGCCGAGGTTGGTGTGGTTCCCGTCGAGGTTGCCGATCGCGAACGCCTCGTTGATCTTGAACTGGGTCGGCCCGGACGCCTGGCCGTCGCCCATCTCGCAGGCCGGGATGTTCACCCACGAGTCGCGGGGGATCGACATCACCTCGGCCCACTGCCGGTCGGCCGGGATGTGGATGACCATCAGCGTGTCCGACTGGTCGGTGACCAGCCCGGTGCCGTACGAGGCGTTCAGCCCGTCCCGCGAGTCCGAGCCGATGACCATGATGTTCTCGGCCTGGGGATGGGTGTTCACCGGCTGCGCGCCGAGCAGGCCGCTGATGTCGTCCTGCTGGATGTTCGCGTTGAAGTGGTGCAGGATCTCGTACCCGGTGGCGGTGACCCCGATCAGCAGCAGGGCCAGGAAGCCGGCCCCGAAGGCGATGATCTTCCGGCGCGGCCAGTGCCGCAGCCAGTGCCCTAGTGATCGCCCGGCCCGCTGGAGCATGTGTCACACACCGTTCAAGGCTTGAACTCCGACCAAAGACGGAAGTTCCCACCAGACGGGGCGGTCATGCCGTTAGCGACGTTAATTAACCGTGTATGGGCGACGGGGCCGGCTTAGGCGACGCAGATGCTCTGGCTTGCGGTGCGCGCGGTGATGTCAACCGAGGGCGAGCCCGGCGACGCGCCGAACTTGCCGGGTCGGCCGCTGGTCAGCTTGGCGGGCTGCGCGGGCGGGCCGAAGAGCGAGGCGCTGGCGGGAACGTCGTCACGGAACGAGGCGAAGATCTCGCTGTCTTCCGGCTGCGTCCACAGCACGTTCGCGGTGTCGGTCTTGACGACGTCGGCGCGCGGGAAGTTCGGCAGCGCGAAGAACGCGACCTTGGCCGACGGTATGGAGCGCAGGGACTGCTCCAGGCTGTACAGCCCCATGAGCCCGCCGAGCTGGCTGTCGACGGTCAGCGACTGGGTGGCCGCGTCGAGGAACTGGTAGATGGCAAGCGGGTTGTAGAGCTCGCTCCTGGCCCGGCTGATCAGCGAGGACATGAAGGCCTGCTGGCGGACGATCCGCTCGAGGTCGCTCCCGTCGCCGAGCCCGTACCTGGCTCGCACGTAGGCGAGCGCCTCGGCCGGGTTCAGCAGGTGATGCCCGGCCGACAGGTCGAGGCCGGACCCCGGGCCGTCGAGCGGCACCGGGCTGCACTCCTCGACGCCGCCGAGCGCGGCGACCATGTTCTTGAAACCGAGGAAGTTGACGACGATGAAGTGGCTGACGTAGATCCCGGTGTCCTGCTCGATCGTCTTGATCGTGCAGGCCGCCCCGAGCGCGGTCTGGTTACCGTGGAGATTCCCGAGCGCGAACGCCTCGTTGATCTTGAATTGCGTCGGCGAGGACATGTCGCCGTTTCCCATCTTGCACGAC
>Ga0302326_10019290_pt1 | contig 14097 bp, 16 predicted proteins | sample Palsa_T0_3_FD_202264 | JGI IMG/M metagenome (GOLD analysis project Ga0302326, IMG submission 202264) | Peat permafrost microbial communities from Stordalen Mire near Abisko, Sweden - Palsa_T0_3 | ecosystem: Environmental > Terrestrial > Soil > Palsa > Peat permafrost | place: Sweden: Abisko... | reverse complement strand
CCTTTAAACCTGCCCCCGTGTTAAATCTGCGACTCGACTTGGGTGGCGAAAATAAATTGCAAGCAGAGTCTAAAACAGTCAGAACAGTCAGGCTCACGGAACTGAAGAGGTTCGCCCTAGAGACGCTCCCCGCGGGCGCTCTCCGCGACGACATCCTTTCTCAGCCTGACGAAATCCCACAGGAGGAGTTCCTTGCGAACTGCCGCGTCTGGCAGAGGCTGGTCCGCATCATCTAGGTCGATGTTCCTATTATATTGCGCAGCGGGTTAAATATTGCCGCCACCCTCAACGTCAGAGTATGGTTTTTGCCAGCTCTCGAGATATTCGTCGACGAGTCTGGGGACCTGGGTTTCAGCGAGAAATCCACCAAGCACTTCGTAGTTGCTTACCTGGTAACGAGTAACGCCCACCCAATCCGCACGAAGATCTCACGGCTGAAGAAGAGCATGAACAACAAACACAAGGGATCTGTCTCCGAATTCAAGTTTGGCAGGGATGGAGAACTAACTAGGACGCGCGTATTGGCTGAGATTTGCAAATGCGACTTCGAGTTAGGATTGGTCGTGATTGACAAGGCTTATGTCAAGCTCTCTCTTCGAGACGATCCGTCGCTTCTGTACCGATATCTAGTCGGTAACTACGTCGTGACAAACCTCGTTAATGCCTACGATCTGACTACCGTCAGATTCGTCGTAGACAAGAGTCTCACGAGCAAGGGTATGCAGGCTTTCAATAGTTACCTTACAAACAAATTATCCTGGAGGCAGGAGATGGAAAAGGGTGACGAAATGCCGATAGTCGAGATTATCCACGAACAATCAGAAGGAGAGCCCTGCCTACAAGTTGCGGACTACTGTGCCGGCGCCGCCTTTTCACGATTCGAACGAATGAACTCAACCTATTACGACCTCATTAGAAGTAAAGTGGAATACAGGACACCCTGGGGCAATATAGATTGGTGAATCTCCCCCTACACACTCCCATCCCGCATCCACGGGCATCATCGTCTCGGGAAAGACCCCTTATCGGGCCTTAGTCACCAGTTTATCAGTGGTTTACCGCTCCGAAATAAGCTTTTCTGCTCAATGACCAGTATAAAAGCCCCAATGAGCGGCATTACAATAAGGCTTATTGCGGCTTCAATATGGCTTATCAAGCCTTGAAGGTTGCAAAAAGGTACTGCGATACCGTCGAATTGACGCTAGTGGTAAGTGGATTTGCGGCAGATTACGCTCATATTAAGGTTGAAAGGAGGGAGAAGAACAAGTTCGAGGTGCGTGCGTGGGAAAAAATCGCTTTGTAGGGGGCAGCATTGCAACGACTAGGCTAGTATAAAATGCAGCGGCAGACGTTAGGCCAGCGTAACTAATCTGAGGGCTCAAGCACCCCCCTCCCGTCTCCGAGGTTCCCCTTCCACGTCCATCCCTTGCCTAACCACTCCTCGACCTCCGAGGCAGCGACAATCTTCTGCTTCAGCCCCTGGTTGAAGGTTACTTCCATCAGCCGCTGGCGGAGGAGCCCGATCAACTCTTCGTCCGTCTTCTCATCTACATGCACCTTCTCTATCTCATCTGGAGTGAGGATAGTCAAGAGAAGTTGCTTGCGAATCTTCGTTATCACATCCTCCTCGCGTGCTCCCTCGCTCGTGCAGAGGTACCTGTTCGCCCCTTTCAGGTAGGCGACCCTCATCTTCTCGACTGTCTCCTCGTCCAGCCCCTTCCTTAGAGTGTAGACGAACTCAATGTTCCCAGCGTGCCCCATCCAGAAGCTCCTCCAGTCAGGTATGATTAGGCCGTCCGCCTCGCCGAGCATCATCCTTGTGTCGAAGTAGCGCCTCAGTACGTAGGGCCTCCAGCCGAAGCCAGACTCCCTGATAGCGAACCTTACCATCCTTCTTACCTTGGAGGTGCTCATGTGTTCCCCGTAAGTTTTCTTGAAGTAGCAATCGCCGCTGGTTTCTGTCCTAGCGTTGAACTCGCTCACGGTCACTATAGCCGACTCCGGAGTGATGACCTCACCCATTCTCATCCTGTCCTCAAGGTAATGTCGGATGTAGTCGCAAGCCTCGACCGGGGCGAAGGTATCATAGGGCTTACGAATCTTCGAGATCTTCTTCCTCACCGTGATCAATGTCGGGACCTTTGGGAACGTCACTTTCCCATCTCTGACCTCTATCTCTGGAAGGTCCTTGACTTTGAGCCCATCCACGCCCCTCGAGTCCCCAATCGTCGCGGGCCGCAGCCCTGCGAACGCCATCAGAGACACGGCGACTTTGACCCTCAGAGTTGAGTGGTCCAGGAGCGTATGCACCTCGTCAGGCTTGGGCACGACCTCTTCCGAGTACGTGTTCTCGCTCTCAGGGACGTTGACCTTCTCGTCTAGCTTCTTGCCGTTGAACCTCGCCCAGGACTTTATCGCCTTGACGTAGGAGGTAATGGTGACTCCCGTCACTCCCTGCTCCTCCAGCTGCGAAATGATGTTCGAGATGAAGGTCATGAGCTCCGTCTTGTTCATCGCCGCTATCTCGGCCGGGCTGATGTGGCAGAGCTCGTGGCACAGACGGCCCATGCGCAGAAAGTAGGCCGAGCCCGTGTTCTGCGAAGCCCTCAGGACGTTGGCGTTCCATGCCCTGAAGGTCGCGTCGGACTCGAGCAGATCGGTGTATTTCGAACGCCTGCGTCCGTTGTTTCCCGCCATGCCCTCGGGGATCTTTTCCGCATTTAGCGGCTGGTACCGAACCCAGGAGGAGGCGGGCCCGACGGGAATCGAACCCGTCAAGGGGGTATTGCCTGACCCTCGGGTTAAAAGCCCGATGCTCTACCTGATTTCTCTCCCGTGAGGGAACTAAGCTACGGGCCCGCCGAGTGTGCTCGGTGCCGGGGCTATTTTATTACATTCATTTTAGCGGAATAATTCAGAGTTTTATTTTTAAACATCCCATTTTATCTTCCGTAAGATGCCCGTCTGGAAGACCCTCCGGCACAACGGTGTCGCATTTCCTCCTGCCCATTCACCCACTGGGTTGACGATAAACATCAGAGGGGAGTCCGTGGCTCTGCCACCTCTAGCAGACGAGATGGTCTACCAGTTTGCCAAGAAGAAGGACACCCCTTACGTCCAGGACCCGGTCTTCGTCGAGAACTTCATGAAACACCTCTCGAAGGAACTCCCCTCTCAGTTCCGCGGGATCAAATTCTCCGAGATCGACTTTTCAAAATTCTACGGGCTGGTCGACGCGGAGAAACGGCGGAAGGAGGCGATGACCAAGGAGGAGAAGAAACTCCAGGCCGCCACAAGGAAGGAGGTGAGGGAATCGATGAAGGCTACCTACGGCAAGGCGGTCATCGACGACAAGGAGGTTGACATCGCAAACTGGCTGGTAGAGCCGCCCGGACTTTTTATGGGGAGAGGCGAGCACCCGCTGAGGGGAAGCTGGAAGCCCAGAATCGGCCGTAAGGATGTCACGCTAAACCTAGACGAGTCGGCCCCCAGACCGGAGCCCGCAGACGAATGGGGCGACATCGTTCACGACAGGGAATCGATTTGGATTGCTCGCTGGATTGACAAGCTCACTGAGAAAGAGAAGTATGTCTGGCCCCATGAGAGCTCAGCCATCCAGCAGTCAAGGAACAAGGACAAATACGACAAGGCCGACTTGAGTGACTCCAAACTTAGGAGTCTGCGCGAGAAGATTGGCAAGGGGATGTCCTCCAAGGATCTCAAAGTTCGCAAGATCGCCACCGTCGCCTATCTCATCGACAAGCTTGGGATGAGGGTCGGCGACGAGAAGGACGAGGACGAAGCAGACACCGTAGGTGCGACCACCCTCAGAGTCGAGCACGTCAAGATCCTCGAGGACAGGGTCGAGTTCGACTTCCTCGGCAAGGACTCTGTAAGATGGGTAAAGACGATTCCTGAGGCAGAGCCCATCCTGCTCGAAAACATGAGACGGTTCACAAAGGGCAAGAAGCCCGGGGAAGAGATATTCGACGTCGTGACCTCGAGCATGGTGAACCACTTTCTCTCCGGGATAGTCGACGGGCTCACGGCGAAGGTCTTCAGGACCTATCACGCCACGAAGCAAGCCGAGGCTTCCCTCCGGGCGAAGGACATGCGGCAGGCGGACGAGCTGGAGAAACTCTACTTCGCGAGGGAGGCAAACCTCAGGGCCGCGGAGTTCTGCAACCACAAGCGGACGCCGCCGAAGAACTGGGACGAGTCCCTCAAGAAGAAGGAGGAGAAGTTGGCGGAGTACAAGGCGAAGGGGAAGGAAAGTATGGTCAAGAAGATGAGCATGAACGTGGAGTTCACAAAGAAGACCAAAGACTACAACCTGAACACCTCCCTCAAGAACTACATCGACCCGCGCATCTACAAGTCATGGTGCGACGATGTCGGGTTCGACTGGGACAAGCTCTACACGACATCCCTCCAGAAGAAGTTCTCTTGGGTCGCGAAGTCAAAGAAGCCCTGGACCCGGGCGGGGCAGGTGGCTGCCGTGGCCCAGCAGGCTTAGCCCGCTAACAGCTGTCTTACGAAGGTCAGTTCGTCTGCGTCGGTCCGTCGCCCGTCCTCGGGCACTTCCATCAGAAGGGGGAGGCTGGAAATCAGCTTGTGGTGGAGCAGGGCCCTGAATCCGTCGGCGCCGATCCTCCCCATACCGACGTGTTCGTGCCTGTCGAGGTTCCCGCCGAGCGGTCCTTTCGAGTCGTTGAGATGGACAACCTTCAGGTTCTCGAGGCCGACGGTCGAATCGAACAACTCGAGCGTGCTCTTGACGCCGTCCTTGTTGGAGAGGTCGAACCCTGCTGCAAAAGCGTGACACGTGTCGAAGCAGACGCCCACCCGCTCCTTCTGCTTCACGCCGTCGAGTATCAGCCTCAGTTCCTCGAACCTCGCGCCGACGGAGTTCTTCTGCCCCGCCATGTTCTCGATGAGGATCATCGTATTGTTGGAGTTGGCCTCCAGAGCCTCGTTGCAAGCGTCCGCCACGTTCCGCACCCCGACCATCGAGCCCTTTCCCATGTGTGAGCCTATGTGTGCGATGACGTAGTCCACCCCTAGTTTCCCGCAGCGCGAGACCTCCTCCCTGAGCGAAGCGCGGCTCTTCTTCACGTAAAGCTTCTCGGATGCGGCCAGGTTCGGGAGGTATGGCATGTGTACTGTGACCCTCTTGAAACCCGCCATCTTCCTCTTCTCAGCGAAAAGTCCCGCCTCTATCTCGTCGAGGGGCTTGAAGTTCCAGCCCCGGGGGTTGCGAGTAAAGATTTGGAAAGTGGTGCATCCGGCCTCGATTGCCCTGTCGACCGACATGTCGATGGAACCCGAGATCGATACGTGGAAGCCTAGCTGCGGCCCTTTCATGGGGCAAAATAGGAAGGACGTGGGTTTAAGGCTATCCGCCTCTCGCCCACTGCTTCTGGCCTAAGCCTTGCTCTTGCGAGTCCTCGGCTTGGCGTGGCTTGTCGTGCTCTTCCTCTTCGTCGCTCTGTGCGACCTCGTCGAGCTGCGGGAAGTGGTTCCGGCGCTCTCAGCTGCTGGAGCTGATACTACTGCGGCGACTTCGGCCACCATGGGCGCGACCTCGGCAACGCTCTGGGGTTCAGAGACGAAGGCGGTCTCGATGGATGGCGCTTCGACTGCAGTTACCTGCGGCATCGGGGCTGCTTGGACCAGGCTTGCCTGACCGAACGACTCAATCGCGGAGATGTGTGCTATTGAGGCGGGGATGGACCTCTGCCTGGGTTTGGCGGCGTACACGATGATCGCAGCTCCTACAGCGACTGCGAAGAGAATGGTGAGCAGTTGTTCGTACACCATGTTTCTGTGCACCTGACTGTTTCATGCCGAAGTCCCATCTTCTAATGGCAAGTCAAAGGCATTACACCAAACCATCAAAAACGGGCCCAGACGGGTGGGCAGGCCGAGTCGCCCGGCCAATAACTCTTATATCTGATTGTCACTCTACCATGCACTTCGGCCTACGCTTGACTTATCCGCTCGAGAAGCTTTGCACTCAGACTTTCAAGTTCGACAGGAGGGTTCGCTACGCGAGCGTCTTGGACGATACCGGCCGGATAATCGCTGGCGGGATGCGCAAGGGGATAAGCTCGCTTGAGCCCGTGAGCGAAGACCTCAGGCTCATGGCCAACCTCACAATACAGATAGGCACGGACAAGACATGGGACCGGTACTTCGGGACTATACAGTTCACCTTCGTCAAGAGAGAGAAGGTCAACATGATGACGTTCAACCTAGGCAAGAACTTCATGCTCGTCTCCACAGAGCCGGACTTTGAGCTCAAGGATGCCGCGAACCTCCGCGACACCGTGATGACCGTGTACTCTACGGGCATGCTGCCCGAAAGAACCCACTAGCCTAGCTGAGGTTCAGTTCGGGGAACTTCGCCTGCGTAACTCCCAGTTCCTTCTGGAGTTTCCTGATCCTGTTGGCGTACTCTGTCATGTTCTCCTTTTCGTTCTTGATCTTCGCGATTTTGTAAGCCTTCCACGATTTCTTGAGGGCCGCCCAAGTCTGACCCTTCGAATAAGACGTTATTCTGGCACCGAAGAAATGCAGTCCGATTTTTTGTATTTAAGACTGATGCGCGGTGTTTTCGTCGACTTCGTAATTCAGCGGCTTTCCGTGGGTATCGTAGACCTTCAGACACTCGACGCCCTCGTATGGGAACCCGGCTATCATCATTATCTTCCCCATTACATGGAGCGTGTCCTGCAGCGATGGGACAGCGTACCCGGAGGGGTGAGAGTGTGCCACCCCGACGAAGCTGAGGTCGATCGGGACCAGCCACCAGTTGAAGCTCGAGAACCCCTCGCCATGTGTGGCCAGAGGCGGGATGGCGACGCTGTCGATGCGCAGAACCCCCTTCTTGCTGCTGCCCCGGAGCATCAGTATCCCCTCCCTGGGATGGGCCGCCTTGGAGTAGGTGAGCACGCTGTCCACGACTTCGCGGGTCACCACGACGCTCTTTACGGGCAAGCAGTCTCTACCCCGGCAGCCCACGGGCCGGAATAAAACGGCTTTGGAGCCGCGATACACGACAGAATGCTTTAAAACGACCCCGAAAGCCTGCTTCTTCAACTAGAGGAATTAGGACAACATGTTTGCACCTTCAGCGGGTTATGACAGGGCGATTACCATCTTCTCGCCCGATGGAAGACTATACCAGGTAGAGTACGCGCTCGAGACTGTACGAAGAGGCAGCCTAGCGGTCGGGGTACGGACGAACGAAGGCGTCGTGTTAGCGGTAGAAGAAAGGGGCAGAAAGCTGCAAAGCCAGGGTCATCGCCCAGAGCAACAAGCTGGTCTACGAGGAGCCTGTGGACATCGAGACGGTGGCTAAGAGGATCGCCGACCTGAACCAGCAGTACACTCAGTATGCCGGAGTGAGGCCCTTTGGAGTCTCACTCATAATCGCCGGCGTGGACGAGAACAGGGGACCCGTGGTCTACCTGACAGACCCCACGGGGGCATACCTCAGCTTCGACGCCATCGCGATTGGCGCGGGCAGCGACCAGGTCAATGAATACCTGGAGAAGAACTACGACCCCAAGATCAGCCTCGAGGACGGGATAACACTGGCAATCGAGTGTATCTACCTGGTCAGCGAGGACAAGCAGGGAACCGCCCATATCAAGACGGCCGTCGTAGAGACGGAGACGAAGATGATGCGCAAGCTCACAGAGGACGAGATCGCTAAGCACGCTGCAGGCGCTAAGACTCGAACCGAGAAGCCGCCTGCGAAGGGCGCGTAGCCTCGCGTTGTAAGGTCATGAGCACCAAGTTCACAAGCGTGCGTATGACCATCGAGGGCGACCGCTACGAGGTTCTTGTCTTTCCGGATCCTGCCTTGAATTATAAGATGGGGAAGCAGGTCGACCCGACCCAGGTTCTGGCAATCGACGAGGTCTTCACGGACTCATCCCGGGGACAGAGGGCCAACGCAGAGCAGCTGAAGAAATATTTCAATACCGAGGATCACGCAAAGGCCGCGCTCGAGGTCCTGAAGAGAGGAGAGCTCCAGCTCACACAGGAGCAGAGGCTGCGGATGACCGAAGAGAAGAGGCGACAGGTCGTAACAATAATCTCGAAGAACTACGTGGACCCAAAGACGCACCTTCCCCATCCGCCGGTGAGGGTGGAGCAGGCTATGCTGGAAGCCAGGGTTTCGATAGACCCGTTCAAAGACGCAAATGAACAGGCGAAGCAGGTCATCGAAGAGATCCGCGTCATAATACCACTCAAGTCGGAGAGGGTGAAGCTGATGGTGAAGACGCCGGCCCAGTATGCTGGCCAGGCCATAGGTGTCGTGAAGGGCTTCGGCGAGATACTTAAAGAGGAGTGGGGGCAGGACGGTGGACTGTCCGTCGTGCTGGAAGTACCGGCCGCCTCCCAACCCAGCCTACTTGACAGGTTGGGAACGGTGACAAAGGGATCGGCACAGGTGACATTGGTGAAATGAGATGCCAGAGATAATCAGAAAGCAGGTAATCCCCGGAGACGTAATCGCTAGTGGGGACTACAGACCAGGAAGCTTTGTAGAGCGACGTGGCAACGACCTAATCGCGCTGCGCGTCGGGCTCGCCGAAGTGATCAGGAGCGACGTAAAGGTAATCCCACTCTCGGGTTCGTACATTCCTCGAGTGGAGGACCAGGTTGTCGGAAAGGTAGTCAACGTGACCGGTTACGGATGGGAGATCGACATAAACTCCTGTTTCTTGGGATATCTTCCGGCTCAATTCGTCTTCGGACGCGACTTCTCCCCTGCGACTCATGACCTGAACTCGAGGTTCAGCATAGGAGACATGCTCCTGGCCAAGATAGAAGCCTACGACCGCTCGAGGGACCCGCAGCTCTCAATCCGAGGCCCCGGTTTCGGGAAGATTCCGTACGGAGAGCTCGTCAAGATTTCCCCTACGAAGGTACCTCGTCTAATCGGCAAGAAGGGTTACATGATCAAGATGATAGGGAACCTGACGCACTGCGACATTCGCGTGGGTCAGAACGGACTGGTGGTCCTCGCTGGGCCGCCGGACGGAGTGCTGAAGGCGGTCAAGGCTGTCGAGCTGATCGAGCAGGAAGCTCACATGGCCGACCTGACACAGAAGGTCGAGGGATTCCTGACTAGTGGTGTATAGAATTGGAAGAGAAAAGAAAACTAATCGATGAAAACGGCATCCGCACGGATGGCCGCAAGTGGGACGAGCTGAGACCCATCAAGATTGAGGTGGGCCCCCTGAAGAACGCTGACGGCTCAGCTTACATCGAGTTCGGGAAGAACAAGATCATGGCCGCGGTCTATGGCCCGAAGGAGATGCACCCCAAGCACATGCTAGTAGCCGACAGGGCGGTGCTCAAGTGCAGGTATCACATGGCGCCGTTCTCCGTGGATGAGAGGAAGAACCCCGCTCCTTCGAGGAGAGAGATAGAGATATCGAAGGTGATCAGGGAGGCAATCCAGCCCGCGATAATCCTTGAGGATTATCCGCGCACGGCCATTCAGATCTACGTAGAAGTCCTCCAGTCGGACGGCGGCTCGAGGGTCGCCGGGATCACCGCAGCCGCCTTGGCGGTGGCTGACGCAGGGATCAACATGCGCGACCTCGTAGTGGGGTGCGCGGTCGGCAAGGTCGACGGCAAGATTGTCCTTGACTTGAACGACACCGAGGACAAGGAAGGCTCGGGAGACATGCCGTTCGCGTTCATGCCGAACTACAATGCGATAACCCTCCTACAGCTCGACGGCCTCTTCACTCCGGCGGAGTTCAAGCAGGCTCTTGAGATGGCGACGGACGGCGCCAGGAAGGTGTACGCGCTCCAGCGTGAAGCGCTGCTGACAAAGTACTTCGCAGGGGCGACCGCTGAGTCTACAGCTGAAGAGGTGGGCGAGTAAGATATGCCTAGTAAATCATACGTAGTCGAGACACTGAGGAGGGCTCAGATGCTCGAGCTGCTCGCCAAGGGGACGAGGCTCGACGGGAGAGGCCTAAGCGATATCAGGAAACTAGAGATCCAGACCGGCGTAATCGGGAAGGCCAATGGCTCCGCCATGGTTACTTTGGGGAACACCCAGGTGATCGCTGGCGTCAAGATCGACAAGGGTACCCCGTTCCCCGACACACCAGACAAGGGTCTGCTCATCTGCGGCGCAGAGGTTCTGCCGCTGGCGGCCGCCAACCTAGAAGCGGGTCCTCCTGACGAGAGCGCCATCGAGCTCGCAAGAGTCGTCGACAGGGGCATCAGGGAGTCCGAGATGATAGACATGAGCACAATGGTCATCAAGGAGGGTAAGTTCGTGTATGCGATCTTCGCCGACGTCAATGTGCTCAACGTCGATGGCAACCTCTTCGACGCAACGAGTTACGCAGTGGTCGCATCGCTCCTGACCGCCAAGATGCCGCGATTCATCATGGAAGGCGACGCAGTAAAGAACACGGGCGAGATGAACCCGGTACCGGTCCTTAAGGTCCCGGTATCCCTCACCATGGCCAGCATCGGCAACACGCTTGTCGCTGACCCCACCTCAGAGGAGGAGGCGGTGATGGACGCAAGAATAACACTGACAACCGACGGGGAGGGGAACATCTGCGCGGGACAAAAGGGAGAACCTGGCGCACTGACTCAGGAGCAGATACTCACAGCCGCGGACTGGGCGGTATCGAAGGGCAACGAGATCAGGGCCGCCATCAAGGAGGCCACGGGACGTGCCTAGGTCCAAGTCCCTCCGCGGGCTGGGGGCCAAGTACGGAGGCACAGTAAGGAAGCGTTACTCCAATGTCCAGCGGTTGCTGAAGTCAAAGAAGGAGTGCCCGTCATGCTCCAGCATGAGGCTCGTTCGGATGTCCGCTGGTATCTGGTCTTGCAAGACCTGCGGCTACACAGTGGCCGGAGGGGCGTACGACGTCTCCCAGTCGAGAAACACGTAGGCCCATAGAGCGCATCACGCTGAAGGTCCGGGTCGAAGGCGACCAGGCAGAACTCGCCAGTATCAAGAAGAGTGTTCCCAAAGGGAAGATCATAAAAGGCGCCCTGTTGATATCAGTCGACGGCACAGCCCCACAGGATGTGGCAGAACAGCTCAAGGGTCTCGGCGAAGCAATCCGTGAAGCCGAGAAAAATCCGAAAGGATTTAAGTAGTCAAAAGGGAGCGCTGAAACCAGTTTGAGTCAAGAGATACCTCCCTGGCTGAGGGAGCAGCTGACGAGGCTAGACGGCCTCCAGCAGAACCTCCAGTCCGTATCCATGCAGAAGCAGCAGATTGATGCTGAGTTGGCGGACGCGGAGAAGACGCTCGAAGAGTTGACAAAGGTCCAGGAGGGAGAGCAGATCTACAAGTACATCGGCAGCTTACTGGTCAAAGTCTCGAAGGAGGACATCGTCAAAGAGCTCGAAGAGAAGAAGGACATCTCCAACACCCGCACCCTCGTCCTCAACAAGCAACAGGCAAGGCTCAAGGACAACATCAAAGAGCTGCAGGTCAAGATTGACGACATGATCAAGGGAAGGACTCAGGGTGCCCCACAGGGCCCCCAGTCGTAGAGCCGCGTTCCGCAGCCCACAGGTTATTAGACCCGACCCGTTCGAGAGCAGACGGCGCTCCGTGAAAGAATGGGCCTGAACCTCCCCGACTCCCAGAAAGTCAAGACCGTGGCCGTGCTCTGCCACAGGCACGCCGACGCAGACACCTACCTCTCAGCGTACGCTCTGACCTTCATCCTCCAGAAGCTCTTTCCCGAGGCTCGTATCTCGATAATTATCCCGGATGGCATGAGCGCTCTGACCAAGAAGCTGGCCGAGTCGTTCCCCCGCGAACAGATAGAGGAAGCGCCGGACTACGACCTGCTGGTCGCCGTCGACATAGGACACCTGGAGCTCCTTGGAGACTGGGGCGAGAGGCTGCGCAAGAGCAGCGGGATGAAGATACTCATAGACCACCATCCTCCACAGGCGGACTCCCCCTACGACCAAACATTGGTCGACACCAAGTCCTCCTCGGCGGCCGAGCTGGTCTACGGCCTTTCGAAGGAACTCGGAGTGGCTCTTGAGCCCAGGGTGACCCAGGCACTGTTGCTGGCCATACTCTTCGACTCTCAGTACCTCTCGATAGCCGGCGCGCGGACCTTGAAGGTCGTCCTCGAGCTGGTGGAGCAGGGTGCCAATCTTGAGGAAGCGCGCGCCTCGCTCCGTTCCCCTCCGGACTATGGGGAGGTCGTCGCCAAGTTCAAGGCAGCTAGGAGGTCCAAGATCTACCGGTCCAAGGGTTGGGTGATTGCGGTAAGTACCGTCGGCTCGTTCCAGGCGAACGTCGCACGGAGCCTGACGCAGCTGGGCGCCGATGTTGCGCTGGTGGTGGGTGAGATGGATGACGAGGTGAAGGGCAGCCTGCGCGCGCACCCGAGGTTCCATACCGAAACCAAGGTACATCTGGGCACAGACATCGCCGAGGCGATTTCAAAGGGCAGAGGATACGGGGGTGGTCATCCAACGGCGGCCTCGTTCACGCTCGCCTCGGGAGACGAGGAGAAGACCCTCGCGGATTTCCTCGTGCTCATCGGCGAGCTTCTCAAAGAGAAGCCTACCGAGATAACCTGATCACTGTTTCTTCTGGATGTACCTGTTGATCCAGAGGCCTCGTCCGGCCGCCCGCGTGCTGCGGATCTGTGGCAACCTGATTATGAGGAAGGCGACTCCGGCGGAGAAGAGGAGCTGAAGCGCGTTGAAGATTGCCGTCACCCCCAGGATTATCTCAAGGCCGTTCGACGCATTCACCGTGAACCCAGCCGAGACAAGGTAGTGCCCGTAGTACGAGATTATCGCCGAGAGCGAATAGTAGGTGAAGTAGCTGCTCAGGAAGACTATGAGGTAGTAGTTCGCTAGCGTCATCACGCCCATCCTGGCGAGTATGCCGAGGAAGGTGCCGAGCCCTGATGCCTTCTCCAGAGTCGGTTTTCTCATTCGGGATACCAGGTACGTCCCGACCCAGATCCCGAGCAGGGACGAGAGAATGGAAGCCAGCTTGAGTGGCGGCCCTATGGGGGTGTTCTCCCCTATGGCTAGCAGGGTCCCGAACTCGATGAAAGATGCGACCACGGCCGGTATGGGCCCGAATATGAAGAACGCAAGGAAGATCGCTATCTCTCCCAGGTCGAACTGGAGGTAGGGAAGTAGCGGGAAGTTCAGCCCCAGTGACTGCGAGATCGTCGTCAGAACGACCGCAAGCGCACCGAATATCGCTATCCCGGCGAGCGAAACACTGTCGAGCCGGCCTATACCCCTGCTATTTTCCACGGCCGCGCCTCAACCAAAGGAGTCTAATAACAATTTGGTAGTCACCAAATATTTAGTAACCCCTCGGAAGGGCCGCGTAAGATAGCAGTGGTTGCCTTCCTCCAAACGGTTATCTTGTTCTGATAAGCGCGCCGGATGCCAGCGCCTCCCAGAGACCTCGAGGCGCATTAGATTATGAAAACCCTCGTAAGCGTCGACAACCTCTCCTTCAGGTACCTCGATTCGGAGAAATGGGCGCTCGACGGGATCAACTTCCAGATACAGGAGGGCGAGGTGGTCGTGCTCGCGGGCCAGAGCGGTTGCGGCAAGTCCACGCTCCTCAGGTGCATCAACGGCCTCATCCCTCACATGTATCCCGGTGACTACAAGGGCTCCATCACCGTAGACGGGGAGGAGGTCGCCAAGACACCCATGCGCGCCCTCGCCCAGAAGGTTGGACTCCTGTTTCAGAACCCCGAGAACCAGATCTTCATGTTCTCAGTCGAGAGGGACATCGCATTCGGCCTCGAGAACCTCGGCGTGCCACGGGCCGAGATGAGGCGTAGGGTGGACGATGTCATGAAGCTCCTCAGCATAGTTCCGCTGGCCCTGCGCGCCCCCCACGAGCTCTCCGACGGGCAGAAGCAGAGGGTCGCTCTCGCTGGCGTACTCGCAATGCGGCCGCGGCTGATTATCCTGGACGAACCAACCTCCCTGCTGGACCCCCAGACCGCATCTGAGCTGGTCTCGCTCGTCCATTCGCTCAACAAGGAGGCTGGGCTCACGTTCGTCATCGTGGAGCACCGGCTT
>Ga0302326_10019289_pt1 | contig 14097 bp, 11 predicted proteins | sample Palsa_T0_3_FD_202264 | JGI IMG/M metagenome (GOLD analysis project Ga0302326, IMG submission 202264) | Peat permafrost microbial communities from Stordalen Mire near Abisko, Sweden - Palsa_T0_3 | ecosystem: Environmental > Terrestrial > Soil > Palsa > Peat permafrost | place: Sweden: Abisko... | reverse complement strand
GACCAGCACCGTCCCGGCCGCGCGATTCGTAAACCACCGTCGACAGCACGGCGGCCAGCTCCGCCTCCCGCAGACCCGCCCATGCGTCGGTGCGCAGGCATTCGGCGACCAAAAGGTCACTCTCGCTGTAGATCCGGGCCAGCAGCCGCCCGTCGTCGGTCACCGCGGGATCACCGTCGGCGACCGCGATGTACCCGCGCTGGCTGAGCAGCCCGACGATTCGGTCGAAGGTGCGGGCCAAGGAGTTGGTGGCGGCAGCGACTTTCTTCTGCAGCGCGGCGTTGTCGCGTTCGGCACGCAAGTAACGCTCGGCAACTCGAACCCGGACCTCCCGGTCGGGTTCGTGGTGGGTGGGATGGCGACGCAACTGCTCGCGCAACGACGCTAGCTCCGGGTCGAGATCGTTGCCCTCCGTGCTCTTGCCGCGGCGGTCACCGGTAATCGACAATCCGGTGGCCGCCGAACGCAGCGCCGACGCCAGATCACGGCGGACCCGCGGCTGTCGGTGCTCGACCCGCTTGGGCAACGTCATCGACCCCACCGGCACCGACGCGCCGGAATAGTCTGCCGACGAAATCCTTCCGGCCCAGCGGTTTTCCGTCAGCACCAACGGACGCGGGTCGGTGCTGTCGCGGGCGGGCTCCAGCACGACGGCGAGGCCGCCCCGTCGTCCCTGCGTGATCGTGATGATGTCGCCGCGGCGCAGCGCCGCCAGCGCGTCATTGATCGCCTGTCGACGTTGCAGCCGCGACGCACGGGACTGGGCGCGCTCCTGCTGGCTGATCTGCTCCCGCAGCCGGGCGTACTCGAGGATCGGCACGTCGTGCCCACCGAGCTCGACCGCGATCTCGTCGAGCAGCTGCTGTCCGCGCTCCACGCCGCGAACCAGGCTCACCACCGACCGGTCGGCCTGATATTGGGCAAACGACTGCTCCAGCAACCGGTGTGCCTGCTCGGGGCCAACCCGGTTCACCAAATTGATCGTCATGTTGTACGACGGGGCGAACGAGCTGCGCAGCGGGAAGGTTCGGGTGGATGCCAAACCCGCGACTTCCGCCGGTGCACTGGTGTCTTCTCCAGGATTCCAGAGCACCACGGCGTGACCCTCGACGTCGATGCCACGCCGGCCGGCCCGCCCGGTGAGCTGGGTGTACTCGCCCGGCGTCAGCGGCATGTGCTGCTCCCCGTTGAACTTCACCAGCCGTTCCAACACCACCGTGCGGGCGGGCATGTTGATACCCAGCGCCAGCGTTTCGGTGGCGAAGACCGCCCTGATCAGCCCGGCGGTGAACAGTTCTTCGACGGTGTGCCGGAACACCGGCAGTAGTCCGGCGTGATGGGCGGCGATCCCGCGCAGCAGCGCCTCCCGCCACTCGTAGTAGCCGAGCACGGGCAAATCGGAATCCTCGAGATCGCCACAGCGGTGGTCGATTACCTCGGCGATCTTCGCCCGGTCCTCCTCGGTGGTCAGCCGCAGTGACGACCGCAGGCATTGGGTGACCGCGGCGTCACAGCCGACCCGAGAGAACACGAAGGTAATCGCCGGGAGCAGCCCGTCGGAGTCCAGCATGCGAATCACGTCAGGGCGCGGCGGCGGGCGGTAAAAACCCGACCGGCCCGAGGCTCCAGCGCCTCCTCTTCCCGCCTGCCGGCGCGGACCACGCCAGTCCGAGAGCCGATCGGCCTCGCGGCGATGGGCGATGTGGCGCAACAGGTTCGGGTCGACGATCGGTTGCCGCCGGTCCCCTGGTCCGTGTGAGTCGTAGTCGAACAGGTCGAAAAGGCGTTTGCCGACCAGCATGTGCTGCCACAGCGGGACGGGTCGGTGGTCATCAACGACCACCGACGTGTCGCCGCGCACTGTTTGAATCCAGCCGCCGAACTCCTCGGCGTTGCTCACCGTCGCCGACAAGCTGACCAGACGCACGTCTTCGGGCAGGTGCAGGATGACCTCCTCCCACACCGCACCACGCATACGGTCGGCGAGGAAGTGCACTTCGTCCATCACGACATACGAAAGCCCGCGCAGCGCAGGGGAATCCGCATAAAGCATGTTGCGCAGCACCTCGGTGGTCATGACCACGACGGGGGCGTCGGCGTTCACCGACACGTCGCCGGTGAGCAACCCGATCTGGTCTTTGCCGTAGCGGGCCACGAAATCGGTGTGCTTCTGGTTGCTCAGCGCCTTCAGCGGTGTGGTGTAGAAGCATTTCCCGCCGGACGCAAGTGCCAGATGTACCGCGAATTCGCCGACGATGGTCTTGCCCGCCCCGGTCGGCGCGCACACCAGCACACCGTGGCCACTTTCCAGGGCTCCACACGCCTGCTGCTGGAAGCCGTCCAGTCCGAACGGCAGGTCCGCAGCGAACCGCGTCAATTCGCTCACAGCAGGTTCATCAGGTGATGTCGTCATGGGGTCCGGCGATGCTCGAAGGCACCCCAACCGCAGACGGCGGGTCGATGACCGAGGCTTCGTCGTCGGCGATGGCGGTCAGCGCCTCGCGCTTGGCCTTCCGTCTATCGTGTATGCGGGCGATCTGGATAGCCAGTTCGAGCAGCAGCGTCAGCGCCAGTCCCAGCGCCGTCATCGAGAACGGGTCGGAACCCGGCGTGAAAACCGCTGCAAACACGAACATCCCGAAGATCAGGCCGCGCCGCCACGACCGTAACCGCGCGTAGCTCAGCACGCCGACGAAATTGAGCATCACGATCAGCAGCGGGAACTCGAAGCTCACGCCGAAGACCAGCAACAGGTTGATCAGAAACCCGAAATACCGGTCCCCCGACAGCGCGGTCACCTGCACGTCGCTGCCGACCGTCAGCAGGAAATACAGCGCCTTGGCCAGCACCAGATATGCCAGCACCGCACCGGTGACGAACAACGTCGCCGCCGGGATCACGAACGCCACCGCGAAGCGGCGCTCCTTCTTGTACAGCCCCGGGGTGATGAATGCCCACAAGTGGTAGAGCCAGATCGGGCAGGCCAACACCACCCCGGCCATCAACGCGACTTTCAGCCGCAGCATGAATTGGTCGAAGGGCGCGGTGGCCAGCAACCGGCAGTGGCCGTTGGCGATATCCGCCCGCGCCGTCGGCGGCAGCGCGCAATACGGGTGCCGAAGCCATTCGCCCAGGCTTTCCAGCCCGAACAACGGATGCGAATACCAGACGAACCCCAGCGCCGTGGTGAGGATGACGGCGGCCAGCGAAATCAGCAGCCGAGCGCGCAGCTCGGTGAGATGGTCGACCAGCGACATGGTCGCGTCGGGGTTGGTACGGCTGCGGCGGGAACGTGGGTCCAGCCGCCTGAACACTCCGGTGGTGCGCACAGTAGATAGGCGCTCTGGCGCCGCGACCGCGGCGTCAGGCTAAGCCGACCGTCCGTCGGCCACCGGCGGCTCGACCCGCTCGGAATGCACCGGCTGGGGCGGCGCGGCCTGGGTGGCAGACGCTTCCGGTTTGTTGTCGCTTTGCAGTTCGCGCACCTCGGACTTGAAGATCCGCAGCGACTTGCCCAATGAGCGTGCCGCGTCGGGCAGCCTCTTGGCGCCGAACAGCACGACCACCAGGACCGCGATGATAGCCAGGTGACCCGGAGTCAGAGCGTTCACGTGTATTTCCCTCCAGACGTATCCACGATGCTACCGCAGCCGCCGTCTTACGAGCCGGACCGCGCCGCAGCCTGGTAAGAATCCAGTGCGGCCACGGCGGCGTCGCGCACCCGCGCGGCCAGCGACTCCGGCGCCAGAACGCGCACTGCGCTGCCCAGGCCCAGCACCTGGCGGGCCATCCAGTCTTCGGAGGCGTAGGTCATCGCCGCCTCGCAGTAACTGTCGGGCAGTTCGCGCAGCAGACGCATCGGGTAGTACTCGAACATCCATGAGGCCGCGGGCGCGAGCTGCAGCGTCGCGGACGGCAGCGAGGGGTCGGCGTCGAACAGCGAGGTGTCCGGTGGCGCCTGGATCGCGGGTTCCGGTGGTGCGGACGGCTCGTCGCGCACGGTGGCTTCGACGATGCGGTCGAACCGGAACAGCCGCACGCCTTCTGACTCCCGCGACCAAGCCTCCAGATAGCTGTGGTTTCCGACCAGCACGATCCGGATCGGGTCGACGATCCGGGTGGACAGCATGTCGCGCGAGGCGGCGTAGTAGTCGATGGTCAACGCCCGGTTGTCACGCACCGCAGCGCGCACCGCAGCGACCGCCTGACTCTCGACCGGCGCGGGCTCGTCGACCGCGGCGACGTCATGTCCGTGTCCAGCGGCGCCGGCGGCTGCTTCGATTTTGGCGATCGCGCTGCGCGCCGCCTCCGGATCGACCACACCCGGGATATCGGCCAGCGCACGCAGCGCGACCAGCAAGCCGGTGGCCTCCGGAGAGGTGAGCTGCAGTGGGGTGTCCATCCCCGCCGAGAACGTCACCTCGATGGTGTCGCCGGTGAATTCGAAGTCGATCAGATCGCCCGGGCCGTAGCCGGGCAGGCCGCACAGCCACAGCTGATCGAGGTCCTCCCCGAGTTGTTTGACGGAAACGCCGAGGTCAGCGGCGGCCTGCGCCCGGGTGACCCGCGGGTTGGCCTGGAAATACGGCACCATGTTCAGCAGTCGCACGAGGCGTGTCGATACGGGTGTCACAGACGCCGCTCCTCGTCTTCGCTTCGGTCCGCTGCGTCGCCGGCGTGTGTCTTCAACGCCGCTCCTCCTCATCGCTTCGCTCTGCATCGTCGCCGGCGTGGGCACGCAACCGGCCCAGCACCTCTTCGCGCAGCGACGAAGGGTCCAGCACCAAGGCGTCGGCGCCGTAGCCGGCGATATCGCGCGCCAAGCGGTCGGTGGTTCCGATGTCGAGTTCGATGACGTCGCCGTCGCGGCCGCCCACCTGCCGGGGCTCCGGCGATGTCCCGGCGCGCCGCAGCGCGGTGGCCCGCCCATCGGCCACCCAGACCTGCGCCCGTACGCCGGACTGCGCTTCGCCGACCGCGTCGGCCACGATCTGGCGCAGATCGGCATCCCTGGGCCTGGTCACGGCTCCGCCCGGCCCGATCGGCGTCACCTCGCCGCCGATCCTGGACAGCCGGAATGTGCGGGTGGCGCCGCGGTCGCGGTCGTGCCCGACGAGATACCAGCGGCCCTTCTCGGTCACCACGCCCCACGGCTCGACCGTGCGCACGGTGTACGGCTCGATGCGTGACGGCCGGTGCGAAAACTGCACGGCCTGACCGGAATCGATCGCCGACAACAACGCTCCCAGGACGTCTTCCGCCCCGCGCAGTCCCAACGTCCCGGCGGGCGACGCGATGGCGACCGGCGCATCCGCGTCGACGTCCACACCGGCGGCGCGCAGCTTGAGCAGCGCACCCTGCGTGGCGGTGATCAGTTCCGGCGACTCCCACAGCTGCGTGGCGACGGCGACGGCGGCCGCCTCATCGCCGGTCAGCTCAACCGCGGGCAGTGCGTACGCATCGCGGTTGATGCGGTAGCCCTCCACCGGATCGAATGACGACACTTTGCCGGTCTCCAGCGGGATGCCCAGATCACGCAGCTCGTTCTTGTCACGCTCGAACATTCGCGAGAACGCTTCGTCGCTGGCGCTGTCCGCATATCCCGCCACGCTGGACCGGATTTTCTCCGCGGTGATGTAGCCGCGGGTGGACAGCAGCGCGATGACGAGGTTCACCAACCGTTCGACTTTGGAAACCGCCACTCGTAGCAGCTTAGGGGTGCAGTAAAGCCAGTTCGGGATCGACGTGTCGGTCGCGTCGACCGGCGACGAGGAAACTGAAGGCCTGGGCAAGAAGGACCAAATCAAGTCCAGCGTGAAGAAAGCCGGCGAAAGCATCAAGGACGCATTCACGTAACCGTTCTTGCTGCGGGCCTGCCGCCTCCACCTTCGGAGAACTGAAATCGCTCAAATCACCTGCATCACAACAGTGTTCGCTGATCACGACGATCCGTTTCGCCGTCGAGCGGACTACATGCTGGCGATCAGCCTCTTGACCCGCTCATCGACCGACCGGAACGGATCTTTGCACAGCACGGTGCGCTGAGCCTGATCATTGAGTTTGAGATGCACCCAGTCGACGGTGAAATCGCGGCCTGCGGCCTGGGCGGCGCTGATGAACTCACCGCGCAGCCGTGCCCGGGTGGTCTGCGGCGGCTGGTCGACGGCGGCATCGATTTCCTCGTCGGTGGTGATGCGCGTCGCCAGGCCTTTGCGCTGCAGCAGATCGAAGACGCCGCGGCCGCGCTTGATGTCGTGGTACGCCAGGTCCAGCTGGGCGATCTTCGGGTCGGACATCTCCATGTCGTAGCGATCCTGGTAGCGCTGGAACAGCTTGCGCTTGATCACCCAGTCGATTTCGGTGTCGACCTTGGCGTAGTCCTGGCTTTCCACCGCGTCGAGTTGGCGACCCCACAGGTCGACGACCTGCTCGATCTGCGCATTGGGTTCGCGGGTCTGCAGATGCTCGACAGCGCGCGAGTAGTACTCCCGCTGGATGTCCAACGCGCTGGCCTGGCGCCCGCCCGCCAGCCGCACGGGCCGCCGGCCGGTGACATCGTGGCTGACTTCCCGGATCGCCCGAATTGGATTGTCCAGCGAGAAGTCCCGGAACGCCACGCCCGCTTCGATCATTTCCAGCACCAGCGCCGCAGAACCCACCTTGAGCATGGTGGTGGTCTCACACATGTTGGAGTCGCCGACGATGACGTGCAGGCGCCGGTACTTCTCGGCGTCGGCGTGCGGCTCATCGCGGGTGTTGATGATTGGGCGGCTGCGGGTGGTGGCCGAGGAGACACCCTCCCAGATGTGCTCGGCGCGCTGCGAAAGGCAGAAGGTGGCGGCCTTCGGGGTCTGCAGCACCTTGCCGGCGCCGCAGATGAGCTGGCGGGTGACCAGGAAAGGCAGCAACACGTCAGAGATCCGGGAGAACTCCCCGGCCCGCACGATCAAGTAGTTCTCGTGGCAGCCATACGAGTTGCCGGCCGAGTCGGTGTTGTTCTTGAACAGGTAGATGTCGCCGCCGATACCCTCGTCGGCCAGTCGCTGCTCGGCGTCGACCAGCAGATCCTCTAACACCCGCTCGCCGGCACGGTCATGGGTGACCAGCTGCACCAGGCTGTCGCATTCGGCGGTGGCGTATTCGGGATGACTGCCCACGTCGAGGTACAGCCGCGCCCCGTTGCGCAGGAAGACGTTGGAGCTGCGGCCCCACGAGACCACTCGCCGAAACAGGTAGCGGGCCACTTCGTCCGGTGACAGGCGACGATGACCGTGGAATGTGCAGGTGACACCGAACTCGGTCTCGATGCCCATGATCCGCCGCTGCACAATTCGAGCGTACTGGGTGCGAGCGCGACTGGTGTGGAACCCCCGCGCAGAGGTCGGCGGCGTGGTGCGCCCGCGCCGCCGCCGGCGACCGCGATCTCTACGGCGACGTCGACGCGGAGGCCCGATAGTTCCAGTTGGTTGAGCGGCCGGACCTGGGTTGCCCGAATCTCTTCACGCGTCAACCGGTTGGAGTAATTGGCCAGAGGACCATAGGTGACCGCTACCACGAAACAACAGTAAAGAAGTCGTTATGGTTTCGCCTGTCTTTCGTAAAGAACACATAATGGGCTGTGTCCGCGGTCACGACACCGTTGCGTCGCGTTGCCCCACTCGTTATACAAGAGGCGACTCGCTATTCAGGGTGCAACGCGGCACCTACGCGGCCGGTGATCTGAGGCAACCCAAATCGCTTGCTTGCGTGACGAATAGCGGACCCACGCCCATTTTTCCCTTAATTAGATCTTGGATGGGACACAACCATGCCACTCGGTAATGTGCTGCAAGCACTAATTGTGCTAGCCGTAGTTTTGGTCGGCTCAGTGCTTGTCGGCAACCTATTCCGTCGGATTAAGCAACCCGCGGTCGTCGGAGTAATTTTTTTCGGTCTTCTGCTCGGCACAATTCTGGCCGTTAGTCCTCATTCGGTGAAGTCTGTGTTACTTTCGCCGAGCTCGAAATCCCTCATCGACGCCGTGGGCCAAGCGGGCCTCTTGTTACTGCTGTTCCTGGTCGGAATCGAGCTGCGTACCTACAGCAAATCGTCGTCAACCGAGCGGTCACCACTGTGGCAACTGGTGCCCTGTGTGGCAATTCCAATCGTCGTCTGCGCGGCTGCGGCCTGGCCGTTCGGACACCGACTCGTTGGCCCAGACCACAATCCGCTGCATGTCTGGTTATTCGTCGGTGTGGCGCTGAGCGTCACCGCCGTTCCTGTTCTCGTGCTCATCATCAAAGATCTTGGGGTCCCGACGCCTATCCCAGGGGTCGCGCTGCGAATTGCCGTCTCGGCTGATGCGGCGGCTTGGGCGCTGGTGACGGTGTTGATCTTGCTCACCACCGACTTGAAGTCGGTTTCGGTGACCAACCTTTGCGTAGGCGCCGCGTTGCTGTTGACAGTGATGTTCGTGCTGCCGCGGATAGTCCAGCGGTGGGCTCGGCATTCCCAGCAGACCGCCCCGTTCGTGGTGGCGATGTTCGCCTACGTACTGGTCGGTGCGGCAGCAACGCAGATGTTCGGTCTCCACCCCGCCCTCGGTGCCGTGATCGCCGGTCTGTTCTTCCCCGCGGGGCTGGCCAACGCAGCGTCGCAGCGGGCCTTGGCCGCAGTTGCCGACATGCTCATTCCGGCGTTCTTCGTTTCGAGCGCGTTGTCTGTGCCGCTGCAGGTTCTGGCGGATCTCTTTCGATGGGGCAGCCTGGCGTGCCTGCTGACCCTGACCATCGCCGCTTTCAGTTCCAAGCTCGCGGTCGGTCTGCTCGCCGGCAGGATGCAACGCTGGCCACGTACCACCTCAGCTGAACTCGGCGTCTTGCTGAACTGCCGCGGTGTCACCGAACTCGCCATTGCGTCGATCGGCCTGCAGGCCCACCTGATCGGCCCCTACGCGTTTGCGATGCTTTGTGCACTTGCCATCGTGACCACCGCGGTGACGGCTCCGCTGTACCGCGCGATCAATAGCCGCGCGAACCGCGAGCGCCTCGATACATCACGCGAAGACGTCGAGCTGGTGGCGTAGCTTTGCAGTCTTCGAAAAGGGCAATTGCGTTGACCGATCGAGAATCCCGGCACAGAGACCCTTGGTGCCCCAGGTGCGCGACCGATCATCTGCCCGGGAGGTTTCCGTGAGCACTCTGGAGGAACGGGTGCCGGTGCGGTCCGACGAACCCCCGCAGTCAAAGGTTCGCCGTCGTCGGTGGAAGCCGCGCATCAGACTTGCCGCCATCGCGCCGGTGGTTGTTGCCGGCGTAATGATCATGACGATCGTCGTGCTGTACTTCGATAGCGCTGAGTCCCAACGCCTTTCAGCTCTTGGCACGCCCACCGGCAGCGGCACGACTGTGACGATGAATGTGGTCAGTATCGCCAACACCTACAACGAGCTCGTCGGCGACCTCGTCATCAAGCCCGGACCTGGGTTGGTGGATCCGGCGACCGACGGTCTCAGGCAAGACCTCACCGTGGCAGTCACTTCGGTGACGACGCCGACTAGGCGCACCTATTCCAAGGGCATGTTGCCCGGTGTTTTTCCTGTTCCGCTGACCTTGGCGCGCGACGTCGAACGCTGGCCGTTCGATAGCTACTACACCGGGCCGATCACCGTCACCCTGTTCACGGGTGCGGCGCAAACGCCGGAACGCGTGAACGTGACGTTCGCCGATCGGCTGGCCGGCTGGAAAGTCATGGTGGGTCGGGTGAATAACGCCAATCCGTTGTCGCCCTATGTAGTCCAATTGCAGCGATCAGCGAGCACGATGATCTTCGCGATCGTGATTCTTTGCATCTTCGTCGCGATCGCGGCAGTTGGCTTATTTGTTGCGGTTCAGACGGCTCGTGACCCACGCAGGTTTCAGTCGCCGATGACAACCTGGTATGCGGCGATGCTGTTCGCGGTGGTACCGCTGAGAAACGCACTTCCGGGCTCGCCGGCGTTCGGAAGCTGGATCGATCTCACGATCGTTTTGTGGGTGCTGGTGGCGTTGGTGGTCTCGATGCTGCTCTATATCGCGGCTTGGTGGCGCGCGACGTCAAAGACCTAAGACTCGGCGGGGCTGGGCGCTTCGCCGAATCGGCTCAGCGCCAGTGTCGCGACGACCGCAACCGCGAACCCGGTGACCACCATCCAGCTCAGGCCCGGACGGGTTTGGTCGCCCAGCCACACCACCCCGACGAGGGCGGGCCCGACCGTCTCTCCGACCACCATTCCCGCGACTGCGGTGGTCACCGATCCGCGGCTCAACGCCGAGGTGAGCAGCATAAATCCGGCCAGCCCACCGACGATCACCACGTAAACAGCGGGATTGGTGTAAAAAACGGCCTTCCTCGGATCGAGCGCGTCTATCAGGCGGACAGCGATCTCGACGGCTCCGAATCCCGCGCCGGCCCCTAAACCAAGAACGAGCGCGCGTAGGCGCTCGCCCAGCCGGCCCGCGACCGCACCGGCGACGAAAACGACGGCGACCATCGCCAGCAACGCCCAGGCCAGCCCGGGTGGACCGTGCCCGGAACCTTCCGGCCCGGCGGCAAAGCCGAGCATCGCGAGGCTGGCGCACACCACGGTCACGGCAGCCCATTCCAGTGCCGACAACCGCGTCGACAGCACCCATGCGGCCACAATCGCGGTGACGGCGAGTGACGCGGCGATCGCCGCGGCGACGACGTAAATCGGCACTAACCGCAGCGCCGCCACCTGCAACACGAAGCCCATCCCGTCAAGCCCGATGCCCACCAGGTAGCGCCACTGCCGCAGCGCCCGCAACAGCAGGATCGCATCGACTCCAGAGTCGCTGCCGGCGTCCACCGAGCGCGTCGCCGCGGCCTGCAACACCGTCGCCGTCCCGTAACACACCGAGCAGCCCAACGCGAGCAGCAAGCCGATCAGCACACGTCGACCATACGAGATGGCAGGCCCGGGCCCTCGGCGGCTATTCCGACGATTTCTCCGGCGAGTCGTTATCTGACTCTGAGTCGTCGCGTTCCGGCAATAAGGCTTCCAGGGCAGCACCGATGATGCGCCGGAACGCTCGCCGCGGCCGACTGGCATCGAGGATGGCGACCTCCAACGTCGACACTCCCTGGGTGGGCTCGTCGGCGCCGTTCGCGCTGCCCGCCTGCAGGGCGTTGACCGCGATGTGCACCGCGTCGGCCAGATCGGCGTTCTCGGTGTAAGAGTCCTTCAGCGCGGTGGCGATCGGCTCGGTCGTCCCACCCATCACCACGAAATGCGGCTCGTCGTTGATCGACCCGTCGTAGGTAATGCGATACAGCTCAGGCGGTTTGGTCTCGCCGTAGTGGGCGACTTCGGCCACACACAGCTCGACCTCGTATGGCTTGGCCTGCTCGGTGAAGATGGTGCCCAGCGTCTGCGCGTAGACGTTGGCCAGCTGCCGACCGGTCACATCGCGGCGGTCATAGGCATAGCCGCGGGTGTCGGCGAATTGAATCCCGCCGCGACGCAGATTGTCGAATTCGTTGAATTTGCCGGCGGCGGCGAAGCCGACGCGGTCGTAGAGTTCGCTGATCTTCTGCAACGAACGCGACGGGTTCTCGGCGACGAACAACACTCCGCCGGCGTAGGCCAGTGCCACCACGCTGCGGCCTCGGGCGATGCCTTTGCGTGCGAGCTCGCTGCGCTCGCGCATCGCCTGCTCGGGTGAGATGAAGTACGGAAAACTCATGACTCACCTCCCGCGCGATCCGCGCCCGGTCCGAAAGTGTCAGGACGCGAACGTGTTTCGATCACCTCTCGAGCCAGCTCGGCGATACGTCGCTCTGCGACGTTGGTCGCGCCGTCGGCGCCGATGGTGACCGCGGTCGGATAGATCCCGCGGACCAAGTCGGGTCCCCCGGTGGCGGAATCGTCATCGGCCGCGTCGTAGAGCGCTTCGACAGCAACCCGAAGCGCCGAATCGGCATCCGTTACTTGCGAATACAGCTTCTTTATCGATGACTTGGCAAAGATCGAGCCTGAACCCACCGACTGGTAGCCCTCTTCCTCGAGGTTCCAGCCGCCGGCAGCATCGAAGGAGACGATGCGGCCCGCGTTCTCCGGGTCAGGATCGCCGACGTCGAAACCGGCGAGCAGCGGCAGCGCCACCAGACCCTGCATCGCGGCGGCGAGGTTGCCGCGGACCATGATAGCGAGCCGGTTCACCTTGCCAGCGAACGTGAGTGCCACGCCTTCCAGCTTCTCGTAGTGCTCGAGCTCGACTGCGTAGAGGCGGGCGAATTCGACCGCGATGGCCGCGGTGCCCGCGATACCGGTCGCGGTGTAGTCGTCGGTGATGTACACCTTCTGCACATCGCGCCCCGCGATCATGTTGCCCTGGGTCGAGCGACGGTCGCCGGCGATGAGGACTCCGCCCGGGTACCTCAGCGCGACGATGGTCGTTCCATGCGGCAGCTGAGAACTGGGTGCGATGGCGTCGGCGCTGCCGATGCTCGCGGGCAGCAGTTCTGGCGCCGCGTGGCGCAGATAGTCGGTGAAAGAGGAGAGACCGCCAGAGGCAGTTCCGGGAAGTGCTGAGTTAGTGGCCGAGCGATCGCGGAAAGGCCAGGTCACTGTCCGCCCTTTTGGACGTATGCGCGCACGAAGTCTTCGGCGTTCTCTTCCAGAACATCGTCGATCTCGTCCAGCAGATCGTCGGTCTCCTCGGTCAGCTTTTCGCGACGTTCCTGGCCCGCGGCCGTGCTGGCGGTGGGGTCGTCGTCATCGCCGCCGCCACCACCGCGCTTGGTCTGCTCTTGGGCCATCGCTGCCTCCTGCATGATCATCGGCCGTGAAACACGCCCGCCTGTTTCTCCACCCTACCGGTCGATGGCGTCAATGCTCGGGCGAAAGCCCGGTGTGCGACCCCTCAGTTAGTCAGCTGCTCGACCAGTTCGGCCGCGCTGTTCACCGAATCCAGTAGTGCCCCGACGTGCGCCTTGCTGCCGCGCAGCGGCTCCATGGTCGGGATACGCACCAGCGAATCACCACCCAGATCGAAAATCACCGAGTCCCAGCTGGCCGCCGCGATGTCCGCGCCGAAGCGGCGCAGGCATTCCCCGCGGAAATAGGCCCGGGTGTCGGTGGGTGGGTTGTCCACCGCGCTGATCACCTGCTGCTCGGTGACCAACCGTTTCATCGAACCGCGCGCCACCAGCCGGTTGTAGAGGCCCTTGTCCAGCCGGACATCGGAGTACTGCAAGTCGACCAGGTGAAGTCGCGGCGCCGACCAACTCAGGTTCTCCCGATGCCGGAAACCTTCCAGGAGTCGCAGCTTGGCCGGCCAGTCGAGCAGCTCGGCGCACTCCATCGGATCGCGCTCGAGCTGATCGAGCACGTGCGCCCACGTCTGAACGACGTCGGCCGCGCGCGCGTCGTGGTCGCGGCTATCGACCAGCTTTGCCACCCGGTCCAGATAAATCCGTTGCAGCGCAAGGCCGGTCAATTCACGGCCATCGACCAGGGCGACGGTGGCCCGCAGCGTTGGATCACGGCTGATCGCGTGCACAGCGTGCACCGGCCGGGCCAGCGCCAAGTCGCTGAGGTCGAATCCGTGCGCTGGGCCGTCCTCGATCAGGTCGAGCACCAGCGCCGTGGTCCCGAGCTTGAGATACGTCGATGTCTCGGAGAGGTTCGCATCGCCGATGATGACGTGTAGCCGTCGGTAACGGTCGGCGTCGGCGTGCGGCTCGTCGCGGGTATTGATGATCCCGCGCTTCAGCGTCGTCTCCAGCCCGACCTCGACCTCGATGTAGTCGGATCGTTGGGAGAGCTGGAATCCCGGCTCGTCGCCGGACGGCCCGATGCCGACCCGGCCGGAGCCCGTGACGACCTGGCGAGACACCAGGAACGGGGTCAGCCCGGCGATGACGGCCGAGAACGGCGTCTGCCGGCTCATCAGATAATTCTCGTGCGACCCGTAAGAAGCGCCCTTACCGTCGACATTGTTCTTGTACAGCTGCAGCTTGGCAGCGCCCGGCACGCTCGCGACGTGCCGAGCGGCGGCCTCCATCACCCGCTCGCCGGCCTTATCCCAGATCACCGCGTCCAGCGGGTCCGTGCAC
>Ga0302326_10019288_pt1 | contig 14097 bp, 14 predicted proteins | sample Palsa_T0_3_FD_202264 | JGI IMG/M metagenome (GOLD analysis project Ga0302326, IMG submission 202264) | Peat permafrost microbial communities from Stordalen Mire near Abisko, Sweden - Palsa_T0_3 | ecosystem: Environmental > Terrestrial > Soil > Palsa > Peat permafrost | place: Sweden: Abisko... | reverse complement strand
CACCAGCAGGCATTCCAGGTTTAGGTGTATCACCCATAGGCATAAGATTATTATGTGTGCGGTCGATTGTCAAACGTTGCAGTTTTTGTGGGCAGGGAGCGCCGGGACAAGGTTTTGGGACGAGATGGGGAGATTCTTCGCCAGAGATTCTTCGCCAGAGATTCTTCGCCAGGAGATTCTTCGCCAGACGGGAGTGGTACTTTTGGAGATTCTTCGCCAGACGGGAGTGGTACTTTTGAAAAGTACCACTCCCGTCTGACGAGACAACTGACGAGACAACTTGACGAGACAACTTCAGGGTTTCGGTCCGTCTGGCTCGATCCGAACAGATTTCATGATGCCCAGCAGGTGCATGTCGATAGAGCGGAGCTGCGCCGGCGTAAGCGCCTGGATATCATCCAGTGCACCTGGCGAAGCCACTGCCGTATCCGTCTCGAACAGATAGCAAGTTTGCCCCACGTAAGTTGCGTAGAGCCGACCGGCGATGGATTGCGACATACCTATTCCTTCGGTTTCGTATACGGAAAAGGAACGATGTCCAAATACAATCTGCGAGTGTTTGGGCGAGTTCGACAGCGAGGCAGCCCTGGCTTCGCATTCAGCGGTGCTCGCCGCCGGAACAGCCGAGTAAACGATGCCGACGCCCTCCAGGTTCGTCCCCGAGTATGGGCCAACGATGCGATCTCTGGGAAAGCCGCCCTCGCTGTATCCGAATCCGGTAATCGGCGCGGCGCCTGAGTCCGTCAACCTCGGTGGATGATAGCCGAACTGCGTTGAGCTCTTCCAAGCCGAAGGATAACGAAAGGTCACGCCGTGTGGCTGGTCAGTGTAGGTCGCATCGAGCGTCCAAACCTGCGTCAAGGTGAGAGGCTTGGCAGGCTGGGCAGAAGTCTGGGACAGACCCCGGCCAGATATCTGGACCATGAAAAGGAAAGTCAACGAGGCAGTCGGCAGAGTTCGGAACACCGGGGTTTCCTCCAAGAGACCAGCATAGTCGGAACCTTCACCTTTTAGCTGCAGCGGGGTCTCGGGGGCAAATTCGTGACTAGGCGCAATGCCCGAGAGGGACAAGCGCGTTTTCCGGTTGAGCTGGGCGTGGGTCGAGTGAAACAGCAGGTCCCTCCGCTACGCTTCGCTGCGGTCGGAGGTTGTGGCTTTTTCGATCTCTTCGTAGTTTTGCGGCCGGGAAAGCTCCGAACAGCTCCTGCGTCAGCAACAGCCCTACGCCTACTGCTGCCAGGAAGAAGGTCATGGATGGCTTGTTCAGCAGGCCTATCCCCGCGGATACCCCAAAAACCAGCCACCAGAGACGCCGGGAGTGGCCGCCCAGCATCAGTACCAGGGCGAGTACGCAGGTCATCCAGAATACCGGCTCGAACGAGTTCATCGAAAGAAAACCGTCAAAAGCGATGTACTGGGGGCACACGATCACGCCAAGCATGGCCAGCGCCTGTGCCGGGCGCCTTCCGCCGAAAGCCCACGCGAGAACGCCGGTAAGAAACACCGCGGCCGCCCCCGCAACGGCGGAAAGGATGCGAATGGAAAACAGCGAATCGCCGAACAGCAACTCACCGAGCCGCGCCTGCAAAGCAACGATGGGCCCGTGGTCGACGTAGCCCCAGGCCAAATGGCGGCCGCAGGCGATGTAGTAAAACTCATCGCGGAAGTAGCCGTAACCCAGGTGCTGCGTCCACAACGTGAGCGCAAAGTGCATCGCCAGCTTGACGGCTGCGAAGCCCAGGGCGACCCGCAAAGCGTCGCGTAACGTCGAGGCGGCAGTATTAGCAGAGGTGGCTGTCATAGGTCGGAGGTTTTGTGGACAGACCGAGAGTGTGCCGGAGGGCGTAGACTCAGCAATCTCTAGGCAACGACCTCCAGACCCTTCTTCGCCACCAGGGAAAGCAGCTTCAGTGAGGCTCCTTGGGGTCGCTTTTCTCCACGCTCCCACTTGCTCACCAAGCTGGGAGTGACGTTCAGGTAGGCCGCGAAGACCGTTTGACTGGCATTCTCTCGAGTGCGGAGTGCGCGAATCTTGGCAGGCGTCATCTCCTCGATGGGGGTCAGACAGAGGACGTCGAACTTGCGCATGGTCTTCTGGTCGATTCCGCCCACACGGTGAAGATCGGCTGCCGTCTCGTGAATGGCAGACATGGCGTCACTGCGAAATTTCTTGGGCATCCCTTGCCTCCTCTGGAAGTGCAATCTGCAGCAGAGCTCCGTCTTCTACCCGCTTTTTCATCTCGGCTTCGGTGTAGCCCAAGATCAAGCTGGCAAGTTCTCGAAACGCTTCCAGTTCAAACGCCTTGATGTTGGCTCGATCCTTCTTCTCAAAGCCGTAGACGTACACGGCTCGACTGCCTTGGCGAAAGAGAACGATGGACCGCAACCCACCGGATTTCCCCTCGCCGGCTCGAGCGATCCGTAGCTTGATACGAAACCGAACTCACCAGACCACTATAGCACTCGGTGCCATAGTGATTGCGGTCATTTTATGGAAGCAGAGGGCCAGCTTAGTCCCATTTCACCAAGCCCTAAACTTTCTCTCGCAAATCGCATCTGTATAGGCAAGCTCGCTTATACCCAAGAAACCCACCAGGAACCAATTAGTGCGTTAGTGCGTACTTTTTAGCCATTTGCCGAACCCGGATTTCTGAGAACCTGGCCTTTGGGAAGGCCTTCAGCGGCATCAGGAGTTCAGAGCAAAGCAGAAAAATCCCCTGCGACGAGGACTTACCACTCTTACCACGCTTACCACGCACCTTTTTGTCATTTCCCGAGAACCCTAGACCCTTTAGCTGGCCCTTGGGTCGAGGGCGCGAATCACGAAATAGAGAGGCAATCCGGCGAGGATGATGGCCGCTCCCACCAGGGAGCTGCGCACATTGCTGGCGAAGGAGTAGTAGAGCAAGATAGCCGCGGCCACAATGAAAAGAGCCGGCACGACCGGATAACCCCAGCTACGAAACGGCCGCTCCGAAGCCGGAATGCGACGCCGGTAAATAAAGATGGTGGTCGTGGTGAGCATATAGAAGAGCCACTCGGCAAAGATGGCGAGTTCAAACAGCTGCTGAAAGCGCCCCACCAGCAGCAGCAGCAGGGTACTCAACAAAGCCTGCGCCACCAGCGAGGTGGAAGGGCTTTGGAAGCGGGGATGAATATGCGCCATGCGGGCAGGGAAGAGCCGGTCGCGCGCGGCGGCAAAGGGCACGCGGGCGCCCGACATGGTTGTTCCGTTCAGCGTGACCAGTATGCTCAGCGCCATCGCGGCCGACACCAGCGCCGCGCCCCAGTGGCCGGAGACCAACGACATGGCGACCACCGCGGGGCGTGGAGAGACAGCGATCTGCGCCGCGGGCAGAATGTATTGGATGGCCGCGTTGGTCGCCATATAAAGGATGCCCACCACCCCGACTCCTGCAATCAGCGCAATCGGCAGGCTCCGCTCCGGGCGTTTGACTTCTCCAGCCACCATGGTGAGATCATTCCAGCCGTCGTATGCCCAGAGCGACGCGATCAGCGCAACCATGAACCCGGCAACTCCGCCTTCCGCGCCGGCAAAGCTGGTATGGAAATTCGCCACGCTGCCGTGGGCACTGCCGAAGCAGAACCCGGTAATCACCACCACCAGGATCACCTTCAGCCAGGTAAAGAACAGTTGGAAATCCCCAGCCTTCTTGATGCCCAGGTAATTGAGCCCGGTGATCAACCACGCGACCGCGATGGCGAACAGCTGTGCCCAGGTAATGAGCAGAGGAGCCCGCAGCACCACGCCATCGAGCCAGGCAAACGCCGGAAAAATGCCGAGCGTGCGGGCCAATCCAGTCGTAACGGTAGCAATGGATGCGGGCTTGGCCACCGCGAACCACGTCCACATATAGAGAAACGCGGGTATGTCACCGTAAGCGTTACGAAGAAAAACATATTCTCCGCCGGCCTGCGGCATCATGGCGCCCAGCTCCGCGTAGGTCATGGCCCCGGCCAGTGTGAGCACCCCACCGGCGATCCAGGCCAGATAGACGATCCGCGCCGAGCCGCCGGCACGCATCATTTCCTGGGGAACGAGAAAGATGCCGCTGCCGATAATGGTGCCGACCACGATAGCCGTGGCATGCCACACCCCAAGCACACGCGGCAGGTCCGGCGCAAAGGACGAGCTGGGGATGGAGTGGGTCGCATCGTGCAAGATGACAAATCTTACCGCACGCGGTTCACACAGATTGCTCGGGAGGAGACGCGACCGTGTCCGCTGGATGGAAATAGTCGTAGATGGCTGCGGCCAGGTGGGGAGCAACCACCGAGGCCAAAGCCTCCTGGCTGGCGCCCTGGATGCCGCGCAGGCTGCCGAAGTGGGCCACCAGCCGGTTGCGGGTCTGCGGGCCCACCCCGGGAATGGTCAGCAGATTCGACTCGCGGTCGCGGATTTCACGCCGCTTGCGATGATAGGTCACGGCGAAGCGGTGCGACTCATCGCGGATCCTCTGTACCAGGTGCAACACCGGGGAACGGCGGTCCAGCACGATAGGCTCATCTTCCTGCCCGTAGAGGTAGATGATCTCCTCTCGCTTGGCGATCGAAGCTAAAGGCTGGGTGGTGATGCCGAGCAGTTCCAGGGCTTCGGCGGCAGCATGCAACTGGCCCAGTCCTCCATCGATGAGGATCAGGCTGGGCATGGCCTGCTGTTCGTCCTGCACGCGGCGATAGCGCCTGCCCACGACTTCGCGCATGGAGGCAAAATCATCCACCCCTTCTACCGTCTTGATCTGATATTTGCGATAGTCGGATTTCTTCATAGCGCCGTCTTCCCAAACCACCATGGAGGCGACTGTTTCCGCGCCCTGGATGTGGGAGATATCGAAGCACTCAATGCGCTGCGGCAGATCGGGCAGGGTCAACAGATCCTGCAGCGCCTCCTCGATTACCTTGCGCGAAGGCTGCAGCACGCGGAATCGCTGGTCGAAACTCTGCTTGGCATTCTGCCCGGCGAGGTCTACCAGGGAGCGTTTCTCTCCGCGGCGCGGCACGCATATCTCAACCTTGTGCTGGGCGCGCTCGCTTAATAGAGTCGCAAGCGTGACGCGATCGGCAAAATCGACCGGGATGTAGACGGTGCGGGGCACGTACTGCTGGTCGATGTACACCTGCTTCAGCAGGGCAGAGAAAAAGAAGGAGGGGTCGAAGGAGGCCCCGTACGATTGCGTTTCCGGCGGGTTTTCCTGCTGCTCGTTTTCTTCGAGCGTCCGCTCCGAGGCGTTGAGCTCCGGCGGGTACTCGGGCAGATCTTCCCAGAAGAATTCACGGCGGTCGACGATCTTGCCGCCCCGCATGTGGAAGAGGTTGACGGCCAGCATACCGTTCTCATGGTGGTAGCCGTAGACATCCGCGTCATCGCCCTCGGTGGTTGCCATGCGCTGTCTTTCCTGCACCTGGTTCAGGGTGATGAGCAGATCGCGATATCTGGCGGCGACCTCGAACTGCTCTGAGGTGGCAGCCTGCTCCATGCGCCCCTCCAGCGAGCGGCTCAATTCCGTCTGCCGCCCTTCCAGAAACATTTGCGCGTCGCGCACCGCTTGCCGGTAGTCGGGGGGCGTAGTCAGCCCTTCGACGCAGGGTCCCAGGCAGCGCTTGATGTAGTACTGCAGGCAAGGCCGGGGATGGTAACGGGAGAGATCCACCTTGCAGCTGGGCAGCAAGAAGCTGCGGTGGATGAGGTCGACCACCCTATGCGCCAGGTTTCCGGGGAAAAAGGGCCCGTAGTAGGCGCTTCCGTCTTTGCGCAGCCGGCGGGTGACAAAGACTTTGGGGTACCGGTCGGCCAGGGTCAGCTTGACGTAGGGGTAGGTCTTGTCGTCGCGCAGCAGGATGTTGAAGCGCGGCTTGCGCTGCTTGATGAGGTTGTTTTCAAGGGCCAGGGCCTCCTGCTCGTTTTCCACCAGGATGTAGTCCACATCCACGGCTTCCCGCATGAGCGAGCCTGTTTTGGCGTTGGCCTGGGCTCCCTCGAGCAGGTACGAACGTACCCTGGAGCGGAGGTTTTTGGCTTTGCCGACATAAATTACGTCGCCCTGTATGTTGCGGTACAGATACACCCCTGGCCGGTTGGGCAGGGTGCGTATCTTTTCGTGCAGATCCATGGAGAGTCCCTGACTAAAGTTTAGTCGGTTACCCTGGAGAAGAGACAGATTGCGCGGTAGCAGGTAAAACTTTCCTTGCGGGCAGGATTCTACCGCACCAAGCTTTACACTTTGCCTCGCAAGTGATTGCAAGGAAACTGTTAAGTGCGCTTGCAATCTTTGGCAACGCTCGTGCTACATACCAACAGATGGGCAGAATAGCGCCCTTTACCCAGATTTGAGAATTTACGAATTACGGGAGCAGAGCCTTTTATGATCCGAATCGATAAGACCTCGCAGCAAGCAGCACTCCTGTTGGGAGCTGTGTCATTGCTAATGACGGCGGGCTGCTCCACGAAGAACTACGTGCGCACCCAAACCGCCCCGCTGGTGCAAAAGACCAACGAGCTCGACGACGCCACTGCGGCGAACAACCGCTCCATCCAGAGCACCAATGATCGCGCCCAGGCGGGCATCCAGCAGGCGCAGCAATCGGCCAACACCGCCACGCAAAACGCCACCGCCGCAACCCAGGCTGCTACACAGGCGCAAGGGACGGCGCAGGAGGCCGTCAATCGCGCGGACTCGCTGGCCAGCGTGGTCGCCGGCCTCGACAACTATAAGCAGATCGGCGATGTTTCCGTGACGTTCGGCTTTGACAAGAGCGTCCTTTCCAAGGACGACAAGGCTCAATTGGATGCCCTCGGGCCGCAGCTGACCGCGACCAAGAGCTACATCCTCGAAGTCACGGGTGGTACAGACTCGATCGGCGACGCGAATTACAACTATCAGCTGAGCCAGCGCCGCGCCGAAGCGGTGGTGCAGTATATCGCCGCCAAGTTCAACATACCTCCGCACAAGTTTTACCTGATCGGGATTGGCAAGGATCAGGAGGTCGCTTCCAACAAGACCGCCGCCGGCCGGGCGCAGAATCGCCGGGTTAAGGTGCAGATCCTCTCCAACGCAGCACAGCCGGCCGGCACCAGCGCTTCATAATTTGCGGTAACACAACTCCCGCCCTGAAAACCCTCTGCTGACTCCCGGTCAGGAGAGGGTTTTTTAGCTTGCCCTCAAAAGATCCACCTCAGGTGGACCATTTTCTCGCCGTTCCTCGCGTTACTAGACAGAAGCCTCTTCTTCTGCGCAGAGGTCTCGTCCTGGAGGAACACTCCCGTGAAACGCGAATCTCTTGCGCGGAAAACGTGTCCGGCTTTTCGTTCACTGTCCTCAGTGGTGGGCTGGAGAATATCACTGGTTCGCCCTTTAAAGCCGGCAACGAGCCCCAATCGATCGCGGTGGACCCGTCGGGCAGCTTCGTGTACGTGGCAAAATTCCGCTGACAACACTCTGTCCGCGTACAACGCTTGAAGTGCAGGGGAGGTTCGACCCCTGCCCCGCGCGTGCCGCCCCGCCACGTGGTAAAAGGCTATGATGGAAAGGAGGGAAATCACATGGCAACTCTCGATTGGTCACAGTGCCCCGCCGTGGAGAGTGTCCCCGGCAAGGTGAGCGGCGCTTGGGTGTTCAAGGACACCCGTATGCCAGTTGCTACAGTGTTCGAGAATTTGGAAGCGGGCTTGACTGTGGATGAAGTGATGGAGGAATTCTCCGTCACCCGCGAGCAGATCAACGCCGTCTTGCACTTCGCCGCGCAGAGCCTCGCAACGCCGCTCCCGGTTCAGGCGCAAGCATCGACGCTTGCCGATGCTCATTCTCTTTGACCACGGCACACCCCGCAGCGTTGCCCGGTGGCTTCGGGGTCACACCGTTGTCGAAGAATTGCACGCGGCTGGGACAGATTAGCCAACGGCGAGTTGCTGCGGGTGGCCGAAGAAGCCGGGTTTGATCTTTTGCTATCGACGGACAAAAACATCGGTTACCAGCAAAACCTTACAGGCCGCCGTATTGCCATTGTTATCCTTGGCAACCCGCAGCGCCCCGCCGTGCACCGCCACATTGATCTTGTGATCGATGCGGTGAACGCCGCGACACCCGGCAGCTACATCGAGGTTGAAATCCCATTCGACTAGCGTTTCTTGGAGTTTCGTGGACGGGGCTGGCACCCGGACTAAAAAGTCCTGGGCTGGCACAGGTTAGGCTGTGCATTGATCCGACGCGACAAATATCTTCCGGCCGACTTGCAGCTCCGAAATCTTCGAATCGATTTCCATCCGCTAACAGTCCCGGGATAAACCTGCCATGAAACAGACTCCGCGGGGCCGGCTGGTCGTTCTTCAAGGCCCGGAGGGCTGGGGAAATCAATCCCAAGGATGATCCGAGCGCCGTAGGTGCGGCACCAAACCTTCATCCCTACAAGGCGAAATGGCTGACGTGTTCCGCGCGGATATCATTCGCGCTGAAGAGGCGATAGAACGGCGCGCCTTGCGCGGCGGCTTCGACCGCGGGCCGGCCTTTTGCCTCTTCCCGCTCCACCAGGCATATGACCCCGGTAACCCGCATCCCGGCCTCCCGCGCGGCTTCTATCGCGGTCACGGTGGAGGCGCCCGTGGTGCAGACATCGTCGACGATGATCACCGGCGCATCGGCCTGCTGAAAGCCCTCAATCCGCCGTCCCGTCCCATGCGACTTTTCTACCTTGCGGACCAGGAAACCATCCAGCACCGGCGATCCCGGAGCTTCCAGCGCATGCCAGGCGCTGGCCGCCGCCACATTGCAGACGATGGGGTCAGCACCCAGGGTAAGGCCGCCCACGGCGCGCGCCCGCAGCTCGTGCTGGCGAATGAGATCGAGCACCGCCAGGCCGGTAAGGCGACCGCCCTCGCCGGTAAGCGTGGTGGTCCGGCAATCGATGTAGTAGTCGCTGGAAGCCCCGGAAGAGAGCTTGAACTCGCCCAGGCGGAAAGAGATGCGGGCCAGCATCTTGAGCAGCGCGTCGCGATGAGCAAGGGTCATCAGGTGATTTTATCCAGATGGCGAAAACCGCCGGTGGCAATGAACAGGATGGTGAAGATGGTTCCGTTGTACGTGGCGTGAATCAATGTGCTGGCGGCCAGGGACTGGGTCACCAGGCGGACCCCACAGAGCACCAGGCTGACCCCGAACAATACCGCCAAAGGCGCCCAGGCGTGGGCCAGCTGATCGGCATGGACCAGGGCAAAGCCGATGCTGGTAAGCGTGCAGGAAACAACCAGGGCGACCACGCTCCAGCGCGGATCTCGATCCGCACCGGTGGTAACGGGACTTACGTAACTGTCATCGATCGAAATGGGGAGAGCAGTTGCCTCGGGTCTCTGGCCGCGCAGCCAGTCCCAGGCGGAGGCTAACGAAGGCAAGAGGAAGCCGCGAAAAGCCAGCTCTTCGAAAAGCGGCGCCAGAAAGGTGCCGAAGAGCGCCACCAGCCACACATCCCCCGGGGTGCGGAAAAAGTCGTCGATCGGCAGGCTCTTGGGCACAGGAAGATAATTCGACAGCAACTGCACCACCAGGCTCAAGGCAACGCCGCCAATCAGCAGGCGAACCCAGCGGCGCCGCACCACGGAGAAGTTCCAGTGCAGGCCCTGGCTGAAGGGTTGCCGCCACACGAAAGTAAAGACAGCCCAGAGAATCGCTCCGGCGATGAGGTAGGCAGCAGCCATACTGGGGATCAGCAACCGCGGCTCGCGCAGGAGCTGCTCCGGCGTTTCCGTGCCCATGAGATGAAAGCCCATGGCGATGGCCAGAGTGGAAACGCTGACCAGCAGCAAAACAACGATAGCCACGGTGAAAAACAAAATGGTGTGCCCGATGTTGGGGATCCGGCGCGGGGGTGCGGCAGGTACCTCCGCAGCTTCGGGCGGAGGCACGGGCGGTATCGGTAAAATCTCCGGATCATTCCACATGGCTTACAGCGGATTTCCTTTTGCGGACAGCGCTCTTGTCGGTCTCACCTGTACTCTTCACCCCGCGCTTCCCATTGCCTTCAGGGGAAGAGGCCGGGATGGGCTTCAGCTCCGCCACCGGGAAATAACGCCGGAGAAATTCACCGGTATGCGAGCCGAGTGTAGCAGCTACCTCGGCCGGAGTGCCCCTGGCGACCAGCCGGCCGCCTTCTTCGCCGCCCTCGGGGCCCAGATCGAGGATCCAGTCCGCACTGCGGATCACGTCCAGGTTGTGTTCGATAATGATCACCGTGTTGCCCAAATCGGTAAGGCGGTGCAACACCTCCAACAACCTGCGCACGTCGTCGAAGTGGAGGCCAGTCGTCGGTTCATCCAGCAGGTAGAGGGTCTTTCCGGTTTGCCGCTTGGAAAGCTCCCGGGCCAGCTTCATCCGCTGGGCCTCGCCGCCGGAGAGCGTGGTCGCGGCCTGGCCCAGATGAATGTAGCCTAAACCCACATCCACCAGGGTCTCCAGCTTTTGCCGAACCTGGGGAATATCGATCAGCACCGGCAGCGCATCTTCGATGGCCAGCTCCAACAGGTCGGCGATGGAGTAGCCGTTGAACTTGACCGACAGGGTTTCCTGATTGTAGCGGCGGCCGTTGCAGACCTCGCACAGCACATAAACGTCGGGCAGGAAGTTCATCTCGATGCGGCGCTGTCCCTCGCCCTGGCAAGCCTCGCAGCGCCCTCCGGAGACGTTGAAGGAGAAGCGTCCCGGCTTGTATCCCCGTTCCCGCGACTCCGGCAGGCGGGCGAACAGGTCGCGAATAGCAGTAAAGACGCCGGTGTAGGTGGCGGGGTTGGAGCGCGGGGTGCGGCCGATAGGGGACTGGTCGATACGCACCGCCTTGTCGATGTTCTTGAAGCCCTGGATGGCCTGGTAAGCGCCCGGAGCTTCTCGCGAGCCGTACAGCTCCTGGGCCAGGGCGCGATAGAGCGTGTCGTTGACCAGGGTGCTCTTGCCCGATCCGGAGACACCGGTGACCACGGTCATTACATTTAAAGGAAAGCGCGCGCTCAGGTTCTTGAGATTGTGGCTGCTGGCGCCTTCGACGGTAATCCAGTTGCCTTTGAGCGCCCGCGGCGCGTCGCGGCTGATGGTCTGCAGTTCGCCGGAGAGATAGCGGCCGGTCAAGGAGATGTCCGTCTCCATGATCTCCTGCGGGGTTCCGGCGGCGACGACATGGCCGCCGAGCTTGCCGGCGCCGGGGCCCAGGTCGACCACATAGTCGGCATGGCGGATGGTGTCTTCATCGTGCTCCACCACCAGCACGGTATTACCGAGGTCACGCAGCGATTTGAGCGCCTCGATCAGCCGTTGGTTGTCGCGCTGGTGCAGCCCGATCGATGGTTCATCGAGCACATAAAGCACTCCACGGAGGCGTGAGCCGATCTGCGTGGCCAGGCGAATGCGCTGCCCCTCGCCGCCCGAGAGCGAGGCGGCATTGCGATCCAGCGACAGATAGCTCAACCCGACAGAGTTGAGAAACTCAAGCCTTTCCACCACTTCCCGGCGCAGACGCTCGGCGATGAGCCGCTCGCGGGCAGAAAACTCGATCGTGCTCGCCGCCCCCAGGGCCTTGCGCAAGGGCAGCGCCGTGAAGTCGGCAATCGACAAACCACCCACCTTTACCGCCAGCGACTCCGGCCGCAGGCGCTTGCCCTGGCAGGCCGGGCAGATGGTGGCCGACATGTAGTTCAGCAGCCAGTCGCGATAGCTTTCCGACTTCGATTCGTCCAGCGAGTCGCGCAAGTAGGCCAGGACGCCGTGGAAGCCGGTGCGCGGCGCTTCCTCGCGGCCCGGGCCGTGGAGCAACAGCTTCTGATGGCGCTCACTGAGCTCTTCGAACGGCTTGCTCAGGTCGATCTTGTAGCGCTGCGCGGCCAATTGCAGCAGCCGATTAAGATACTGCGATCCTCCGCCGGGGCCAAGAGCACCATCGGTTAACGGCTTTGACCAATCGGTAATCACTTTTGCTGCATCGAAGTCATAGATGCTTCCGAGGCCGTGGCACTCGGTGCATGCGCCATAAGTGCTATTGAATGAAAAGCTACGAGGCTCCAACTTAGGGATGTCAAGTCCGCAGTCTGGACACGCCATAGAAGAGGAATAAAGCTGCTCTTCTTCACCCACAACCGCGGTGAGGACGAGGCCGTTAGCCATCTGCAAGGCTTTGGCTACCGACGTTTCCAGCCGCTTCTCTACGCCGGGTTTCAGAACGACGCGGTCGATGATGGCTTCAATGGTGTGTTTCTTGTGGCGTTCAAGATGGATGGAATCGGTGAGGTCGCGAACCTCGCCGTCGATGCGGGCGCGAAAGCCTTGCTGGTCCAGTTCGTCGAGCAGGTCCTTGAACTCACCTTTGCGGCCGCGCACGATGGGCGCGTAGATGATGACGCGTTCCCCCGGCGCAAGCGAAAGTATCCGCTCTACGATTTGCTCGGCGGTTTGCCGGGAAATAGGTTGGCCGCATTTGGGGCAGTGAGGCACACCGATCGAGGCGTAGAGCAGGCGCAGGTAGTCGTAGATCTCGGTGATAGTGCCGACTGTGGATCGGGGACTGCGGCTGGTGGTTTTTTGTTCGATAGAGATGGCAGGGCTGAGCCCTTCGATGGAATCGACATCGGGGCGCTCGATCTGGTCAAGGAACTGGCGGGCGTAGGCGGAGAGAGTTTCCACGTAGCGCCGCTGGCCCTCGGCATAGATGGTGTCAAAGGCCAGCGAAGACTTGCCTGACCCGGAGAGGCCGGTGACGACGGTAAGCGTATTTCGGGGAATGCGAATGTTGATGTCGCGCAGATTGTGCTGACGCGCTCCGCGCACGGTGATATGAGTAATCGGCATGAGGGCTCAGAGGTTGGGCCATGGGCTACTGCAACACGGAGCAAATGGCGCGAGTAACTACTAGATGTATCTTATTCGGCAACAGAAACGAGGGTCAACGTAGGGCTCTCGTCTGTCACAATGACACACTGACGCTTGTGGGCGAATGAAACAGTAAAAGTGCGCGAACGACGCACGATGGGTGAGCCAAAACTCTGAATTGAAGGGCCGTTATGGAAAATGAAGTCAACATGTTGATGGTGTTTTGCGCGGCGATTGCCGCCCTCGCCCTTGGCGTCCTGCTGGGCTATGTGTGCTGCAAGAGCTTGTTCGATGTTTTGCGCTTTCATGCTCGCCTGTCGGCGGAAGACGGCGCAAAAGGCGAGACCCAGGTGGCGCGCATTTGAAGGGTTGGTTGCAGGTTATCGACCCCAACCTCAGGGGCCAAAGCCCACGATGATGGCAAGACGTTTGTGCCGGGGATAAATCCCCGGCCTACCAGATAATCGAGTTCTTCCGACAAGCTGTTCAGCCGTGCCCCTCGTCACCGCAGTCATCCGCTCTTTTAATCCTAACGCCTCCCCCTTATCCAGTCCCGTAGGGACGACCTGAACTTAGCCCAGGACGATAGTCCTGGGTATACCAGCGCCTTGAGAACAGTCCCGTAGGGACGGCTGAAAGCAGTCACATCCCGATCAGCCCATCATTGCGGAGGAGTGAGCGGCGAGTCCTGCTGCGTAGGCTGTGAATTCTGCTGGCCCTGGCGCATGCGCTGCAGTTGCTCGAACAATTGCTGAGGGGTCCTGACTCCGTTCCCTGGCGCTGCTCCCGGTGGAGGTGGTGTCGGCGGCGGCACATCCGGCGGCGCATCCGCGGTCTCCTGGTCGTTGCTCACCGCTTCATCGGGTTCAGGGGCCGGGGCAGCCGGTGCTCCTCCCCCCCGGGTGGTGGGGGTGAGGATAAGCTGTCGCGGAGCGCCGTTGCTCAGGTCGCCCAGCAGGACCAGGTTGTAGGCGGTTCCGTTGAGCAGGTCGGCGAGTACATCGCGTGGCGTCCCAGGCCCGAAGGTGCCGAAGACGCGCTCGTCGCTGCTTAGCCCTTCGACCTGCATGCCGCTCTTGGCGGCAAACCCGCGCAAAATAGCCGTGAGGCTGGAATTATCTGCGTGGATCGAAAGCGTGTCCCCAGCGAAAACAATCTGCGCCTCTTGCGCGGGTTGCTGCAGCAGCGACGGGGCCACTGCGGGCGCAGCCTGCGTCGGCTGGGGCGACGCGACAGGCGG
>Ga0302326_10019287_pt1 | contig 14097 bp, 12 predicted proteins | sample Palsa_T0_3_FD_202264 | JGI IMG/M metagenome (GOLD analysis project Ga0302326, IMG submission 202264) | Peat permafrost microbial communities from Stordalen Mire near Abisko, Sweden - Palsa_T0_3 | ecosystem: Environmental > Terrestrial > Soil > Palsa > Peat permafrost | place: Sweden: Abisko... | reverse complement strand
GTCCGACCATGTCGAGCGGCTGGAAACCATCGAAGATGACGAAGACGGTCCTGCGCTGTTCCACGCTTCTACCCTGCTGTGCGCCGGGCGATGGCGTCAACGACACTTACCCCACGTTTCACGCCATGGCGTGACCGGCTGTCAGCCCTCGGCCGACACTGGCCGCGGACGGACCACGGTAATGTCCGTCGCGGCGAAGTCGTTCCCGGTGCATAGCACGGGGTGCCCGGTCCGCTCGGCCAGCGCGTACGTGAAGCAGTCGCCGAAATTGAGCCCGGCCGGATGGCGCCCCTTGCCATATCGCCGCCAGCCGCTCATCGCACGTTCAGCCAGGTCCGCATCGACAGGCACGATGTCGATCTTCGCGTCCCGAAGGAGCCGGTCGACAACGTCCTGCCCGGCAGGCCACAGCCGGGCTTCGAGGACGATGCCCAGCTCGACGCGTATAGCGGCCGGCATCAGCCGGGCGACAGCATTCTCGAGGTGGACCGCAAGCTCCTCGCTTCCCGGCTCGCCGAGGACGACCGCCACGGCTGCCGACGTGTCGACCACAAGGCCCCTGCGCGCCGGGTCCGTCAACGCGGCAGGCCAGCATCGTCGTAACCGATGATTTCCTCCGCCGTCCTGTCGTCGGCGACCTGCAAGACCGCCACGTCGGCCGCCAGGCGCTTCAGTCGCGTTCTCATGCTGGCCGCGTGCCTGGCGTGCTCACGGTCGAGCCGCTCCCGGAGCGCAGTCTCGACGGCCTCAGTCAATGTCTCACCCGTCTCGGCAGCCAGCTCCCTGGCGAGCCGGTCGGCCTCGTCGCTCTTGATACTCAGCGCCATGGAAGAAGTATAGATCCAATAGCAGACTTCTACCAGAGACCACAGCCCACGTGAGGGTACGGTAGACCGCGATTTGACCTGGCTGGCAGCGGCGGGAGTCGGTCATTCCGGCAGGACAGGCGCGGCCAGGGCGGCGAGTTCATCGTTCCCGGTCATGGCGGCGGTGAGTTCTTCTTCGCTCCAGGTCAGTGCCCCAGTTCGCAGGTCGTCAGTCACGCCGCTGAGCCAGCTCAGCTCGGCGGCAGTGACGGCGCGCAGGTACTCGTCATCCAGCAGCGTCACCCGCGGCAGGGTGCCGGAGTAGCTCTCCAGGTCGCGCGAGAGCCCGGCCAGGTTCTCGCGCAGGACAGCGGCCCGGCGCTCCAGCACGGCCAGGGCCTCCTGGGGGGCGAGCAGCATGGCGAAAGACAGGGCGGCGGGGAACTGGGGGAACTCGTTGCGGACAGTGGTCAGCATGTCGGCGAGCCAGTCCCGCACTTCCCGCCGTCCGTCTTCGGTCAGCTCGTAGACCGTGCGCTCGGGATACTGCTGGTCACGCTCGGTCTGGCGGACCGCGATCAGCCCGGCCTCGTGCAGCCGCCTGATCGTCTTGTACAGGTTCGCGCGCTGGCCCACGTTGACGATCTTGTCCTTGCCCCACAGCCTGATCAGCCGCTGCATGCCGTAGGGGTGCAGCGGCCCGACGACGAGCAGGCTCAGCACGGCGACGGCGAGCGGTGACGGGCGGAGCTTCGAGTCCACGAAGGTCAGTCTACTAGTTGCGACCGCACTAGTAACCAGAGTATCTGATCACCGGTCTATTAGTGTTTTAGATACTAGTATCTGAGCGATGCGTTGACAGATAACTAGTCTCCATGCAACTATCCTACCGTGCAACTAAGACGGCTTCACAACCCGTCAGGAAGGAACCGCGAGATGCCGAGCACAAGGAGCACGGCCAGCCGGGACACGCCGCTACTGGAAGCCCGCGGCGTCACAGTCCGGTTCGGGAAGGTCGCTGCGCTCGACCGCCTCGACCTGATCGCCCCGGCCGGGGAGGTGCTGGCGATCCTCGGGCCGAATGGCGCCGGCAAGACCACGTTCGTCCGGACCGTCGCCACCCTGCAGCGGCCGACGAGTGGCGAGCTGCGAGTGCGGGGAAGCGACGTCGTGCGCGACCCGGTCAGCGTTCGCCGGGAGATCGGCCTGGCCGGCCAGTTCGCCGCGGTCGAGCCGACCATGACCGGGCGCGAGAACCTGGAGATGACAGCCCGGCTCTTCGGGCACGACCCCCGTGCCGCGCGGCGGGCGGCGGCCATCGTGATCGAGCAGCTCAGCCTGGAAGAGGTCGCCGACCGGCGCAGTGGCACCTACTCAGGCGGTCAGCGACGCCGGCTCGATCTGGGTGCCGGACTCGTCGGCGCGCCGCGGCTCCTGCTGCTCGACGAGCCGACGACGGGCCTGGATCCCGCAGGCCGGCGCGAAGTCTGGGATGCAGTGCGCGATCTGTCCGCCACCGGCACCGACGTCCTGCTGACCACGCACTATCTGGACGAGGCCGACGAGCTCGCCGATCACGTCGTCGTGATCGACCACGGCCGCGTCATCGCATCCGGCACGCTTGGCGAGCTGAAGGCTAGCGTCGGGCGCGATGTCATCGAGGTCGCCGTTGCCGACCCGTCCCGGCTCGATGAGGCCGGCCAGATCCTGGCGCGCGTCACCTCGAGCCTGCCCAGGCTTGACCGGGACGGCCGTCGCGCCAGCGTCCCCGCAGCGGGCGGGGCGAGCGAGCTCGCGACCGTCATCTCCTATCTCGGCGACGCTGCGATCGGCGTCGATGAGATCGGCGTGCGCCGGCCAACGCTCGACGAGGTCTTCCTGACCCTCACCGGTGATCACGCCAGCACGCCAGCCGGCACCACCCACCGCCAGAACGGGAGCTCGCAATGACCCAGACCATCCTCGCAACCACCCAGACCATCACCGCCCCGGCCCGCCCGCCCCGGGCGACCCAGGCCAGCCTGCAGGTCGCCCGCCGAGCGCTGCGCAAGTACATCAGGACCCCTGGCCTGAGCGTCATGGCAGTGGTCCAGTCCGCACTGTTCCTGTTCAGCTTCCGGTATGTGTTCGGCGGCGCCATCCATGCTGGCGCGTCCGGCTACGTCAACTACCTCGTGCCGGCCTACGTGGCGACGATCGTCTTGTTCACCGGCGGCGGCATCGCCGTCGCGGTGGCCGAGGACCGCGCCCAGGGATTCACCGACCGGCTGCTCTCCCTGCCGGTACCGCGGTACTCCCTCGTGCTCGGGCGGACGCTGGCCGACTCGGCCACCAACGCGTGGTCGATCATCACCACCGCCGCCTTCGGCTTCCTGTTCGGATTCCGCCTCGGCGGTACCGTTACCGACGGCCTGGCGGCCCTGGGCCTGTGTCTGGGCTACGCCGTGGTGTTCACCGTCGTGTTCATCGTCATCGGGCTGTTCGCGTCCAGTGTCCAGGCCGCCCAGGGTCTGTCGCTGATCGCATTTGTCTTCGCGTTCATCTCCAGTACCTACGTCCCGGCCAGCTCGATGCCGGGCTGGCTCCAGCCCTTCGCGAAGTACCAGCCGATCACCGCGATGGTCAACGCCGTCCGTTCGCTGCTGCTGGGTTCCAGCAGCGACGTCGCGCTGGCCCTTGCGTGGTCGGCCCTGCTGCTCGCCGTTTTCACGCCCATCGCTGTCCTGCGGTACCGGCGGGCATGACAGCAGCCCCGCGCCGGACGGCCCGGCCGGTGCCGACTGGCCCCGGCGAGCCGTTTCGGATCCTGCGCAGTTACCTGATGGACAGTTACTTGCCGGCAGTTACTTTGCTGGCGGCTACGCGCCGTGCTGCGCGACTGAACGGACCGGCTCGGCCGCGCGGCTGCGGTACATCCCGGTCGCGCCGTACGCGAGCGCGATGGCCAGCACCAGGTCGGCATAGAAGCCCCAGCCGAAGTTGCCGATGTGGCACAGGAACTTGATCAGCAGCAGCGCCAGCACGGCGATCGAGCTGTACAGCTCGGCCGCGCGCCAGGTGATCGGCAGCTGCGGGAGCGGCGCGGCCGCGAACCGGCTGATGCCGAGCTCGCCGAGCAGCGCGATCACCAGGATGAGCGCCAGCACGCCGGCGAAGGCGCCTGGCCCCTGCAGGGCGCTGCCGTTATAGCTGGCGCCGCCGATTGTCTGGCCGCCCACGGTGATGCCGCTGAATCCGACGTGATACCAGGGAAATGCGATGACGCCGATGAGCAGCAGGATCCCGGCGGCACCGGTGATCTGCTCGGAGCGGTTGAGTTTCTGCAGCATGTTCATGTCGAGCCCTCTCTGAAGTTCCTGCAAGCGACGGCTCGATCGTCGGCCGCGGCGGTTGCACGGCCGTTGCAACCGCGTTACAGCGCTGGCCGGGGGTCCAGCGCCGCGCTCGCGGGCGCGGCAGCACTCGCGGGCGCGGCAGCACTGCCCGGCGCGGCAGCACTCGCCGCCACCCTGCCCCTGGCGTACTGTGCCGCCTCGATGATCGACATCGCCCGGCCAGCGTCATGTGCGGCGGCGAACTGACCGGCGCCGAGCTCCCGCCGTGCTTCCTCGACCGACTTGCTGAGCCGGGCCAGGTCAGGGCCAGGGACCGGCGCCCCGATCGTCTCGCGCAGGGCAGCCGACGCGCCGATCAGCACGACGGCCAGGTGCGCGTTACCCGACCTCACTTCCACCTGGGCGAGCTCTTCGAGGCTCTCGGCCATGCCGCGCCGCTCGCCGAGGGCCTCCGCCAGCTCCAGGCTGCGCAGGTGCAGGGAGCGGGCGGCCGGGTAGTCGCGGCGGGCGTGCGCGACCAGGCCGAGGTTGATGAGGATCGCCGACGCGGCCCGGCGGTCGCCCACCTGCTCGGCCAGATCCAGCGCTTCCTGCCCTAGCTGGCCGGCCAGCTGGAGATCACCGACGTTATAGGCGACCATGCTGAGGTTACCCAGCGCGCCGCTGGCCAGCTTGCGGTCGCCCAGGTTCCTGGCATTGCCGAGGTGCTCTTCAAACCGCGCCCTGGCCAGGTCAAAGTCGCCCTGGTCCAGCGCGACCACGCCGAGGTTGCCCAGTATCAGCGTTGCCCGGCGCAGGTCACCGGCGGCGCGGAACAGCGTCATGCTCTGCTGGTAATGGGCAGCGGCCTGGGCAAGGTCACCCTGGTGCAGGGCCAGCCGCCCCAGACCGCTCAGCGTGCGGGCCATCTGCTGGGCATCGCCGGTGCCTCTGGCCAGTTCCAGCGCCTCGGTGTAGATCGCCCCCGCTGCCGGGTAATCTCCCCGCACGTGCGCTACCGCGCCGAGATCGCCAAGGCAGCGGACGATCCTGGACTGGTCACCCAGGCGCCGCCAGATGCCCAGGCTCTCCTGCTGATACCGCCACTGCGCCTCGTGATCGGCGTGCACCGAGGCCAGCTGGCCGGCGCCGTCCAGGGCCATGGCCCGCAGCCGCGGGTCGGCCGCGGGGCCCGCGGCTGCCAGCGCCGCGTCGAGCCAGCGCCGGCCGACGCTGACCGGGCCGCGCACCATCCAGAACGGCGCGAGCGCCCCGGCCAGCTTCAGCGCCAGCGCCGGATCCAGATCCGGGCGGGGAGCCCGCGGCGCCAGGCTCCATTCCAGCGCGGCGCGGACGTTGTCCTGTTCGGCCGCCAGCAGGTCCAGCCAGGCGCCCTGATCCGGGCCGTCGAGATCTGCCTGCCCGGCGAAGTCTGCCAGCCAGGCAAGCTGGCGCACGTTCAGCTCGTTCAGCTCGCCGGCCTCGCCCAGCCGGCTGCGGGCGTACTGGTGGATGGACTCCAGCATGCCGTAGCGCATGCTGCCTGATCGTTCTTCGGCCGTCAGCAGCGAGCGGTCGACCAGCGAGGTGACCGTCTCGAACACCGCGTCGCGCGGCAGCGCCGGGTCGGGGCAGACTGCCTCGACCGCGTCGATCGTGCATCCGTCGGCGAAGACCGCCATCCGGCGCAGGCAGATCTGCTCGGCCGGGCTGAGCAGGTCGTGACTCCACTCGATGGCGGCCTTGAGCGTGCGGTGCCGCGGCAGCCCGGCCCGGCTGCCGCCGGTCAGCAGCCGGAACCTGTCGTCGAGCCGGGCCGACAGCTGAGTCGCGGTCAGCGCGTTCACCCGCGCCGCCGCCAGCTCGATCGCGAGCGGGATGCCATCCAGCCGGCGGCAGATGTCGCTCACGGCCGGGGCATAGCCGGCGGTCAGCGTGAAACCTGGCCGGGCGAGCGCGGCGCGATCGCAGAACAGGCGGACAGACTCCGCCCCTGCCACGATCTGCGGGTCACTCGCGCCCGGCGGGGGCACGGTCAGCGGCGGGACCGGCCAGCTCGCCTCTCCGCTCACGCTCAGCCTGCTCTGGCTGGTGGCCAGTATCCGCAGCGCCGGGCAGGCACGCAGCAGCGCAGTGATCGCCTCGGCGGCCGCGTCGAGCACATGCTCGCAGTTATCCACAATGAGCATCGCCTCGCTGCCGGCCAGCCGGGAGGTGACGCTGTCGAGCAGTGCCCGGCCCGGCTCCTCCCGGACCGCCAGTGCCGACGCTACAGCCGGGACAACCAGCTCGCTGTGGGCCAGCGGAGCCAGCTCGACCAGCCAGACACCGTCACGGTACCGCCCGGCGGCCTGGGCCCCGGCGCGCAGCGCCAGGCGGGTCTTGCCCGAGCCGCTGGGCCCGGTCAGGGTCAGCAGCCTGGACAGCGCCAGCAGCTCCTCGATCGTGTTCAGCTCGTCTTCGCGGCCGATGAACGAGGTGGTTTCCGTCGGAAGCCAGGCAGCAGGCAGGCCGTCTGGCCGGCCCGGCCAGGGATCGGCGGGGGTGCCGGGCGGGGCGCCAGCCGCAAGCTCCCCCGCCGACGTGCCTGGCGGGCCCTGGTCAGCGGCCGGCGGCCGCCTGGGACCAGCCGGCGGCTGCGCGTCAAGCGCGGGTTCCTGGCGCAGGATGGCCTCGTGCAGGCGCCGGAGGTCGGGGCTCGGGTCAATGCCCAGCTCGTCCGCCAGCCGGTCCCTGATCTCCTGGTAGGCGTGCAGTGCGTCGGCCTGGCGCCCGGACCGGTAGAGCGCGAGAATCCGCTGGCCCCAGAACCGCTCCCGCAGCGGGTGGGTGCTCACGAGCTCGTCGAGCTCGGCGACCAGGCTGGCGTGCCGTGCGCAGGCCAGGTCGGCCTCGATCCGGCTCTCCAGCGCGGCCAGCCTCGCTTCCTCCAGCCGGCTGGCGTCGGCGATGGCAAACGGGATCTCGGCCACATCGGACAGCGCCGGTCCGCGCCACAGGGCCAGAGCCTGCCGCAGCAGGTCGGCGGCAGCGGCGGGCCGGCCCGCGGCCAGGTCGGTGTCCGCCGCCGTGACCAGGGCCGCGAAGCGATCAGCGTCCAGCTGGCCGTCGGTGAGGTTCAGCCGGTAGCCCGGCGCCTGGGTCACCAGCGCGCTCGCGGCCGGCCCAAGCGCCCGGCGCAGCCGGGAGATGTAGACCCGCAGCGTGGGCATGCAGTGCGGTGGCGGCGCGCCGGACCACAGGTCGTCCGCGAGCCGGTCGGCCGCAACGGGCCGATTGGCCGACAGCAGCAGCCGGGCCAGCAGTGCCCGCTCCCGCATGCCGCCGAGATCTACGGCCAGCCCGTGGTCGTAGGCCTCGACCGACCCGAGAATGCCGTACTCCACGGTTCGTGCCGCCTCCGGTGATGGTGCTGCATATGTTAGGCGGCGAAATGCCAGCCTGGCAGGCGAGCCGTGGGCATGACGGCGGCGCGGAGATGATCCGGCAGCACGAGTGTCACCATCGTGTAACGCGGTTCGGGGACAACTGCAGCATGAGTTATGTCCCGGCCGCAAAGCCACCCGGCGGTTCGTCCTGGGCAGCGCTTGAACTGGCCGGAGACGAGGCGGTCCTGCCGGCCGGGAGCCGGCTGGCCGACGAGGCGAGTTCCGGGCGCCAGTGCTTTGTCATTCTCGAGGGCACCGCCGCGGTGGAAGCGGCAGGCCAGCAGCTTGGTGATCTCAGTACGGGAGCGTTCGTCGGCTCGGTGGACTGCGCCGGCGGGCCGCTGCCGCCCGCCGGGCTGACGGTGCGGCTGACGACCAGCGCGCGCGTGCTGGTGCTGGATGCTGCCCGGCTGGGCGCGCTGATCGAGTCGGACCCGGCAGCCGCTGCCGCCTGGCACGGCCTGGCCCGGCGGCGGTAACCCCCCGCCGCGGCCCGGCTCAGTGACCGCCCGGCCGGCTCAGTGACCGCTCAGCCGGCTGCCCGGACCGCGCCAGCGCCGCGCTGGCCGCAACGGGGTTGCATCCGCCATCTCGGCATCCGCCATCTCGGCCACCATCTGCTGGTAGACCGCCTCATAGCCAGCCGCCATCACGTCAGTGGTGAAGGTGGCCTCGACGTGCTTGCGGCACAGCAGCGGGTCCAGGCGCCGGGCCTCGCCGATCGCGGCCGCCAGCTCATCTGGGTGATCGACGATCACGCCAGTCTGGCCGTGCACGACGAGTTCGGGCACCGCACCGCGGCGCATCGCTACCACCGGGGTGCCGCAGGCCATCGCCTCGATCACGACCAGGCCGAACGGCTCTTCCCAGCAGATCGGGAACAGCAGGCAGCAGGCTCGCGACAGCAGATCCCGCTTGGCGACCGCGTCGGCGACGCCGAACACCGTGGTGTCGGCCCCTAGCCTGGGCACTACCTCCCTGGCAAAGTAGTCGCGCTCGATCGGCTCGGTGCACTTGCCGGCCAGCACGATCGGCAGCCCGGCGGCGCGGGCCGCGTCGATGGCGAGGTGCGGTGCCTTGTCCGGGCAGTAGCGGCCGAGGAACAACGCAAAATCGTCCTTGTCCCGGCAGAACGGGAAGGTGTCCGCGCGGATCGCGTTGTGCACGGTCGCCGCCCAGGGCAGGCTCGGTGCGGTCGCGCGCTGGGCATCAGAGATCGCGACGAAGCGGACAGTGTCGCCGAGCGCCCGGTAGTACTCGCCAGGATCGTCAGCCGTCGGGCCATGCACGGTCACCACCGTCGGGGTGCGCCGTCCGCGGGCCAGCAGCGGACCGGTCAGCGTATGGTCATGCACCACATCGGCGTCCAGCCCGGCGAGCATCCGGGCGGCCTTGGCAGCGTGCACGACCTCGGGCAGCGGCTCTCCGAGACGGTCGGCCGGCCCGACGTCGTAGCTGCTGAGAAATTGCTGCGCGCGCGTCCCGTGTCGGCCTGCGCCGATGAGCGTTACCTGATGGCCCCGGTCGACCAGAGCGTCGACAAGGTCGGCCACTACGGCCTCTACCCCGCCGTATGCCACGGGCGGGACATCGAAATAGGGCGGGGCGATCATCGCGATATGCAGTCGCTGGGGGGTGGCGACCACCTCTGGCTTTCGGAAGAGCGTCGAGGCTGGCGCGCTCACGTGGGATTGCCTCCTTGTCGCTCTGATTGTTGGATTTACCGTCCTGCCTGCCGGTCCTACCCAACTTCACGCTGACTTTACCCGGCAGGCTACCCGTCTTTACCGCAATGGTTGGCGGTCTTTGCCTTGCCGAGGGACACTGAATCCCATTCCGATGACAGAGGAAACCTATATTTTTGCTGATATGTTAACTATCTATTTAGCAAGATGCGGCTTTGTGTCGCCGGCCTGTGTGTCGCCAGTCTGTGTGTCGCCAGTATGTGTGTCGCCAGTCAGCGGCCGGCGCGGCTTGCGGACCAGTTCGACACCGTCGGGCAGCCCGGTGAGGGTCCAGGAATCCCGGCGCACGTCCAGCGTGAGCGCGGCGCCGGCCAGGTGCACCCGGGCGATCCGCAGCGGCAGGTAGCGTTCCGGCACGGCCGGCGCGCACCAGAGCCGGCCGAACGGGATCCACGGGTCGAACCGCAGCAAGGTGCGCAGCAGGTACAGCGGGGCTGCCGCAGCCCAGGCCTGCGGCGAGCACGCCGTCGGATAGGGCACCGGCTCGCCGAAGTCGGCCCGGTCGAAGCCGCAGAACAGCTCGGGCAGCCGGCCGCCGAAGCACTCGCCTGCGTCGAACACGGCCGTGGCAACCCGTTGTGCGCCGAGCACAGCTCCGTACCGCATGAGGCCTGCCGCCACGATGGCGTTGTCGTGCGGCCAGACCGAGCCGTTGTGGTAGCTCATCGGGTTGTAGGCGCCCATCGACTCGGCCAGCGTGCGCACCCCGAAGCCAGTGAACATGTCCGGACTGAGCAGGTGGTCGGCGACGGCACCCGCCTTGTCCTCGTCGACGATCCCGGTCCACAGGCAATGCCCCATATTCGAGGCCAGCGCATCAACCGGCCGCTTGTCCCGGTCCAGCGCAATCGCGTAATAGCCGCGGTCCGGCAGCCAGAACGCGTCATTGAACCGGCGCTTGAGCGCGCCTGCCTTGCCCCGCCAGTGCCGTGCGGTCTCCTCCTGGCCGGCTTCGGTCGCAAAGTGCGCCCTGGCCAGGTAGGCGGCATAGACATAGCCCTGTACCTCAGCCAGCGCGATCGGCGGCTCGGCCAGGGCGCCGCCGACGAAGCTGATCGAGTCGAAGGAGTCCTTCCAGCCCTGGTTGGCCAGGCCGCGGTCGGTGGCACGCTGGTACTCCACGAACCCGTCACCGTCCCGGTCGCCGTATTTCTCGATCCAGGCGAGGGCCCGGTCGGCGTGCGGCAGCAGCGCGTCCACGTCGCTGCGGGCGAGTTCCCAGCGGCGCAGCTCGCCGAGCAGCATGACGAACAGCGGCGTGGCATCGATGCTGCCGTAGTAGACATCTCCGCCGCCGAGCGCATATCCGCTGTCCAGCCCGGAGCGGACTTCGTGCAGGATCCGGCCTGGCTCCTCCTCGGTCAGCGGGTCGACCTTGCTGCCCTGCAGCTGGGCCAGCGTGTTTAGGGTGCCAAGAGCCAGGCTCGGGTCGAGCGGGAGCAGCATCCAGCTGGTCAGCAGGGCGTCCCGGCCGAACAGGGTCATGAACCACGGCGCGCCGGCCGCGACGACGCTGCGGTCAGGGCGGTGCCCGTCGAAGATCCGCAGCGAGCCGAGGTCCTCCGCGCTGACGGCGAGCATCGCGGTGAGCCGCTCGTCCGGCGTGCTGACCGCCGGCGTCGCCCGCCGCCATTCGGCCAGCCGGGTGGCCGGGCCGCTGGCCTCGACCGGCTGCCCGGGCCGGTACCGCGGCGGCACGTCTACCCCGTCGATGGCCGGCAGCACCTGCACCGTGACCGTCCACACGCTGCGCGGCGCCAGGACCGGCCGCCAGGCCAGCTGCTGGCCGGTGACGGCCGGCTCCCCGGTGCTGGCGACCCGGACGGCCCGGGACCCGGTGCCGCGGCGGTAGCTCAGCCGCAGCCCGGAGCTGTCAACGGCGCGCTCGATGCCCTCGCGGACGCGGACCCGGTCCTCCTTGACCTCGAAGAGCCCGGCGAAGTCAGCGTCGGCGGTCAGCGTCATGTTCACCCCGACGCTCTCCCGGCCGAGATTGCGCAGGGTGATCTCCTCCATCATGCCGTTGCCGACGTAGCGGCGGCGCACGACCAGCAGGGTGCTGTCGGCCGTGCCGGCCCGGGGCGGCCGGCGGGCGACGAAGATCCCGGTATACCGGGTGGGGCAGGCGAGCGACAGCGCGTCAAGCGGCTGGCCGTCGACCTCCAGCTCGAAGCGGCTCAGGAACCGGGTATCGCGGAAGAACAGCCCGCGTTCCGCTCCGGGGCCGATGTCACCGCTGCGGTCGCAGATGCAGAAGGTGATGCCTTCGACCAGCGTGACCGTCCCGGTTGCCCCGGCCGGCGAGGGCGGTCCACCGCTGTAGCCCCACGCTTGCGTCACGCTGGCCTGTCCTCCCCTTGAGCTGTGCGGCGCGCGGCGAGCTTGCCGCGGGCCGCGCATGGGCGTTCTTCCCGCTGACGGCGCCGGTATCCGCGGCCGGCGGCGCCATTGTCTGCGCGCCGCTGTCTTCGCGCTATTGTCTTCGCGCCGCTGTCTGCGCGCCATTGTCTGCGCGCCGCTGGCCGGCCCGGACGGCGCGGCCCGGCGCGGCCGGCCGGCTCAGCGGCGCAGCTGCCGCCACAGCGGTCGGGGCACGAGCCGCAGGAGCGCCGCGGCCGGGCCAAGCGCCCGTGGCACCCACACCTGAGCTGAGCGGCCGCTGAGCGCGGCGGCGACTGCGGTCCCCACCTCGGCGGGCGTGCTGGCCAGCGGCGCGGGCGGCATGCCCTCGGTCATCCGGCCGGTCACGAAACCGGGCCGGACGAGCAGCAGCCGCACGCCGGTGCCGTGCAGCGAGTCGGCCAGTCCGCGGGCGAACGCGTCTAGGCCAGCCTTGGCCGCTCCGTAGACGAAGTTGGCCTTGCGGGGCCGGACCGCCGCGACCGACGACAGCACCACGATCGTGCCGCGCCCCTGCCGCCGCAACCGCGCCGCCGCGGCCAGCAAGGTGGTCACGTGACCGGTGAAGTTCGTCTCGACCAGCAGCCCGGCCTGCCGCGGATCCGCGTCGAGCAGCTCCTGCCCGATCAGCACGCCCGCAGCGGAAATCACCAGGTCCACCGGGCCGTCCGCGAAGGCTTCGTCGATCAGCGCCTGGTGGGTGTCCAGGGCCGTCGCGTCATAGCAGAGCGTGCGGACTGCGTAGGGCAGCTGCTTGCCGGCCGCGGCGAGCCGCTGCTCGTCCCGGCCCGCCAGCAGCATCTCGCTGCGCGCCGGGGCGCCGAGCGCCCGCAGGATCGCCAGGCCGATCTGGCTGGTCCCGCCGAGCAGCAGGACCCGGACGGGCTTGCCGCCGGATGTCATCGGCGCCCCGGGCACCTAGAGCCCCGCCGCGAACATCGCCAGCCACGCCAGCTCGAAGCCGACCATCAGGCCGTCCCGGGCGATGAGATCCTCGACGGGCTTGCTCGTCGCCCCAGCGGTCAGCTTGTCGAAGCGCACGATCGCGGCGGCCAGCGGAACGACGCTGGCCAGGTGCCACGCGCGCATCCAGGAATCGGTCTCGCCCCTGGCCCACAGGACGTAGGCGAGGATCATCGCGACCGCGACCGCGCGCTGGCCGAGCCGCACCGCCGCCTGGGAGTACCAGCGCATGACCGGCCGGTGCCGGGCCGCCTGATCGCCGAGCACGGTCAGCTCGGTGTAGCGCTTGGCCAGTGCGACCAGCAGCGCGCCCAGACTGCAGACCAGCAGGAACCAGCCGGACGGCATGACGTGCGTCGCGGCGGCGCCGCCGAGCGCGCGCAGCACGAAACCGGAGGCGACGAACACCACCTCCACGACGGGAACGTGCTTGAGCAGCAGCGAGTAGAGAAAGCTCAGCGCCAGGTAGGCGCTGACCGCCCCGACCAGCCCTGGCTCGTGGATCCAGACGCCCGCGCCGATGGCGGCCACCCCGCACCCGGCCGCCAGCAGCAGCGCGTGCGCCACCGGAAGCTGGCCGGAGGCTACCGGGCGGTAGCGCTTGTAGGGATGGCTCCGGTCCCGGTCGGCGTCCACCACGTCGTTGACGTAATACACGGCGCTGGACGCGGCGACGAACGCGCCGACCGCCACGAAGGCGTAGGCAATGCCGTCATCACGGCCAAGCGTGGCACCTGCCAGCGGCGCGGCGAAGACCAGCAGGTTCTTCGGCCACTGCCGTGGCCGGGCAGTACTGATGGCGGCCCTGAGCCAGCGGCTCAGCCCGGCGAGGCGCGCTGCGCCGACTCGGCTCGTGCGGGTGGCCCCGGCAGCCGGACTGGGCAGTGTCATTTGGCATAAACCGTCATTTGGCATAAACCGCCGTGAAGTCGCGGCTGGAGACTGCATAGTAGCGGTCGGGCGGCTGCAGCTGGTCGGGCAGCAGGTTCACCGGCGTCGGGTCGCCGGGATGATGCTTGGGCAGGTAGTACATGAATGACATCCAGTCAGGATTGATGTCCAGCTGCATCGCCGAGACGCAGCCCGCCTGCTTGAGCAGATCGGCGAGCATCCGCACGTTCAGGGCCGGGCCGTAGACGAAGATGACCCGGCCGGTCGCGGTCACCCCGATGCCCGAGCGCCACACGTAATAGCCGCCGCCGAGCGTGGCGCCCCAGCTGGTCTCGACATTCGAGTCGACCGTGCTCGGTACCACGCCGTGACTGACGATCAGACGCAGGTTCTGCCGGACGCCGACTACCTGCGGGGTCATCCGCACCGTGCGGTCCCACACGCCCACGGTCATGCGCCCGTTGCGGTAGTAGACCTCGGAGGCGATGCCTTTCTCCAGGGTGCCCGAGGTGGCGCCGTGCAGGTAGAAGCCGCCACCCGACGACGCGAT
>Ga0302326_10019286_pt1 | contig 14097 bp, 14 predicted proteins | sample Palsa_T0_3_FD_202264 | JGI IMG/M metagenome (GOLD analysis project Ga0302326, IMG submission 202264) | Peat permafrost microbial communities from Stordalen Mire near Abisko, Sweden - Palsa_T0_3 | ecosystem: Environmental > Terrestrial > Soil > Palsa > Peat permafrost | place: Sweden: Abisko... | reverse complement strand
AGCACGCGGCGACGCTCGACGCGCGCACGCTCGAGCTGCTGCAACTGGCCCTGCTGCGCAGCCTTCAGCAGCGCGAGCTGCTGCTGCTGCTGCGCGAGTTCGGCGTCGAGCTCATCGAGTCGCTGCAGATGCTGCCTGATCTGCGCAATCTGCTCGGCACGTGCGCGCCCGAGATAGCCATAGTAGGCAAAGATGCGCTCACTTCGCAGCGGATCGCGCGCCTCGAGCAACAACCTCAGCGGCTCCTCGCGGCCGATCAAGTAGGCGGCCCGTAATTGATCGGCCAGCACCACACGTTCAGCGTCGAGCGCGCGCTGCTGCTGCGTCTTGTCCAGCCAGAGGGCATTGCGCCGCTCAGTGCGCTCGGCATAATCGCGGCCGATCCGAGCCGCCTCGGCATGCGCCTGACTCAGCGAGAGCTCGGCCGCGCGCAGATTGGCGGAGACGCGGTCCCGCTCCACGGCGTCGCGGCTGACCTGCTGCGTAATCTTCTCGATGCGCTCGCGCAGCGAGCGTAATTCGGATTGCGTCTTCTGTGGCGTCGCGGCGTGGACCGCGCACGCTGCCAGACCCATCGCAAGCGCAATCGCGCTGGCGCGTGGCCGCCAGCGATGCCTATCGCGCGCAGTAGTTGTCGTGGCCAGGCGGTGTGTCGTGAGCTGCTGTGCCAAGAAGTGTAGGGCAAGCGCAGGTGCTGAGCAGTTATAATGGCAGGCTCATCGCCAGATCGGCAATGTGTCTCCTTACATCAGCGCAGAAATCGGGGCAATGGATCGACTGCTCGAATATTTCAGCAAACACTCGTTGCTCGCAGTCACCGCTTTGGTTGCCCTGAGCGCTGCGCTCGGCTACGAGCTGTGGTTGCGTGCTCAGAGCCTCGGTGCATTGAGCCCCCAGGAGGCGATCCGGCTGATGAATCAGGGCGCCACGGTGCTTGATCTGCGCGCCCCCGAGGCCTTCGCGGCCGGGCACATCGCCGGTGCGCGCAATTTCGATGCCACGCAGCTGCCCGGCGCCGCCGAGTCGCTCAAGAAGAACAAGGAGCGGGCCTTGATCCTCTACTGCGATCACGGCAACACCGCGGCGCAGGCGGTACGTACCCTCACGCAGCAGGGCTACAGCCAGGTTTTCAATTTGCGCGGGGGTATCGCGGCCTGGCGCACTGAGAACCTGCCCCTGACGCGCAGCTGATCGGCCAATATGAGCGCCCCAACCATCGTGCTGTATGTCAGGGCCTGGTGCCCGTATTGCACGCGCGCCTGCGAGGTGTTGACGCAAAAGGGCGTGCTCTTCGAGCAGATCGATATCGGTGAGCAGCCGGAAAAGGGCGCGCAGATGATCCAGCGCACGGGCCGGCGCACGGTGCCGCAGATCTTCATCGGCGAGCGTCATGTCGGCGGCTCGGACGACCTCGACGCGCTGGAAGCCGCCGGTGAGCTCGATGCGCTATTGCAAGGACATTGATTTTCAGGCGAAGTGTGCGCCCGAGGTTGATTCAACATGCCCAACATATCCACGAGCGCCCCAAACGACACCGGCACTGCTGCGACCGCACTGGTATTGCAGGGAGTTTATCTGAAGGACTGTTCGTTTGAGGCGCCGCAGGGTCCACGCGCCAACGGCGAGTGGAATCCGCAGATTTCGCTCGATCTGAACACCAATGCGCAATTGCTCGGTGGGGATCTGCGCGAAGTGGTACTGACCGTGACCGTCTCGGCCAAGCAGGGCGAGCAGACGCTATTCCTGGTCGAGGTCAAACAGGCTGGCGCATTCGTGATGCAGAATCTGTCAGCCGAGGAGCTCAAGCGCGCGGTGGGCAGCGTGTGCCCGGGGGTACTGTTTCCATATGCGCGCGCCGTGGTCTCACATCTGGTGAGCCAGGGCGGTTTCCCGCAACTGCTGCTGCCACCGGTCAACTTCGACGCGCTGTATGCGAATTCGCAGCACGAAGCAGCGAACGCGACCAAGAACTGAGTCCAACTTGAGCATTCCGCATGGCGAGCCTTGCGGCGCACGCTGACATCGTGGTGCTCGGTGCCGGCTCGTGGGGCACCGCGCTAGCCGTGCAGTTCGCGCGCGCCGGGCGGCCCGCCCGCCTTTGGGGTCGCGACCGTGCGCTCATGCAGATCATGGCGCGCGAGCGTGTCAATCCGCGCTACCTGCCGGGCGTCACTTTTCCGTCCAGCCTGCATCCGATTGCCGAGCTCGAGTCGGCGATCGCGGACGTGCGCGACGTGTTACTCGCGGTGCCAAGCCATGCCTTTCGCGAACTGTTGCTGGCGCTGGAGCCCTCGCTGTCGCCGGGCATGCGACTGTGCTGGGCGACCAAGGGCTTCGAGCAGACCAGCGGCCTGCTGCCCAACGAGGTCGCCCGCGCCGTACTCGGCCCACGCCGCGCGCTGGCGGTGCTTTCGGGTCCGACCTTTGCGCGCGAGGTCGGCGCCGGCTTGCCGACCGCGATGACGATCGCCTCGAGCGAAATTGATTATGCCGAGACGCTCGCGCGTGACCTGTCCTCCGCGAGCTTTCGCGCCTATACATCCACCGACATCACCGGTGTCGAGGTCGGAGGTGCGGTCAAGAATGTGCTCGCAATCGGTGCGGGGCTGTCCGATGGGCTGGGTTTTGGCGCCAATACGCGCATAGCACTGATCACGCGCGGGTTGGTCGAAATGACGCGCCTCGGAGTAGCGCTCGGCGCGCGCCGCGAGACCTTCATGGGTCTTGCCGGCCTCGGCGACCTGGTGTTGACCTGCACGGACGATCATTCGCGCAATCGCCGTTTCGGTCTCGCGCTCGGCCAGGGCGAGCCGGTCCAGTCGGCGCTGCAAGCGATCGGACAAGTGGTCGAGGGCTATGCGGCCGCGTTCGCGCTGCGCCGTGTGGCCGAGCGCGAGCGCGTGGTCATGCCAATCGCCGAAGGCATTTTCGGCGTTCTGTACGAGGGCCTGGCAGCCGAGCAAGTCGTGCGCGGCCTGATGTTGCGGCCGATCAAGCCGGAGTTCGACTAGGCATCCGCAGGCGTGCTAGCGAAAGGCCTGCTGGCGCCAGGCCTCGTAGACAACGATCGCCACGGCATTGGACAGATTCAGACTGCGGTTGCCCGAGCGCATCGGAATCGAGAGCCGCTGCGCGATCTTGAGCCCGGCGAGCGCGCCCTCAGACACCCCGCGCGTCTCCGAGCCAAATAACAGCGCGTCCCCGGGCGCGAAGCGCGCCTGGCTGTAGCACTGAGCGCTGCCGGTCTCGATCACATAGAGCGCAGGCTCGCCGAGCACCTGCAGACACAGCCCCAGGCTCGCATGCGTCTGCACAGACGCCAAGCTCGCATAATCCAGACCCGCCCGCCGCACGGCGCGGCGGTCCAGCTCGAAGCCCAGCGGCTCGATCAGATGCAGCCGGCAACCCGTATTGGCGCACAAGCGGATGACGTTGCCGGTATTGGGGGGAATTTCCGGCTCGTGCAGGATCACATGGAACACACGCACCTTCCGAGATTTCCGAGCAATAATGTTCCCATGGCCACCGCCACCACCACCACCGCTTCCGCTGCCGCCGCGCCGACGGGGCTGCCCGGCGCGCTGACGACGCGCTTCTGCGGCCTGGAGCTGCAATCCCCGATCGTATTGCTCTCGGGCTGCGTGGGCTTCGGCGAGGAATATACGCGCGTCGAGGGTTTCTCCAACCGTGACGCGGGCGCGATCGTGCTCAAGGGAACGACCGGCGCCGCGCGGCTCGGCAATCCGCCACATCGCATCTGGGAGACGAGCGGCGGCATGCTCAATGCCATCGGCTTGCAAAATCCCGGCGTCGATTATGTCGTGCGCCATATCCTGCCGGCGCTGGATTTCACCGAGACGCGCTTCATTGCCAACGTCTGTGGCTCGACCATCGAGGAGTATGTCGAAGTCACGCGGCGCTTCGATGATTCGCCTATCGATGCGATCGAGATCAATATTTCCTGCCCGAACGTCAAGGCGGGCGGCGTAGAGTTCGGCAACGTGCCGGAGATGTCGGCACGCGTGGTCGCCGCCTGCAGACGCGTCACGCGCAAGCCGCTGATCACCAAGCTCTCGCCGAATCAGACCGACATTCGCGAGAATGCGCGCCGCTGCATCGAGGCGGGCACTGATGCATTGGCCGCTATCAATACTCTGACCGGCATGGCGATTGATATCACGACGCGCCGGCCCGTGATCGGTCATGGCCAGGGCGGCCTGTCCGGGCCGGCCATCAAGCCGATCGCGCTGCTCAAGGTCAAGGAAATCTATGAGGTGGCGGGACCGAAGCGCATTCCAATCATCGGCCAGGGCGGCATCACGTGTGCGCAGGATGCATTGGAATTCATCATAGCCGGGGCCAGCGCCGTCGGCCTCGGCACGGCACTGTTTTATGAGCCGCTGTTATGCCAGCGTGTCAATCAGGGGATCGCCGAATATTTGAGTGCGCAGGGCCTGCAATCCGTAGCGCAGCTGGTTGGCGCGCTGCGCTCGCCCGAGCCGGGCACGCCGCGGACGCCGGGAACCTAGATCGGGGCCGGCTCGGTGGGCTAAAGTCCAGCGCATGAGCATTGCGCAGGAGCTGGAGCGGCTGCAGGCGCTGCATGATCGCGGCGCGATCAGCGCCGAAGAGTTTGCGCGCGCTAAGGCCCGCGTGCTCGACCCGGCGGCAGCGGACGGCGGCAATCAGCGCCCGTTATTGCATCAGCTCGCCCGCTCGAGCAGCGATCGCTTAATCGGGGGGGTCTGCGGCGGGCTCGGCGCGCACACCGATCTGCCTTCCTGGGCCTGGCGACTGATCTTCTGCCTGACACTGCTGTATTTCGGCGCCGGCATCGTGATCTACCTGCTGTTGTGGATATTCCTGCCATTGCAGGAGTAGCCGGTCGCAATATGCGCAGCCTGAGCGCACGCGAGCTCTGGGGGAGCGTGCTGTGCGCATGCGTCCTGCTGTTACGGGTGTTGTATGTGTTGCTCGATTCGCCGCTGGCGCATCTGTATTCGGACCCCTTGCGCCATTGGAACAATGCGCGCGATTTTCTACACCCCACGCTCATGGGCAGTGGGGATCCGTACCTATACCAAGTGTGGCTGTTCATGCTGCAGCACATCGCCGGCACGGGCAGTGCCGCGATACTGGCCGGCTGCGCACTGTTGTGCGCGGCGATGCCCTACGGCTGGTATCGCGCGTTGCGCGAGCTGGCGCCACGCGAGCGCTCGCTATGGGGTGCGGCGCTGATCGGGGTATGGCCGCCCGCCGTTGCCATCTATAGCTTCTTCATGACCGAGACGCTGTTGCTGGCGCTGACCGGCTTCGCCTTTGCTTTCACGTTGCGCGCGTGGCGCAAGCGCACCGAGGCGGCCTTTGCGCTCGCCTGCGCGCTATGGCTTGCCGTGTGCTTCACGCGCATCGTATTGCTGCCGCTCGCACTATTGTGCCTGGGCTGGCTGTGGACGCTGCAGCGACGACGCTTGCGCGCCATGCTGCTCGCGCTGTGCCTGACGGGGGCGATTGCGGTCCCGGCCGGCCTGCACGGCCGCGCCGCGCTCGGCTATTTCGCGCCGCTCGGCAATCTGTATTTCAACCAGATCTATTTGGCGAGCGAGCGCAAGAACATCCAGCTCGACTTCGGCGCGCAGGGGCGCTACATCTTCGGCAGCCCGAGCTTCTACAACGCAACTTTCTATCCGTTCTCGAACTGGACCACCCGACGCCAGGACACCTACGCAATTTCGATCGATACACGCCACGGCCGCGCCGATTGGATCCGCGAGCTCGAGCGTGCCCGATCGCAGCCTCCGAGCTGGCGCTGGCGCGACTTTGCGGAGAATCTTTGCTACCTGTTCTTCGGTCAGCCATGGCCCGCGAATCTTGACGCTGTCCTGGGCGCACCTGTGATCTGGTCGCGCTGGCTCTGGTTGCCCGCCGTAATGTGGACGCTGCTGGCCAGCGCGCGCGGACGCTACCGCGGGCGCGAATGGCTCATAGCGCTGGGTGCGCTGTCGAGTCTGCTGCTCCTGGTCCTGCAACATGAGGCCATCATGGAAGGCCGCTATCGAGCGCCCATCGAGCCGATTTTCATCGCGGCGATCGTATTGTCCGTGCGTGCGCGCTCTGCATCGCGCGAGCCGGACGCTCGGCCATGAGCGCGAAGCGTGCACGGCCCCGAGCGCCGGCGGGCTCACCGCCGCCGCGCGGTACGCCTGCGTGTCCACAGTCGGCAACCCATGCAGGCGTCGCCTGGAGCGGCGTGAGCGCCATGCTGCTCGCCGTGACGGTACTGAATTTCGTCACCCCGGTGCACGATATCGCCTATCAGGCGCTGATCGTCATGGGCGCCGCGGCGCTTGGCATTTTTTTACCCGATCTGCTCTGGCAGAAAGTGCAGCGACGCGTGCTCGTATCCCCAGGGGCCGGCAACTGGCCGCGCTCGCTGATCAAATTCGTCGGGCTGCTGGGCTCCCTCGGTTTCCTCGCGCTGCTGTACTGGCTGTTTCCCGAGTACCGGCTGCTTGGCTTCTATTCGCATTACTGGGCGGCGCTGCGAGTGCTGCTGCCGTTGTGGGCACTGCTGGGGCCGCCGTATTTGTATTGGGTCGACCGGCGCCTGCGCGAGCCGCACGATGCGCTCTGGCAGCTCGGTCGTGTCATGACGCTGCAGTGGCACGATGTGCGCGCGGCGCAGATTGGACAGCATCTGCTCGGCTGGCTGGTCAAAGGCTTTTATCTCCCATTGATGTTCACCTATTTCTGCGGCGATCTGGACAAGCTGCTGCATTACGATCTGAGGCTCTTGCATGGCTTCAGCGGCTACTACGATTGGGCCTATTTCACGCTCTATTTCATCGATGTCGCGCTCGTGTCGATGACCTATCTGATGTCGCTCAAGCTCACCGATACGCATATCCGCTCCACCGAACCCACGGCGCTGGGCTGGCTGGTTGCGCTCATATGCTACGAGCCGTTCTGGTCGTTGATTGGCCGCCAGTACCTGGCGTACGACACGGGTCCGGGCTGGGGCGTCTGGCTGCGGGGCGTACCCTGGCTCTATGGGCTTTGGGGCTGCCTGATTCTGCTGCTGATCTTCATCTACGTCTGGTCGACGGTAGCCTTCGGCGCCCGATTTTCCAACCTGACTCACCGCGGCATCATCACCAACGGCCCGTATCGCTATACCAAGCATCCAGCCTATCTGGCCAAGAACCTGTCCTGGTGGCTGATCGCGATGCCGTTCATGCCGAGCGGCAATGGCGCGCAGCTCCTGCGCTCCTGCACACTGTTGGTCCTACTCAATGCCGTTTACTACCTGAGGGCCAAGACCGAAGAGCGCCACCTCGCGCTCGATCCTATGTATGAGCAATACACGCAGTGGATCCAGCAGCATGGCGCGCTGCGCTTTGTGAACCGCATCCCGATACTCGGCAGCGCGGCGCGCTGGCGCCCGGGCTGGGATGCCCGGCCCTGACGGGCAGCTTCATGCCAGATTCCCGCGCTCAGTGCGATGCGCTGATCATCGGCGGCGGCCACAACGGTCTGGTATGCGCCGCCTATCTGGCGGCGGGCGGCCTGAAGGTCACAGTGCTTGAGCGACGCCACCTGGTCGGCGGCGCTGCGGTGACCGAGGAGTTTCACCCCGGGTTTCGCAATTCGGTGGCGGCCTATACGGTCTCGCTGCTGAACCCCAAAATCATGCGCGATCTGGAACTCTCGCGCTATGGGCTGCGGATCGTCGAGCGCCGGCTCGACAATTTCCTGCCGACCGCCGATGGACGCTATCTGTGCATGGGCGCTGAAGTGACCGGCTCAGAGGTGGCGAAGTTCTCGCGCCGCGACGCGAGCCGTCTGGAGGCATACCGCGAGCGGCTTAATCGGATCGCCGATGTATTGCGCGCGCTCATGCTCGAGACACCGCCGAACCTGGTGCAAGGCGACTGGCGAGCGGCGTTGCCGCAGTTGTGGCGCGCGCTGCGTGTTGGGGCTCGCTTGCGCGGCCTGGAGCTCGACATGCAGCGCGAGCTACTGCGCCTGTTCGCGACATCCGCTGGAGATTATCTGGATGGTTGGTTCGAGAGCGATCCGATCAAGGCCGCCTATGGCTTTGATGGCATCGTCGGTAATTATGCGAGTCCCTATATGCCGGGCTCCGCCTACGTGCTGCTGCACCACAGCTGCGGCGAGATCCATGGCCGGCGCGGCGTGTGGGGCCACGCGATCGGCGGCATGGGCGCGATCAGCGAGGCGATGGCTCGCTGCGCGATCGCTCGCGGCGTTGAGATACGCCTGCAGTGCCCGGTGCGTGAAGTCATCGTAGAGCGCGGTCGCGCCGTGGGCGTCATCACCGGCGCGGGCGAGACGATGCGTGCGGCCGCGGTGATCTCGAACCTCAATCCAAAACTACTGTACGAGCAGTTGCTCGACCCGGCGCTGTTGCCGCCGGCATTTCGGGAGCGCATCAGTCAATGGCGCTGCGGTTCCGGGACATTCCGGCTCAACGTCGCTTTGAGCGAGCTGCCGGACTTCAGTTGTCGGCCGGGCCGAACGGCGATGGACCACCATACCGCCGGCATCATCATTGCACCGACCCTGAGCTACATGGAACGCGCTTACTTCGATGCGCGGCGCTACGGCTGCTCGAGGCAGCCGATCATCGAGATGCTGATTCCCTCGACACTCGACGACAGCCTCGCGCCGGCCGGACAGCACGTGGCGAGCCTGTTCTGCCAGCATGTCGCACCGCAATTGCCTGACGGGCAGTCATGGGATGCGCATCGCGAGCGCGTCGCCGATCTGATGATCGATACCGTCAACGCCTGCGCGCCTAACTTCACGGCCTCGGTGCTCGCACGCCAGATCATGAGCCCGCTGGACCTGGAGCGCACCTTCGGGCTCATCGGTGGCGACATTTTCCATGGCGCCATGCAGCTCGATCAGATGTACTCGGCCCGTCCGATGCTCGGACATGCCGATTACCGCGGACCGCTGCCCGGCCTGTACATGTGCGGCTCTGGCACGCATCCGGGCGGCGGCGTCAGCGGCGCGCCCGGACACAACGCCGCGCGCGAGATACTGGCTGACTTTCGCCTGCGGCGCTGAGGCTCTCGGACCACACCGAGCGCAGCGCGCCTTTAGGTCTGCTCGTCGATGTCGTCCATGCCGAGCTCTTTGAGCTTGCGCGTGAGTGTATTGCGGCCCCACCCGAGCAGTTTCGCCGCCTCCTGTCGATGGCCCTGGGTGTGCCTGAGCGCGACCCGAATCAACGCGCGCTCGAAAGCCGGCAGCGCGTCATCGAGCAAGGGCCGCGGCGGCGACAGCGACTGTCGGTCGGCCCAATGTTCCAGCGCCGAGGTCCAGTCCTGCTCGGGCGCGGCATTGGCAACCGCACCGAGAATCTCCGGCGGCAAGTCCTCCGAGCGGATTTCGTTGCCCGGTGCCAGCACCGTGAAGCGGCGGCACAGATTGACCAGCTCGCGCACGTTTCCCGGCCAGGCATAGCCCGCGAGTTTCGTGCGTGCCTCATCGGTCAGCACCTTGGTCTCCACGCCGAGCTCGCGCGCTGCAAAGCGCAGGTAATGATCGAGCAGATCCGGCACATCTTCCCGGCGCGCGCGCAATGGCGGCAATTCGATATGGATCACGTTGAGACGATGGAACAGGTCCTCGCGGAACTGGTTGTTGCGCACGCGCTCTTCCAGATTCTGGTGCGTCGCGGCGATCACCCGCACATCGACACGAATCGGCGTCTGACCGCCGACGCGATAGAACTCGCCCTCGGCCAGCACGCGCAGCAGTCGTGTCTGCAGCGAGGTCGACATATCCCCGATCTCATCGAGAAACAGCGAGCCACCGTCGGCCTGCTCAAAACGGCCACGGCGCAAACTGTCCGCTCCAGTGAAAGCGCCCTTCTCGTGGCCGAAGAGTTCTGACTCGAGCAGCTCGGCGGGAATTGCCGAGGTGTTGAGCGCGATGAACGGCTTGTTGGCGCGCGGACTGTGATCGTGCAGCGCGCGGGCCGCGAGCTCCTTGCCGGTACCGGACTCACCGGTGATCAGTACATTCACGCTCGATCGGGCCAGACGCCCGATCGCACGAAACACCTGCTGCATCGCCGGCGCGCGACCTAGCAATTCCGGAATGGTCGGCGTGGGCACATTGCCCTCGACCCGTCCGAGGTCGGCCGCGGCGGCGCGCTTGACCAGATCGACCGCGTGGTCGATGTCGAACGGTTTGGCCAGATATTCGAACGCACCGCTTTCATAGGCCGAGACAGCGCTGCCCAGATCCGAATACGCCGTCATCACGATGACCGGCAATTCCGGATGCGTATCGTGTACGCGTCGTAACAGGTCAAGTCCGGACTGCCCATACATGCGGATATCCGTAATCAAGACATCCGGTGTGTCACTGCGCAGCGCGGCCAGCGCCGGCTCAGCGGCATCGAAAGTCTTGGGCGCCATGCCGCCGTTCTTCAGCGCGCGCTCGAGCACCCAGCGTATGGAGGTATCATCATCGACCAGCCAGACCCGCAGTGGTTGAGAACTCATTCGGCCCCCTCTAACGGAAGTAATAGAGAAAAAATGGTATGACCGGGCTGGCTTTCGAACTCCACGATGCCGTGATGTCGCGACACCAGGTCCTGTGCGACCGCCAAACCCAGGCCGCTGCCGGTGGGGCGCGTCGTTACCAGCGGGTAGAACACGCTGCGTTGCAGTTCCGCCGGCACGCCATGGCCGTTATCCTCGACCTGGATGTTGGCCACCAGCCTGTGGCGCACCGTGCTGATGTTGATGTTCGTCAGCACGCGCGTGCGCAGCGTCACGCGGCCCGTCGTCGGATCGACCGCTTGCATGGCGTTGCGCGCCACATTGAGCAGAGCCTGCACGATCTCGTTGCGGTCAAACTGGGCATTGGGCAGGCTCGGATCGTAATCGCGCTCGATGATGAGCTGCTCGGGCGCTTCGCTGCGCAGCAGATGAAACACGTGCTCGCACAGCTCGTGAATGTTCACCAGTGATTTCTGCGGCGGCCGGGATGGACCGAGCATGCTGTCGACCAGCGAGCGCAGCCGGTCCGCCTCGCTGATGATGACCGTGGTGTATTCCTTGAGCGAGCCGTCGTGCAATTCGCGATCCAGCAATTGCGCCGCGCCGCGCAGTCCGCCGAGCGGATTCTTGATCTCATGGCCGAGCTGGCGAACCATGAGCCTGCTGCCGTCGAGCCGCGAGAGCATCTCGCTCTCGCGAGAAATGCGCTGCCGCGTACGCGCATCGGCGAGCTCGATCAACAGGTGCGTGCCGGTCACCTGTCCCTCGAGCGTCGTCACGGTCACGTCGACCACCACCGGTTCGCGGTGCGTTGCTTTCGCGATCGGCGCCAAGGATAGCTCGTGCCCGGCGCAAGGCTCGCCGCGCTCGAGCGCGCGGCGCAACAGTAGATACAGCGGCTGCGAATCGGCGAACAATTCGGTAATCGGTCGCCCGCGCGCCTGGTTCAGGCCTACGGCCAGCAGATCCTGCGCCCCGACATTGGCGTACACCACGCACAGCTGCGAATCGAGCACAACCACGCCGGTCGCCAGAACGTCCAGCAAATCAGCCGGATCGAAATGCGACAGCGGCGAGGGGGCGAAATATTCAATCGCCATCGCGCGGCTCCGCGAGCGATGGCGAGCTCAGTGGCCTTTGGCGGGGGATTGCGGCGAATTCAATGAGGGCCGTTGCACGCTGAAGCTGACAGCCGGTGCGCTGCACAGCGTCTGGCCGTCGGCACTGAGCACGACGGCAGTGATCGTATGCGTCCCGCGTTCGGGTGAGGAGAGCTCGAAATTCATCGCGCCACTCGCGCTCGCGGGCAGCGTCGTGCCGTCGAACGTGACACTGAGCTGATCGCCGGGGTGCAGACTGGGAACCACTTGAACGCTGATATTGAGCGCTTCGGGAGCAAATAAATTGGCGTCGGCAGCCGGCTGCGTGATCGCACAGGACTGGTAGCCGGTGGGCGCTGCCGGCGCTGCGGTCGTCGTGGCGGGGGGGGCCGCGGGGACCGGCGGCGCGCGATAAGTCTGAGCGCTCGGCACTGGAATGGCCTGGGCGCCGGGCTGCGGGGTGTCCGAGTAATGCACGACCCCTTGGGCATCGACCCAGCGGTACATGGTCTGCGCCAGACAGGTGCTGGCCGCGGCGAGCGCGGCCAGCACAAGCAGCATGCGTTGCGCTATCTTCGACATCCCGCGTAAGCATAACGCCACGGGGAGCACGTGCACAGGCGTGTGTTTCGGGATACCGGATGCAGATTTTCGCTGCGGTTACCGCGCCACGCGCCACGCTCACCTCAGACGCTGTAGTACATATCGAACTCGACCGGATGCGTCGTCATGCGCAGTCGCGTGACCTCCTGCATCTTCAGAGCGATATAGGAATCGATCACGTCATCCGTGAACACGCCGCCGCGCTTGAGAAACTCGCGATCCTTGTCCAGATATTCGAGCGCCATGTCGAGCGAGTGACAAACGGTCGGAATGTTCTTCGCTTCCTCGGGCTCCAGATCGTATAGATCCTTGTCCGCCGGCTCGCCCGGATGGATTTTGTTTTGGATGCCATCGAGGCCGGCCATCAACATGGCCGCAAACCCCAGATAGGGATTGGTTGCGCCGTCGGGAAAGCGCACTTCGATGCGGCGAGCCTTGGGGCTGGAGACCCAGGGTACCCGGATCGAGGCGGAACGGTTGCGCGCCGAGTACGCCAGCATGACCGGGGCTTCGAAACCCGGCACCAGCCGCTTGTAGCTGTTGGTGGTGGGATTGGTCAACGCGTTGATGGCCCTGGCATGCTTGATGATGCCGCCGATGTAATAGAGGCAGGTATCCGACAATCCCGCATATTTCTCACCGGCAAAAACGTTCTTGCCATCCTTCGCCAGTGATTGGTGCACGTGCATGCCGCTGCCGTTGTCCCCGACCAGCGGCTTGGGCATGAAGGTCACGCTCTTGCCATAGCTCGCGCCCACGTTGTGCAGCGCATATTTGAGTATCTGGACTTCGTCAGCCTTTCTGACCAGCGTGTTGGGGCCGATGCCGATCTCGCTCTGCCCTGCGGTCGCGACCTCGTGGTGATGCACCTCGACCACGAGACCCATCTCCTCGCAGGCCTTGCACATCGCCGCCCGGATGTCCTGGAAGCCATCGACCGGTGGCACGGGGAAATAGCCGCCCTTGACGCCTGGACGATGCCCCTTGTTGCCCTCCTCATAGCGCGTGTCGGAGTTCCAGGAACCCTGCACCGAGTCGATCTCGTAGCTGGCGCTGAACAGATTCGAGTCCCAGCGCACGCTGTCGAATATGAAGAACTCGTTTTCGGGTCCGAACAGAGCCTTGTCGGCGATGCCAGTGGACTTCAGATAGGCCTCGGCGCGCTTGCCAAGGGAGCGCGGATCGCGCTCATAGCCCTGCATGGTCGTGGGCTCGACGACATCGCAGCGGATATTGACCGTCGCATCCTCGAAAAACGGGTCAAGCACGGCGGTCGAAGCATCTGGCATCAGAATCATGTCGGATTCATTGATCCCCTTCCAGCCGGCGATCGAGGAGCCATCGAACATCTTGCCTTCGGTGAAGAATTCCGTCGTGATGTAGCGCGATGGGATGCTGACGTGCTGCTCCTTGCCACGGGTGTCGGTGAAGCGCAGATCCGCCCATTTCACCTCTTTGTCTTTGATCAATTGCAGGACGTCACTGGCACTCATTTGACTCACCTCCGCTGAACACAGTTTTTTATTAGGCTGGACCCGGTCTGGATGCAGCCCGCGTGCCAAGCCGTCGATGGCTTGAATCTTCCAAGAATTCAGTCGATTAGGAATATGGACGGGCACTAAGGACCCGCTTGTGCGCCATTATAGTGCAAAGCACCGCCCACCGCCCGCTTGCTGCGCAATGATCGTACGCAAACGCCCCGCCAAGGGGCAACAATTCGCGCCGAGGGCGTGTTGGTCTGCGTCGCTTATACTCGCGCGTCGCGCCCAGTCGCCCGGAACTCGATGAAAACCCAGAAGATCGGCCCCAAACCGCGGACGTTCCAGCAATTGATCTTTACGCTGCAGCAGTTC
>Ga0302326_10019285_pt1 | contig 14098 bp, 12 predicted proteins | sample Palsa_T0_3_FD_202264 | JGI IMG/M metagenome (GOLD analysis project Ga0302326, IMG submission 202264) | Peat permafrost microbial communities from Stordalen Mire near Abisko, Sweden - Palsa_T0_3 | ecosystem: Environmental > Terrestrial > Soil > Palsa > Peat permafrost | place: Sweden: Abisko... | reverse complement strand
CAGGAAGCCGGGACCGACCTGGTGCTGCTGTCCTACCCGCCGTCTTTCTATCCCCGCTCACTGCGCGACGTCTACGACTACACGGCGGCATTCTGCGCGGAGACGGCCATGGGCGTGATCCTGTTCCCGGTGCCGCTGTGGGGGTTCGAGCGGTTGCACCCGGCGTCCATCCCGGTCGAGATGCTCACCGAGATGGTCGACGAGATCCCCAATGTCGCGGTGATCAAGGCCGAGGGCGGGATGCCGGCCATCGCGGGGTTCACCGAGACCTGGAACGCCCTCGGCGACCGGGTGGTCGTCACCATGCCGCTTGAGCAGCAGGCCATCCCGCTGGCCACCATCCTGCCGCTGCAGCTCATCGCAACGTCGAACACGGAGTGCCTCGGCGGCGCGGTGCCGTCGATGCTGTCGCTGTGCCAGCAGGGGCGGTACGCCGAGGCGATGGAGCTGTTCTGGAAGGTCGATCCGGCGCGGCGGGCGAACGAGCGGATTGGCGTGGCCGGCGCGAACAGCGTGCACCGGATGGCGTGGAAGTACCAGGCCTGGCTGACTGGCTTCAACGGGGGCCCGCTGCGGATGCCGACCCAGCGGCTGGTGGCGCCGCAGATGAACGCCTACCGGGCTGGTGCCGCGGCAGCCGGGATTCTCCACGCCACGGCCGGGGACGAGGAGTTCTTCATCGGCCGCAACCCGGCCTAAGCCGGACCGGGCCGGGCTCACCTGAGCCCGGCCCGTCCGCTACCCGGCTCAGCCGACGGAGATCGCCTGCTCGGGGCAGTTGGCCGCAGCATCGTTTACCGCAGCGGCCAGTTCACCGCCTGGGGAGGGGTTCAGCACCACGACGAAGCCGTCCTCGTCGAGGTCGAACACCTCGGGGCAGATGGCATTGCAGCGCGCATGCCCCTGGCAGCGGGCAGAGTCGGCCGATACCTTCATCGTCTCCCGGTCCTTCAGCGCTCGTGCACGATGAGGCCGCGGATGTTGCGCCCCGCCAGCAGGTCCGCGTAGCCGTCGTTGATCTGGTCCAGCGAGTAGCGGCTGGTGATCATGGAATCCAGGTCGAGCAGCCCGCGCTGGTAAAGGCGCAGCAGCTTGGGGATGTCGGCATGCGGGTTGGCTCCGCCGAAGGTGTTCCCGAGCAGCTGCTTCTGGTAAAGGGTGAACTCCATCAACGGCAGTTCGGCGGTGTGCTCATGGTGCGGCGTCACCGCGGTGATCACGGCCCGGCCGTTCTTGCCCACCAGCGCCAGGAGCGGGCCGATCATATCGCCGTGGGCAACGCCCACGGTCAGGATCGCGACCTCGGCCATCCGCCCTCGGGTCCGGTCAGCCACCAGCGGCTGCGCTTCCGCCATGCTGGCGACTGCCTCGCTAGCGCCCAGCTTCAGCGCCGCTTCCCGCTTGAACGCGACCGGGTCGACCGCGATCACCTGCTCGGCCCCGGCGAGCCTGGCGCCCTGCACCGCGGAGATGCCGAGCCCGCCCGCCCCCACCACGACCACGGTCTCGCCGGGCCGCACTTGCCCCACGTGAACCGCCGAACCCCAGCCGGTGGTCACGCCGCAGCCCACCAGGGCCGCGATCTCCAGCGGGATGTCATCGTCTATCTTGACCACCGAGGTCTCGTGCACCACGGCGTACTCGCTGAACGTGCCGAGCAGGGACATCGTGGATGCGGTCGTGTCCCGCACGTGCACCCGGTGACCACCGTCCGCGATCATCTTGCCCGTCATCAGGAACTGCCCGAGGTCGCACAGATTCTGGTGCCCGGTAGCGCACGCGGCGCACCGGCCGCAGCTCGGGATGAACGACAGCACGACGTGATCGCCGGGCTGGACCGCCGAGACGCCCGGGCCCACCTCCTCGACGACGCCCGCGCCCTCGTGTCCCCCCACAACCGGCAGCGCCATGGGCATGTCACCGGTGCGGGCATGGTCGTCGGAGTGGCACAGGCCGCTCGCGGCCAGGCGCACCAGGACTTCCCGGGCCTGAGGCGGGTCCAAGTCGACTTCCTCGACGATCCAGGGCTGTCCGGTTTTCCACATGATCGCGGCACGGCTGCGCACTGGCGGCCTCCTCTGCGGCTGCTGCTCGTCCCTTTCCCGTATCGTTTCCTAGCTGCCGTTATGCGTCGCGTTAACCGCGGTAGTGACGTTCGAACAGACCGGAACCGCGGTATTTTCCCAGGACGAACGCGGCGAACTGCGGTCCCTCGGACGTGGCCGGGACCAGCGCGGCGGTGATCCGGAAGTCGCGCCGGTCGGCGGTCGCTAGCAGCACATCGCAGCGGTGGGGGAGTCCGGACTCGTCGGGCTCGGTGCGGAACCGCGCCTTCTCCACCCCGTGGAACTCGCCGCCCTCGAAGATATAGCCGAGCGGAGCGCTGCCAGCCGGGGTGCGGTACTCCGCGACCGAGAAGAACAGGCCGGCATCGAACATGCCGTGCACCGACCGGACAAGCTGAGCACCTGGATTGGGCACGCCCCAGGAGTGCCGGTAGAAACCCTGGCCGTCGATCTTGACCGCTTCGGCGGCCGTGTCCGGTCGGTTTCCTGTCGTGCTCCGGATCGTCCCCGTCACCGCCCCGAACGACTCGTAGTGCTCGCCGCCGGGATCGGCCCGCTGCCCGCTCATGGAGAACCGGAACGCATCGGTGGCCCCGGTGTAAGTGAGGTCGACCGCGTGGGGATGGCCGACGTCCGGGTCGGTCGTGACAGCGTACGAGCGCAGCGGCTCAAGCGTGCGCAGGCGCAGCCCGTCGGCCCGCAGGGTGCCCAAGTGCGGGCCGCTGTCCAGCCTGGACGTCCGCCTCCGGCCGGTGACGGTGCCGTCCGTCAGCGTCCAGGTGCGAACCTCAGCGGCACCGTCCGCCGCCGCGCGAACGCGGTAAGCGGCCGCGGACCCGGTGGCCGGGTCGTGCCAGTCGAGCGACCAGCATTCCCGCCAGGCGGGGCCGCTGGCGTCCGGCGGGAGGTGCGGGGCGTCATCGGCGGCGGCGAAAACCGGCACGGGCGGTCACCTTTCTCTGGCCTGAACTGACCTTCAAGCACTGTGCCGCCGGGTCGCAGGCTGGCGCAAGAGGACGTAACGGCGGTGTTAACGGACGGCAGGCGACCAGTGTTAACGGCGGGGATAACCGCTGGCCGGCCACGATTGCCCAGAAAGCAAGCACCCGATCCGTCCTACTCAACGAGAGGTGGCCGTGGCCGACTCTTCCCTCACCATCGGCATCATCGGCGGCACCGGCGACCACGGCCGCGGCCTGGGGTTCCGCCTGGCGGCCGGCGGGCACCGGGTCATCATCGGTTCCAGGGACGCCGAGCGGGCGCGGCAGTGTGCGAACGCGCTGACCGGAATGCTCCCGGCAGGCACGCCGGCCCCGGACGGGATGAGCAACGAGGCGGTGGCGGAGGCAGCCGCGCTCGTTCTCCTGACTATGCCCTGGGAATCGGACGGATCAGCGGTCAGTCGGCTTGGGCCCGCATTGCGCGGGAAGATCGTCGTTTCTTGTGCCAACCCGATCGGCTTCGATTCCCTGGGCCCGCATCAGCTCGACACCGGCCACGGTAGCGCCGCTGAGCACGTGGCCGCGCTGCTGCCGGACAGCCGGGTCGTGGGCGCGTTCCACCACTTGTCCGCGCGGTCGCTCCTCGACCCCGCCGCGGACCTGTCCGCCGCCGATGTGCTGGTGTGCGGCGACGACGATGCGGCCAAGACGACGGTCCGGCGGCTGTGCCTGGCCGTGACCGGCCGCACCGGCATCGACGCGGGGCCACTGCGGCTGGCCAGGCAGATCGAGTCCTTCACAGCGGTTCTGATCTCGGTGAACCGGCGCTACCGTACCCGCGCCGCGGTCCGCCTCCGGCACGTGGCCGACCTCGAGCCAGTGGAAGCGTCCGGGGCGGCCTGACGGTCAGCGGGCGACGGCGCCGCTCGCGCGCAGTTCCGTGAGCTCGGATCCGGTGATCCCGAGTTCGGCGAGGACCTGCTCTGTGTCGGCGCCGACGACGGGCGCGGGGCGCGGCTCGGCGAGCGGAGCGCTCGCGAACGAGCAGGGGGAGCTGACGGTGGCGTAGGCCCCGCCGTCGTGCCTGACCTGCCTGATAGCGCCGCTGCCGAGGACGAGCGGGTCCCTGACGGCCTCGGAAAGCTCCCTGACTTCGGCGACTGTCAGCCCGGCGCACGACAGCCGCCGGCACCACTCGGCCGCGCCGCGCTGCCGGAAGATCTCGTCGAGCGCCTCAGTCAGCGCTGCCCGGCCCTGTGCGAGGAGGCGCCCGTCACCGCCGGAGAAACGGGGGTCGTCGTCGAGCCAGCGGGCGTCGAGCGCCGTGAGCAGTGCGTCCCAGTCCCGCTCCGGCAGCATCGACTGCAGCCACAGCCACCGGCCGTCGGCGCAGCGGAAGCAGTTGACGGTGGGGATCGGCGCGCTGAGCCGGTCATTGCCGCGGGCCGGCGCGGGGGTGCGGAGCGCGTCCGCCGCATCCGACGCCATAAGCCACATCGCGGTACTGAGCAGCGATACGGACACGTGTTCCCCGCGCCCGGTGCGCTGCCTGGCGAAGAGCGCCGCGCACACCGCCCCGGCTAGCGCCGACCCGCTGGCCCTGTCGCCCATCCCGCCCGCAGGCTGCGGCGGCGTCCCCGCGCTGTCGCGGAACAGCGCCGCCATCCCCGAATAGGACCAGAACGCGCCGTGGTCGTAGCTGCGCCGGTTTTCCTCATCGGCGTCCCCGTACCCGGTGACCTGCGCGTAGACCAGCTGCGGAGCGGCCGCGCGCAGGGTCGTGCTGTCCAGCTCCAGCCTGGTCAGCGCCTTCTGGCGCAGGTTGGTGACGAACACGTCGGCAGCGGTGATCAGCCGGCGGGCCACACCCCGGCCGACCGGGACGGAAAGGTCAAGCGCGACGCTGCGGCGCGTCCGGTTGTGCACATCGAAACGCGGGTTGACCCGCTGCGCAGCATTCGCCGGGCTATGCGGATTCGCCGGGTCAACCGAGCCGGGGCCGCGGGCGGGATCGCCGCCCGGCGGCTCGAGCTTGATGACCTCAGCACCCCAGTCAGCCAGGATGGTGGCGCACGAGGGCGCGGAGGCGAAGCGTCCGGCCTCGATGACCCGGATTCCGGACAGCGGTCCCTGATTCACGTCCGCACTGTAAGCGGCCGGTCATTACCGGCCGCGTTACCCGTGGGGCAGGCTGCCGGGAGTGACCCGGCTCGGGCTGCGCGGGGCGCGCCTCGAGTAGCTTGCGGGCGTCGCCGGGTTCGAGCCCTAGCTCCTCGAGCGCCACGACCGCTCGCCGGTACGCGGCGAGCGCTGAGCTCTCGCTGCCGGCCATCCGCTCGATCTGCACGAGCAGCCGGTACCCCGGATCGCTGTAGCGGTTGATCGCAAGCAGCTTCTCGCACTCTTCCCGCGCGGCCTGATGCTGGCCGAGTTCGATGAGCAGCCGGACCAGCTCAAGGCGCGCCTCCTCCTGAACGACCTCAAGATGATTGCGCCGTTCCTCCGCCCAGTCCAGGTTGCTCCCGGCGAGATAGGGACCGCGTACCAGCTCCAGGGCCGATTGGAGCCGCAGCACGCGCTCGGAGTCGGTGACCCAGCTCGCCGTGCGCAAGAGCTCTTCAAAGCGCACGTCCGCCGCGTCGACGATGGTGTCGGCGGGCAGGCCGACCATGTTCCCGTCCCTGCGGTCCAGCGACAGCCCCGTGATCTGCCGGAACTTGAACGCGATCTGCCGGAAGTGGTTGCCGCCGTTCCGCAGCGTCGCGTCGGGGAACAGGGCGGAGTGCAGCCGGGCGCGGTCAATGCCGTCCGGGTGCAGGACAAGCAGCGCCATCAGCTCGATCACCTTGATGCGGCCGATCTTCTGCGGCACGCCGTTGACCCAGATATCGCGGTCGGGCCCGAAGGGCTGCAGCCCTAGCCGGACGCCCGCCATCCCGGCGCCCTGCCGCGGCGGCCTGGCCGACGGGGCGATGACCAGTCGGTGCCAGCGCATCTTGCCCGGGTCGTGAGCGTCTTCGCGCTTGGCGATCCCCGGGAAGGCGCGCAGTGGGGGCAGCAGCGCGGAAAAGGTGCCCATCATGGCCGCGGTGTGATAAGCGAGATCGGCTGCCGCGTGCGCGGCGTCAAGGTCGCCGCAGCGTGCCTCGGCCTCCGACAGGTAGGCCGCCGCGCTCGGCAGGAACAGCCGCCGGTGTGCCTTGTTCATCGAGTGCACGCACTCGTTCAGCAGCGGCCGGGCCGCCTCGGGCTGGCCCGCGTCAAGCAGCGCGAGCCCCAGGTACGCCTGGCCCCATTCAAGCAGCGCCGCCTGCCCGGAACGCGCTGTGCGTTCGATGCCGTCCTGGAGCGCGGCGATTGCGTCCTCGCGGCGCCCGAGCCGCAGCAGGATGTAGCCGGACATCACCTCATAGGCCGGGAAGAGGAAGAACGTCGTCTTCCTGCTGTCGGTGAGCGCGATCTGGATCGCGTTCAGCGCGAGCTCGGGCTCATCTTCGCTCAGCAGCAGCAGCGCCTCGACGAAATGCGACTGCGGGCGGTCCCTGATCTCCTGCGGGACGCGGTTCCAGAGTGCCCGTGCCTCGTCGATGTTGCCGCTGAAGACCGTGGCCAGGATCACGTTGGGATTGGTCACCGGCACCTGGGGGTCCCTGGGGATGAAGGCACGCAAGTCGCTGGTTCTGCCCTGGAGCAGCAGGCCCCAGCTCATGATCCGCTCCACGTCGCCCCAGTCAGACCCGAGCGGCGTGACGGTCGGGACCAAGTCGGTACAGACGCGGAACATGAACCGCATGACGTCGGCCCGGTAGTCGCCCTCGTAGCGGTCGAGGAGCCGGCATGCCTCCGCCGGATCCGCCTGAAGCGCCCACGCCGCGGTCGCGAGCAGCGCAGAGTCCGCCTCCATCGCCGCGCGGAGCAGGCCGCTCTGGTCAAGCTTGCGGATCAGCGACGCGGTCTCCTCGAATCGGCGCTGCCCGAAAAGCGACCGGATCAGGGCCGCGACGAGGCGGGGGCTGCTCTGCAGCCGCTCGCGGCCGAGCAGGTCTGCCCAGCGCATGAAGGTATCCCAGTCGGAGCGGCCGCATAGCTCTGTCACCGCCGCCTCGGCACTCGACTGAGCATGGCTCAGTTCGCCGATGGACAGGTAGAGCTCGGTGGCCTCTTCGGCCTGGTGCTTGGCGAGCAGGTAGCGGGCGTACCGGCCGACTAGGTCCGCGTGCCGCTGCGGGTCGCGGGCAAGCAGCTGCCGCTTCAGGAACGAACGGAACAGCGAATGGTAGGTGATTGTTGATTCCGTCATCGTGGTCGCCGGCAGGTGCCGGGACCTGATCGCGTCCCACAAGGCGTGGGCGCCGGACCCGCACAGCGCTACCGCGGTGTCCCTGGTCATCACATCGAGAACGCAGCTGTCGAGCAGGAACTGCTGCTCGGCGTCCGGCAGGCGCGACAGCACATCACTCATGATCACCGAGGGCAAGTCGTTCGATACGCGCTGCTCGCGAAGGCCGTACCGGAAGCTGAAGGCAGCACCCGCGATCCAGCCGCCGGTGACCTGGAAGACCCGGTCCGGCTCGTCGGGAAGAGTTCCGCCGAGCAACTTGCTGAGCTGCTCGTTCTCCTCCGCGGTCAGCCGGAGCTGGTCGTCGTCCACTAGCCCGATCCGGCCGTCGAGCATGCGGCGCAGCAGCGGTCCCACCAGGTCTGTCCGGCTCAGCAGCACGACCTGCAGCCGTTCCGGGTGGTACTCCAGAAATGTCTCAAGCGCGAGCTGGGCATCCTGGGACAGATCGAGGTGCTCGCATTCGTCAATGACGAGGATGGCCGGCTCGGAGCGGACCGATTCGGCGATGAGGGCGGCCATCTCCTCGGCCGTCGACTCCAAGTGCAGTACGGGCCCCGTGGATGCCTGTGCGTCCGTGCCCCCTTGGACACGGAGTGCTTCGCCGACCGAGGACAGCAGCCGGCGCGGTGAGCTGTGCGAGCTGTCGAGCGTGAGCCAGGTAACCGGCAGGCCGCTTACCTGGCCGAACAGCTGGGCCTGGACGGTCTTGCCCGCGCCAGGCGCGGCCGAAACGGCCAGCACACCGCACCGCGCGAGTTCTTCGTCGAACAGCTGGTCCAGTCGGCTGCGGCGCAGGACCTCGCGCGGCATGCCGGGCTGGCGGAGGCGGTGCGAGATCAGGCCAGCCTGATCGGCTGGCGTGCTGAGTTCCGCCGCGTGCGAAGCATCTGCGGTCGTGGTAGGGACTTTCCGGTGGGTGTCGTCGCTAGACAGCACGGCGGTGCTCCTCCCTGAGCCTGCCGACGGCCTTGGTACGGCTACGACAAGGACGACCGCAGCCGCGTGAGCGACCCCGGCGTCACTTGTGTTTCGTGAGCACGTCTCCCGAGTGTGCGTCAAATGACCTGGTACCGCAACCGTCAGCTTTTGCTGGCCGGCGCCCGGACCTCGGTTAACGGACGGCATAACGAGCGGCTGACGATGCTCGCCTGGTCTTTCCGTTGACGATAGGGGACCCTCGTGACCTTGATCTTGAGCGATAAGGATGTCCGCGGCCTGGCGGACATGCCTGCCCTTGTGGATTCGCTCGAACAAGGCCTGCGCGCCGAGGAAAGTGGTCCGGGCGTGATCTTGCCCGAGCGCATGAACCTCGCCTTGGGCGCCACGCTGCTACGGGTGATGCCGGCGATCCTGCCCGCCGCGGGCGTGCTTGGCCTGAAATTCTTCTTCGGCAGTCTTCATGAGGGCATCCGGTACGCGGTGATGGTGTGCGCGATCGACAGCGGTGAGGTGCTCGCCGTCATCGATGCCGCCTACCTGACAGCGCTGCGGACCGGCGCGACCAGCGGGGTGGCGACCCGCCACCTGGCCAGGCCCGACGCGCGCACGGTCGGCGTGATCGGGTCAGGGCTGGAGGCGGAGACCAACCTTGAGGCGGTCTGTGCGGTTCGCGCCGTCGAATTCGTCCGCGTCTACAGCCGCGACCCCGTACGGCGGTCCGAGTTCGCGCGGCGGATGTCGGAGCGGCTCGGGATCGCCATCGAGCCGGCCGAGACGATGGAGCAGGCGGCGATCGGGGCCGACGTGGTCGTGGTGGCCACCAACACCGGCCCCGGCGGTGCGGTGGCCTTCCGCGGATCGGTGCTGGAACCAGGGCAGCACGTCGTATCCATCGGCTCGACCGCCACGTTCCTGCGCGAAATCGACGAGGAAACACTGCTGCGCCCCCACCTGGTGGTCTTCGATACCGCGCACGCCCAGGTGAGCCGCGAATCGGGCGACGTCATGGCGCTGCTCGCCAGCCGCCCCGACTGGGCGCCGCACGGCCTGCTCGGCGACGTCCTTTCCGGCCGGCTGGCACGGGCCGGCAGCGACCAGGTCACGCTGTTCAAGTCGGTCGGGACAGCCGCCCAGGACCTGATCGCGGGCCTCGCTCTGTACCAGGCCGCGACCGTTCGCGGCGTGGGTCTCCTCGTGCCCGACCTCGCCGAACCCAAGACATTCTGAAGGAGCGGATCAAGTGACAACCGACGGGATCCTGGCCGGACACACGGCGCTGATGGTCGGCACCAGCCCGAACATCGGGGCGGGCATCGCGATTGAACTTGCTCGGGCGGGCGCCCGTGTCGGCTGCGTCGACCGTGACCCGAATCTGGCCGCGCTGACCGCGAAGGACATCTGCGACGGCGGCGGCCAGGCCCACCCGGTGGGCTGCGACGCAACCGACGCCGCAGACGTGGCCCGCGCGGTCGGGGAGGTGACGGCTGCGCTCGGCCACGTCGACCTGCTGGTCAACGGCGCCGTCGTCTACGCGGTCAAGGGACTGCTCGACATGGACCTGGCCCAGTGGCGGCGGCAGCTCGCGGTCATGCTCGACAGTGCGTTCCTGTTCTCCTCGGCCGTGGCCCGGCGGCTGGTCGCCGACGGCCGCGGTGGCGCCATCGTGAACCTCATCTCAACCGCCGGGCACCAGGGCGAGGCGGGAAACATCGGCTACGCGACGGCCAAGGGCGGGCTGCTGAACATGACCCGGTCGGCCGCGACGGAGTTGGCGCCCTACGGCATCCGGGTGAACAGCCTGACGCCGACCGCGACCGACCCCGCGGAGGCCCTTGAGCGGGCCGCCCGCTGGGGCGTGCCGGGCCCGGACGACGCGACCCGCGCCTCGTTGCGGGTGGCCCAGACGCAGGTGCCGCTGGGCAGGCTGCCCTCCCCGTCGCACTACGGGCAAGCCGCCGCGTTCCTGTGCTCCAATGCGGCCCAAATGATCACCGGCATCGATCTCCCGGTCGACGCCGGCTCGCTTGCCAGGTACTGGCGGGTCAAGCCGGCGCCCGGGGCGCCGTGACCGTCGGCGAGAGCGCCAGGTAACGCAGCCGGTAACCACCGGCCCGTCATGCTGGCCGCGAGACCAAGGGAGGAAGCCGGGACATGACTCTGATCCAGGAAATGGGCTACGCGGCCTACGGGGTGCGCGATCTCGACCAGGCGGTCGAGTTCTTCCGCAACGTCTGCCAGCTCGAGGTCACCGAGCGCGCCGACGGCGTGGTATTCCTCAGCGGCGATACCCGTCACCACTGGGTGCGCCTTGAAGAGCGCGCCGAACCCGGCGTGCTCCGGCTGGGCTACCGGGCCGTCAGCGCCGCCGCCATCGACGAGGTGGCGCGCCGGCTCGACCGGCTGGGCGTGCCGCACCGGCGCGTCGACGACTTCGCGCACGACCGGGTGACCGGGGCGCTCCGCTTCCGCGCACCCGACGGCATCGAGTACGAGATCTACGAGCAGATGCTCAGCCTGCCGGCCTCGCCGGCGCCCGCGCGGGGCATCGCCTGCCTGCTGCACGCGGTGATCTTCGTCCCCGACGTGGCAGAGGCGCGCGCGTTCTACACGGACGCGCTCGGCATGCTGGTCTCCGACCGCATCGAGGATGTCATCACCTTCCTGCGCTGCGGCAACCAGTACCACCATGCGCTCGGGGTCGCCCGCGGCGCGGCGGGCGGCAAGCTCGACCACATCGCCATGCTGGTCAGCGACGTCGAGGACGTGCTGCGGTTCCGCGCGCACGCCATCAACAAGGGCGCCCTCGAAGGTGACCTGGTCAAGCACGTGGCATCCACGTCGGTCTCGGTCTACCTGCACGAGCCCGCCGAGGGAATCGGCGTGGAATTCGCCAACGGCCACGCCAAGATCGTGGACGAGAGCTACGCCGGCCGGCTGCTCAAGGCCGGCCCGACGACGGTAAACGGCTGGTCGGGCGGGTTCCCTGACCGGCCGCTGGGGGAGCCGGCGGCCGCGCCTGGCGCAGGGCTTGGCGGCGGCACCGCCGCGGCGGCCCTCGCGTCGGCCGCTGGGCCGCAACCCGTGACCACAGGCGTGTGAGAGGCGGCAGGCATGTCGATCAACGACCTGACCATGACCCTCGACGGAGCGGCTGTGCGCGGAACCCAGGTCTTCGAAGTCGAGAACCCGGCGACCGGAAGCGTCATCGCCTACGCGCCTTACGCGACCGAGGAGGATCTCGACGCGGCCTTTGCCGCCGCCGGCCGGGCGCTGCCCGCATGGGCTGCGGACAGGGACGGCAGGCAAGTGTCCCTCCGCGCGGCGGCCGACGCGGTGACCGGGGCGGCCGAGGAACTGGCACGGCTGATCACCGCCGAACAGGGCAAACCACTCGGCGAGGCGCGGGCCGAGGTGCTCGGCACCGTCGCCGCCCTGCGGCATTACGCAGACGTGCGGCTCGAGCCGGCGGTCCTGCACGATGGCCCGGATGCGCGCGTCGTCGTGCGCCGCCGCCCGGTCGGCGTAGTCGCCGCGATCACGCCATGGAATTCGCCGGTCATGGTAGCCGGGGGGATGAAGATCGCCCCCGCGCTCGCGGCCGGAAACACCATCGTGCTCAAACCGTCCCCGTTCACGCCGCTGGCGACGCTCCGTCTCGGCGAGCTGATGCGCCCGGCGTTGCCGCCCGGAGTGGTCAACGTGCTGTCCGGAGGCGAAGACCTGGGCCGGTGGATGACAAGCCACCCGGTCCCCCGGCTGATCACCTTCACCGGTTCCCCGCGCGTCGGCAGGCTCGTCGGCGAGGCGGCGGCCCGTGATCTCAAGCGCACCGTCCTCGAACTCGGCGGCAATGACCCGGCGATCGTCCTTGATGACGCGCGGGTCGCTGATATCGCCGAGGCCCTTTTCTGGGGGGCGTTCGGCAACGCGGGGCAGACCTGCGTGGCGATCAAGCGGGTCTACGTGCCCGAACAGCTGTGCGCTGACCTCGTGGCCGCCCTGGCCGCCATCGCCGAGGCCGTGGTCGTCGGCAATGGACGTGATCCCGCCACCCAGATGGGGCCGCTGACCACGCCGGCCCAGCGCGAGTTCGTCGCCGGCCTGGTAACCGACGCCGTCGGTCGGAGCGCCCGGGTAGCCGCCGGCGGCGCACCGATCGACGGGCCGGGGTACTTCTACCGGCCGACCATCCTGGATTCCGTTTCGGACGGAGTCCGCATTGTCGACGAAGAGCAGTTCGGCCCCGCACTCCCTGTCGTCGCCTACCGCGACGTGGACGAGGTGCTGACCCGCGTGAACGGGTCGGAATACGGGCTTGGCGGATCGGTGTGGAGTGCCGACCCGGAACGAGCCCGGTCCGTCGCCGACCGGATCGAGGCGGGGACGACATGGGTCAACACGCACCGAGGATCGCTGTGGCCGCTTCAGCCGTCGGCCGGGCTCAAGCACAGCGGGGTCGGCGCGGAACTGGGCACGTGGGGCCTGGAGTGCTTCACCGACCTGTCCATCCGCCACGACGCGCTGGCTGTCCAGGCGCGTTCGGTCGGCTTGATTACAACCGGGAGTAAATGATGCCGAACGACGGCCAGCCGGGCGCCGGGCCTGGTCTTGCCGAGATCCTCAGCCATTTCGATATCTATGACCCAGCCGCTCCCGGCCTCATCAACGCGGTCGCGCACGAGGCGCACCAGCGCTGCCCTGTCGCCTACAGCGACGCGCACGGCGGCTATTACCTGGTCGTCGGGTACGACGAAGCGGCCACCGTCCTCAGCGACACTGAACGGTTCTCTTCACGCTGCCCCAAGTCCATCCCGGGCCGCCAGATGCTCGATATGCCGCCGCTTGACGCTGACCCGCCCGAGCAGCGTGAGTACCGGCGGCTGCTGAACCGTTTCTTCTCCAAGGCCGGGCTGGCGCGTCACGAGCCAGCCATCCGTGACATCGCCCGGTCGCTGGTCGAGAGCTTCGCCGATGCGGGGCGCGCGGAGATCATCGACGATTTCGCCGGCCCGCTGACCGGGATGGCACTATGCCGTGTCATCTTGAACCTCAGCGACCCGGTGCTGATGCAGGAGGCCTCAGAACGGGTGGAGAAGATCTCCACCGGCAATACACCCGAGGCGTGGGCCGAGTTGTCCGGCTTCCTGCGCACGCTGATCAGGAGCCATCCCCCCGACGGGGGCGAGGACGTCCTCAGCGCCGTCCTGTCGGGGACGGTGCTTGGCGCTCCGCTGACCGAGGACGAGAAGCTTGGCGTGGTCATCGTGCTGTTCCTGGGCGGCCTCGATACCACCAGGGCGGCGATCACCTGCATCATCCACCACCTGGCCGTCAATCCGGGCCTGGAAGAGCGGCTGCGCGCCGCGGACTGGACGCGAACCGACCTTGACGAGTTCCTCCGCCACGATTCAGTCGTCAGCGCCCTGGCGAGGACCGTCACCGTCGACACCGAGCTCGGCGGCCAGCCGCTGAAGGCGGGTGACAGGCTGCTGGTGCACTACTACGCGGCCAACCACGATCCCCGCAAGTTCCCTGACCCCGACACACTCGACTTCGGGCGGGGCCGCAATCCGCACCTGGCGTTCGGCCTGGGGGTGCACCGCTGCCTTGGCTCCAACCTCGCCCGGCTCCAAATCAGCGTGGCCCTCGACGAACTGCTGTCACGCGTGCGGAACATCCGGCTCGCCGACTGCGCCGAGATCGAGTTCGCCCCGGGAGTCGCCCGCCATCCCGTTACCCTGCCCGTGCTGTTCGACCCCTGCTGAACGTCGTAACGGGGCGGGGCGGATGAGCCCCGCGGGTACGGGGCG
>Ga0302326_10019283_pt1 | contig 14099 bp, 9 predicted proteins | sample Palsa_T0_3_FD_202264 | JGI IMG/M metagenome (GOLD analysis project Ga0302326, IMG submission 202264) | Peat permafrost microbial communities from Stordalen Mire near Abisko, Sweden - Palsa_T0_3 | ecosystem: Environmental > Terrestrial > Soil > Palsa > Peat permafrost | place: Sweden: Abisko... | reverse complement strand
AGTGGATTCCCACCAGGTCCAGCACAGCCGGTCCGGCCCGGCATTACGCAGCTCGAGCACCAGCCGGTCCGTCGCGTCGGCCGACCATGCCATCAGGTCGCCATGCGGCTCGGTATCACCGACCGCGTCGCTGTCCGGCGGGCCCTCGGCCTCGCCGGCTCCGACGACTGCGGTCCAGAAGATCTGTACCTCGCCTACGTGGGCCAGCAAGTCGGCAACCGACCAGTCCGGGCAGCCGGGCACCCGGGCCTCCAGACCGGCCTTCGCCGCCGCGGCCCGGAGTGCGGCCGATCTGTCCTCGATGAGGCCGAGCATGTCAGTGAAGCTGAGATTCTGCATGCTTGCGTTCTAGCACGGACCGCCGACAGCCCGGCTGGCCGGCGCCTGGCCGGACAGCCGGGCGATCCCGGACCGCCAGCTCACGCGCATGCCGGGACGCCGGCGGCGGGGTCGTAGCCGGTGTCCAGGTTCAGCCCGGCGACGTAGCCGGCCCTGGGCGTCACGATGTGGTACCAGATCGGGTCGCCGCTGATGTCCTGCCCGCGGCTGTAGCAGTTGACGGTGATCTTGGTGCCAACCTTGCCGAGCACTGTGGTGATCCTGGCAGCTGTCGTCGGCCTCGTCCGGACATGCAGGCCCTTCACGACCGTGTGATACGGGCGGCTGAACGACCTGCACTTGGCCACGCCAGCGGCCGGGTCCAGGTGCGTCGTGGTGTAGTACGAGGTGATGTAGCCGTTCACCGGCGCGCTGATGCGGTACCACACCGGATTGCCGGCCACGGACGTGCCCATCGCGTAGCAGGCGATCGCGACGACGGTACCGCTCTTGCTGATCGTGCCGACGATGCGCGCGTGATTGCTCGGCTCGCTGCGGACGTTCACGTGCCTGACGAGGGTGCGCAGCGATATGGCGCTGCCCCTGTGCGCTGGCAGCGCGTGCGCGGGAGTGCGGGCCAGCGCCGGCACCGCGAAGCCCAGCATGAGCGCGACCAGCGCCGCGGGCACCAGCGCCCGCCGCAGCGAGCGCCCGGCGCGTGGCGCCGGTCCCCGCGCTACCTGAACCCGCACCGCCCCGTCCCGGATCGCCCCGTCCCGGATCGCCCCGTCCCGCGACGCCCGTGCCGGTACCGCGTGAGCCAGTACCGCCTGAGCCCGCAGAACCTGAGCCCGCACCGTCCTGGCCCACGCTCCGGCCGTCGCGGCGGCGCGCAGCCTGCCTCGCTGCGCCCCGGACCGTGTGAGAACGAGTGCCTGCGCCAGCGCCGCACTAAGCCGACCCATCATGCGTGATCCCCCCTTGGGCCGGCCGGTCCTGGCGTCTGGCCAGACTGTCACCAGCGGCCCTCGCCAGAGGTATCGATCAAGATCGGCCCTCCCGTTACCGGCGGCGTCCGGACACGCAGGTGACGAGCCGGGAGGCCACCGGCGGCCGCGATTGTCAGCCCTTGACCCGGCGGCCGGCCGTCCAGACGCCGGTCACGTGCCCGGGCGCGGCCAGGACGCCGATGTCGGCGAGCGGGTCCGCGTCGAGGGTGAGGAAGTCGGCGTCGAAACCGGCCGCGAGCCGGCCGCTGCGCGGCGCCTGCGGACCGAGGGTTCGCGGCGCGACGGACGTCGCCGCGGCGATCGCCTGCAGCGGCGTCATGCCCAGCCTGACCAGATGGGCCAGCTCGGAGCCGTTGTGCCCCCACGAGTTCGGGAGGTCCATCCCGGTTGAGCCGATGTCGGTGCCGGCCGCGATGGTGACGCCGCGCTCGACTGCGAGCCGCACGGCCTCCGCATGGGTCTGCGCGATAGCGGTCAGCTTCTGCGCCGCGTACGGCGGCACGTCGTCCAGGTGCGCGAGGATGTTCTCCACGATGGTGCGGGTCGGTACCAGGATCGTGCCGGTCTCGGCCATCGCGTCACAGGCCTCGGCATCCAGGTAGGTACCGTGCTCGATGGTCGCGACGCCTGCCTCGATCGCGGCCATGATGCCGGGCTTGCCGTGGCAGTGGGCGGCGACGACGCGGCCGGCGAGGCCCGCGACTTCCACGATGGCGCGCAGCTCCGCCAGCGTGAACTGCTGATGGACCGGGCTGTCCAGCTCGGACAGCACGCCGCCGGACGCGCACACCTTGATCAGCCGCGCGCCGCGCCGCAGCTGCTCCCGGACCGCCCGCATGCATTCCGGCTCGCCGTCGGCCAGCCGCAGCGTGCCGTCCTGCCGGGCGAAGTCCTCGACCCACGACAGCGGGTAGCAGTGCAGGTCACCGTGGCCGCCGGTGGTGCTGAGAATCGCGCCCGCCGGGTAGATCGCCGGACCGTCCAGGATTCCCTCGCTGACGGCGCGAGCCAGGTAGACGCCGAGGCCGCCGACCTCGCGGACGGACGTGATCCCGGCGTCGAGCGCGTTCGTCAGGTCGCGCGCCGACCTGGCGGCCCGCAGTGCCGTGGGCTCCTGCGGCAGCCGGGCCAGATCCATCGACCGAGCGCCTATGAAGTGGCCGTGGCAGTCCCACAGGCCGGGCATAACGACCGGCGCGGTGATCACCTCGGCCCCGGCGGCACCGGGCGCCACGGCAGCAGGCCCGGCGTAGCTGATCTGCCCGCCCTCGGTCACCAGGACCCCTCCGGTGACGGGCTCGCCGTCCCCGGGGATCAGCAGGTCTGCCTCGATCCTGATCATGCGCGCCTCCGGCTCGGGTTGGTGCTCAGCGTCATCATCGCAGCCGGTCGACAAGCCAGATATCCGGGCGGGAACGAGGCCGCACCCCCGGCTGCCTGCCGTCTCCGGCGGCGTCAGTGGCTGATCACCGCCGGGCGCCCGGTCTCGCCACCTGGCCGCCGGGCGCCCAGGCGGCCGGGCAGCCACCAGTTAGCCTCGCCCAGCAACTGCATGACCGACGGCACCAGCACCATGCGCACCACGGTCGCATCGACGAAAATGGCGGTCGCGAGGCCGAGGCCGAACACGTTCAGAATGTGCAGCGGGTCCTTCACCACGAACGAGCCGAACACGCACACCATGATGGCGGCAGCAGCTGTGATCACCCGTGCAGTGCTGGCCAGGCCGGCGGTGACCGCCCGGGTGTTGTCACCGGTGCGCAGCCACTCGGCCTGGATACGCGACAGCAGGAACACCTCGTAATCCATCGAGAGGCCGAACACGATCGTGAACATCATCATGGGAATCCACGGATCGATCGGCGACGTCCTGGTGACGCCGAACACGTCCGCGAGCCAGCCCCACTGGAAGACCGCGACGATGACGCCGTAGGCGGCTCCCATGGACAGCAGGTTCATGACCGCGGCTTTGACCGGGATGAGCACGGACCGGAACACGACCAGCAGGAGCACGAAGGACAGCCCGATGACCAGGCCGATGACCCAGGGCAGCCGGCTGGCCAGGAAGGCCGATGCGTCGACTCCGGCCGCGGTCTCGCCACCGACGTAGGCGGTGATGCCCGTGCCCCTGGTCGCGGCCGGGATGACATCGTCGCGCAGCCGGCGCACCAGAGCCGCTGTCTGCGCGGACTCCGGCGAGGCAGCCGGGTAGACGACGATCAGCGCCGCATCCCGGGCCGGGTTCAGCTGGGCCGGCGTCACTGACGCGACCCCGGCCACTGACCGCAGCCGGCCGTCAAGCGCGGCCACGCTCGCCGTGGCGGAGGCCGGTACCTTCGCGGCGACGATCAGCGGTCCGTTGAAGCCGGCGCCGAACCCCTGCGCGAGCAGGTCATAGGCCTGCCTGGTGGTGAGCGACGGCGGGTCGTTCCCGGCGTCGCTGAACGCCAGCCGCATCGACAGCAGCGGGATCGCGAGTACCACCAGAACCGCCAGGGCGCTGAGGCCGCACAGGACCGGCCGTCGCTGCACGGTCTCGCTCCAGCGGACCCAGAAACCGGTCCGGCCGGACGGCCGGGCCAGCAGTCCGGGGATGTGCAGCCGGTCGATCGCGGTTCCGGTGAAGCCGAGCAGCGCGGGCAGCAGCGTCAGCGCGCCGGCCAGGACGAGCAGCACGGCCAGGATCGTGCTGGTGGCAAGGCCGTCCATGAACGGCAGGCCGACGACAAACAGGCCGAGCAGCGCGATGACGACCGTGCAGCCGGCGAACAGCACCGCGCGGCCCGCAGTCGAGAGCGCGCTGATGACGGCGTCGCGCGGGGTGCCGTCGGCGAGTGCGGCCCGGTAGCTGGTGACGATGAACAGGGCGTAGTCGATGCCGACGCCGAGGCCGATCATGGCCATCAGCTCCGGTCCGAATGTCGGCACGGTCAGCACGTGACTGGCGGCATCGACAACCCCGAACCCGAGTCCGACGCCGACGAGCGCGGTGATGATCGGCAGGCCCATCGCGACCACCGAGCCGAAGGCCAGCAGCATGATGATCACGGCCGCGGTGATGCCGAAGCCCTCGCTGGACCCTGGCGCGGCCGAGACGACGTTCTCGACCGGAGCGCCGCCGACGGCGACCTGGAGTCCCGGCCGGGCGAAGCTGCGGGCCACCGTGACGACGCGGCTGACAGCGCTGCCGGGCAGGTCGGCTGCGACCGCGTTGAACTGGACGACGATGAAGCCGGTTCGCTGGTCGCGCGATAGCTGGTCCCGGCCGTCCGCTGCGAGCGGGCTGCGCACCGCCGTCACCGTGGCCAGTGGCCGCAGCGCGTCCGTCAGCTTCCCGATCACGGCGGCGCCGGCCGGGCTGGTCAGCGGGCCAGCTGCCGAGTGCAGGACGACGTCCGCGGTGTCCCCTGACTGCCGGGGGAATCGCGCGGCCAGGAGGTTCGCTGCCTGCTGGGAGGGCGCGTTCCCGCCGGTGAAGTTGTCGTTGAACCGGCTGCCGAAAGACTGCGCCACGCCTATGACCGCGATGACCGCCAGGATCCAGATCACCAGAACGCGGCACCGGTGGTCATAGCACCAGCCGGCGACGCGCCCGAGCGGGGCGCTGGTGACTGCGCCGGGCGATCGGGTCGCATTAGAATTCACGGGTGATGACTCTAGCACACGAATTCACGGGCCGTGAAATGCTGGCCTCAGCCTGATGGCCCGTACCGGCCGGAGGGCGGGAGATGCCGGCACGAGGGCCACGATCATCGAGGCGGCCCGGGCCGAGTTCGCCGGGAGCGGCTACACCGCGGCGACCATCCGGGCGATCGCGCGCCGGGCCGAGGTGGATCCGGCGCTGATTTACCACTACTTCGCCGACAAGCCGTCGCTGTTCGTCGCGACCCAGGAACTCCCGCGGGATCCGCGCGACATCAGGCGCGACACGCAGGCGTCCGGCTCGCCCGGCGTGCGCCTGGTGGAGAGCTTCCTGGCCCAGTGGGAAGCCGATCCGAGGGAGCCAGGCCAGTCATTTGTCACCCTCGCCCAGGCCGTTTCGTCGTCCCCGGAAGTTGCCCGCAGTCTCAGGGAATTCCTCAGCGAGCGAATCTGGGCCGGCCGGCAGGACACCAGCGCCGATGCGCAGTGGCGTTTCAACGCCATTTCGGCGCAGCTGGTCGGGCTGGCCTGGAGCCGTTACCTCGTGCGGCTGGAGCCGCTCGCGTCCGCCTCCAGGCAGGAGGTCGCGACCCGGATCGGCCCGCTGATCGAGCGGATCATGCGCGGTGAGGCGGACGCCTGACCGGTATGCCATCTATGCGCCGCTGTGGCCGACTTTTCATCCGTAGCGGCGTTCCGGGGCATCCTTATGACACGATATGCCGGGTTCCGCTGGCTCCAAACGGATGCAAAGTCAACTTTGGCTGCCTCGTCCGCGCGCGCGGAGCGCTGGGCATTTCGGGATATCCGGGACTAAGCTCAGCAAAGGCAAGGCCTACGTTTCTGAGGAGTCCTGCAGTGTCGTGTCAGCCGTATCCGGGCGGGGGCGGCATCGCCGGCCGCCGCACGTCCGGGGATCAGGATCTCCCGATGCCGCCGTCACTTCGCCGGGCCGTTCGCCTGATGTGGGCCGGGGCAGGCCTAGCCCTGCTGGGTACCATCGTCACGCTGGTGCTCAGCGGCAGGATCAAGACCGAGGTCTTCAACGCGGCCCGGAAGAACGACGCGATTGCCCGCCGCTCAGGCAGGACCGGCTATACGATCCCGCAGCTTCACACGGTCGCCAGCGTCACATTCGCGGCCCTGGTCGCCGCGGGAATTATCAGCATCCTGCTCTGGGTCTGGATGGCCTGGGCCAACAACAGGGGCAGCGGCTGGGCCCGGATCATCGCATCCGTGCTCTTCGCCCTCATTACAGTGGAAGTCGTCCTGGCGCGCAGCCGGTCAAGCGTCTCCTTCCTCTTCATCCTGCTGGAGTGGGTGATCGGGCTCGTGGCCATTGTGCTGCTATGGCAGCGGGATACGACCGCGTACATCGGCCCGGCCTGAGCACTGAATTGCCAGCTGAGTTCCGCGAACTAGCGCCTAAATTGGCCCTGACTCAATAGCATCGAAACGCTGTTCAGCAGCCATGCAGTGGCTGAAATCGCTCCGAGAATGCGCTATACAAGTCTTGGCGCGAGGGAGCGAGATGCGGTCACCAGAGCAGCACCCCGCTCTGCCCGGTCGTGCGGCCGTGCAGGGCTGGGCTGCCCGCATTCGCGAGTTCGCAGCCGCGGCGCCGGTGCCGGTCAAGATCCTTCTCATCATCGCGGCCTGCGTCTTCGCCCTGCCCCTCGTGACGATCGGCCTGTTCGCGGCCCTGATCTACGCCCCGTACGCGCTGTGGACGAGCCAGCGGTCGCCGATCGCAACCGCCTCGGTGGCCTTGTGGGGCATCGCGCTGGTCGCGGCCAGGACGCACGGGCTGACCGGGCCGAGATACCTGCTGCTTGTGCTCCCGCCGGCGATCGCGGTCCTGTCGCATGTCGGAGCGCTTGGCCGCTGGCCGGTGCCGTGCCGCACGGCCGCGTGGGCCCTGCTGTGGTCGCTGCCGGTGGGCATCGTGCTGGCCTCGGTCCGGATCTGGCGCAGTCAGCCGCTGGTAGGACCCGCCACCGCCTGGCTGATCGCGCTGGTCGTCGTCGGCTGGAGGCTCGCGAAGGCCATGCAGGACAGCCGCGAGTACAGCCGCCGGAGCGGCCTTGGCGGCGCGCTCGCAGCCCCGTACGCGGTGGCCCAGGCGGGCGCTCCGCCATGGGCCGGCCAGCCGGGCGGCGGGCAAGGCGGCACGGGTGGTTCAGCCAGCGCCGGAGGCTCAGCCAGCGCCGGAGGCTCAGCCGGTGCGGGAGGCTCAGGCGGTCCGGGGGACGCCGCCGCTCAGGGCGGTCCGGCCGGACCGGGAAGCCCGGCCGGTCCGGGATACCCGGGCGATCCGGCAGGCAGTGGTTCAGCAGGTAGCGGGTCAGCCGCCGGGCAGGGGACACCGGGCGCGCCCGGTCCCGGCGCCGTCCGCGCTGCCCAGGCCGCTCAGGCCGGAGCCGGTTCGCGCTCCGAGCGCGGTCAGCGCCGCGCCGCAGCCGCCGCGGCGGCGGACTGGCCGAGCATCAGCGTCGATGACGCGATGGCCGAGCTCTCCGCCATGGTCGGGCTGACCGCGGTGAAGGACCAGGTGCGCTCCATCACGGCGTCAGTCGAGGCAGCCCGGCGCCGTGCCATCGCCGGTCACGGCACCGAGAAGCCGATGCAGCACGTCGTGTTCCTCGGGCCGCCCGGCACCGGCAAGACCGCGGTTGCCCGGATCGTAGCCAAGATCTTTTACGCGTTCGGGCTGCTGGACCGGCCGGCCGTCGTCGAGGCCCAGCGCGCCGACCTGGTCGGCGAGTATCTCGGCGCGACCGCGATCAAGACCAACGAGCTCATCGACTCGGCGCTCGGCGGCGTGCTGTTCATCGACGAGGCCTACAGCCTGGTCAACGAGGCCGGTGACGGCCAGGGCGACCGGTTCGGGAACGAGGCCGTGCAGGCCCTGCTCAAGCGGGCCGAGGACGACCGGGAGAACCTGATCATCATCCTGGCGGGCTACGAGCGGCAGATGGAGTCGTTCCTGGCCGGCAACCCTGGGCTGAACTCGCGGTTCGCGCTGCGGGTGAAGTTCCCGACCTACTCGCCGGCGGAGCTGATGGCCCTGGCGGAGCAGTTCGTGCAGGGCAGGGGCGAGCTGCTCGATCCCGACGCCCGCCCGGTGCTGCGGCAGATCTTCGATGAAGTTGGCCGCCGCCGCCTCGCCGACGAGCTCGGCAACGGCCGGTTCGTGCGCAGCCTGCTGGCCAGGGCCGGGCAGCAGCGCGACGTCCGGGTGATGGCCGGCCCGGCCGAGCCGACGGCAGCCGAGCTGGTCACGCTGCGCGGCGAGGATCTCGCGCATGGCTATGCGGAGCTGACAACCAGATTCCGCGGCTATACCGACACCCCGACCGTCGAGGGCGCGCTCGCGGAACTGGACGCGCTCGTCGGCCTCGAGCCGGTGAAGCGGCAGGTGCACGAGATCGTCGCGCAGCTGCAGGTGGCGAGGCTGCGTGACCGGCAGGGGCTGGCCAGCCAGCCGCCGTCACGCCATTTCGTCTTCACCGGCCCGCCCGGCACCGGCAAGACGACGGTCGCGCGGATTCTCGGCCGCATCTTCGCGGCGCTCGGACTGCTGGTCCGGCCCGAGGTCATCGAGGCGCACCGGGCCGACCTGGTGGGGGAGCATCTCGGCTCGACCGCGATCAAGACCTCCCGGCTGGTCGACTCGGCGATGGGCGGAGTGCTGTTCATTGACGAGGCCTACGCGCTGCACAACGAGGCGTACTCGGGCGGGGACGCGTTCGGCTCCGAGGCGGTCGCCACGCTGCTCAAGCGCGCGGAAGACGACCGGGAACGCCTCGTGATCGTCCTGGCCGGCTACACCGCGGACATGGACCGGCTGCTGCGCAGCAACCCCGGCCTGGCCTCCCGGTTCAGCACCAGGATCGCCTTCCCCAGCTACACCCCGGCCGAGCTCGCCCGGATCGCCCAGGTCATTGCCGCGCACGCGGGCGATGTCTTCCATCAGGACGCGCTGCCGGTGCTGGACTCGATCTTCACCCAGGCCGTGCAGGACGGCCGGATCGACACGCTCGGGAACGGCCGGTTCGCCCGGTCGCTGTTCGAGCGAGCGTGCGCGTCCCGTGACGTGCGGGTGTCACTGCAGGGAGACGAGGCCAGCGCGGCCGACCTCACCACGGTGCTCGCCGCCGATCTGCTGACCGCCTACCGGGAGCTGGCCGGATAGCCCGGGCTCACCGCGAAGCGGATGCGCTGCCCTGGCCGCAGCTGCGCGGCCAGCCCGAGATCATCCGCCGCGACGACCCCGATGACCGGGTAGCCACCCGTCACCGGCCGGTCGGCCAGCAGCAGGATCGGCTGGCCATCATGGGTGACCTGCAGCGACCCGGCCGCCACGCCCTCGCTCGGGAGTTCGGCCTCGCGGGAGCGGTCCAGCGCCGGCCCGGCCAGCCGAAGCCCGGTCCGGTTGCTTGCGGGCGTCACCTGGAAGGTGCCGGTGCCAAGCGCGGTCAGTGCCGCGGGCGCAAACCAGTCGTCGCGCGGCCCGGCGATCACCCGCAACCGCGCGACCTCCCGCGGCCCCGGGCAGGCGGTACGCGGCAGCTCACCTGACGGATTACCGGGACGGGAACGAGGCCGCCCCACCCGCAGCCGCCCGCCCGGCCGCAGCGGCTGCGGGCCGAGCCCGGACAGCACGTCGGCGGACCGGCTGCCCAGCACGGGCGTGACCTCGATACCGCCGCTGATCGCGAGGTAGGTACGCAGCCCGGCCGGAGGTGCGCCGAGCCGCAGCACCGCCCCCGCCGGCACCGCGAACGCGGAGTCGGCTGCGAACGCGGAGTCGGCTGCGAACGCGGAGTCGGCTGCGAACGCGGACTCGGTCGCGGCTGCAGGCGCGCTGGCGTCGGGGGCGCTGCCGTCGGGGGAGCGGTCACCAGTCGGCTGGCCGGAGGGGGCGCCGGTGCCGGACGATCCTGGCCCAGCATGAGTCAGCCGGACCGGCACGGGGGCGCCGGCCAGGGCGACGACAGCGTCGCAGCCGAACCGCAGCGCCAGCCGCCCGAGCGTGACTTCGAGGCCGGCGTCGTTGTCGTCGTTCCCGGCCAGCCGGTTGGCCCGCCGGAGGCTGGCCGCGTCGGCAGCGCCGCTGCGCGGCACTCCGAGGTGCGCGAGACCGGGACGTCCGAGGTCCTGAATCGTGGTCAGCGGCCCCGGCTGCAGCACCTCAATCCAGCGCTCGCCAGCCCGGATCTCGGACTCTTCACGGATCTCGTGCCTATCAGCGGGGGCTTTGTCAGGGTTTGCGCGCACGAGATCCGTGAAAAGCGGCGGCGCCGGCTCTGGCAGGCGGTCCACGGCGCGGAACCGGACGCGCTGACCGGGTGCCAGCAGGGCCGGCGGGTCCCGGCGGGTGTCCCAGAGCACCGCGCCGGTCCGGCCGATCAGCCGCCAGCCGCCGGGCGAGGCCGACGGGTACACCGCGGCCAGGCAGCCGGCGATGGCCACCGAGCCGGCCGGGACCAGCTGGCGCGGGCTGGCCAGCCGGGGCACGGCCAGAGCAGGGTCAAGCCCGGTGAGATAGCCGAAGCCGGGCGCGAAGCCCATCCAGCCGACCTGGTACTCCGCGGCCTCGTGCCTGGCGATGACCTCGGCGCCCGTCAGGCCGGTGAGCGCGGCGACGTCGGCCAGGTCCGGGCCGTCGTAGACCGTGTCGATCACGACCGGTTCTGGCGGCGGGACCGCGGCCAGCACCGCGGGATCGCCAGCGAGCTGCCGAAGCCGGCCGGCCAGCTCGGGCGCGGCCCAGCTGCCCGGCGCGAAAGTCACGAGCACCGTCTGCGCGCCCGGCACGATGTCGATCACACCCGGCAGGGCCGCGGCCCGGATGGCGGCGGCGATCGAGGCAGCCTCGTTGCCGCCCTGATGGTCGTCCGAACCGGCGGCCAGCAGGAGCGCCGCATCGCCGGCGCTCGCGATCGTCATCTCGCAAATGCAGCCAGCGTCACGCCGGCCCGCTCGAGCGCGGCGCGGACCGCGGCGGCGATTGCGACGGCGCCCGGCGTGTCACCGTGCACGCAGACCGAGCGCGGGCTCAGCTCCAGGGCCGTGCCCGACACGGTCGTTACCGTGCCGCGGACGACCATGCCCTCGACCCGGGCGGCGATCGTCTCCGGATCGGTGAGGACGGCGCCGGGCTCGGAACGCGGGACCAGAGTGCCGTCGTCGCGGTAGCCGCGGTCGGCGAACGCCTCGGTCACGACCGGCAGCCGCAGGTCGGCCGCGGCCGTTTCCAGCGCCGAGCCGGGCAGCGTCAGGACCGGCAGGCCCGCATCGAAGCTGCTCACCGCCAGCGCGACCGCGGTCGCCTGCTCCGGGTCGCGCGCGGCCCGGTTGTACAGGGCGCCGTGCGGCTTGACGTAGCTGACCCGGCCGCCCTCGGCCCTGGCGATGCCGTCGACAGCGGCGAGCTGATACAGCACCTCGGCAGTCAGCTCGTCCGCTGGCACCGTCATCTCCCGGCGGCCGAAGCCGGCCAGGTCGCGGTAGGACACCTGGGCGCCGATGCTGACACCGCGGGCGACCGCGCCCGCGCAGGCACGCCTGATGGTCAGCGGATCGCCGGCATGGAACCCGCAGGCGACATTCGCGCTTGTCACGATGGCAAGCAGGGACTGGTCATCGCCAAGCCGCCAGGCGCCGAAGCTCTCGCCGAGGTCGGCGTTGAGGTCGACCACCGCGGGCGATCCGGCGGGGGCCACTGCTAGCCGGGCTCCTCAGGCGGCAGGCAGGCCAGGGCGGTGGCGATGTCCGCCTCCCGCGGGCCGGCCGACCTGATGGTGTCGATCAGCAGGTGCAGCACCTCGTGCCGGTCCTCGCCGAGGTCGAGCAGCCGCTGAGCGGCCTCCCAGAGCTCGGGCGGGTCGCCGCGCCACAGGCGGTCCGCCAGGCCCGCGTGCCGGTCCAGGTGCTCGGCGCTGACCTGATGCGCCGCGTCGGTGTGCTGGGAGACGGCATCCTCATGGTCGGCCGCGAGCAGTGTCCGCCGGTCGGCCAGCAGCGCCGGGCTCAGCGTGCCCAGGTTGACGCTGCGGAAGGTGCCGCGCAGCAGCGGGAACGCGAAGACCCGGCGGGCGAGTGCCTCAAGGTCGCCGTCTGGCAGCAGCCGGGCGACCATGTCGGGCGCCAGGCCGAACGATGAGGGGTCCCTGTAGACCGTCGGGAACGTGCGCATCGCGTCGAAGACCGCGTCCAGGGTGGCCGCGATCGCGGCGTCGTCCAGGCCGGACCGGGCGCCGGCCCACCGCACCCAGGCCAGCAGGACGTGCGGCATGGCCTCCTGGTCGGCCCGCGACAGCACGACCTTGCGCGGCAGCCAGTCCAGCAGGAACGTCTCGGCCTTCGCCGGGCTGACTCGCAGCGGGCGGCCGAAGTCGCGGTCGCAGCCGTACTCGACGATGTGATCAGCGCACCTGCTGGCGGCCTGCCGGTCGGACAGGTCCTCGGCCTCGTCTGAGGCCAGGAACTCGGCAACCAGCATCGCCCGGCGGTCCTTGCGCCACTGCGCCCGCCGCGCGGCCGCGGTGATGGACGGCGCGGCCGGCGTCACGTCCTGGCTCACCGTTCCCGGTGGCAGCACCGGGGGCAGCGTCCGCACCCGGGCGCGGATGAACGCATGGTAGGAGGGGAACGAGGAGCTGACTGCCGGGTCGGTAGCCGCCTCGGTCGCGGCCAGTGCGGCGGCCAGGACCCGGCGGGCCTGCGGCGGGTCGATCTGCCGGAAGACCTGCTGGGCGGCGCTGTCGTCCCGGCAGTAATCGAGCAGCTTGGCCACCTGCGAGGTGACCCAGCCGTCGCGAGCCAGGCCGCCGGCGTTGTAGTCGACGACGACCACCAGGGCGTGCTGCTCCTGGCCGGCGTAGCTGAAGACGCAGACGACCTCGTCCCGGTCGCCGTAGGCATCGGAGTTGACGTAGCACTCGGCGGCCTCGACGGCGCCGACGTGCTCAGCCCAGGCCGGGCGGGCAACCCCGCGGTCCATGAGCGCCAGCGCGGCCTGCTCGGCCTGGACCGCCTGGCGGGAGGTACCCAGGCAGGCGATCCCCGACAGCAGCGCGAGCGCGGCCGGACTGCCCTGCTCGGCCGCGTAGCCCACCAGTCCCTCGCCGACGATCTCCTCGACCTCGGCGCGCCTGCGGGCGTTGCGGGCCCCGCGGCTGCTCTGCTGCCCCCACCAGGTCCCCAGCAGCTCGCTGACCATGAGCTCAGCATCGAGCGGGCTGCGCACGGCCAGCAGTTCGCGGGCGGCGCGCAGCATCTCGGCAAACAGGGCGTTGGGCGGCGGACCGGCCAGCCCGGAGGCGGTCGTCCGGCGGCCTGTCGGTCCCTGATGCTGTCCCCTGTTGCCCGCTGGATCCTTGCGTCGGCTCTGGGGGGTCACGCGTCTAGCTTCGCAGATTTCCGGAGCAGGCACGTCACGCCTCGCCATCACAGTGCCGGTTTCTTAGTTTCCGGGATGGTTCGCCGGAATCTGGGTCAAGAACCGGGATGCTTCTGACCGTCTTTCCGGCGAAAGGTCCATTAGTCCGGTAGCGTCCTTCTGACGAATGCCTGCCGCCATCCCGCCCGTGCCGGTGTGCTGGTCCGTGCCTCCGGCCAGCGTTCCGTGGCTGGTCGCGGCGGCCGGCCTGGCTGGTCGTGACGGCCGGTCAGGACGGCGGCCCCCCGGAGCGACACGGTCCGGCCGGGTCCGGCGGTCTGGTACATAAGTCATAAGCAAGTATTCGAGTGGGCAAGACGTAAAATCTGGGACTCGTGGTGCGCGCCGGGCGGCGGCGCGTTCCCTGGCGCGACAAGGACGGCGGTTTTCCCGATGCGAGCAGGACTTGCGGCAGTGTGGCGGCGAGCCTGGAAGCGAAGCGGGGGCAGGCGCGGCCGGGCGGTCGCGGGCATCTGCGCCGTGGCCGGACTCGCCGTGCTCGCGGCCGCCTGCGGGCCGGTTTCCGGCGCCGCGACCGGGGGAGCCTCGGTCGCTGGCAACGGCAACGGCACGACCGTCACCTACGCGATGCAGCCGGGCGGCCAGGCGGGCTACGCCTTCCCGTTCCTGGCCGGGCAGACGGGCGAGGACTGGGACAGCGTCTTCGACATCAACGACTACCA
>Ga0302326_10019280_pt1 | contig 14101 bp, 13 predicted proteins | sample Palsa_T0_3_FD_202264 | JGI IMG/M metagenome (GOLD analysis project Ga0302326, IMG submission 202264) | Peat permafrost microbial communities from Stordalen Mire near Abisko, Sweden - Palsa_T0_3 | ecosystem: Environmental > Terrestrial > Soil > Palsa > Peat permafrost | place: Sweden: Abisko... | reverse complement strand
GGCCACGCAACCACAAGCTGACTTCCGCACCGCTACCGCCCTGGGTGGTCATGAGACTCCAGAAAGAACACGTTCATCCCCGTGATTTTGTCAATGTAGCTCTCCGAGGCGCCCGGCTGACACCAATAAAACAAGCAGTGGAAGCCGGGCACTGAGCAGCCTGCGGGTCGGCCAGCCTGTGTGTGCATCGCGCCGATCGTGATGACGGCACCGGCCAGGCTAGTGAACACCTTCAGCAGCTCTGGCACCGCGGGAATCTCGTTCGGCTTCGCGTCCACGGCCACCTGGCCCAGGACCGCGCCAATGCCGTGCGCCAGCGCAGCGGCCAGGTGCGGGGCCTTCCCGGTCCTGTCCTTCGCGCCGCGGACGGTCTTGCCGTCGATCGCGATCAGCAGCCGGCCGCCTGCGGCACCGCGCGGGTGTACAGCCACGCTCCGGGAACCCGGTCCGGCACATCGGCGCTGACCATGGCGAACGCGCGGCCGAACGTGGACTCCTCCGCAGGGCCGCGGGCTGCGCCCAGCACGGCTAGGGCCTCCGGCCTGGCATCGGTGGCCCACTGCCCGATCGCGGCGAACGACCGCGGCCCGGCGATCACCGCCGCGAGCGAAGCATCGCCTGGATTGTCGTTGAAGGCATCGCAAACGGTGACGGTTTCGGCCAGCGTGTTCTGAATGCTGCTGTTCGGGTAAGTGCTCATTATAGGCTCCGTGAGTCGGCGGGGAAGGACCGCCCGTTCAAATTGGCCGGGACGGGCATAGTGGTCGGGCGATCTCTTCGTATTCTGGGAGTATTTCCTTGGTGTAGTCTTCGATGGTGCCGGCATTTTCGAGTGACTTGTAGCTCACTTCGATCTTTTGCCATTCGGTGACCTGTCCGCGCACTTCGATCAACGCATCCCGCGCCTTACTGAATTCGCTTGCCACGGCTTCTCGCTGGGCGGCGGCGATAGTCCCGATTACCTGCTGTACCGCAGTTTCCGCGTAGCTGATTTCAGTTAGCGCATGGCCCATGCCGTCGGTGCTCTGGACGCGGCCAGCCGTGTCGATCGCCAACTGAAGCGAGCCGAACGCGGTCTGCAATTCCTCGTTCAGCACGGGGAGGCCATCGCCGATCCGCGCGCTGATCTCTGCCATGACCCTTCCGGCCTCGCCCAGCCAGTCCTTCACGTTTGCTTTGCTCGGGTCGCCCGCGATGTCGCGGATGATCTTGACCTGGGAGGTGAGCTTGGCGATGATCACGTCGTCGGTGATGGCGGGGAAATCTGTGGCCGGGACGCCGAGGATTTCGCACACCCTGCCCTGGAGAGCGCTAGCCACGGCGGCGTCGCCGGCGTTGCTCTCGGTCAGCTTGATTGTGGCGTCCTCATCGCCGCCGAAAGTCTCATTGGCGAGCAGCGCCAGGTGCTTGGGCTTGATGCCCTCAGGCAGTATCGGATCGTTGGTAAGGCCGCGCCCCTGGTGAACCCGGGTCATGGGTAGGGAGCAGTCGTAGGTCCTGACTCCCTCGTTCGGCTGGCTGGTCGGCAGCGCTACGTTTTCATAGCAGAGCTCGTTCTTCTCATTTACGCTCCAGCGTCGGAGGTTTTTGCCGCTGGTGCGGTAGCGCTTAGCGGAGAATCCGACAAAGCGTTCCGTCTGGTAAGAGATGAAGGTGCCATCGGGATCGGCCCGGTTCAGCTCCAGCCGAATGCGGGTGAAGTTTTTCGTGACGGTGTCGTACTGATAGTACGAGGAAAAAGTCTTACCGGGTGGCTGAGTGAACCAGGACATTATCATGATGCTTCCTTTCAGCCGTGAGTCCTGACTTGTAACAATTTAGTGTGCTGCTGTCTGGCCGTGGATTTGGTCGATTGCTGCCTGGAGTTCGGGGCAGGGGGTCGGCGGCGGTGATGGTGTACTGTCCGGCCTGGACCTGGATGGTGCGGTAGCGGCGGGCGGTCTCGATGTTCCACAGCTCGTGGTAACTGCCGATGATGAACTCCGGGGTGACCGGGGTCCCGTCGGGGCAGGCCTGCAGGTTAGTGGCGTATCCCTGGAGCCCGGCCAGGTCCCGGGCCCGGGCCTCGAGTTCGCGGTTGACCGTCTTGACCGGCGGGTGAGGGGAAATCCGCCGACCGTTATTGCCGGTTATATCGCCGGTCAGACTTCCTGGCCGGCGGTCTCACTCCCGCCTACGCTGTCGTGAAGAACCCGCCATTCCGCCGCAGAGAAATCGCACCACGCCTATCAATCCAGCGTAACGATAGCGGCGGAGAGCCGCCGAGGAAAATCGTAAAGTCCAGCATTTACCCCGCGCAAACGAACGGAGCATATAAAGCTCATCGAACCGAGCGTGCCACGCTGATCACATAAGCCGTGACGGCCCTCATTATTCCTTTGGCGACGGCTACCGAACTCGAGGAGGTTCCCCGACATCGACGACAATCCCCACTCGATCGGAGCGTAAGTGATTCTAGCCTGTACGTCTTCGTAACAATAAGATTCCTATGTCGGAACGCTCGGAGTCGCCGAAAAACCCTGTAATAGTAAAGTGTGAGCGGCCTGTGAATCCGCGCTAACCAAGCGCCATCGGACTGCCAGCTTTAGCCACAATCTCGGGAATAGCGATCAGCACTAGCTTTCCTGGCAAGGCCATAAGGAAAAGTCGTGACGGATGCTGTAATGCTGGACCGGTTTGAGTCGCTGGTATCGCCTTTCGGCGTGCTTGCAAGCGTCGAGCGTTACCCGGCACCGCGCGGCCTCAGTGCCGCGTCTATTGTTATTTCTCACTTCGGCGACAGGTTGCCCGTCCCCAGCATGCGATGTTACGGAGATGCCGGTCGACTGCGCCGCTCCGCGCCGCGGAAATCAGCAAATGTCGCCAGCGGGCGGACCTTGGGAAACGATGAGGAAGCTCGCCTCATAGCGATCGCGGAGGGCGCCGAACGTTATTCTGGGGGTCACTTCAACGAACCCCTGAAGTGGGCAGCTTACCGGGAACTTGATGGCGCTGCACTGGACCCGCTCAGGATCGCGCAGTGCTCGGCCGCAGAACTCTCCGCACCGGGCTGCCCGTTGCGAGCGCTGAATCCCGATATGCCTATACGATGGATCCGCGGAGTTGACCTCGCTACCGGAATCGTAACCTGGGTACCGGCCGTTATGGCCTGCTACGCCCTGCGTGATACAGCCCCATCGGAAGAATTCTGGTACCGGATATCCACCGGATACGCCGTACACACCGATCCCATTGAGGCGCTCGTACGGGGCATCTGCGAGGTCATCGAACGGGACGCTATAGCCGTCTCATGGCTGCAAAAGCTCCCCCTCCCCTCCGTTGCCGACCGTCATCTTTCCGACCAGGCGATTCAGTTGCTCGCCTGGAGCCGACGGCATTTCATCGACACCTGCCTTTTCGATGCAACGACCGACATGACGGTCCCCACCGTTTTCTGCCTGCAGGTCGCGCCGCACGATCTGAGGGCCGCCCACGTGCTGGGCTGCGCGACCGGGCAGAGCATCCAGTCAGCCGCGGAACGCGCCCTGTTGGAGGCATGTACCAGCCGATCCCGCTTCTACACGGACGAGGAACCCCCGGAGAACCTTGGGGACCTCAGTTCCCTCGGCGACGGCTGTCACTACATGGCCAGACCAAGCAGGGCGGCAGCGTTCAGCTTTCTTCTAGAAGGTGCCCGCGACCGAATTGCTCCCGAGCGCCATTCCCTGCCGGACAACCCCCGGGAGACACTCGCGTGGCTGCTTACAGCGCTATCACGTAAGGGGATGCAGGTGATCGCGGTGGACCGCACCACTCGCGAGCTCACTATGGCAGGCCTGACGGCAGTCAGCGTAGTCATACCGGATCTGCAGCCTATGAGCTTGCTTCCGCTGGCTCAATATCGCGCTCATCCCCGGCTTTATGCTGCGCCCCAACTCATGGGCTATCCCAGTATGACGGAAGAGGAGCTGAATCCGTGGCCGATACCATACGCATGACATCCGCGACGTCCGGCAAAGTCGCGCTGGCCGGGGTAGGGCCGTTTGGTGCTCATGTTGCCTCCCTGCTCGCTACGGCACTTCCCGGCGGCGGGAAAGTAGACGCTACCCTTGCCGGGATCTCAGCAGCCCTCGCCGAACAGGCCAGTGCCGTAGTCATCGCCCTATCGCGACCCGACCCCACACTATGCGACACCATCGACGCCTTGTCATATCGGCACCAACGGCCCTGGCTACCCGTCATCATGGAACATCCGGTGATCCGGATCGGACCGCTGGCCCGCCCGCCCGCCGGGCCATGCTTCCGCTGCTATGCTCGCCGACGGCGCCAGCACGATCGCCAGCCGTGGGTCACCGCCGCCCTCCTGGCCGGCAACGACCGACAGCAGGTCTGCGGACCCGGCGGATACCTGCCGCACCACGCCCGCCTGGCCGCAGCCATAGCACACGATGCAGTACGCTCCCTGCTGGAAGATTCCCCCAGCCAGGCAGCTCCGGAGCCTGGCAGCGTCAGTACTATCCGCCTCGCCGACATGGGTCTCAGCCTGGGCCTGAGATCGAGTGGCGTCATCGCCTGCCACGACTGCGACAGATGCGGCGTGGCCGCGTTGCCTGGCGCGTCTGACTGGCTCATCGACTTGGCGCTCTCGCTTAACGCGGACCGGGCCGACCGCGACCCGATAGACCCGCACGAGGACGTGCGGCAACCGGACTCGACATGGGCTGCACGGTGAGCGGCCACGCGACAGCCTCGCCCGGTGCAGATCTGGCACGTCGGCCGAGAATGCGCCGCGGCCTAGTGGTGCTTCCGCTGGATGACGGGCTGCTTATCGAGGGCGGCCCAAGTCGGCAGGTGCTGACCGGCTCCGCTGCATCGTCGCTCCTGCCTCGTCTGCTGCCGATGCTGGACGGTCAGCGCAGCAGCGAGGAGATCCGCGCGCAACTCTCGCTTAGCCCGCGTCAATTCGACCGGGCCTTGAGCCTGCTCAACCAGCGCGCGCTACTGGAATGGGTACGGCCGGACCGTGCGGCCGAATTCGCAGCCGAGCACGTGGCGACCTACCTATCGCGTACTCTCAGCCTCACCGAGGACCACAGAAGCACTGATGACCTGGCCGAGGAACTCGCGTCGGCTACCGTCCTGATTGTCGCACCGCCACTGCTGGCTAGGCCCATGGCGGCGGACCTTTCGGAAACGGGCGTCGGTACCGTGACCATCCTCGAGTCAGGCGCGTTGGCGAGCACACGCGTCAAAGCGACAGGCCGGTGCGTCGCCGCGGTTTTCGACGATTCGGTGAACCAGGAAGCGTTCGGTGAGGTCATCGAGGCATGCCGAGAACGCGATGTGCCGGTGCTGCGCTTTGCCGGGACGGCTGACGCCGCAGAAATCGGCCCGATTTTCTTTGGGATCGAGACAGCATGTGTCTCCTGTTTCCGGCGAAGCCGAGGGTCGGCCGGTGAGAAACCAGGCGAGCCTGCACCGGACGGGCTCAGCCCACGTGAACCACATACCGCTGGAGGCGGAACTGCCGGAAGGGAAGTGACCGGGATGCTGCCCGGTCTCGTCGTTTCGGCCCTGCTGGCCATACTGCTCGGCCAGTACGCTTCATCGCCATGGCGCCTGGCCAGGACAAGCCTGCCCAGTATGCTGACCGATTTGTACGATGTCATACCCGACCTCGAGTGCGGTTACTGCGCGGGAGGGGCGGCACCGGAGGACGCCACCTCGCAAGCCTGCCTGGCTTACGAGTGGAGGATGGGCAAGTGGCCCGTTTTTCTCACCGCAGGTAGAGCCACGTCGCCGGCCGAAGCTCATCGTCTGGCCGCGCTCCGGCGGGAGCGCGAAGACTTGCCTTCGTCGCCACGCCACCGCCTGCCGGACCAGCACCACGTTCCGGCGCCCGGTGCCGCCGGCCATTCCCGCCGCCTAGACGAGTCCGTGCTGGCCGGAATGCTCGTTCGGACGGCCGGATTCCGGCCGACGGCGGGGTCACCCGACGCTCAGGCGTCCAGTTCTCGCTGGATGGCGAGCGGGGGAAATCTGGCGTCGGTTTCTCTGTACCTCATCACGGAATCAGACATGTTCGGGCTGCCGGGGACGGTTTCCCGCTACGACGATGTCGAGCACCAGATCGTCAGCGTTCATGCCGATCACATACCGCTAGCCCAGGTCCTGGCCGGGACCGGCTTGGACGCCGCGTACACCGACCTGGTGATCGTCCTGACGGCAGCGGTCGGCCGGCTGGGCAAGAAATATCACGACTTTGCCTGGCGGCTAGCCCACCTTGACGCGGGGTGTGCGGCAATTCAGTTGCGGACAATAGCGGGCGGCTACGGCATGCAGGCCACTTTCGCCGCCGCGTGGCCGGCTCAGCTCGGCCAGACGCTCGAACTCGATCCGCGTCGCGAGATCGTGACGGCGGTGGCGGGAATTTCCGCCCTAGGGCACCTACCAGCGGAAGGACCATCGCGATGCCAATGATCATCCCCGGCGCGCAGTCCCGGCAGGTCGCAGAGGCAATGCAGGCTCGACAGCCTCGGTTCCCGGCCGAGGGCACGGCCGGAGCAGCCGGCTTCCCATGGCAACGGAGAGCAGCCGCGGGACACGATGCCCTCGCACCTGGCGTAGCCGACCTAAACTGGCTGCCAGGACCGATCGAAGATGTGCTGGCCCGGCGCAGATCGGTCCGGGTCTTCGGGCCCGACCCGGTGCCTTGGTCGCTGCTCAAGGCCACCGTCACCGCAGCCTGCGATGCCGTAGAGGCAACATGGCCGTCCCAGTGCGACAGTGTTGGGAATTTGACTGTCCTGGCAGCGGCGTATCGCGTGGACGGGATGGCCAGGGGGCTGTACGCGCCCAGCATCGACCCGAGCGCGGAGCCGCCCGGCACGGACGATGCCTGCCTGGAAGCTCTGCCCGCGCTCTACACCGACGCACCCGCCCTGCTGCTGATATGCGGGGACCTTAACGGAGCCTGCCGTGCCGCGGGAGCAGCGGGCTACCCGTCCATGCTCGTCCGCGCTGGCGCGATAGGTTACGCGGCCTGGCTGTGGGCCATTTCCGCTGGGCTGGCGGCATCCGTCTACGCTTCCCCATCCCACCGGGTGACGGGCGCCGCACGCCAGCTTGACGCGAACCTACGGCATCTATTTACCGTGGCCCTGGGCGTCCCGGCCGACCGGGGCGAAGCGCGCGACGGCATGGCGTTGGGCCATGCTGCGCGTTAGCAGAATCCCGACGGCTGACCGGCGCGAACAGAAGGTCTGGCCGCGCGTCGTCGAGCGCTTTCGCAGTTACCGGTGGATGCTCTGCGGGACAGCTCTCCTGGTGGTCATTTCCGTAGGCTTGAATATGGTCGGCCCGCTGCTGCTGCAGCGGATCATCAACGAAGCGCTGCCCCGGCACGACACCGGACTGCTCATCGTACTCTGCACGGCCATGGTCATTTCTGGTGCGCTCAGCAACAGTGCTGCCGTGACGCTCAACACCGTGAGCAACTGGATCGGCCAACAGGTCGTGCACGGACTCCGGCTCGAAGTCTACGACCAGGTCCAGCGCATGCCGCTCGAGTTCTTTGCCAACGAACCGGTGGCCGAGATCCAGGCCTGCATGGCCAGCGACATCGGCGGGATCAGCGACATCCTCACTTACACCGGGACCAGCACCCTGACCGCAGCGGTCAGCGTGGCGGCCGCGGGCCTGGTCATGGTCATCCTGAGCTGGCCGCTGGCCCTGTTCTGCTTCATGCTGGCGGTCCTCCTAGGCATGTTCAACAGGCGCTTCGCCGCCCGCCGCCGGGACCTCGCCGCCCGGCGGCAGGAACAGATGGCTATGCTGCTCAGGCTGGTTGACGACGACCTGACGCTGTCCGGTATCATTCTCGGACGTACGTTCCTGCGTTATGCGACACAAAGGTCCCGCTTTCGCGCTACCTCGAAAGAGGTTGCCGACTTGACGTACCGGCAAAGGGCAGTCGGCAGCATAGCGCGAGGCGTCATCGGGCTGGTCACATCCGGCCTGCCGGCGCTGATCTACCTGATGGCCGGAACCGCCATCCACGGCCTGTCGCTCGGTACGGCCATCGTCATGGTGACACTGCAGATGCGGCTCACCGGGCCCATTCAGCAATTGCTCGCCCTCAATGGCCGATTGCAAAGCTCGCAGGCAATGTTCCACCGGGTGTTCGACTATCTGGACCTAGAGCCGGCGCTGGCGCTCGGAGAGGTCATCCCGGGCCAGCACGCCCGGCAGGACCACCACTCGATCAGCCTGAGGGCGCATGGAATAGGGCATTGCTACCTTCAGTCGCGGCGCCCGTCCCTGACCGACGTCGACATCGAGCTGACGCCAGGCTCGACCACGCTGATCACCGGCCCTACCGGCTCAGGAAAGACCACGCTCGCCCTCATCCTGGCGGGACTGGTGACGCCTACTAGCGGCGCTGTCGAGACGCGCCGGTCCCCGTCGGTTTCGGCTCATCGATGGCAAGTGGCGACCTGCCGCGACCTGTGGCAGCAGGTCACCCTAGTGGCACAAGAAACGTCCATGTTCAATGCCTCGATCCGGGATAACCTCCGGTTCGCGCGACCGGACGCGACAGAGCGGCAGATGCTCCAGGTCGCCGATGCTATGCAGATCGGCGAGTTCATCGCTAGCTTGCCCGACGGCCTCGACACCATGGTCGGGGAGCACGGCTACCAGCTATCGGGGGGCGAGCGGCAACGGCTAGCCCTGGCCCGGGCCCTGATCGGCCGCAGCCAATTTCTCATCATCGACGAGGCCACCAGCGCACTTGACGGCCCTACCGCAAACGCGGTTCATAAAGCATTGCGGGAGGCGTGTCAGGGCCGGGAATTGATCATGATCGCTCATCGGATACCGCCGATGGCCCGCGACGACCAGGTATTCCTCCTCGACCAGGGATGCATCGTTCACCGCGGAACCCATGGTGACCTCGTGAGCAGCTGCCCTGAATACCAGCAACTGCTGGCAGGACAGGCACCGCGGACCCAGACGGCCAGATCCAGGTAGAGAGAGCCGGATTATGACGCATACATCTCAGCACGACGCCGCCAGCCGACACGGCACGCGGCCACGCCACGAGCCTGTATTCCTCCTCGCCCCTGCTCGCTCCTACTCGACGGTCATGGTGGCGTTGCTGGGCGGCCACCCGGGTATCTACGGGTTTCCGGAATTGCTGCTCTTCACCGCGGACACGGTGGGAGAACTGCTTTATAACCCGCCGCAACCGTCAGGGGGGCAGGTCGAGTGGCTGTTGCCTTTCAAGCTCAGCGGCATCTTCCGGGCCGTCGCTGACCTGCGGGAGGGGAACCAGACCGGACCGGCGATCTGCCGCGCGTCGCATTGGCTGGACGAGTGCTCCGCCTGGTCGCCGGCGCAGCTGATGGACCACCTCCTCACCTTGTCCTACCCGCGCATCGGCCTGGAGAAGTCTCCCGAGACGGTGGCTTCCAGGCAGGCATTCGATGCGTGCCTAACAAGCTATCCGCAAGCCCGATATATCCATCTGACCAGGCATCCCGTCAGCACGCAGCGCTCGATGCACCGTCATTGGCTTCGCCGCTACCCGAATGAAAAAACCCGGGTCGCCCGGGCCGCATCGGCGTGGTACCTAGGGCACTCCAGGATCGTCCGCCGGTTGGCTGGGCTGCCTGACTGGCAGCAGATAAGAGTGCGCGCTGAAGATGTCTTGCGTGAGCCCTTCGTCTGGCTGCCGAAGCTGCTGGACTGGCTGGGCCTCTACAGTGATGACGATCTGGTCTCTCGGATGACCCACACCGAGAGCTGGCAGTTCGCAAGCAACGGGCCGTCCGGTGACCTTTACGGCGGCGACCCGGGATTCATGCGTTCACCAGCGCTAAGGGCCATTCCTGACCCAGGTCCCGTCGCCTTCGACCGATCATGGGGTCTTCCGGACGAGATGTGCGGCCGGATGGCGACCCTAGCCAGGCAGCTCGGGTACCCGACGTGAGAACGACGCCCGGCATTCGCGGACCCCCGGTGCGCACCAGCGGGCGGCACAGCGCCTCGGGCCCGAATCAGCCACCAGAACCCATGAGGAGATACCATGCCCGAAACCGAACTTCTCGACTTCACCGCAGAAGACGTCGACGAGGCCACCTGGGACCAACTCGTCCGGGGAATGGCCGATCCCTACGACGACGATCCCAACACGGTGATCACAAACTGCGGCGGCTGCGGCACCAGTTGCACAGAAGACAGCTGCTCAAGCCAGTGCGACGAGGGCTGACACGCCCGGGAACATTACCAGTCCCCGGCACCGCGGTGCGCTCGCGCACCGCGGTGCTGTCTTTGTTTCTAGGTGTACTGCGTGCGTATAGGCCCACTTGGCCATTGTGCCGGTTGTCTGGCAAGCCGCTTCTAGTTCACGTTAGCTCGGCCGGTCTCTGGCCTCCCCGGCGAGCCATCCTTATCGGTGCGGTCGACCGGGTCTTCCCATGTGGGAAGGCTGAGAACCGCTACGGACAAGAATTGAGGAGATCGGATACAGCTCCGTGAGACAGGACAGCGAGCGGGGAGTGTGGCCGCGAGCGCACGGGTGGTTTTGTTCCCGGGTCTTGACCGCGGTTGCTCGCGAGTTCTGGCCGCGGTCCCCATCCGGCGAAGTCGTTGTTCGTGAGTTCCGGCCGCAGTTGGCTGCTGGTGGAGGCTGCCGGGCGTGCCGGGATGTCAGGACAGGATGACGGGATTGGTAAGGGCCGCCATCTGCCGGCTGGGGTGGCGGACCTCGACTCTGACGAATGCTGATTCCGCGGCGCTGGTATGCCACTCGATGGTGCCCGTTCCTTCGGCGGGCAGCGGTTCGCGGTGGACCGTGCCCCGGTCGGTGTGAAGGCTGGCCGTGCCCGACGGCACGCCGCCCACCGTGACCTGGACTATGGCGGGCGCGCCGCTGGTCTGCAGGTGCTCGCCGATCCCGGCGAGCGCTCGCCGGCGCGGGCCTGAAGGGACAACGTGATGGCGGCTGATCGGGCGATCCAGCTGCGGCCGGCCCTGATTCCCGCCAAGATGGCGGCGGTGCTGAGCTGACCGGCCCGCACGACGGTGTGCGGGATGGCGATCTGGCCGTCGAGGTGGGTGTCGCTGCTGCCGATCGCGGGCAGCCACCGCCCGGCGCCGATGCCGGCGGCCAAAGATCGCCCCCATTCGGCCACCGCCGCGCTGTTGTCGGCGTTCCAGGGCAGGTCCGAGCTCCACAGCCCGTTCCACACCTCGACCGCGTCGAACCCGTCGAACGGGTACATGAAGGCACCGCCCGGGTAGGGGGCGTGCGGGTGAGCCGCCACGCACAGGCCGCCCGCCGCGCGGACCCGCCCGGCGTGCCGGCCGATCACGCCGTGCCGGACGCCGTACCGCCACTCGGTCACCTGCCCCGGGCCGGTGCCCAGCGCCAGCCAGTGCCCGGTCGCGGTGACGACCTCCTGGCCCAAGATCACCAGCAGGTCATCCCCGGCGAGCTCCTCCCAGTCGCCGTGCGTGCCAGCGGTGTTGTGATCGGTGATGGCGATGAAGTCCAGCCCGGCCGCCCGGGCAGCGGCCGCCAGCTGCCCGGGCGTCAGCTCGCCTCCGTGCGAGAGCACCGAGTGAACATGGCAGTCACCTCGGTACCAGCCGCTTCCCCGGCCGCCCGCACGCCCCAGCGGGGACTGCGGCTCCCCGTCCCGACCCAATGTCGCTTAGCTTATTTTCGTCATGCGGCGATGCCGGTCTTTGCCCTGTTCAGGACGGGATTAACGAGTTTGATGGTGGCCGGGGTCTTGTGTCTGGTGCCGTGCTGGCCGGGTTTCCTGACGGGGTAGGAGTTGTGCCGGGCGCGCTTGACCGCGCGGGGATAGGTGCGCTCGCGGCGCGTGTTGAGGTGCTGCGGGCTGGTGATCTCGGCGATAGCGCGTTCGAGGGCGCGTTCCTGCTGGTCAGGGGGGAAAGCCGGATCATCGATCCGGCGGCGGACGACGCGGACGGCCCGCTTGAACTTCACCCGGTCCGGGTCGATGCCGGCTGCGGTCGAGGCGGTGCAGGTCAGCGCGCTGACCGCGTAGTGCGTGAGCAGGTAGCCCCAGATCTCCTGCTTCACCAGGTCCGGGGACTGCGACCGCAGGATCCTCCCCGGACCCCGGAGATAGGTCTTGAGCTGCGCGTTTCCCGTTTCATGCTCCCACCTTTCGTGATACGCGGCCGCCAGTACGGGGGCGGCCGCCTGGCGCAGGTCAGTGATGGTGGTGACCAGGGCGATCAGCTCGTCCTTCCCGGCTCCGGCCCGGTCGGGCACCTCGTACTCGACCACGCGCACGTAGCGGGCCCGGCCGGAGTCGAGGTCATCCCGGGCCCGGGCGGCATCGACGAGTTTCTGCCGTGCGGCGCCCTTGACCCCGGGGTTTACCAGCACCGACAGGTACGAGCCGTCGGTAAGGAACTCCAGCGGCTCCAAGATCAGGCCTGATTTCACCCGCCACAGCAGCGCCGCCCCGGTATCGGCGGCGGTGCACCAGTCCTGCCAGTTATAGAAGTCCCGGTCCGCGATCAGCAGCCAGTCATCCTTTAGCCGCGGGTAGATCTCCCGCGCGAGGGACTGCTCGCCGCTGCCCTTGGACGTGCAGGGGCCGATCGCGGCCAGGACCGGGGCGTGCGACGCGCACTCGCTGATCGTCACCGCCCTGGCCTTGGGAAACGCCGCCCGGCCGCCGTGCCCGGTGCCCGGGTAGCCGAACTCCGCCGCGTTCGCCGCACTGTCCGGGACGTCCCATTCCAGGCCGTCGATGCTCATCTTCCGCCAGTTCCCCAGGAACGCCCCCGCCGTGTCCAGCGTCGCCACCGGGGCCGCGACCAGCTCGAACGTCCCCTTGACCGGCTCGTGGCCGAGCCGCTGCCGCGCCCGGGTGATCCCGCCCGTCGTCACCAGGGCCTGATCAGCGCCGAAGCCGCCCCAGCCAGCCAGGGTCTCGGTCAGCCGCGCCCAGACTTCCTCGTAATCCTCATCGGCGAAAAACGCCAGCCCCATCACGAAATACACCATGACCTGCGGCGGGAGCTTCCCGCCCTTCCGCTTCGCGGCCTTCCCCGCCGCCTCCACAGCGTCCTCGACCTCGTCCCGGGGCACCCAGGATGCCAGTACGCCCAGGGAAATCCAGTCGCTCAAACGGCTCTCGGCCACATCGCCAGTCTGCGTCATGACCCGCGATCATGCAGCCAGCAGGCACATCTGCGCAGGTAGATCCCGAGATCAGCCTTGACTAAGCGGCATTGGGCCCAGGGTTCATCGCGGTAAAGATGACTGTCTTCAAAGGCCACTGGCCGAACCTTGGCCACCCAGTGATCTCCGCACTTCTCGAACTCCTTCTTCAGCGCCGCGTAAGCGGCCCGGTCGGCGAGATCCCCCTCACCGTAGACTCGGACCGCGCCTCGCGGGCCTGTCGGAACGCCGCCTGGGCCTCCTGCGACGAGCGCTGCACCGTCTTGGGCAGCTCACCGACCAGTGACAGGTGGTTGTAGCGGCGAGACCTTGGCATGATGCCTCCTGTATCTGTGAACCTCGGTGGGCGGCGGCGCGGCCAGGTCGGCCACCGCGCCTGGGCGGCAAAGACAGCCTCCGGCGCCACCACCCGGGAACACCTCGTCGGCAAGCCGCGCATTCCTGGCAGGCAACCAGCGTGCCCGCCGCGCAGCATCAGCGGCGTATCGCCATACGAGTGCCGATTCACAGCGGATATCACACTGTGTAACGGCATCAGAATAGGGGACTCGGGCCACACGCCCAGTGCGCATCGTGAAGGTCTAGGCCATTGGTCTAGCGGTGCGGAGCGGGCACGGCGAGCAGGAACGACCCGGTTTCCCGACCGGCCTACCGCCGTACCGGCGCCAAGTGGGACCGTTTTCGACAAGCCCGCCTGTGCTGGGTACGTGCGTGCGAGCAAACATGGAGCAAACATGGGTACAGAACGGTCACAAAAAAATAACCTGGAGTCATAAAACCCCAGGTCATTACGGGTGCGCCGCCAGGGACTCGAACCCCGAACCCGCAGATTAAGAGTCTGCTGCTCTGCCAGTTGAGCTAGCGGCGCGTGAAGAACGCTGTGATCGTAGC
>Ga0302326_10019279_pt1 | contig 14102 bp, 11 predicted proteins | sample Palsa_T0_3_FD_202264 | JGI IMG/M metagenome (GOLD analysis project Ga0302326, IMG submission 202264) | Peat permafrost microbial communities from Stordalen Mire near Abisko, Sweden - Palsa_T0_3 | ecosystem: Environmental > Terrestrial > Soil > Palsa > Peat permafrost | place: Sweden: Abisko... | reverse complement strand
CCGCGCCTGGCTCAGCGGCCGGCCGCTGGCCTGGTGGTCGCCGGTCGGGCTGATCAGCCCCGGGCTGCACGACTCCACCGGAATCGGATGGTTCCGCGGGTTTCCCGGCGGGCTGGTGTCGACCTGCGGGCTGGACCACACCCTGCTGGGCGGCACCGACGACGCGACGGTGTTCAACTACCCGCACCGCCCGACCGAGACCTACGGCCTGCACGGGCGCTACACCGGGCTGCCCGCGCGGCTGGCCGGCTACGGCACGTCCTGGCACGGGGATGAGTGCGTGCTCTGGGCCGAGGGCGAGGTCATCCAGGCCGCCCTGTTCGGCGAGCAGCTCGCGCTGCACCGGCGGATCGAGGCCGACCTGGGCGGCAGCGCGCTCCGGATCACCGACACCGTCACCAACATCGGCGCGACCGACTGCCCGCACATGATGCTCTACCACTGCAACGTCGGCTTCCCGGTGGTCGACGCCGGAGCCGAGCTGATCTACCCGGCCGGGCCGGGCGTCTGCGTCAGCGAGGCCAGTGACCCGGCGTACCGGGAGCTGGCCGGCCCGCGCGCCGATTTCGTCGAGGAATGCTACGAGCACGACATGGCGGCCGGCCCGGACGGCATGGTCAGCGCCGCGGTGGTCAACCGGGCCGCCGGGATCGGGGTCTACCAGCGCTACCCGCGCGCCGCGCTCCCGCACCACATCACCTGGCGCCAGCTCGGCGCGGGCACGTACGTCGTGGCCATGGAGCCGAGCACCAACCGGGACGCCGGGCGGCTGGACGCCCGCGCCCGCGGCGAGCTGCAGTACCTGTCCCCCGGCCAGGAGCGCCGCTACTCGCTCGAGATAGGCGCCCTGGCCGGCCACGGCGACATCGACGCCTTCGCCGGGCAGGCTCGGTACCTCGCCTGCCCGCCCGAAACGCCCCATCCAGCGCCAGCGGCCCGCCCGCTGCGCTCCGTCGCCCCTTGAGGAGGAAGAACATGGCCAACGAGATCGTCACGCCCCCCACTCCCATGAAGATCACCCAGATTGCCGTGGTGGTCCGCGACATGGAGGAGGCCCTGAAGACCTACACGCAGACCCTCGGCTGGGGTCCGTGGAGCGTCTTCGACTACAAGCCGCCGCTGCTGCACGACACCCGGGTGAACGGCGAGCCGGTCGAGTACCGGATGATCGGCGCAGAGACCTCGGTGGACGGCCTCGGCTTCGAGCTGATCCAGCCGGTCAGCGGGCCGAGCATCTACCAGGAGTTCCTGGACACCCACGGTGAGGGCGTCCAGCACATCGCCTGTATGAAGCACTCGGAGCAGGACAGCTCGCTGATGCAGGAGCACTGGCGGTCCAACGGGGCCGACGTCCTGATGAGCGGCCGGATCGGCGACTCGATCGAGTTCTACTACCTGAACACCGCACCCATGCTCAAGTTCATCCTCGAATCCGGCAGCGGGCATGCCATCGACCTCAAGCCGACCTACGTGTACCCGTGACCCAGGCCGGCCCGGTGCGCGTCCTGGTCGTCGGCGACGCCTACATGCCGGCCAGCATCTTCACCAGCGCGCTGGCCGGCCTGGGCGCCGCGGTCAGCGTGGACCAGCTGCAGATCGGCAGCACCGGGGCGGCCCCGCCGCGCACCGAGTCCGCGCGGGGGCTGCGAGAATACATCGGCGACCCGGCTGACCTGGTCGCCGCGGTGGCCGGCCACCAGGTGCTCATGGTGCACGGCGCGCCCGTCACCGCTGAGGTCCTGGATGCGGCGCCGCTCCGCCTGGTCTGCTGCGCCCGCGGCGGCCCGGTGAATGTCGACGTCGCCGCGGCCAGCGCGCGCGGCATCCCGGTCACGAACGCGCCGGGACGCAACGCCGAGGCGGTCGCCGAGCTGACCATCGCGTTCGCTCTGATGCTCATCCGCGGCGTGCCCGCCTCGGCCCGCTACCTGACCGGCGGCGGTCAGCACGCGGACAGCGTCTACGAGGGCCGGGAGTTCATCGGCGGCGAGACCTCCAGCATGACCCTCGGGCTGGTCGGCCTGGGCAACGTCGGCCGGAACGTGGCCGCCCGGGCCGGGGCGCTCGGGTTCACGCTGCTGGGCTACGATCCGGCCCGGCCGGCCACGATCCCGCCCGGCCTGGCCCTGGTCACGCTGGACGAGCTGCTCAGCCGCTCGGATGTCATCTCCGTGCACGCCCGGGCCACCGCGGACAACCGGCACCTGTTGGGCGCCGCGGCGTTCGCCCGGATGCCGCGCGGAGCATTGTTCATCAACACCGCGCGGGAGTCACTGGTCGACGAGGACGCGCTGGCCCGGGCGCTGGCCAGCGGCAACCTGGCGGGCGCGGCGCTCGACGTGGTGGAACGGCGGCCCGCCGGGGACCGTCACCCGCTGCTCGACCGGCCGAACGTCATCATCACGCCGCACATCGGCGGCGCCACCCATGAGACGCTCCGCCGCGGGGCCGAGATGGCGGCCGGGGAGGTCGCCCGGCTGATATCCGGCCAGGTCCCGGACCACCTGATGAACCCGGAGATCCTGGCCCGCGAGGAGGCCCGGTGACTGAGAACACGGGGACGGGGACCACGGGGCCCTACCTGCTCGCGGTGGACGCGGGGACCGGAAGCTGCCGGGCGCTGCTGTTCACCGTCGCGGGCGAGCAGGTGGCGGTCTCGCTCCGGGAGTGGACCCACCACGAGCCGCCCGGGGTCCCGGGCGGCCAGGACTTCGATGTCGAGGCCAACTGGCGGGCCATCTCCGCCTGCATCCGCGACGTGCTGGGCCTCGCGGGCGCGGCCGGAGCCGACGTCGCGGCGGTCGCCGCGACCAGCATGCGCGAGGGAATCGTCCTCTACGACGCCCACGGCACGGAGATCTGGGCCTGCCCGAACGTGGACAGCCGGGCGTCAGCCGAGGCCGGGGACCTGGTCCGGGAAGGCGCCGCCGAGCGGATCTTCGCCGAGGCGGGCGACTGGGTGTCGATCACCTCACCGGCCCGGCTGCGGTGGCTGGCCGGCCACCGGCCGGACATCTTCCGCCAGATCCACCGCCTGGGCATGCTCAGCGACTGGATCACCTACCGGCTGTCCGGGGTCCAGGTGACCGAACCTTCGTGCGGCTCCAGCTCAGGGATGTTCAGCCTGGCCCGGCGGACCTGGTCGGAACCGATCGCCGAGATATGCGGCATCTCGCCCGCGGTGCTGCCCCCGGTCGCAGACCCGGGCACGACGGTCGGCGCGGTCACCCCGCAGGCCGCGGCGCAGACCGGCCTGCGGGCGGGCACCCCGGTGGTGGCGGGCGGCGCCGACACCCAGCTCGGGCTGCTCGGCGCGGGCGTGCGGGCGGCCGAGTTCACGGTGCTGGCCGGGACCTTCTGGCAGGTCGCGATGCTGCTCGACCGGCCCCTCATCGACCCGGCCGCCCGGCTCAGGACGCTCTGCCACGTCATGCCGGGCGAGTGGATGCTCGAGGGAATCGGGTTCTACTGCGGGATGGCGATGCGCTGGTACCGCGACGCCTTCTGCGACGCCGAGGCCGCCGCCGCCCGCGCCCGCGGCGTGGACCCGTACGTGGTCATGGAGGAGAGCGCGACCCGGATCCCGCCCGGCTCGAACGGCGTCTTCGCGATCCTGTCGAACCTGATGAACGCGCGCCGGTGGGTGCACGCCAGCCCGTCGTTCGTGCAGTTCGACGTCAGTAACCCGGCCGGGTCCGGCCGCGCGGCCGGCATCCGCGCGATCGAGGAGGCCGCCGCCTACGTGGTCCGCGGTCACCTGGCCATCATCGGCGAGCTCACGGACGCGCCGGTCACCGAGGTCACGTTCACCGGCGGCGGCGCCAAGGGCACGCTGTGGCCGCAGATCATCGCCGACGTGCTCGGCCTGCCGGTCACCGTGCCGGCGGTGACCGAGAGCAGCGCGCTGGGCGCCGCGCTGTGCGCGGGCCGCGGGGCCGGGCTCTACGCCAGCCTGACGGAACTCGAAGGCGAGCTGCGCACGCGCGCGGCCACGTTCGAGCCGGAGCCCGCGGCCGTCGCCGCCTACCACGACAGCTACGCCGCCTGGCAGCAGATCTACCCGCGGATGCTCGACCTTTCCGAGGACGGCCTGCTCAACCCGCTGTGGCGGGCCGCCGGCGTCCAGCCAGTCCAGCGCCAGCACGACTAGATCAGCTAAGGACATGAGGAGGTGGGCGGAGCGATGGTGACGCAGACACGGCCCGCGCCGGTGACGTTGGGGGAGTTCGACGAGATCTTCGAGACGGTCAGGAACTGGGGCCGCTGGGGGGACGACGACGAGCTCGGGACGCTCAACTACATCACCCCGGACACGGTGCGGGCCGCGGCCGGCCTGGTCCGGTCCGGGCGGCGCGCGACCATGGCCATCCCGATGAACACGGCGCCCGGGCCCGACAACCCGAGCCCGGTCATCCGGCACGTGGTCCAGGGCCACGACATCGACATCGGCTCCAGCGGGGTGACCTTCGCCACCGACTACCTCGGTATCGCCTTTCACGGCGACTGCCACACCCACATGGACGCGCTCTGCCACATCGCCTACCAGGGGCGCGTCTACAACGGCCGGCCCGCCCAGGAGGTGATGACCTCCCAGGGCGCCACCGCGCTCGACGTGACGGCCTACCGTGACGGGCTCGTCGGCCGGGGCGTGCTGCTGGACGTGCCCCGGTTCCGCGGGGTCAAGTGGCTGGAGCCCGGGGAGGCCGTGACACGGGCCGAACTCGAGGCGGTCGAGCAGGCCCAGGGCGTCGAACTGGGTGAGGGTGACATCTTCGTCTTCCGCACCGGCCACCACCGGCGGCGGCTCGAGCTCGGTGCGTGGAGCAACGACTACCCGCCCGCCGGTGAGGGTAAGGCCGGGCTGCACGTGGACACGATCCCGTGGATGCACGAGCGCCGGATCGCCGCGTTCCTGCCCGATGGCGACGGGGAGACGATCCCCAGCAATGTCGAGGGCATCCTGTACCCGATCCACCCGCTCCAGGTCACGGCCATGGGCATGTTCGCCTCCGACAGCCTGCAGCTCGAGGACGTGGCCACCGCGTGCGAGGAGGAGGGGCGCTTCGAGTTCATGGTCGTCGGCCTGCCGCTCCGGCTGCCCGGCGGCACCGGATCGCCGTGGAACCCGATCGCCATCTTCTGAGGGAGGAACTGGTCATGGAGCGGCGCTTCGAAGGCAAGGTCGCGCTGGTCACCGGCGCGACGACCGGCATCGGGCAGGCGGCCGCGGTCCGGCTGGCGGCCGAGGGCGCGACCACCGCGGTCAACCACCGGCCGGCCGACGATCCCACCGAGACGCTGCGGCGGATCGGGGCGGCCGACGGCCAGGGCTTCCCCGTGACCGCCGACATGCGTGACCCCGCGCAGGTCACCGCCATGGTGCACGCCGTGGCCGAGCGGGCCGGCCGGCTCGACTACGTGGTCTCGAACGCCGCCATCAACCCGTTCATGGCCTGGGACGCGACGAGCGTCGAGGACTTCGACGCGCTGTTCGAGACGAACGTCCGCGGCACCTGGATGGTCTGCACCGAAGGGGCCAGGCAGATGATCCGGGAGGGCCACGGCGGCGCGATCTGCTGCGTGAGCTCGATCTCGGCCCATGTCGGCGCGCCGGGCCAGACCGCGTACTGCGGGACGAAGGGCGCGATCAGCATGCTGGCCAAGGCGCTCGGCTGCGACCTGGGCGCCCACGGCATCCGGGTGAACGCGGTCGAGCCGGGCTGGACACGCACCCCCATGAGCGCGCCGATGATGGACGACCCGGCCGTGGTCAAGTACTACACCGACCGGATCGCCCTGCACCGGGCGGCCGAGCCGGAGGAACTCGCGAGCGCGATCGCCTACACACTGTCCGCCGACGCCAGCTACATGACCTGCGCGACCATGCTCGTGGACGGTGGCTTCATCGTGAACGCCGAGCTGTAGTGATCATTTACCTAACGATAGGAGGCACCTGATGCCGGATTCCGTCCCGATCGTGCACGAGGCTCATGAACGCGTCAGGCACCAGTACGGGGACGCTATCGGCCGGCACCGCAGTGAGCTGATCACTCCCGCCCTGGTCCTCGACATCGACGCGGCCCAGCGCAATATCGATCACATGGCCAGCGAGCTCAAGCGCATCGGCCCGGCCACCATCCGGCCGCATTACAAGACGCACAAGAGCCCGGACCTGGCCCGCCGTCAGCTGGCGGCGGGCGCGGGCGGCCTGTCCATGGCCACCGTGTGGGAGGCGGCCGTGCTGGCCGCGGCCGGGATGGACGACCTGTTCGTGGTCAACACCGTGGCCCATCCGGCCAAGCTCCGGATGCTGGCCGAGCTGGCCCGCGACCACCGGATCCTGGTCGCGGTGGATGAGGCCGACAACGCGGCCGCGCATTCGGCCGCGGCCACCGCAGCCGGGTCGGAGCTCGGGATCATCATCGAGGTCGACACCGGCATGGACCGGTGCGGGGTCGATACCGCCGAGGACGCCCTGGCCCTGGCCCGGCACGTGACCAGCCTGCCCGGGCTGCGGCTGGCCGGGATCACCGGCTACGAAGGGCACTGCTCGCTCACCTTCGACGATGAGCTGCGCCATCAGCGCCAGCAGGAGGCGATGAAGGTCTTCATTGGCGTGGCCGACATGCTGGAAGCCAGCGGCATGGAGTGCGCGATCCGTTCGGCTGGCGGAATTGCCACCTGGAATTGGACCGCGGCCTATCCCGGCATTACGGAGATCCAGGCTGGGACGTATGTGGTCATGGACAACTTCCACGGCCAGATGGTTCCGGGCTTCGAGCATTCGCTCACGATCCAGGCCACGGTCATCAGCCGGCAGAGCGGCAAGGTGATCGTCGACGCGGGCAACAAGTCGGTCGCTGACCCGGCGGACGTGACCATCGTGGGTCACGACCACCAGGTCTTCCGGTTCGACGAGGAGCACGGCATCTTCTCCGCCCCCGACGGCTCATCGCTGAAGGTCGGTGACCCCGTCGCGCTGGTGCCGGGGTACTCCCCCAGCACCGTGAACTGGTACGACGCGTATCACGTGGTGCACGAGGACGTCGTCATCGACATCTGGCCCATCGTGCCGCGCGGCCCCGGCCATCACGGGCTTGCTGATCTGGCCGCCGCGGCGCATTAGGCCGGTCCCGGGGGGCCCTTGCCAAGATCCGTCCGCGAGGTTGATACTCCCAGTGGAGCGGATGGTCAGTCCGTGAGCGAATGCTCTGGGGTGACGTGATCCTGCCTCCGGCGGGTATCGGGAAGGAGACTCACGGTGGCAGTTGAGGCTGGTCAGTCAAGTAAGGGCACCGTCGCGTCCGAACTGCGGGAGAACGCGGTCGGCCTCCCCGGCATCCTGATGCAGGGCATCGCGACGATCGGGCCGTCCTTCGCGATCCTCGCGTCGTTCGTGTTCATCGTGGGCTACGCCGGGATCATGACGCCGTGGGCGTTCCTGTTCGGCGGGATCCTGCTGGGCCTGCAGGCCCTGTCGGCGGCCCAGCTGGCCAAGGTGTTCCCGTCGGCGGGCGGCTGGTACACCTGGATCGCCCGGGCCTTCCACCCGCGCGCCGGGTTCTTCGCCGGGGTGCTGTTCTCCATCTGGCTGCCGCCGGTCGCCACGCTCACCATGTCGTACCTGGCCAAGACGGTCCTGGAGCCGGGGATCAAGTCCGAATGGGGCGTGGACATCCCGTGGTGGATCTGGGTGATCGTCGGGGTGGCGCTGGTGATCTTCTTCGCCTACCAGGGCATCGCCATCTCCGAGAAGGCGCTGATCATCACTGGTGGCATCGAGATCGTGATCATGGTGGCGCTGGCCTTCACCGGGCTGTTCTCGCCCGGCCCGGGCGGGTTCAGCTGGGCACCGCTCAACCCTGGTCACTTCGGCCTGGCCAGCAACCTGTTCCTCGGCGTGGTGTTCTCGATCTTCGCGTTCAGCGGCTGGGAATCCACCGGGCCGCTGGCTGAGGAGAGCCGGAACCCCAAGCGCAACGTGCCCATCGGGCTGGTCGGCTCGGTCGCCGTCCTGACGGTCTACTTCGTGTTCGTGACCTGGGGTTACCTGGTCGGTATCGGCACCGCCAAGGTGGGCGGCATTGCCACCGCGACAGCCTTCCCGGTGGCCACGATGGCCCAGCGGGTCTGGGGCGGCGCCTGGGTGCTGCTGCTGTTCGCGCTGCTGAACTCGGCCATTGCCCTGTCCATCGCCTGCTTCAACGGCGGGACCCGGACCTGGTACGCGATGGGCCGCTCCGGTGTGCTGCCGTCGATGGTCGGCAAGGTCAACGCGAAGCGGAAGACCCCCGACAACGCGATCGCCCTGCAGGTGGGCGTGCAGGTCATCGCGTTCGTATGCGTGCTGATCTGGGGCGTGTCGAACGTGTTCTTTTCCTGGGCGAACGCGATCACCATCGGCCTGGTGCTCATGTACCTGCTGTGCAACATCGGGGTGGTCAAGTACTACCTCACCGAGGGCCGCGCCCAGTTCAACCTGCTGCTGCACGTGGTCGTCCCGCTCGTCGCCTCAGCCGCGGGCATCCTGGTCGTCTGGAAGTCCTACTTCTCCCCGTTCACCAGCACCGGGCCGGTGTTCTGGGGCCTGATGACCTTCATCGTCGTCCTCGCGCTCACCGTGGTCATCCTGATCTACCTCAAGGTCGCTGGCAAAGAGGACTGGATGCGCCGGGCCCAGCTGGTGTTCGAGCAGACCGGCGGGCACTAGGGGCATCCGGCCGCGCGCTGGCCGGTCTCGCGGCGGCCGGTCTCGCGGCGGCGGCCTGAAGCTGGTGGAATGCACGGGTCATGAACTTCGATCGGGCCCCTGTCGAGCTGGCCAGTCTCGAGCTGGCCAGTCTCGAGCTGGCCACTGTCGATCTGGCCGCTGTCGCGCGGTCGCGGGCGGTCATCCTGGTCGAAGGGACGAGCGACCAGGCCGCGCTGGAAGCGCTGGCTGAGCGGCGCGGCCGGGCGCTCAGTAGTCGTGGTGTCTCGGTCGTGCCGATGGGGGGCGCGACCAACATCGGCCACTTCCTGGACCTGCTCGGACCGCGCGGGCTCGACATCAGCCTGGCCGGCCTGTGTGACGCCGCCGAAGAAGGCTATTTCCGGCGCGCTCTCGAGCGGGCTGGCTTCGGCTCCCGTCTGCAGCGCGCCGAGATGGAAGCGCTCGGTTTCTACGTGTGCACCCTCGACCTGGAGGACGAGCTGATCCGGGCCCTCGGCGTCACCTCGGTCGAGCAGATCATCCAGGCGCACGGTGACCTCCGGTCACTGCGCATCTTCCAGAAGCAGCCCGCCCAGCAAGGGCGCAGTCCCGAGCGGCAGCTGCGCCGGTTCATGGGGACCCGGTCGGGCCGCAAGAGCCAGTACGCGCGCCTGCTCACCGGCGCGCTCGATCTGGCCCGGGTCCCCCAGCCGCTTGACCTGGTCCTGGCGCACGCCAGTGGGTAACTTGGGGCCCTGATTTGACCTCGCCCCTGGGGCCGGCCCCAGCCTGGCGGTGCTGGGCCGCCGGCCCGGCATGAGGAGAGCGCATATGGAGCTGATGACCAGCGGGGCGTTCGCCCGGGCGTCGGGGCTTTCGCGTAAGGCGCTGCGCCTGTACGACGAGCTCGGCCTGCTGCGCCCGGTCACCGTGGACCCGGTATCGCAGTACCGGTACTACGAGCCGGCCCAGCTCGAACCGGCCCGGCTGGTGGCCTGGCTGCGCCGCCTGGGCCTGCCGCTGGCCCGGATCCGCGCGGTGAGCACGCTGCCCCGGTCCCAGGCCGCGGCCGAGCTCGCGGCGTACTGGGAGCAGATCGAGGCCGAGACCGCGTCCCGGCGCGAGCTGGCCGCTTTCCTCATCGGTTACCTGTCCGGAAGGGACACCGCCATGGACGATGGTCAGGGGACGCTCGCCGTCCGGTACGCGGTGCAGTCCGACATCGGGCTGCAGCGCGAAGACAACGAGGACTCCGCGTATGCCGGGGCCCGGCTGCTCGCGGTGGCCGACGGGATGGGCGGCCACGCGGCCGGCGAGGTGGCCAGCGCGGCCGTCATCGACGCGCTGCGCCCACTGGACACCCAGGTGCCGGCCGGTGAGCTGCTGAACGCCCTGGAGCACGCGGTGCGCGGGGCCAGCAATGCCCTGCGGGACATGGTCAAGACCGACACCTCGCTGCGGGGCATGGGCACCACCCTGACCGCCTTGCTGTGGTCAGGCTCGCAGCTGGGCCTCGTGCACATCGGCGACTCGCGGGCCTACCTGGTCCGCGACGGCCAGATCTTCCAGATCACGCACGACCACACCCTGGTCCAGTCCCTGCTGGACGACGGCAAGATCACGGCCAGCGAAGTCGCGTCGCACCCGCAGCGGTCGCTGCTGCTGCGGGCGCTGGATGGCGGCCATTCCGATCCTGACCTCCAGCTGCACGAAGCCCAGCTCGGCGACCGCTACCTGCTCTGCTCCGATGGCCTGCACGCGGTGGCGTCGGCCGAGTCCATCGCCCGGGTCCTGCTCTCGGTCAGCGATCCTGATCAGGCCGCTAAGGACCTCATCGCGCTGGCTATCGACGGTGGCGGTCCCGACAACGTCACAGCCATCGTGGCCGACGTCATCTCCCCGGAGGTTCCGGCTCCGCCCGCGGTCCCGGCTCCGGCTTGATCTTCCCAATGGCCAGTTCTGGTCCGATCGTGCGTGGTCATGGCTTATTGTCCAGTCATGCCGGGGGATCTGGATGAACTGATCGTGGGACGTTACCGGCTGGCCGAGTCGGTTGGCACGGGTGCCATGGGCGTGGTCTGGCGGGCCCGCGACGAGACCCTCGGCCGCGATGTGGCCGTGAAGGAGATCGTCTTCCCGGTACCGATCCCCGAAGATGAGCAGCAGCGAGCCTGCGCCCGGAGCCTGCGGGACGCCCGGGTCGCGGGCCGGCTCAATCACCCAGGCATCATCACCGTGCACGACGTGGTCGAGGACGACGGACGCTCCTGGATCGTGATGGACCTGTTCCAGGGTGACTCCCTGGCTGACCTCATCGAGGCGAGCGGCCCCCTGCCGCCGCAGGAGGTAGCGGACATCGGCTTGTGCGTGCTGCAAGCCCTGTCGGCCGCCCATGCCGCCGGGATCGTGCACGGAGATGTGAAGCCGGCGAACGTGCTGGTCAGCGACAGTTCCGTGGTCCTGACCGACTTCGGCGCCGCCGCCATCCACCTCACCCCCACGCTGGCCCGATCCGGTGTCTTCATCGGCACCCCGGCCTACCTGGCTCCCGAACAGGCCCGGCGAGCACTGGACGGCCCGGAGTCGGACCTGTGGTCGGTGGGCGCTACCTTGTACGCGGCGGTCGAGGGCCGGCCTCCCTACCCGGGCGATGCCCAGGCCGCGCTGTCGGCTCTGCTCACCAGCGACCCTCCAGCCGCCCGCCGGGCCGGGCCCCTCGCCCCCATCCTGGACGGGCTGATGCAGCCGGAGGCGGCCCAGCGCCTCACCGCCGAGCAGGCGATGGACATGCTGGAGGCGGTGGCCGACCCGGCGTCAGCCGCGGCGGTCGGCCGCCCCCTCGCGGCCGCCCAGCCCGCTCGCCCATCCGCGGCCGGCGAGCCGGCTCGTCTCGCCGTGGCCCGCCCACCGGCGGCCGGACCGCAGGGCGTCGGCCGGCCGGCCGGAGTGCAGGGCGTCGGCCGGCCGGCCGGAGTGCAGGGCGTCGGCCGGCCGGCCGAACCCGGGTCCGGGTCCGGGGACGGAGACGGAGACGGAGACGGAGACGGAGACGGCGGTGCCCGCCGCGACGACGGCCAACCGCGACGGATGCCGCGCCGTGTGGTCGTGCCGGTGATCGCAGGCGTGGCCGTGCTGATCGTGGCGCTGGCCGTGGCCGTGGCGCTCGCCCACCACGGGAGCGGGCACCATAACGCGGCCGGCTCGACGTCCCGGACATCGTCCTTGCCCAAGTACGCCCAGCTGTCGTCCGTGCCCGCGTTCAATCCCGCGCTGCACAATTGTGGCGCTGACCCGCACGCCTGCGGGTACCCGGATGCGACCAACACCGGCCTGCCGAAAGGCATAAAACTGCTCTCAGTGCCCAGCCAGGCCACCCACGGGCCCGGCTGGAAGTACTCCCAGGGCGGGGTCAACGTCTTCGGCAAGGGCGCGGTCTTCGCCGGATATTCTGTCCAGGGCTACATCAACGTGACCGGGAATGACGCGGTCGTCGAGGACAACGCGATCAGCAACTCCGGCGACGACACCAATGGTGACGGGATCAACCTCACCGGCAACCCCAGCAACGTCACGATCAGGAACAATGACATCTCGAGCCCGCACGGAACCAAGGGCTACATGGGCGTCTACGCCGGGATCAAGGACCTGACCGGTGAGTCCATGGGCACCAAGGTGCTCTATAACAACATCGCGGATGCCTCCACCGGCGTGCAGATCTACATCGGCCTGATCGAAGGCAACTACATCCACGATGTCAGCTACGCGTCCCCGGAGAGCCACCTGAACGGCACCACGTCCAACGGCTCGACCGTGCCGCTGACCATCGAGCACAACACGGTCTTCAACCCCAACGGCCAGACCGACGCGATCAGCCTGTTCGAGGACTTCGGCGTCGAGGCCAACGTGCTCATCACCGACAACCTCGTGGCTGGCGGCGGCTACACCCTCTACGGCGGGCAGAACGCCGGCGGCAAGCAGGCCTACAACATCGAGATCACGAAGAACCGGTTCAGCACCATCTACTTTCCGCAGTCCGGATACTTCGGCTACGTGACGGCCTTCGACCCCAGTGCGCCTGGCAACACCTGGTCGGGCAACATCTGGGACACCACCGGCGAGACAGTCGAGCCCTAGGGGCGGTTCCCAGGTCCCAGGGACCCGGCGCCGCGCCTTGGCGTCATGGCCCGGCGCGGTCCCGGGCAACGTGCCTGACGGAGCCGTAACCATGTCCACCCTCGGCGGCTACCTCCGCCGCTCCGGAATTTTATCCAACGTTTTTCGGCAGACGGCCCCCGTCCGTCCCGAAACTGTCAGAGGTCGGCTCTATCATCGAACTAGTCTCCGATATCTTGCCTGGACAGGCAGTTACGGTCCGGGTAATGGCAGGGAGGTGACGCGAATGAGCACTCAGGAACAGCCGCCGCCCGCCACCCCGCCCGCCGTGCCGGCTGCCACTCCGCCGCTCACCCCGGCCGCGGCGCTGGCCATGCTGGAAGCCGCCCTGGACGCGCTGAACGCCGCGGATGCCGCGTCGCTGCCGGGGGCGGTGCAGGCGGACTGCCTGCGAGCGCTGGAGCGCGCCGAGGCCAAGCACACCGCCGCCCGCGCCACGGTGCTGGCCGCGTTCACCGACCAGGGCGGGTTCGAGCACGACGGGCAGGGCTGCACCCGGACCTGGTTAAAGTGGCAGACCCGGTACTGCGCCGGGCATGGTGCCGAGGTGCAGCCGGGGGCTTAGGGGGCCGGCGGAAGCTTGCCGGCCACGGGGAGATGACGCCGGAGGAACTCCTCGGCCCGGTGCCACGCACGGGCGGCGGGTTCCGGCACGTAGAACATGGGGGCCTTCCGGTTGTGGAAAGCGTGCCCGGCGTCTTCCTCGACGTGCATCTCGACGTTGGCCCGGGCCGCCGCCGCCTCTTCCACGCGGGCTACCTGATCACGCGGAATGTAGGGGTCGCTGCCACCGAAGTGGAACTGAAGCGGGATATCGATCCGGTCCAGCACATCCAGGTGGCCCGGCACATCCGAACCGTAGAAGGAGACGGCGGCGTCCAGGTCGCCTTGCGCCGCGAGGAAGTAGGCGATGGACCCGCCGAGGCAGAACCCGACGACGCCGATGCCGCCGTCGACCTCAGGCAGTGAGCGCAACTTCTCCAGCGCGGCCGCCGCGTCGGCCAGACCCTGCTGGGCATCGAAGTGGGAAGACAGTTCCAGTGACTCGGTGAGACCTTCCTCGTCATGAGCGGCCTGATGATTGCGCTTGAGCCGCCAGAACAGATCCGGCGCCGCGACGACGTAGCCGAGCCCGGCCAGGTCCTCGGCGACCGCCCTGATGTAGTCACTGACGCCGTATATCTCCTGGATCAAGAGCAGGCCCGGGCCGGTTGCGGCGTCCGGCCGCCACACGGTC
>Ga0302326_10019277_pt1 | contig 14102 bp, 17 predicted proteins | sample Palsa_T0_3_FD_202264 | JGI IMG/M metagenome (GOLD analysis project Ga0302326, IMG submission 202264) | Peat permafrost microbial communities from Stordalen Mire near Abisko, Sweden - Palsa_T0_3 | ecosystem: Environmental > Terrestrial > Soil > Palsa > Peat permafrost | place: Sweden: Abisko... | reverse complement strand
GCCGAACCTAACTCGCATGGCCTTTGCTATACTGGAGCAAACCACATGCAGGACTCAATGGACGCACTCGCCCGTCAGTACGCTACGCGCGGTCATCCCACAACAGACGAATTGGTCTCCGCCCAGGGCCTGACCTTTCCACGCGATCCACACGACCTGCTCGGCGACTTCTGGCCGGAAGAAGAATCCATCGATGATTTCCTCAGCGCGATGCGCGAGTGGCGTGGTCACGCCAAAACCGATCCTGCTGCATGACGTCCATTGTCCTCGACACTGACGTGGTGTCCTTTCTCTTCAAAGGCGACACTCGGGAACAGATCTACCTGCCACAACTTCAAGACCGGCAGTGGTTGATATCGTTCATGACCGAAGCCGAATTGGAGCAATGGGCGCTCTTGGCCAACTGGAGCGCGAAGCGGGTCGAGTGGCTGCGGTTGTTTGTGAACCGCTCCGTCATCGTGCCGTCCTCTCATGATCTGGTTCTGAAATGGGCCGAGGCGATGGTAGCCGCACGCAGAAGTGGTAGACGGATCGAAACTGCCGATGCTTGGATTGCGGCAACCGCTCTCCTGTACGACGCGCCGCTATTAACTCACAACCAGACGGATTACCTGGGGGTGCCTGGCTTGCGCTTCTCCGATGAGTGATCTGCGACGGCTCTCCGGACTCGGAGCCGAGACGCTTTCTGCTACAGCCTTCGGGGCCCAATTTGGGGTTCTCTCGGCCGTTGGCGAGCGATGCGCCTTCGCCTTTTCCCGAAGGAACTCGGGCACGTTCGACACCATCGGCATCGGGGAGATGTGATGCAAAAAAGAGAGGCAGATCGAGTCGGGCTCGCGTCGGCGGTTGCGGTAGTGGCGGTAGTCAATCCTGGGATATCTGCGATGAGACTATGTTATAGTTTTTCGGAACCGCAATGGCAAACGCGCCAATACCTCTATGAGTATTTGGTCTAACGCGGCATTTGCTGCCTTCGGCAGTGCAATCGCTGGTGCCCTGCTTACCGTGCTTGCGACGGTTTATTTCGAGCATGAACGCGCGCATCGCGAGCTGAAGATGGACGTCGAACAACGCGCGCGCACAAGGTTAGTCTGGACGGAATTTCGTTTGCGACCCAAGTGAATCAGCAGAAATTCGCTTTTGCCGGCTGTCAAACAGGGTCCCAAGAGCTGCGTGGTCGAACGGACTTTCTCGAGGATGAACTTCACGCTTTCGCCGCGCAACTGGATAGGCTTCCGAAACACTGATGCAGCTACAAGCGCGCTAAAACAAGGTAGTGTTGAGCCCTACTTGAAACTGATCGTTGGCCACACAAAAGCGATTGCGGGGATTCTTCACCAGGATCTTACAGCCCGATGAGGCCTAATTGATATCCCTCCTTTTTTGCGGAACTCTCCACGGCTTTAGTCCTCTCCCAGCGTGAATGAGTGCAAAAGGAGCCCGTTTTGTTCGGCTCCGCCCACCAGTGACGCGACCGTCACAGCAGAGTCAGTTCCAGCGGCGCGCCCGCGGCGCACCCCAACAACTTCGCGGCGGAAGCCTGCCCCACCGAAATCTCGTAGTAACCCGCGCTCCCCACGATCAGAAACGGCTCCGCTGGTCCGCGCTCCGCATAGTGCCGCGCCAGCGCACCGACCCGCTGCGGTCCCACCGCCATTTCAAACGCGCGTTTGCCGAGATCCGGAAAATCCTCCACGGAAAAATTCGTGACCATGTTGCCGAAGCGGTCCACCTTCAGAATGGCGCCCGTCCAAGTGCGGCGGCCGGTGCGCGCGGGCTTGTCGAAATCCAGCCGTAGATAATCGCCGATCGGCTTACCGAAGCGTGCGGGCGCCACTCCGCCGGCCAAATGCGCGGCCACCGGCGCGAAGATATCGCGGCCGTGAAACGTGTTGCTGACGGGCTTTAGAAAGTAGCGGTCGGCAGTAATGGCGCGAACCTTGTGTTTTTCGCGCGCGTAGATCATGGACAGCACGCCGTTATCCGGCGCGATGAAATATTGGCCGGCGGCTACCGCCAGAATCGGGCGGCGGGAGGTGCCCACGCCGGGATCCACCACCGCCACGTGCACCGCGCCGCGCGGAAAATAGCGGTAAGTTTGCGCCAGCGTGAAGGCCGCCTCCGCGATCTCGTAAGCGCTCACGCCGTGGCTGATGTCCACGATACGCGCGCGCGGGCAAATCGACAGGATGACGCCTTTCATCGCCCCCACGTAGTGGTCGGAGAGGCCGAAATCGGTGGTCAGGGTAATTAACGGAGCGGGCATTGTTAGAATGAAAGAAAGTGCAGCGTTTCTACTTCGATCACAACGCCACGACCCCGGTGTCTCCGCAAGTGCTGGAGACCGCGGTGGCGTGTCTCGGTCAAGTGTATGGTAACGCTTCCAGCATCCATCATTTCGGGCAGGCCGCCAAGCAGCGGCTGGAGATGGCCCGGCGGCAGACGGCCGCGCTGATCGGCTGCGATGCGCGCGAGATTGTTTTCGTCAGCGGCGGCACCGAGGCCGACAACCTGGCGCTATTTGGCGTCGTGCGGCAGGCGCAGCGTCCCTCACGGCATGTGATCGCCACCGCCATCGAGCATCCCGCGGTGCTGAGCGCGTGCGCGCAGCTTGAGCGCGAGGGCGTGGCCGTGACTTATGTGCCGGTGGGCGCCGGCGGTGTCGTGGACCCGGACGATATCCGCCGCGCGCTGCGGCCCGATACCGTGCTGGTTTCCGTGATGCACGCGAATAACGAATTGGGAACCTTGCAGCCAGTGGCGGAGATCGCGGCCATCGCGCGCGAGGCGGGCGTGTACCTGCACGTGGATGGCGTGCAGGCGCTGGGCAAGATTCCGGTGGACGTGGATGCGTTGGGCGTGGACCTTTACAGCATGAGCGGTCACAAGATTTACGCGCCCAAGGGAATTGGCGCGCTGTACGTGCGGCGGGGCACGCGGCTGGGCGCTATTCTTTTTGGCGGGCATCATGAGCGCGAGCGCCGTCCGGGCACCGAAAATGTGCCGGGCGCGGCAGCCTTCGGATCCGCGGCGGAGTTGGCCGGCGAACAGCTTGAAACGGATGCGCAGCGCATCGGCGCGTTGCGTGACCGGCTGGAATCGGCCATCCTGGAGCGCATTCCGCACAGCGGCGTGAACGGCAGCCGGGCGGCGCGCACGCCTAATACAACCACCATCTACTTCGACGGTCTGGAAGGCGAGGCGCTGGTGATCGGGCTGGACCTGCGCGGCTTTGCGGTGTCCAGCGGCGCGGCCTGCTCCAGCGGCGCCATGGAACCGTCGCATGTGCTCACGGCCATCGGTCTGCGCGCCGAACGGGCCCGCGCCAGCATTCGCTTTTCACTGGGGCGCGGCAACACGGCCGGCCAGGTAGATGCGCTGGTAGAGGCCGTGGCGGCGTCAGTGGCTCACTTGCGTAGGCTGTCCCCGGTGACTCCCGGCCTTTTTCCGGTGATCGCATGAGCGGCGCACCGATTGCCGTAGCCATGAGCGGCGGCGTGGATAGCTCGGCGGTTGCGGCGCTGCTGGCGCGCACTGGACAGCCAGTGGTCGGGCTCACCATGCAGCTTTGGAATCAGCGGCGGCTGCCGGAACTGTCCGTGGAAGGCGCCACGGGCCGCTGCTGCTCGCTCGACGACGTCTACGATGCAAGGCGGGTGGCCGAGCAGATCGGCATTCCGTATTACGTGGTGAATTTCGAGCGGCAGTTCGAGGCGCGCGTGATCGAGCCGTTCGTGGCGGACTACTTGGCCGGCCGCACGCCCATCCCGTGCACGCTGTGCAACAACTTCATCAAGTTCGATCAGTTTCTGGAAATGGCCGACGCCGTGGGCGCCGCGCAGATCGCTACCGGTCACTACGCGCGCATCACGTTCGACGCGGCGAGCGGCCGGCATCAGTTGCGCAAGGCCGTGGATGAGACCAAGGATCAGACTTACTTCCTATTCGGCCTGACGCAGGCGCAGCTTGGCCGCAGTCTGTTCCCGCTGGGCGAGATGCGCAAGGCCGACGTGCGGCGGCTGGCGCGCGAGATGCATCTCGCGGTGGCCGACAAGGGCGAGAGCTTCGAGATCTGCTTCGTGCCCAACGGCGATTATGCCGCCTTCATGGACGCCTACCTGCGGCAGAAGGGCGCGCCCGCCGAACAAACGCACGGTGAGATTGTGGCCACAGACGGCCGCACGCTGGGCGCGCATGACGGCGTGCATCATTTTACGGTGGGCCAGCGCAAGGGCCTGGGCATCGCCACGGGCGAGCCGCTGTATGTGATCTCGACCGACCCGCGGTCGCAGCGCGTCACCGTGGGGCGCAACGACGAATTGCTGCGCGCCACCCTGACCGCGCGCGATGTCAACTGGGTTTCGATTCCGGGCTTGCCGGCCCCCGTACGTGGCGCGGTGAAGATTCGCAACAGGCACGTGGCGGCGCCCGCAACGCTGTATCCCACAGCCGAGGCGTCGCGCGTGGAAGTGCGCTTCGATGCGCCGCAGCGCGCCGTCACGCCGGGCCAGGCCGCCGTATTTTACGATGAAGATCTGGTGTTGGGCGGCGGGTGGATCGAGTGACATGATAGGCGGCAGAAGGAAGACGAAGAGGCAGACGGCGGTCCGCGCGAGCCGGCGGTCTTCACGCACCGGCGACGCGGTCAGCCCGAGCCCCCGCCGTCGGATAGCGGGTCTTGGCAAGTTCTACAGCGGTATCGCGGATCTGGGCAACAACAAAAAGCACTTGGGCGATTTCGGGCTGGATCGCAGCAGATAGGATGCCTGGCATCCCATCTGCGCTATATTGGAGTCTGTGGGCAGAGCGGCCCCGAAGAAACCGTGGATTCGCAAGACGGTCGACGAGACCTTCTACCTGACCCGGCCAAGGCGCGGCGCTATCCTCAAAGAAGAGGTTTGGCAAAATGCGGATGGTACTGTCGTGCGATACAGCCTCGCCTACCTGAATCCGCGTATTTGTGGCGTGGACAACGGTCGTGTGCTCGGCTACGACAACGCGCATGGCAACCACCATCGCCACTTCATGGGAGACGTGGCGCAGGTGGAGTTCAGGAACTATGAAGCTCTCGCCCGGCGGTTTCACGAAGAAGTTCGGGAATTATGGAGGCAGGAAGATGAGAGCAGCCAATAAGACGTCGGTAAAGACCAGGGTAACGCTGACAACCGGCACAGTAGATGACTTTTTCGCACGATCGCGCGCGCGCGCGCGCAGGCTGGACCGCGGCGAAAAAATCCGCCCCGAAGTCACCGTTGTTTTTGAAGACCCGTCCGACCTGATACAGGTACTCTCCACCGAACGCATCCGCGTGCTGTACGCCGTGCGGGCAAATCCGATACCGGTTTCGCAACTGGCCATCGACCTGAAACGGGACAGGCAAGCCGTCAGACGCGATGTGCGGCTCCTGGAATCGTTTGGCTTGCTCAAGACGCGGGAAGTGCCGAATCCGGGGCATGGCCGGAAGCGGATGGTCACGCCATTGGCCGCCAGGTATCGGTTGGTGGCGAACATTTAAGATGTGACTTTATGAACCTCACGCTGCTGGCATCTTTTCTCGGTAGCCACACATCCACCGCCATGCGGACCGCCGCGGTGAAAGCGGCCCTGCAAACTCCCGCCGGGCGAAAGCTGCGCGACGAGTTGGGCGCCTGGGTGATCCGCATACTGCCCGCGGAAACGGTGGTGCCGGAGATCTACGCGGAGTGGCGTCCGCTGGTGCGCGACGCCATGCTATTCATGATCTCGCACCTGTCCGCCGCGCGGCTGGCGCCCAAACTCGTGGAACAACTGGAACTCCCGCCGGATACGACACCCGAAGCCCGTCTGCTGCGCCTGATCGCGAAGGTCCCCGGTCTGCAAAAAATCGGGCAGGTGCTGGCCCGCAACCGGCATCTCGATCCGGCCTTGCGCAACGCGCTTTCCCAGCTCGAAAACGGTATCTCCGACGTGCGTCCGGAAGAGATCCGGGCGCTGATCCACGAGCAACTCGGCCGGCGCTTGGAAACATACGCGGTGGAGATCGAGCCCGGCATGCTCGCCGAGGCCACCGTCAGCGCGGTGATGCGCTTCACGTGGCGCGATCCAGGCAGCGGCGAGCGCCAGCGGGGCGTCTTCAAGGTGTTGAAGCCGTACGTGGCCGCCTGCTTCGCCGAGGATCTGGAACTGCTCCAGCAACTGGCGCATGCGCTCGCCAAGAAGCATCCAGAATATGGCCGCGCCCTTCCGGAAACCATCATGGAGGTTCGGCGGCTGCTGGAACACGAGGTGGACTTCGTGCGCGAGCAGACCACCCTTGTGGAAGCCGCGCGCGTCTACAAATCCGTGCGCGGCGTGCGCGTGCCGCGCCTCATTCCGCGCCTCTCCACCGGCAGTATTACAGCGCTCAGCGAAGAAGACGGCGTGAAAGTCACCGAGGCGCTGGCGGCCGCCTCCCCCAGGCAGCGGCGCCGCGCGGCCGGGCAGTTGATCGAAGCCCTGGTCGCCGTGCCGCTGTTCGCCCGCGCCGCGCGCGGCGTGTTTCACGCCGATCCGCACGCGGGCAATCTGCTCTACGACCGGTGTACCGGCGAGTTGGTGCTGCTCGACTGGGCGCTCACCGAACGCCTCACCCGCGAGCAGCGGCGGCACGTGGCGCTGCTGGCGCTGATGCTGGGCTTGCGCGACCCCGTGGGCGTCTCCGGCGAAATCGAAGCGCTCAGCCTCGATCAGCCCCTCCGTCCGGCGCACGCCAGTTTCGTTCGGGACCAGGTCCACCAATTCATCGGCCGGTTGCCGTTCTCCCGCCTGCCCAGCAGCATGGATGCCATGCGCCTGCTCGACCGTCTGGCGCTCGAAGGCGTGCGATTTCCAGCCGGCCTCATGATGTTCCGTAAAGTGTTGTTCACCCTGGATGGCATTCTGCACGACCTGGACGCGCCCAATCTGCAAATGGACATGGTCATCGCCCGCCACCTCGTAGCCCGCTGGATGGGGAACCTCACCACGCTCGGCTCGCCGCTGTCTCTGATCGATTGGATCGGCGTGGAATCCAGCGCCCTGCTTTATGGCGCCCGCCTGTGGGTACAGTGGGCGCAGGCCGCTCTAAACCGCGCGGAAGGCTAGTCCGATCCGGACCACCCGTCCGATTTGTCCCACCCGATTTGGCCGCCGGCGGCTTTGGGTGTCTACTCGTAATTGTGAGGAGCCGCGCGTATGATCCAAATCGATAACCCCGTGCAACTGGCCGAAGATCTCTGCAAGCTGGGATTGGAGGCCTGCCATGAGATCGTTTTCGGACCGCGCGGATACCAGGAAGGGTTGGACGTGGGCCCCGACTTCTTCCCGCTGTGGGAGCTCACGCTGCCTGAAAACCGCGATTCGCTAGCCCGGCTGGATTTCGCCGCCATTAAGGCGCGGCGGGGGCTGGATTGGTCGGTCGCGCCGCCGGCAGTCTAATCAACCGTGGGGCAGGCCCTTGGCCTGCGGCGGCCTCCCAGGCCGCCATTTTCTCTCCGCACAGGCTCGATTTCGGACCAAGAAGCGGGTCCAAGGGACCCGCGCAGGCCAAGGGCCTGCCCCACTATTTATGCAGACCCATCGACGGCTCTAAAGTAAGTGACATTGGGCAGAATTGGCCACCCGACTCACTCCTCGAAGTTACCGAGTCCGAGCCATAATCTGCCGGATCGGTTCATTATCCGCGTACACTCGCCACTCGGCAACCGACGCTCCCCGCACCACCGCGCGCCAGGCCGCTGGCGTCTGCCACCTGTTCTCGGACGGCAACACGCCCTCGGATGAGTTAAGTGCCCTGCGCCGTCCCGATCATAACCACGACACTTCCATCGCAGAACGTTTCCTCAACCGTAATGCCGTAATCGGGGACCATGCCGAAGTAACCTTCCCACCCCTTCTCCATCTGTTGGCGGCCAGTCACTCGCATTCCCAGCGAGTCGATGAAGACATGATCTTCGGTCATCAGTTTGGCAATCCCGGAAGCATTCCGCCGATTAATGGCCTCCACGAAGGCCCGGGCAACCGATACAGGACTCGATGCCGTCATAGACTGTCATTCTATCAATCCTCTCCGCGCACTTTGGCATCCGCGGTGTAGCGTCCCCCCTGGGCACACGAAACGAGTTGTCTCCCGCTTCCCGCCGCGGAGTTCACCGCATCGCGGGTCTGGCGGAGCGCCGTCGTCAGCGAGTTAATCGAGAGATGCTTCACAACCGGGTTCATTAACCACCCGAACGACGCCGGAATATCGCGCGTCAGGGCGATGGCTTCCAGTTCAAGATATACGCCGCCGTCCCGCTCCTCATATCTGGCGATGCTATGCAGCCGCCAGATGAAACCATCTCCCTGGCCGGGCGGCAGGAAGCGCTCGGTGCTCTGGCCGTAGCCTTCGATTTCACGCATCTGCGTGGTATTCGCGATGCTGTATCCCCGGCGCCCGTCGACCGCGAAATCGTGCGCCTGATATTGGCCCTCGATAGCGGCGCTGACGAAAAGAACCCGCTGCTGCCAGATCATAGAGAACCTCTGATCTGTCTCTGTGCAGGCGAGCACCTTCGAATCGGCGACTACCGGTTTGTAATACTCTTTGTACCTGCCATAGTCGCGAAGCACGGCAGTCACCTTCGCGAGCGTGACGTTGGGGATGAACACCGCACCCATCCAATCGTGAATCAGCCCGTTCGGTACGCTCTGAGCGCCGTTTTCCGTGACCGGGACAACCAGTGTTTTGCCGCGCTGCAGACGCCGGCTCCGGTCCGGCGCCTCGTCGGTCCACAAAAACGGCCGGCGACTGGCCAGCCTAGCCTGCATGCGCGAGTCCGCGCTCCGTACGTATGCATCCCACGCTTTCAACGTACTAGGTTGCAACTCGAGTGCATTTAACAATCCGGCCGATAATAATGCCACTCCCAGAGGTACCATTGCCGCTTTCATCGCTCGGCTCCTATGCGCACGCTTCGCGCTTCTTAGGGCAATCGGATGGCCACGTCTCAATGCCGTGCTGAATCACACACCAGATGTTCATTGGTACACGGCCCGGTTTATTCAGCAATTGACTTACAAATCGGAAAAGCGATGCAAGCGCGCGTGTATTAGACCATCGGCCCGCCGCCGATGTGGCGCACGCACCCTGCGTGCCGCGTCGCCACTCCTGGCGACGCGCCGGGCGTTTAGCCCGGCTCTCCAACCCGCGCCGCTTACCCTAAAGGCGGCACAGCGCCCACCGAGCCGAGGCGTATGATCGATGCCGCCGCCATATAAGCCACCGCCGGATGCGTGTCGGTGAGCAGGGCCTGCAGCTTAGGAATAGTGCCGGCGTTCCCGCGCTTCCCGAGTGCCTTGGCCACGGCGGCGCGCACCGCCCAGTTCTTATCGTCCAGAGCCCATTCGAGCAGAGTGAGAGCGTACGGATCGGGGTCTTCCCCAAGGTATTTTGCGGCCAGAACGCGGCCCGACGAGCCGGAATCTTTGAGCGCTTCCCTGGCAAGTACGATGCCCATTGACGCGGGACCGAGCAGCGCGCCGGCGGCCTCCTGCACGCCCATCGTCGCCAGCACCGAGGGGTTGCGCAGTTTATGCTGGGCGTCCCGCACAGCGCCCGTGACCATCCCCGGCGAATTGTGGATGGCGCCTTCCAGCACTCCTTGCAGAATATCGCGGCCGTCCTTGTCTCCCAGCTTCCAAAGCGATTCGGCGGCCGTAAAGCTCACTTCCGTGCAGTCGTCCAGCGCCTCCTTAAGGTACGGAATCGCGTGCGCGGATTTCATTTCGCCCAGTTCCGCCGCCGCCGTCTGCCGCACGAGTGTGTCTTTATCCTTCAGCGCGTGTTCGACAATCTTAAGCGCTTCCGGGGTGGGCCCGATCGATCCGGCAGCGGCGACGGCTTGCCGGCGCTTCTCGGGATTGGAATTGCTCAGGCCTTGATCCAGTACCTGCCACGCGGCGCCGGTAGGCGAAGCCGCGGCCGCGACGGGCTCGCGAACCGTCGGGTTTGCCGCTTGGCTTTGCGCAACGGATGCTGCGGCTATCAGTAGCGCTATGCAAATATTCCGTGCCAACATCCCAATTCCGTGAGCTAGCACCAGAACTGCCAAACGTAGCGGTATCAGGTGATGCGCCGCACAGAGGAACGAGTGCCTGGTCCGTCAGGACCAGAGTGAGTTACCCGCCGATCGCGGACCACGGCATCATCGGCGACCTGCATTCCGTCGCGCTGGTCGGCCGCAATGGCTGCATCGACAGGTGCTGCCTGCCTCGCTTCGACTCTCCCAGCGTTTTCGGCGCGCTGCTGGACGACCAAAAGGGCGGGCACTTCAGCATAGCGGAGGTTATCGATTTCATGGCCATCGGCCGCGAATCGGGCGGCGAAACCGAGCAGGAATCCCGCCAGTTGGTGCGCATCGCACGCGCCATCCGCGGCGCAGCCAGGTTCCGCATGGTATGCCGGCCGGCGCTCGGTTATGCGCGCGCGCCGGCCAAAATCCATCTCGATCGCGACCGCCTGGGTGCAAACTTTTCCTCCCCTCACCAACAATTCGCGCTGAAAGCCAACATCCTCTGCACGCCGCGGACGGAGCAGTCGCGGCCGAGTTTGTGCTCCCCTCTGGCAAAGAGTCCGTATTCGTACTGCGCCATCGCGAAGGCCGCGCCGGCCGTTCGCTCACCGAGCCGCCTGCCGACGCTACCCAGTTGCTGAACGAGACTACCCGCTACTGGCGGGCGTGGGCCGGCCGCAGCCGGTATCGCGGCCGCTGGCGCGAGATGGTCGCGCGCTCGGCGCTGGCCCTGAAGCACTTATCTGCCCACCGGCGCAATCGTGGCCGCCCCCACTGCCAGCCTGCCCGAGCGGGGCGGCGGCGAGCGCAACTGGGATTACCGATACACCTGGGTTCCGGATGCCGCCTTTACCGTCTATTCGCTGATGCGTCTGGGCTACACCGATGAAGCGGCAGCTTTCGCCCGATGGCCGCCACGACCTGCCTGAGGAGACCCTCGACCGCCTGTCAGGGTACCGCGGCTCTCGCCCGGTGCGCATTGGCAATGCCGCCTCCGGCCATCTACAGCTCGATATCTGCGGCGAACTGATGGATTCGCTCTGTCTTTACGACAAGTACGGTACGCCTGTCTCATACGAGATGTGGGGCGCTATCGGCCAACTCCTCGATTGGGTTGCCCGCAACTGGGAGCGGCCCGATCGGAGCATCTGGGAAGTGCGCGGTGGACGCCGCCACTTCACTTACTCGAAGATGCAATGCTGGGTGGCCCTGGACCGCGGGCTGCGCCTGGCGCGGCAACGCTCCCTGCCCGCGGCTGGCAAGCCCTGGGAGTGCCGGCGGGATCGCATCTACCACGAAATTATGCAGCATGCCTGGAACGCGGAAATAGGCGCATTCACTCACCCAGTGTTTCGACTCCGGCGCCTTGGATGCCGGCACGCTGCTGCTGCCGCTGATGGCCCTCGATCGGATCCGCCGCCAACTCGCGGAGGACTGCCTGGTGCATCGCTACGAAATCGGCAGGGCCGCGCGCGAGGGCCTGCCCGGCCGCGAGGGCTTCTTCAGCGCCTGCACCTTCTGGCTGGTGGAGGCCATGGCGGGCGCAGGCCAGGCGGAAGAGGCCCAGTTACTCTTCGAAAAGATGCTCTCCTTCGCCAATCATCTGGGTCTCTATGCGGAAGAGATCGGCTCCAAGGGCGAGCTTCTGGGCAACTTCCCGCAAGCCCTCACACACCTGGCCCTGGTCAGCGCGGCCTACAAACTCGACCACGTCCTGGATGAAGGCACATACGGCCGCAGATGATCAAGGCAGCAGGCCGTACACATCCAACTCACGGCGAGTGCCCACGTAAACGCGCCCGTTGGCTACCAGAGGACTGTTGAATCGCAGGGCTTCGCCGGCGCGATCGCGGGCGCTCGCCTGCTCGCTGTTGTATAGCTCGTTCCGCACGTCGGCCGCATCGTAAGCGTATAGCACGGCCGGCGGGCCGGCGCGCTGCCAGTCAAATGAGCTAATGGCCCACACGATACCGTCCAGGGTTCCATGCGCCGACACCGCCGGCGTGGCGCCCGCGTCCGGATACTTGGGTGACGCCGCCGCATGCGCCAGTTCCAATCGCCCATCGTGCAGCGCCAGATCCTGCAAAACGTCGCCTCCGGCAATGACATACACGTGACCGTTCCAAAATGCGGGCGCACCGAACAGTGCGTGCTTGGGAAACTGCCATGTCCCCGTCGCGTGCGCGTCCGATAACGAGTGAAAGCCGCCCATGTGGTCGCGATTGACGACATACAGCGTGCCACCTTTGCCGCCGGCTAAGAGCAGATGCGGATATGGCCCTGGCTGGTCCGGCAGCAGCACCGGCCCTCCCGAACCCAAATCCAAATCGTTGGCGTTCAGTTCTTTCTGGTTGAAAGGAGTGAAGTATTCCGCGACCGCCAGTTGGCCGCGATCCAGGCGCAGCTTCAGGACGCTATCCCCAAAGTCGTGTCCGCCATCCGCCGCATTGAAGAGCCCGTTGCCGGTAACCACAAAGATGTTGCCGGCCCTATCGGCCGCCGGAGCGCTGTCGCCCAGCCAGATGCCGCTGTCGTTGGAGTCCGGCGAGGTATTGAAGACGGCGGTCTGCTTCAGGGTATGTGCGTCGTAGGCCATCGCCCAGCCGTGATACGGCCCCGCATCGCAGGAAGACGCCCACGTGAGATAAACCCGCCCCTGCGAAAGCAGCAGCCCGGCGCGCGGATTCTCGCGTCGCGCGTCGAACAGGATCGCGCCATGCGCGTTGCCTACGCCGCGGCCCCGAGTCCAGGCGCGGATCGCCACGGGCCCGCCGAACTTTTCCTTCCCGGTAGTTACCGCCAGGGCATGCAGCTTTTGCACGTACGCGTCACCCAGCACGCCTTTGTGCTCCTTGGTGCGTGCCAACACGTACAAGGTGCCGGTGCTGACATCGATTACCGGCGTGGAGGTGATACCTACTTCCGGCGAGATCAGCGGACATTCCAAATCCTGCACGGGCACCGGAGTAACACCCGAAGACAGGAAGCTGACATGCCACAGCGGAGTTGCCGCGCCGCCGGCTTGCGCATCGAATGCGTAAACACTGTCATGTTCCGTGGCCACGAAAACAACATGGTGCGTGCCCTTACCCGGTACCGTGAGTGCCGGTAGAAACAACGGTTGCGCAAAAATGGGACCATCCACCGGAAACGCGCCGAGCTTCCCGAAATGACTTACATTGACATTGCCGGGGGTAAGTATGATTTCGTTCAGGTTGGCCCCAACCCGTGCGGATCCGTACTGGGAAGTACTAACCGGCTGCGGAGCGTTCGTCGGCTCCCCGGCCAGCAGCACTGTGGCAAAGAGAAAGATAGTGTGGCGCAAGCAGATGTCCAAGTGTTTGGTAAGCACGGCGAGAACCACTCGGTTTCGTACTCGCGTGCAAGATTCTGACGTAGGGCGGGCAATTTTGCCCGCAGCCGCCGGCATGCTGGCCGCACAGGATCCCCCAACGCGCGCCGGGCGGCTCAGTTATGTGAGCGGCACTGTCTCCCCGCGCGGCCTTATGAGCCGCCTCCCAGACAGACACCGCCGGCCCAGACCCAAGAGCGCCGCTCAGTCTCAGCCCAAACAGCCACGTTCTGCTCCTCAGCCTGCGCCTCCACCCGCGCGCGGACAGGGCCGACCGTGCCACTCCGCCTCCGCACAACCCGCCGGAGCGCAAGCAGCCGGAGCATCATTAGGTTTGCCGGCGAAAATTCGGAAGCAACCATTTCCGAGGATCCGCATCTGTTATGGTATCTTCGGCAGCCCAAAGGGAGGCAACATGCCACTTCCATCAGACGAGAAGCTCATCCAGCTTGCTAATGACTTGCTCCAGCAATTCGACGCCATGTTCGGGCTGCATCCCGGACTTCGTCCAGCTCACGCCAAGGGTATTCTACTCACGGGTACGTTCAGTCCGTCTCCCGAAGCCGCGTCTCTGACGCGAGCGCCGCACGCCAGCCGTGCCTCTACTCCCGTAACCGTGCGGTTCTCCGACTCCACCGCACTTCCGGCGATCCCCGATAACGACCCCAACGCAAATCCTCACGGACTGGCGATCCGCTTCC
>Ga0302326_10019276_pt1 | contig 14102 bp, 18 predicted proteins | sample Palsa_T0_3_FD_202264 | JGI IMG/M metagenome (GOLD analysis project Ga0302326, IMG submission 202264) | Peat permafrost microbial communities from Stordalen Mire near Abisko, Sweden - Palsa_T0_3 | ecosystem: Environmental > Terrestrial > Soil > Palsa > Peat permafrost | place: Sweden: Abisko... | reverse complement strand
TCGGCGAGGTGCTCGGCGAGGAGCTTGACCGCGACGTAGCGCTGAAGGCGCTCGTCGAAGGCGAGCTGGACCGTCGACATGCCGCCGATTCCGAGCCGGCGCTCGAGCCTGTATCGGCCCGCGATCTTGGTTGTGTTGGTCGTCACTTGTCGCCGCTTGCCTGCTTAGTTGCCTGGGCCGCCGTCTGGGCCGTTGCCTGAGCCGCCGCCTTGGCCAACACCGGTGCCGTTGCCTGAGCCCCCGTTTCCGGGTAGGCCGGCCCCGCCGCCGCCTCCCGTAGTAGTTGTACCCGGAGTCGACGTCGTGGTTGCAGGCGTGCTGGGCGTCGACGGCGTCGACTGGGTATTCGTTTCGGTCGAAGTGGTGGTGGTCGACGTCGGCGTCGAGGTAGTGTCAGGATGCGTGGTCGTCGGCGTGCTGACCGATGTCGTCGTGTTGTCGGACCCGACGCCGAGGCTCCCGCTGCATTTCTCGTTCGCGAGCGCACGGAGCGTGTCGGCGCCGTGATCCAAATCGGACACGAGCGTGGGATTGACCGAGGCCGGCAAGCCGGCGACCTTGGTCTGGACATCCACGAGGATCGTGTTGGCGTTCGTGCAATCGCCATTCGATACATCCGAGGTGGCCTGGTTGACCTCCGCGATCAGCGCGCTCGCCTGGCTTGATGAGAGCAGGCCGGAGCCGGCGCCACAGGCAGCCAGGAACGCTGCGGCGAGCCCAAGCCCGCCGGCCAGTAGAGCGCGGGAGACGTGGCGCATCCGATGGCTGATGCTACTGACCGAAGCTCAGACGTTCGGCGAGCGAGTCCGGCAGCCGCGCCGCGCGAATCGCGGCTGCGGCCCCGGCGATGTCGTACTCGGTCCGGCGGTACGCAGCGCTCCAGTTTCCGGTGTCTAGCTCGACCCAAGCTGCGCGCGGGTCGCCGTCGCGCGGCTGGCCGACGCTACCGGGGTTGATCAGCCATTCGCCCTCAGCGATTTCTAGCTCCTCGTCCGCGGCGTGTGTCTGGCCCGTCGCCGGCGCGCCCTCGAAGCGCGAGAACGAGAGCGCGATGTGCGAATGGCCGATCAGGCACACCCGGTGGCGTTGTACGTCGAGGCAGAGCTCAGCCTGTAGCGGCGAGAGCACGTACTCCCACACGGGGTCGCGCGGGCTCGCGTGATACAGGCCGACCTCCTCGTCGAGGTTCGTCGGGGCGAGCGCCAGCAGGTAGTCGAGCGTGTCAGGGGCGATCGTCGCCTGCGTCCAGCTCGCCGCCAGCGCGGCGCCCCGCGAGAACTCCTCGAGCGGCAGGTCGCCGCGCACCCCGAGGTCGTGGTTGCCCGCGAGACAGACAGCTGCGTGATCGCGCGCCAGCGCCACGCATGCATCTGGCTCGGCGCCGTAGCCGACGAGGTCGCCGAGGCACCACATCTCGCTGCAATCGGTCGATTCGATCGCGTCCAGCACCGCCTCGAAGGCGTGGCGGTTGCCGTGGATGTCCGAGACGACGGCGATTCGCACCTTCTACAGTCCTCTCCGATGAGCGACGTTCGACGCCCGCGCTGGCTTCCGGCGCTGCTGGCCACGCTCGCCGCGGCCGAGGCCGGTGTGCGGCTGCTGGCGCCGAAAGCGCGGACGCTCAAACCCGCGCCGATCGAGCCGCGATCGTACTTCACATCCGAGGAGATCGACCGTGGCGCGCGTTTCGCCCGAGGACAGCTGGCGCTCGGGCTCGCCGGAACGGCAGTCGAGCTGGCGGCGCTCGTCGCCATCGTCAGGGCCCCGCCCGCCGTCCCACGGCGGCTGTCGCTGCTCGGAGATGGACCGGCCGCCGGCGCGGTCAGCGCCGCGGGTCTGTCGGTCGCATCGTCCCTGGCCGCTCTTCCGGTCGCGGCCCTGTCGCGGCGGCGAGCGCTCGCGGTCGGGCTTGCGACCCAGTCTTGGCGCGGCTGGACAGTCGATCGTGCCAAGGAGATGGCGATCGGAGCGCCGCTGGCGGGCGCGGCCGGCGGGCTGGTCGTCGCGCTGGCACGGCGTTATCCGCGCGGCTGGTGGGCGCCCGTCGCGGCCGGCTCGCTCGCGACGAGCGCGCTGTTCGCGACGCTCGGACCGGTGGTGCTCGACCCGATCTTCAACACCTTCACGCCGCTTCCGCAGGGCGAGACTCGCGCCGACGTGCTCGAGCTGGCCACGGCGGCGAAAGTGCAGGTGGGGGAGGTGTACTCGATCGACGCGAGCCGTCGCACCACGGCCGCCAACGCGTATGTGACCGGGCTCGGACCGACCAAGCGAGTGGTCCTGTTCGACACGCTGCTTGATCGCTACAGCCGCGACGAGATCAGGCTCGTGGTCGCGCACGAGCTGGCGCACGTGCGCCACCGCGACGTGCCGCGCGGCCTCGTGTTCGCGGCGATCGTCGGCCCCACCGGCGCGTTCGCCGTTCAGCGCCTCAGTTGGTCGTTGGCCCCGGCGCGCCGGGGCTCAGCAGGCGCGCTCCCCGCGCTGGCGCTCGCAGCGGGGCTGGTGGCGGCGCCTACGGGCGTGATCGCCAGCCGACTGTCGCGTGCGATCGAGCGCCGCGCCGACGCGGTGGCGCTCGAGCTCACCGAAGCCCCCGAGGCGTTCATCTCCTTCGAGCGCAGAATCGCGCTGCAGAACGTCGCCGATCTCGATCCACCCCGGCTCGTGAGCTCGCTGCTGGCGACACACCCGCCGACCGCCGAGCGCATCGGCGCTGCCGTCGCCTTCCAGGCCGGCGACCTCACGTCTCCGGCGAACCGCCGAACTCCGGCAGGTTCTTGATCCCCTCGCGGGTCTGCCACTTGGAGTAGTTGTCCTGCATCGCGTCGATCAGCTCGCGCATGAACTTGGGTGAGAGGTTGACACGCGAGACCACGACGCCCGGGATCTCCTCGTCCTCGACCTCGTGATCGACGCGCGCGAACGTGATCGTGAACTCGTACTCGGAGTGGCTCACGTTGGCGAAGTTCGCGTACACCCCCCCCATCATGTCCGGGGAGAAATGGATGTTTATGTGTCGCTCGGGAGGGTTCGGATCCGCCATCAGGACCGTAGTATCCCATCGTGCGCATCGTCGTCGTTGCCGTGGGTCGCCTGAGGCCGCCGTTCGCCGACGACGTGCAGCACTACCAGAAGCTGCTGGCGCGGCATGTAAGGCTCGAGCTGGTCGAGGTTCGGGAGGACGAGCAGGTCGCGCGACGAATGCCCGAGCGCGGATTCGTCTCGCTGCTGCACCGCGACGGCGAGCAGCTCGACTCGATCGGCTTCAGCCGCTTCCTCGAGCAGCGGCGCCAGAGCGCGCGCGACCTCTGCTTCGTGGTCGGCGGTCCGTACGGCCTCGAGCTCGAGGCCGTCGAGCACCGGATCTCACTCGGTGCGCTCACCCTTCCGCACCAACTCGCCCGTGTCGTCCTGCTCGAGCAGCTCTACCGAGCGCACAAGATCCTCGCGGGCGAGCCCTACCACTACTGACCGGCTGGCCCGCGCGAAGGTACGCTGAGCGCCGTGCCTGACCCCCTGGAGCTAGCTACCCACCACCAGATCCGCGATCAGCGTCGGCGCGCCCGGCGCGAGCTGGTGCAGTTCACGCGCCGGCTGGTGATCCTGCTCGCCGTGCTCGCCGTGATGATCGTGGTGGGGATGCTCAGCTTCGCGATCATCGAGCACGTCTCGCCCGCATACGGGTTCGTCTGGACGCTGGACACGGTGACCACGCTCGGGACGATCCCCGAACCGCACGACGGCGCCGGTCGCGCACTGCAGGTCGGTCTCGAAGTGTTCGGCATAGGTACGCTCTTCTACGCCCTCGCGACGGTCGCCGAGTTCTTCGTGTCCGGCGGGCTGAGCGGACTGATCGACGAGCGCCGGATGCAGAAGATGATCGATTCCACGACCGACCACTACCTGATCTGCGGCTACGGGCGCGTGGGCCGTCAGGTGGCTCGCGATCTGCGCGCGGCGGGCGCGCGGTACGTCGTGATCGACGTGAACCCCGACAACCGCGAGCAAGCGCTGGCGGTCGGCTTGCCTTTCATCGACGCGTCGGCGTCGGACGACGACGTGCTGCTGCGGGCAGGGATCGAGCGCGCCCACGGCGTGATCGCGTGCGTCGACTCCGACGCCGAGAACATCTTCATCACGCTGACCGCCCGCGAGCTGCGCTCGGACATCCTGATCATCGCCCGTGCCTCGGCGGAGGACTCCGAGAAGAAGCTCCTGCGGGCGGGCGCCGACCGGGTGATCTCGCCCTACAAGACCTCGGGCTCGGAGATGGCGCGCGTCGCGCTCCATCCGCAGGTGGCGATGGCCGTGGCTGCCGCCGATTACAAGATGGAGGAGATCGACGTGCCGGCCAGCTGCCTGGGCGCTGGACGGACAATCGACGATGTCCGCGGTGGATCGCTGATCGTCGCCGTGCGACGTCCCGACGGGCGGCTCGAGCTGCAACCCCCGCTCGCGACCGTCCTCGAGCCCGGAGACAAGCTCCTAGCGCTCGGCACCCCCGACGCAATCGGACGCCTCGAGGATCTCTTCCAGCCCGTAGGCGCGCAGGCGTCGTGAGCGCCTCCGACCCGCTTGGCGAGCTCCGCATCGCGGTGCACGAAGCCGCTGCCGCCGTCAGTGGCGCCGAGCACGGGCTGCCGGTGCCGCCTTCGCTCGAACAGCCAAAGCGCGCTGGGCTCGGCGACTACTCGACCAACGCGGGGATGCTGCTCGCGCCGGCGCTCGGAGCGCCGCCACGCGAGATCGCCGAGCGGGTTGGAGCCGACCTGGCGAAGCGGCTCGGCCCGGACCTGGACCGCACCGAGGTCGCCGGGCCGGGGTTCCTGAACCTGTTCATGTCCGTGCGGTGGCACCGTCGCGCGGTTGTGGCGATGCTCGCTGCCTCTGATCGGTTCGGCGCCGGCGGCGTGGAGTCTCCCGAGCGCATTCTGGTCGAGTTTGTCTCCGCCAACCCGACCGGCCCGCTGGTCGCCGCCAGTGGCCGCCATGCCGCCTTCGGGGACGCGCTCGCCCGGATCCTCGCGTTCCACGGCCATACGGTGCAGCGCGAGTACTACTTCAACGACGCCGGCTCGCAGATTCGCCTGCTGGGCGAGTCGGTCCGTGCCCGCGCTCGCGGCGAGCCGGTACCCGAAGGCGGCTACGAGGGGGACTATGTCGCCGAGCTGGCGGCGGAGATTCCCGGCGCCGCCGACGCGGACGCGGCGGATCTGGCCGCGCTGGCGGTGGAGCTGCTGTTCGCGCGGATCAAGGCCGCGCTCGACCGCTACGGCGTCTCCTTCGAGAGCTTCTTCAGCGAGCGCCTGCTCCACAGCGGGTCGCCGAGCGCCGTGGAGCGCGCGCTCGAGTCGTTGATCGAGGGCGGCCATGCCTATCGATCCGACGGCGCGCTGTGGCTGCGGACGACCACGTTCGGCGATGACAAGGATCGCGTACTGGAGCGCTCGAACGGGGCGCCGACATATCTGGCGGCGGACGTTGCGTACCTGCTGAACAAGCGCGAGCGTGGATTCGAGCGGCAGATCAACCCGATGGGCGCCGACCATCACGGGTATGCCGTCCGCCTGAAGGCGGCGTTCGCCGCGCTCGGCGGCGATCCGGACACGATCGAGGTACCGCTGCTGCAGTTCGTTCACCTGATCGAGGGAACGCAGAAGGCGGCGATGTCCAAGCGCCGGGGTGAATTTGTGACGCTCGACGAGCTGCTCGACGAGATCGGCGTCGATGCGACTCGCTTCTTCATGCTGCAGCGCTCGCACGACCGGACCGTCGACCTCGACCTCGAGCTTGCCCGGCGCGAGTCGGCGGAGAACCCCGTCTTCTACATCCAGTACGCGCACGCTCGGATCGCCTCGATGCTGGGTCGTGCCGGAGCCGATCGGGTCGCAGCCGCGCTGGCGGAGGTGGACGGCGCGCAGGCGCAGCTCTCGGACGCCGGCGAGCTCGATGACGCCGAGCGGGACCTGATCAAGCAGCTGATCGCGTTTCCGGAGGAGGTCGCCGAGGCGGCGGAACGTCGCGCGCCGCACCGGATCGCGACCTACGTGCTCGAGCTCGCACAGGTGTTTACGGCGTTCTATCGCGACTGCCGGGTCGTGGGGGCGACACCGGTCGCCGTCGAGTCGTTCCGAATCGCACTGTCGGTCGCGACAAAGCAGACGATCGCCTCGGCGCTGGGTCTGCTGGGGGTCAGCGCGCCCGAGGTGATGTGAGCTCAGCCCTGGTAGCGCGCGAGCTCTTCGTCGAGGCGGCTGGCGTCGGCCGAGTCGAGCTGCGGTGGTGGTGCCGCGTCGGCCTCGGCAGCGGCGGCGCGGGCGCGGCGCCGCCAACGGGGCAAGATCACGGCGAGCGAAGCAAGGCCCGCGAGCAGCAGCACGGGGGGGAGGATGTACAGGACGGCGTTGAACCCCTTCGCCTTCGGGACGCCCAGCACCGCCGAGGAGTACTGCGCGACCATGGCGGTCTCGATCTGCGGCAACGTCTCGCCCTTCGCGACCAGCAAGCCGAGCTCTGACCGCTCCTGCGCGGCCTCTGGCGCGTCCGCGACATTGAGCGGCTCATGGCAGACCACGCACATGAAGTCCGGCTCGATGCCGGTCAGCGACAGGCGCGGCTTCGGCGCCGCGGCCGCCGGCGCGGCGCTCGCGGGGGCTGCGATCGCCAACGTCAGCGCCAACGCGATCGCCGCGATCCGGCGCGCTGAGCCGGGGCGAGCTAGGGTCGAGAAGGTCACGAGCGCTGAGCCAGCAGCGGCGCGAGCGTGCTTTTGAGCCAGCTGCTGCTGACCTCATAGCGCCGGATCGCCGCCACCCGCCCCTGCCGGTTGATGACGTAGGTCTCGGGCACCCCGGTCGTGCCCCACGCCTGGGTGAACGTGGTGCCGACGTCGCGCAGCACCGGGTAGGTGATGCCATGGGCCTTGACGAATTGCTCCGAGTCCGGGGCCGCGTCGAGGTAGGTGACGCCGACAATGGTCCCGCCTCTTCCGGCGATCTGCTTCTGCGTCTGCTCGAGTACGGGCGCCTCTGCCGCGCAGGGGTCGCACCACGACGCGAATATGTTCACGACGACGACCTTGCCTCGCAGGTCGGCGAGATCCTCGGTGCCCGTGCCGCCGAGGATCGGCAGCGTCAGGTGCGAGGCCGGCGCCATTGGAAGGATCCCCTTCGCGAGCTGCGCGTCGAGCGACGTGTTCGCCGTATTGCGTGCGACGCCGAACACCAGCAGGGCAAGCAGGGCCATCGCGACAAGTGCGACAAGACCAGGAATCGCGAAACGGCGCATTCGTTCGCGAAGGGTAATGGGCCACGGCGGCCGGTGGTGCCGATCGAACCGGTGGTTCGGCTGCACCCAGACTCATTCGCGTTTGAGCGAGATCGCCAGGTCGGGCTTGATGATGGCGGCGGCGTAGACTGGCCAGACCAGGGGTCCGTGGGTGCGGAAGCTGACGACTTCGCCGTCGGCGACGTCGAAGGAATGTTCCTGGCTGGAGTATCGGCCTGAGCGTATTCGCAGGGTGTGGTGGCCTGGCTCGACTGGGATTTCGACGGTTTCATCGAGTTTGTCTATTGATCCGATGCGCTGGCCGTCTGATTGGATCTCGAAGGGGCCGCGCCGGAGCTCCACGAGGGGATGTTTCCGCGTCAATCTGAGCGTTGCTGACATCGCTGATCTCCTTTCCTACGAGCGTTCTCGTGTGTTCGGCGGCGCGCCGAGAGGCCGCCGCCGAACGCCCGTCATTTTCCGAACCCTGTGAGTAGGCGTTCGCGGTCGAACATGGCCGCCACCGCGCGCCACCCGAGCACGTCGACGATCAGCAGTGCCGCGGCGAGCGCGAGTGCGAGGCCGGTCGACGGTGTGATCACCTTGAACTGCATCAGGGCGACGATCGCGAGCGGGGGCAGGCTGGCGAACACGCTGAGCTGCTGGGCGACCCGGATATCGCTCGAGCGAGCGGAGATCGCGATCCCGACCCAGATCGACCAGCCGGCGAGCAACGGCGTGAACAGCAGCTGGACCAGGACGTGTGAGCCCGAGAAGACCGCCGAGGCGATGCCCGCGTGGGCGAACAGAGCCGTCGCCGCGAGGAAGATCCCGAAGATCGCATAGGCGATCGCGAGCGTCGGGGCAGCGACCGCGAGCGCCTTTCCGACGAGGAACTCCTCCCGGCGGATCGGTGTGATCAGGATCGGCTCGAGCGTGCCCTGCTCACGCTCTCCGACCACCGAATACGCCGCCAGGCCGGACGGGACGATCGCAGGAACCAACAGCAGGTACAGCAGCGATATCCCGACCCGCGCGTCGAGCTTGGAGCTGGTCGCCGATACCGAGACGGTGAGCAGCTGCACGATCGGCGCGGCGATGAAGAGCAGCGGCAGGAACGCCATCGTGCCGATCACGAAGCGGTTGTGTCGGTAGTCACGCAGCTCCTTGACAACGATCGCCCGGACGCGTGTCCAGCTGAAGCTCATCCGCGCTTCGCCTCCACGTCCTCGTCGATCAGCTCGAGGTAGACATCCTCCAGGGAGTGGCGTGACTCGGCGATCGAGAGGATGTCGGCGCCGGCTCCCACCAGCGCGCGTGCGACCGCCGGCGCGGCGATCTCAGGGTCGGACACCGCGAGCGTATAGCCACCCACCGGCGGTGCTTGCTCGCATCCTTCGACCTCGCGTAGAGCGCCGAGGACCGCCTCTGGATCGGCGAGCGGCACGCGGATCCGCACGTCCAGGGATCTCCTGAACAGCTGCGCGCGCAGCTCGTCGGGCCGGCCCATCAGCCGCAGCGTCGTGTTCAGGATCGCGACCCGATCGCACAGCCGCTCGGCCTCCTCCAGCCGGTGCGTTGTCAGGAAGATCGTCACCCCGCGCTCTTTGAGCGCTGCGATCAGCTCGTGGACCTCCCGCGTCGCGACCGGGTCAAGCCCCGACGTCGGCTCGTCGAGGAACAGCACCGCGGGATCGTTCAGCAGCGCCCGGGCGAGCGCGACCCGCTGCCGCAGGCCCTTGGACAGCGACCCGCACGGATCGCCCGCACGGTCGAGCAGGTTGACCGCGCGCAGGGCACGCTCGATCCGCCCGCGAACGTCGTCGAGCTCATACAGCCCAGCGAAGCACTCCAAGTTCTCCATCACCGTGAGGCGCAGATAAAGGCCCGGTGACTCCGGCATGATCGAGATCCGCGCCCGGATCGCCGGGCCATTCTCAGCGCTTAGCGGGATGCCGGCGACCGTCGCTGAGCCCGACGTCGGCGCGATCAGCGTGCCCAGCGTCCGCACCGTCGTCGTCTTCCCCGCCCCGTTCGGGCCCAGAAAGCCGAACACCTCGCCGTAGCCGACCTCGAACGAAACGTCATCGAACGCGACGCGGTGGCCGAACCGCTTGCCCAGCCGCTCAACGACGACCGCGGAGGCCCCGCCCGGTGCCGGCTGGTCGCCAAAACCCTTGCGCAGCTTTTCCACATCGAGCCTGTCGCCGATCACAATAGCGTCATGATATCACGCCGATGATTCTGCAACAATATGAATGTGATATCGGAAGGCCAGACCATCAGAGATCCTGCCGACGCTGAAGCGTTGCCGTCCGGCCAAGCCCACGAGCAGCGCCCCGCCCGCGCCCTTGCTGGCGGGCCAGCGGCGGGCGTGGTCGTGGCTGCGCTGCTGCTGGGCGCCGCGCTGATCGCGATCGGTGTCCGCAGCTCGAGTCCGCACGTGGCCATCGTCGGAGCGTGGCTCGCCGCTATTGCTCTCGTGCTCACGCGGGGGTTCGTGGTCGTGGCCCCAAACCAAGCGCGGGTGCTGATCCGCTTCGGCCGCTACGCCGGCACGGTCAACGAAGCCGGCCTGTGGTGGGTCAACCCGTTCACGGTCTTCTCGCGGATAACGATCTCGCTGCGCGTGCGCAACTTCCAAAGCGAGCAGATCAAGGTCAACGATCTAAGCGGCAACCCGATCCAGATCGCCGCCGTCGTCGTCTGGCGCGTGATCGACACCGCCAAAGCCGTGTTTGACGTCGAGGACTTCGAGCAGTTCGTGGTCATGCAATCAGAGTCCGCGTTGCGCCACCTCGCCGGACAGTACCCCTACGACGACTACCAGCCAGATGTGATCTCACTGCGCGCCAACACCGGCGAGGTCCGCTCGAGCCTCCAGTCCGACCTGCAGAGCGGGCTGCACGCGGCCGGCATCGAGATCCTCAGCACACGGTTGACCCATCTCGCCTACGCGCCGGAGATCGCCGACGCGATGCTCCGCCGCCAACAAGCCGAAGCGATTCTCGCGGCGCGAAAGACGATGGTCCAGGGCGCCGTCGGCCTTGTCCAGATGGCGCTCGCGCAACTGGCCGACTCAGACCTCATCGAGCTTGACCCCGAACGCAAGGCCGCGATGGCGTCCAACCTCCTGGTCGTGCTCTCAGCCGACCAGGCACCCATGCCAGTGATCAACACCAGCTCGCTCTACAGCTGACCAGCCCCTCAGATGGCCGACACCAAACACTTCCTGCTCCGCCTCGACCCCCGCCTGTTCGAGGCCATCCGCGGCTGGGCGCACGATGACCTGCGAAGCATCAACGCCCAGATCGAGTACCTCCTCGCCAACCAGGCCCGCCGCGCCGGACGCCTGCCATACCAACGCAAGCCACGCCCCCCCGACACAAGCACCCCCCCGGATATCGACGAGGATGAGGACCCCGAAACGCCAACGGCGCCGCCCGGGGCTCCCGCTCGCAACGCCCTCCAGAGCTGACCGGACGAGAACTCGACGGTACTGCTCAGCAGTACGGCATCGACTGGCGGGGCTCCGAGCTCGGAGCTGCGTCCGGGGTGTGTGACCTGTCCAGGAATTCGCGGATGTCGGGGGCCAGTCCCCTGGGGATGGGGTTGACGGTCACAGTCGTCGGAGGTGGAAACCAGCGTCCGAGGTAGCCCGGGAGACGCTTGCCGGTCAGCAGCCACCAGATGGCGGACCCCAGGACGAAGGGGCTGATCAGGAGCCCCATCATGACGATGCTGGTGACCCTCGCCTCTGCGGAGATGAGCGGAGAACGCAGCAGCTCGCGTAAACCGTTCTTCCAGGCGTAACGCCAGACGGCTCGCCTCAGGGCACGCACGGAGCGAAACTCTACCCGGGCGGTCGCCGCCAGGCAGCGCAAGGTCTGTTCTCGGACGCTACGGCAGGTGCGGCGCGGCTAGGTCGCGTTGGAGGCTCGTTCGAGGCCGTTGAGGAGGAGGTCGAGTCCGAACTCGAATTCGTTGGCGTAGCTGTAGCCCGGCTGCAGGACGTGCTTGATCGTCAGTTCTGTGAGGTGTGGGTACTCACCGGGAGAGAACCGCGCCATGATTGCCTGCGCGACCTCGGCTGTCTCTTTCGCGGTGTCGAACGGCAGGCTCGGTTCCTGCATCGCGAATCCGTAGATGTAGCTATCGAGCGCGGAGTACGCGTGCGCGGTCAATTCGATCGAGAAGCCGGCGTTCCGGAGGGTTCCGATCACGGCGTCGTGGTGTCTGAGGGCGGCGGGGCCGGGTGTGGTTCGCGACTCCATCAGTCCGATCGCCCAGCGATGACGTGAGAGGACTTCGCGGACTGAGCTCGCCCGTTGTCGCATCGCCGTCTTCCAGGCGGTTCCGCTCGAGGGCAGGTCGATCTCGCTGAACACAACGTCGATCATGCCGTCGAGCACGTCGTCCTTGTTGGTCACGTGGTTGTAGAGCGACATCGCCTCGACCCCGAGCGTCTCGCCGAGCTTTCGCATCGTCAGAGCCGCGATTCCGTTCTCGTCGGCGAGCGCGACCGCGGCGCGCAGCACCTGGTCGCGGCTGAGCGAGGGTCGGTGTTTTGCCGGGCGGTTGGACGGCGCCATGTGAGGGTCTCTCGAGGAGGGCGAGAGCCAGGGCCTGCCCGTGTGGAGGGAGCACGTCGGCGATCCCACCCTCGAGAGCAACATCACCCGCCGCGTTGACTTCGCTCTGTTCATGGTGAAGGCGCTCGAGAGCGACGAACTCGTGCACGACGCCCCAGCGATCGTCGGCTGCCAAACGCCCTCAGCGCTCGCGCACTCCGTAACGCAATGAAGCTCGGTGCTCGCGTAGCGTCTGCTCGGCACCGATGCGCCGCGTCTCGAGGGGGCTGTCCCGGCGTTGCAGTCGGCGTGGAAGTCGGAGTCGGTGACGGCGTTCGTGTTCACGGAGCGCAGCGAACCACCGCAACACGCGTGGCAGGGCGAGGAAATCGGACACGTCGTGGCGCAGCGGGCCGAGCTCGATCACGCGGGCGTTGCCTCCGCGCGTCCGTATTGTTTGCGCAGTCCTCGGCGTTGGTCTTGGTCACCAGGTCACCGCCGCTGGGGTTGATGGAGATCGAGGGCGTTCGAGCACCAGGGCGAGTGACCGGGTGGCTGCGGCCTCCTCTCTGATCTACAGCCAGTACTTGCCCCCGGCGCAGGGCGTTTGGGCCACGATTGGGCCACGCGCTCGATCCGCGGCCCTTAGAATCATCCACTGCGCGGACGTAGCTCAGTTGGTAGAGCGTCGGCTTCCCAAGCCGAAGGTCGCGGGTTCGACCCCCGTCGTCCGCTTGAGAAAGGGCCGCAAAAGCCGACCTTTTCCTGTGGACACGTTTCCGCGGAAACGCTTCGTGTCCCCAATACGTCCCGGGATCGGCGTACCATTTGGGCTGTGAGCGTCGAGCTGCGGTCGCCTACTGGGCACGTTTTTCGGGTCGACCGGAAGCGCGGTCCTTCCTGGTACGCGAAGTACAGGCTCCCTGACGGGCGCCAGGTGCAGAAGAAGCTCGGGCCGGCCTGGACCGAGCGCGGGAGGCCACCGGCCGGGTTCTTCACGAAGCGGCTCGCCGAGGACTGGCTCCGCGACACGCTCGCCGATGCCCGGCGCGGCACCCTGCCGGGATCGGTGAGGACGGGCGCGACGTTCTCCGACGCCGCCGCCGAATGGCTTCGCTACGTCACCAACGACCGCGACGTGAAGCCGTCGACGCTACGGGACTATCAGTCGGTCGCGGAGCGGCTCGTCAAGGAGTTCGGCGAGCTGCCGGTCGAGGACCTGACGGCAAACCGGATCGAGGCGTGGCGTGCGCGTTTCGGCGCCGAGCGCTCCCGGCCGCTCACGAACCGTACGCGTAATAAGTCGCTGACGATCCTCGGTGGGATCATGGAGCGGGCACGCAAGGTCTACGGCCTGCCGTCGAATCCCGTGCGCGACGTCGAGAAGCTCCGCGAGCGCTACGACGCCACGCGGTTCGACTTCTACTCACCCGAGGAGGTCTGGGCCGTCGTGCGCGCGGCCGCCTCCGAGCAGGATGGAGCGATCTTCCTCACGGCGGCGTTCACCGGCCTGCGTCGCGGCGAGCTGATCGCGCTGCGCTGGCGAGACGTCGACTTCGAGCGCACGGCGATTCGCGTGTCGGGCAGCTTCGCGAACGGCAAGCTGACCACACCCAAGTCGGGACACGGGCGGGTCGTCCCGATGGTGCCCGAGGTCGGCGCCGCGCTGTCCCGCCTATCCCAGCGAGGTTGGGGCGACGGCGACGACGAGCTCGTCTTCCCGGGCGAGCTCGGGATGTGCCTCGACGGGTCCGCGCTCCGCCGGCGGTTCGTCGCCGCCAGCTCACGGGCCAGGCTCCGCCCGATCAGGTTCCACGACCTGCGGCACACCTTTGGAACTCTCGCCGTGCGCGGAGCCGAGTCGATCGTCGAGCTCCAGGCCTGGCTCGGGCACGCGGAGGTGCGCACAACGATGCGCTACACGCACTACCGCGAGCAGCAGGATGCCGCGGCCCGGCTCGCTCGGGCGTTCCAGACGGACAGTCCGGTTGCGGCGCCGGACTCTTCCCCCGCGAGCAACCGCTGAGGACGGCGTGGCCGAGTCCGATTCTCTCTTCGTACCGAGGGCGGACCGCGCCGAGATCCCCGAGGAGAAGCTACGAGCGTACGCACTGAATCCCGACCACTCGCGGGGCCAGCATAAGGCCCGAGTGTTCGCGTCCGCGCTCGGCATCGCTGCAGGCGATTGGTTGTTCCTCCGCGACCAGATCCTCGAGCAGCTGCCGACTTGTCCGGTCACGGCGATCCGTCCGAAGCCGCCCT
>Ga0302326_10019274_pt1 | contig 14103 bp, 13 predicted proteins | sample Palsa_T0_3_FD_202264 | JGI IMG/M metagenome (GOLD analysis project Ga0302326, IMG submission 202264) | Peat permafrost microbial communities from Stordalen Mire near Abisko, Sweden - Palsa_T0_3 | ecosystem: Environmental > Terrestrial > Soil > Palsa > Peat permafrost | place: Sweden: Abisko... | reverse complement strand
CGCTCGTTCGCGCCCGCGGTCGGCGCGCAGACCGCTATTGTCCCGCTGCTCAACGGCATGCGGCATCTGGATGTGCTCGACAGCAGGTTCGGGCACGCGCACGTGCTCGGCGGCCTCTGTGCCATCGCCGTCACCCTCAATGAACATCGCGAGGTGGTTCAGCTGGCGCCGATGCAATCGCTCACTCTCGGCGAGCGCGACGGCAAGATATCGGATCGCGTCCGCGACATCGCCGAAATGATGGCGAGTGGCCAGTTCGGCTCGGCGGCCAGCGAGCACGTCGTTCAGGAGATGTGGGAGAAATGGGTCTTCCTCGCCTCGCTCGCGGCCTCGACCAGCCTGATGCGCACCTCGCTGGGCAACATCCTGGCCTCGCCCGGCGGCAGGGATTTTGTTCTCGGCGTGCTCGATGAATGCAGCGCCATCGCGACGGCCGAGGGCCATGCCCCCCGTGCACCGTTTTTGGAGCGCACGCGAGGCATGCTCACCGCGGAAGGCTCGCAATTGACCGCGTCGATGTTCCGCGACATCAAGGCCGGCGCGCCGGTCGAGGCCGATCACGTGATCGGCGATTTGATCGCGCGCGGCGATACCGCGAAAGTTCCGGTGCCGAAACTGCGCATCGCCTACACGCATCTGAAGGCGTACGAAAAGCAGCGGACCTAGGTTGACGCGATTGAAATCAATCAGAATTGACTGGACGCCGGTGTGATCGGCGTTCCAGGCTTCGCGCGCAGCGAAGCCTGGAACCTGGCGCGTACCCTGCCAGAAGTCATGCGTACCGCAAATTCGATTTTTCTGGACGGAATCGACATTGAAGCCCGCAGATATTCTGGAACTCTCGATACCCGGCTGGGACAAGAGAATCGCCGCCGACCTGACCGCGGAGATGGAACACCATCTCGCGGAAAAGATTTCCACGATTCCGGAAATGCGCCGCTTCCTGGCCATCAAGGGCTATCGGGAACTGCAACAGCTCATCAAGCGCGATATTGCCGGCAAGAACGGTGCCGATGCCCTGCACGCAGCGATGACGGGCATGCGGCGTTATGCGCTGGAACGTCCGGGCATGTCGGCGGCCACATTCCGAAATCCTGAGACCGACAGTCCGGAATGGCGGGCCGCGCAGATGGAATTGGCCAGGATCATGTTCGCGATCTTTGCGCAACTCGGCGTCAGGGGCGAACAGGCCCAGCATGCGCTTCGCATCCTGAGAAGTTTTGTGCGCGGCTTCGTTCTGCACGAGATGGGAGCGTCATTCCTGGAGCCGCTCGAGCACGACCAGAGCTACGAGCTCGGGATCAGGGTCTTTATCGAAGGGCTCGGCGTACTCCGGAATTGACCGGCCTGTCAGCGGGTTCACTCACCTCTCCCATCGTAGTCGGATATATCCGACTTCGACAATTTGAGATGCCCAACTCGGGTAGACCCGAGTTGGGCAGGAGAGGGAGCGCACCTCCGTTGCCGATGCAGATCAATCTAATCTATAAATGCGCGAGATAATGCGCCAGCGCGGCGATTTCTTCTTCGCTGAGGGGATAGGCGACATCGGCCATCGCCGCCCCGCCGCCGCCGGATCGCGAGCCTGACTTGTAGTCGTGCAGCGCCTTCAGCAGATATTCCTCACGCTGGCCGGCGATGCGGGCGACGGCCTTGGTGCCCGCGAACGTATCGGTATGGCAGGAGGCGCAGCGCCGCCCCACGGCGGCCTGCGCGCCCTTCTGCGACAGATCGGGATTATCGTCTTGTGTCGAAGCCTTGGGCGGAGCGAGCGAGGCGAAGTAGGCGCCGAGATTGCGGATATCCTCATTGCTGATTTGTTCGACGATCGGCTGCATCAGCTCGTTCTTGCGCGCGCCGCTGCGGAAGAATACCAGCTGCCACTGAATGAACTGGTCGGGCTGGCCGGCGAGCGAGGGAACGTTCTCGGTCTGTGAAATGCCGTTTTCGCCGTGACAGCCGGCGCACAGCCCGGCCGTTTCCTTGGCCGCGACGAGATCGGCCGCGTGGGCCGGAATGCCCGGGAGCGCCGATAGTGCCAACGCGACGCCGCACAGTAGATGCAATATCCATCGGCAACGCATCATCGGCATTCCCATACTCATTCGCGCCCGTCATTCCCGACCGCAAGCCTAGCGGGCCAATCCGGAATCATCGCACTTATTTTCGTTGTTCAGAAATGCAAAACTGCGGTCACTCGTTCCCGAGCAACCGCAGTTTCCGATTTTCAGACCTTACTTCTTGTAGCTGATGCGATAGATCGCGCCGGCCCAGTCGTCGGCAACGAGAATCGAGCCGTCCTTATCCAGGATGATATCGTCCGGACGGCCGAGATAGCCCTGGTCGCCTTCGATCCAGCCGGATGCGAACACTTCCTGCTTGGCGTTCTTGCCGTCGGGATCGACGATGACGCGGACGATTCTGGCGCCCTGGTACTTATGCCGGTTCCACGAACCATGCTCGGCAATCAGGATGTTGTTCTTGTACGCGGCCGGGAACTGGTTGCCGGTATAGAACTTCATGCCCAGCGGAGCCACATGCGCGCCGAGATTGAGCACCGGAGGGGTGAATTCCGAGCATTTGTGACCCATCGCGAACTTCGGATCCGGCATGTCGCCCTGGTGACAATAGGGATAGCCGAAATGCTCGCCCATCTTCGAGATCATGTTGAGCTTGTCGCTTGGGGTATCGTCGCTCATCCAGTCGCGTGCATTTTCGGTAAACCAGTATTTGCCGCTGCGCGGATCAACGTCGCCGCCGACGCTGTTGCGCACACCGAGCGCCACCAGTTCGGCGTTGCCGGTCTTGGGATCGACACGACGGATCTGCGAGACGCTGGTCGGCGGAATCCCGATGTTGAAGGGAGGTCCGAACGGCACGTAGAACCAGCCGTCCTTGTCCGCCGCGAGATACTTCCAGCCATGCGCCGCGTAGGACGGCATGTCGTCATAAACCACCTTGCCCTCGCCGAGATTGCCGAGATTGGCTTCGGCGTTGTCGTATTTGATCAGCCTGTTGGTGGCGATGACGTAGAGCGCACCGTCGCGATAGGCGAGGCCGGTGGGCATGTTCAGCCCCTTGAGGATGGTCTTGACCTCTTTCTTGCCGCCGTTGTCGGTGATGGCGTAGACGTTGCCGAGACCGAACGAGCCGACAAACAGCGTGCCCTTGTCGCCCCAGGCCATCTGCCTGGCGGCCAGCACGCCCGACGCGTAAACCTCGATCTTGAAGCCCTCCGGCAACTTGATCTTCTTGATCAGCGCGGCGAGTTCCGCGTCCGATGAACCTGTCGGTGGTCCCGACGGCGGCGCCAGGCCCTTTTGGGCTTCGGTCTCGTCGCCAAGGAACCAGTCATCCGGCGGATGGGTCCAGAATTCCTTGGTGCCGGACTGATAACTTTTCAGCTTGCTTTGCGCGCTGACCTGACCGGCCCCCGCGACAACCAAGATTGCTGCGAGCGCTAGAATAGATCGATTGAAACCCGATTTCATCGCGTCACTCCCTGTGCAGCCAAGGCGGCTGCGTTTGTTATTGCTTTGCACGCCTGCGAGAGACGTACTTTGGTCTGTGGTGAGGTGGATCAGACCCGAAAATCGTAGCACATCCGCCGAAAGAGAGAAGTGCGTCTTGTGCAACCGCGTCGGACCGGAACGAATTGAGAAGAAATTTCTTTAAGCTGCCGCCGTTCGGAGTGGCTTTATACTACGCCGCATATAACGCGGCGCTGCAGTGCGGCATTCGCGGCGACAGCTAACGGGATGGCCGACCCGGGTTTCGAGCCCCGCATTCCGTGTGACAGAAATACGAAATGCGTTTCGCAACCCGCGGCGGAAATCCGAAGCATGGCCGCCACAACGAAAAACCCGCTGACACAGCGGGCCTTCGTCAAACTTTGCCACTTCAAGAAAATCTGGAGCGGGCGAAGGGATTCGAACCCTCGACCCCGACCTTGGCAAGGTAGTACCCAGCCATTGCGGCGGTTTGCAGCGCATTGCTAATGCTTGCAAAGGCTCGTTAAATCAATATGTTACCGTTTGCTGACGTTTACCCTGTTTTGCGATGTTATGCGCCAAGCTGCTAGCTATGTGCTAGCTAGCAACTCGTAGCTAGCGAGAGAGGCTGCAATGACCGAACGGAAGATTGGCCTGCGGGACGTGCGCGCCCTTAAGCCAGGACAGACGGTATGGGATGCGGGCGTTGCTGGGTTCGGCGCGCGGCGCCAGCAGAGTTCCGCGGTTTCCTATGTCCTGATCTATCGCACCGAGGAGGGCCGACAACGATGGCACACGATCGGCCGCCACGGAGCACCTTGGACACCTGGGACTGCCCGCGAAGAGGCTACGCGCTTGCTTGGCAAGGTGGCAGACGGAATCGACCCGTCGGCCCTCAAGCAGGCCAAGCGCAAGGCCACCACTGTCGCGGAACTCTGCGATCTATACCTAGCCGACGCCGAGGCGGGACGGCTGCTCACCCGGCGCAAGGTGCCGAAGAAAGCGAGCACGCTAGCGATCGATCGAGGGCGTGTTGCGCGTCACATTAAGCCCCTGCTTGGCCAAATGAAGGTCGCCGCCGTTACACGCGAGGACGTGGATGGCTTTATGCACGACATCGCCTTAGGCAAGACGGCCGGCAACGCTAAAACTGCCAAGAAGCGCGGCCTAGCCCGCGTGAGGGGCGGGAAAGGCGCGGCCAGCCGGGCCGTGGGGCTGCTAGGCGGGATTTTCACCTATGCGATCGCGCACCGGATGCGCGCGGATAATCCGGTCCGCGGCGTCATCCGCTTTGCAGACGGCAAGCGTGAGCGGCGACTGAGTGACGGCGAGTACAAAATGCTCGGCGAGGCCCTGCGGCTCGCCGATGCCAAGCGAATCTGGCCGGCGGCAGTGGCAGCTACACGATTCCTGGCACTTACAGGTTGGCGCTCCGGGGAAGCGTTGGAACTGCGTTGGGCGGACGTTGACCTCGCACGCAGAACCGCGACGCTGCCCAATACAAAAACCGGGCGCTCGGTCCGCCCGCTGTCACGCGAAGCTTGCGACATTCTGCGCAACCTTACGCGCTCGAGCGATTTGGTATTCCCAGCTTCACGCGGCAACGCCGACGTAATCATGTCGGGCTTCAAGAAAATGTGGAAGAAAATTGCCGAACTTGGTAAATTATCTGCCGATGTGACGCCGCACACGTTGCGGCACTCCTTCACGTCGCTGGCCGCCGATCTCGGCTATTCCGAGCTCACTATTGGTGCACTTGTTGGACATAAGGGCCGCACGATCACATCCCGGTACGTTCATTCGGCCGATGCCGTATTGTTGAACGCCGCCGATGCGGTCGCGATTAAAACCGCAGCGCTCTTAAGCGGGAATACGCGCGCAATCGAGTTCGTCCCGTTCAGGCGCGAATCTGCATGATCTCTTTGGTCGTTAAATTCACAGAGGGCCCCCGCTGAGAAGCTACGAATCTTAAGAAAGCGATGGGAGAATATTGAGCGCCCGACCCTAACTCAGCTGAGCAACTCTGGTAAGTTGTCGTGTTCACGGGCGCTACGCACTAGTGCAAACAGACTATAATACTCATGGGCCAAACGACCGACAGCCAACAAATCAAGTTGCCAGACCGTAAGGCGATCACCCTTTGCGAGGCGGTTACCGCTTTTGTCTTTGGTAAAGCCAGTGATGCCTTGGAGTATTTGGTCGATTCCGAGCTCGAAACTGAAGAACAAAGAGCCAAAGCGAAGGATCTCATCAAACAATTACGCAGTGCTGCATATGCTGGGCACGTCAGATTTCGTGCCCTAAAAAATGGCGATAATCCCGCGGACGGATACAAGGATATTGACCACCTTTATTTTAGCGAGCCACGGCGCCTCCGTTGGGAAAATGACGAAATCTGGTCCCGCGGCCGGGACTGGCGTGATGTTCATCTTGACCGGCAAGGCTTTGAGGCACTGCTGCGGAAAATGGACGTTTCGGTCCAACAAAGCTCCGACGCCGATATACCGGGCGATCAAAAGATTTACACAACTGGGCTGGCGGGGCGCCCCACTTCCATACATCTCGTTCTGCCCATGGCTCGGGACCGGCTAGACGCCGGGGACTATGCGGACACGCAAAAAACGTTTTCGGAGCAACTTGCCGCGGACCTAGCAAAGACTGAGCCAGCTGCGCCCCGAATGTCGCCAAAGGCAATTAGGAATAATCCCGAATTTAGGGAGCTGTGGCGCCGCCGCAAACTGCCCAAAATTATCGACCCCTCCTGAATTTCGGGCGCCTATATTGGGCTATCCGGACTCGCTAAACCCGACGCCGCTGGGATGCCCCCGGCGTTGAAGGTGACGCGATGGTAAAGTCAACTCCCAATACTTCAGATGCGCTGCTGACAAGCAGCCAAATAGCTGAGGCGCTAACCGAAGGTAGCCTCCCGAGCAAAGGGAAGACGCTCGCCACCAAGGCGCGACGTGAAGTCACTTTACGTACTGATCGAGAGATTGTAGCCGCAAGGCTTGCGCGGGCGATCGGCCGCGGACACGACGCAATTTACCATGGTACGCGGGCTCCAGAGAAGGTCCTTCGAAGTGGAAAGCTAATTCCCACCGTCGACGGAGTTTCTTTTAGCCGGTCCCCTGAGGAAGCCGCCTATTTTGCGCATCTGATGGGCAGAGAGGCTGATCGATGGTCACCAGCATTGCTCGTGTTGGACAGAAGCTCTCTGAAACAAGTTTATCGATTGGAACCCCGTCGTTACGATCAGGGGCACGAATTCGACGAGAGAGAGGAAACTATTTGGGGCCGCACAATTAACTTTCGGCGACATTTGTTGGGCGTAGTACGAGAATCGGATGTCAGCAATATCCTCGGGCCGCCAAAACTCAAATTCATCTCACCGCCCTTCTACAGCTTGAAATACAGAGCGTTTTACGAGGAGTCGCGAAAGCTCGGGGAACGGCTTGTTCGAGAAGGAAGGGCGAGAGTACGAGACATTATTGTCAAGGAGCGAAAGCGGCTCAATTCGGAGAATGCTCGATCGCCGGTAGCGACGACTGTAACCTCTATACCGCCGCCGAACAGGCGACCCGAAGCGCAGCGACAATGCGCCCGGCGTCGAAGGTGACGCGATGGCAAACTCGATTCCCAATACTCCAGATGCGCTACTGACCCGCATCCGGACAGCTGAGGCGCTCACCGAAGCCGGCTTCCCAGTTAAGGCAACGACACTCGCGACCAAAGCGACTCGCGGCGGCGGCCCACCCTTTAGCAAGTTTGGCCTGCGGGTAATGTATCGCTGGGACAGTGCATTGGCCTGGGCAAAGGGACGCCTGACTGCGCCACACTGCAGCTCATCCGAACAAGACCGAGCGGCACAGTGAATATTCACGTCGCGCCACACCAGCTCATTTCACAAAAGGAGAGAATCAAATGAACCTCGTCCACGAAACTGAACCATTCATCCTCGTCGAAGGGCCCAAATGGGCTGATGCCAAATTCTACGGCGATTGGCTTCTTATGGCTTCGAAGGCCCAGGCGCTCTGGGAGAACGCGCTTAAGCGTCCCAGTTTCAAAAAGCAGATGGATCTAATGACTGTACTTTATATCCCAGACTTTGAGCTCAGCGCGTCTCTTTTCCTATTTCGGCTTGAGAAAAACCTTGTCTCATTCACAATTCGTCTATTCGGCGATTATGATGGGGCGGCGGAAGTGAACCAATTCGCTTTTATGACTCAAATGGGCTTTTTCGTCCTCACGGACCGGCGCTACCAGATGGTTGTCCCCGCGCAGATGGACATAGGCGTAGTCAAATCGGCCGCGCTTAAGTTCGCTAAAACCGAAGACGAAGACGGCTTGCATCCAGAATATCTGATCGCCGCGATGCCATACGCGCAGGCTGAGGAATGGCAATCGCGTCTACGCGTCGTGGATGAGGATCAACGGCGCGCCGACCGGGCCGTCCTGCTCGATCAGTATCTTCAAAACAGCTGGATAGAGGAAAAGCCGGCACTTGTTGCGGGCGCTCGACCAATGACGTGAAGGAAGCGCAGGGCATGACGGATGGCGAATACTCTGGCCGCGTGTCGCCGATGAAGGAGATTGACCGATGATATCAAAACGGCGTTACCCATGACCTCCCCCAACACCGCGCTCGCTCTGGACTATCTCGAAACTCATTTTCGAACGCGCTATCTTTTTCCGATCAGGTACGGTGAGAAGTCTCCGCCGCTTATCCCGGATAACTTGAAGAATGCGAGCAACGAGCCGGAGCAAATCGAGGCATGGGGCAAGAGATGGCCAACGTGCAATTGGGGCGTTGCGCTCAAGAAATCAGGCCTCTTCGTCGTAGACGTCGACACCAAGCCTGGCAAGGTCGGGCAGGAGACCTATGACGCGCACGCACTCGCCAACGATTGGCCAGAGACGGAGACCGTTCGTACGCCGAGCGGCGGGCTGCATTACTACCACGAAGGCGAACACCGCTTCGCGCTCGGAGAATCTGGTTTCGGTCGCGACATCGATTGCCCGAATTACGTTCTGATGCCGGGCTGCTCGCTCCGCGATGGCTCAAGCTATGAACCCATCAATGAGCTTCCGGCTGTCGCCGCGCCGCAATGGTTCTATGATGTGCTCGGTGGTGCGAAGAAAGAGACAGTTGAGAACGCTGCCGACGTGGTTGTCGATCTCGACAAGCCCGAGAATGTCGAATGGGCTCGCGACTTTCTCCAGAACGATGCCCCGCTGGCCATCGAGGGTCAGGGCGGAGAGCAACAGACTCTCAAAGTTGCAATGGTGTTGCGCGACCGCGGCATCTCCGAACCTCTCGCTGTTGACTTGATGCTTCAAGAGTACAACGAACGATGCGAGCCGCCTTGGGACCGTGAGGGCCTCGAGCAAAAGGTCGCCAATGCCTACGCCTATGCGACACTCTCAGCGATTGGCGGACGCACTGCGGAAGCTGACTTCGCTGATGATCAGGTCGAGCCGTTCGAACCCATGGGCGATCCAAAAACGATTGCGAGACAAGTTGCCCAGCGCAAACAGGATAAAGCCGATGGCGTCGCGCCGCTGATAGAGACAGACCGAACAAAGATACTCTATCGCTCTCAGAATATGCCGCGAGCCGTGCACGATGCAATGAAAGCGATCAGGGCCGATAAGAAGCACGATCACATCTTCCGACGTGGTCCCGAGATCGTCCGGCTGAATCAAAATATGACTGCCGCCGAACTCCAAGGCAACAAGCCGACAGATGTGAAACGCAAGCGCGGCGCGCTCGTGATTCGCGACGTTGTCGGTGACTACATGGCACTTCGACTTGCCGAGGCCGCGCGCTTCTATGTGACAGGCAAGCAGATGGGCCGACCTAAGACCAATGAGAAGGATGTGTAGAGATGGCCAAAGAAGAAGCCTTACGTGAGGTTGGCGTTCCGAAGGATTTGGTTCGCGCAATCATGGCAGCCGAAACTAAGTGGATTTTCGATCCGCTGGAAGGCATCATTGAGGCACCGACCATTCAACTCGACGGCAGCATTCTCGACAAGCCTGGATATGACCGTGCAACAGGTCTCTATTATGATCCGCGCAACATGCCAACCGTTCGGCCGTTTGCGGAAAAGCCGACGCCCGGAGACGCGGTCGCTTCTCTTGCCGTGATCGACGACCTCCTAAACGAGTTCGCCTTCGCTGACGACGAGGGTGCAGCCGAAGGCGAAAGCAAGTCAGCCGCAATAGCGGCAATCTTGGCCGCCGGCATTCGGCGCGTGCTGCCAATGTGCCCCGCGTTCCTGATCGATGCTCCCGGACAGTCGAACGGCAAGACGCTGCTTGCCGATCTAATCGCGACTATTTGGACAGGACGCGGAGCCGGCGCCACGCAATGGGCTAGTGACAGCGCCGAACAACGCAAGGTTATCACGTCTATTCTTGTTGCCGGTGATCTCGTGGTGAATTTCGACAACGTCACGGCAGCAATCGGCGGCCCAGCGATCTGCGGTGTTATGACGGCGCAAGAGCACTTCAAAGACCGATTGCTCGGATCGACGAAGATGCTCGATTTGCCGACATGTGTCGTCTGGATTTTCACCGGCAACAACATGACGGTACGCGACGACATGGCAACGCGAGTACTCCGCATCCGGCTTGATGCCCGTTGTGAGCGACCGGACCTCCGCACATTCAAGCGGAAGGACTTGCTCGGCTACGTCAGAGAGCAGCGCGGCGCGCTCGTTCATGCCGCGCTGACGATCTTACGAGCCTACATCGCTGCTGGCAAACCGATGGTTTCGATTTCGGGTCAGGCATTCGAAGTGTCCGGCCGGTTCAATGAATTCAGCTACCTCGTCGCGGCCACGCTGGTATGGCTCGACCGGCCGGACCCGCTAGCCAGTCAGCAAGCCGTCGTGGCGGACGACCCTGTCCGCGATGCTCGGCAAACCATCATGCGCGAGTGGGAAGCCGCCTATGGTTTCGATGAGTGGATAACGGCGAAGCGGCTGAAGGATGACAACGGAAATGAGGTCAGTAAGGCACTCGACGACATCGAGATAGGCGGCTCATCGCCCAATGCCATCGCCTCGAAGTTGAAGACCTTCGAGAACGTAATCATTGAGGGATCGAAACTCGTTCGACGACCGGCGAAGTCAAATAAGCCCACCGCCTGGCGACTCGTGCGGGCCGGCGATGTTGATCCGCTAGCCGATTTGATGTGAAGGCCAGAGCGCGCCGACTCCTACCACGAAGCCATCTTCGCAAGCTTGGGAGCACGATGACCCTCAGGCGCGGCGATGGGCAGGTACAGAAATATCGTATCGCGGGAGAGGACAAGGCCTATTGCGCCCTCATTGCCCGAAACTATTCACGGCGGCGAACCAGATCGTCGATCATCACCTGGACGTGCGAAAGCCATGCCTTCCGGCGCTCCGGTTCTCCCAGTTCGATCCGCAGATAACTCGAAAGTGTGTAAAGATTCGCACGATAGAAATAGGTTAGGGAGAGAATCGACATAAAGACCAGAACGCGATCGCAATCCGGCTTGAAGTCGCCGCGTTCAGCACCGCTATTTAATATGCGATCGAGCATGCCAAGCTGCGAGTCGGCGAATATTCCGCGGATGTTGTTCTTGACGTGACGTCCCTTGAAGAGATTCTCGGATGCGAGAATGCTCAGCAGTTCCGGCTTTTCCCAATAGTAGTTCCAGTTGAAGGCGACTAGTTCAGCCAGCGCCCGGCGCGGGTTTGTGAAATCGAGAGCGAGGGCCTCTTCGCGCGAGACCAGATCGGCATAGCAATATTCAATGACCTGACGGAAAAGCTTCTCCTTGCTGGCGAAATAATAATAGAGCATACGGTCGTTGCTCTTTGCAGCCTTGCTTATCCGATCGACGCGAGCGCCACCGTAACCTTCGCGGGCAAATTCGGCGACCGCCGCACGCATCAACGCCTCGCGCTTTTGGTCCGGCGCGCGCGTCCGTTTGCGGCCGCTCCCTTTCGAAACGCTTTTTTTCTTTGAAGGCGCGTCCATCCCGAATCCCCGTTGGGCGCCCTTGATAGCGCATTCGATATCGCCATCACATACCGCAGAATGCTGCCTCTCATGGCAAACTCGGCCCATTAGGGCGAGTTTGACAATTTTCATCTTATGAAGTAAGTACTACATAACATAACTCTTACCCGCGACGGGAGAGTAGTATGGCTAAATTCGGAGTGGCTAGAGCGTTAGTCCTTGCGCTGTCGATGATCGCCCCGAGGGTTCAGGCGGCGGAGCAGCCTCCAATCCGCATCGGCGAGATATCCAGTTATTCGGCGTTGCCGGCCGGAACGCATGGCTACCGTCAGGGATGGGAACTGGCGCGAGACCAAATCAACGGCCAGGGCGGTGTACTCGGCCGCAAGCTGGAAATTATCGCCCGCGATGACGCCGGCAAGCCGGACGTTGCGATCGCGCAGGCGACTGAACTGGTCGAATCGCAACGTGTCGATGTGCTGACCGGGACAATTCTCTCTCATATCGGTCTCGCGGTGGCTGATTTTGCGAAACAAAAGAAGGTCTTCTTTCTTGCATCGCAACCCCTGACGGATGCTCTGATCTGGGAGAAAGGAAATCGCTTCACCTTCAGACTTCGGCCCAGCACCTTCACACAGAGCGCTATTTTGGCGAAGGAGGCTGCCGAGTTTCCGGCGCGTCGATGGGCGACGATCGCGCCGAACTACGAGTTCGGACAGTCGGCCGTAGCGAACTTTAAAGCTGAGCTGAAGCGGCTGCGGCCCGACGTGGAATTCGTCTCGGAACAATGGCCCCCGCTAAACAAGATCGATGCCGGCGCGGTCATCCAGGCAATCTTGGCCGACAAACCGGAGGCTATCTTTAACGCAACGTTCGGATCCGATCTGGCCAAGCTTGTCCGTGAGGGCACAACGCGAGACGCATTCGCTGGCCGGAGCGTCGTTAGCATCCTTACCGGCGAGCCGGAATATCTCGCACCATTAAAAGACGAAGCGCCTGTAGGCTGGCTTGTCACCGGCTATCCCTGGGCCGAAATCAAAACCAGCGAGCATGAGGCATTCTTGAAGGCCTATGTCGCGCGGTTCGGAGAACCACCGAATATCGGCGCGCTGATCGGCTACATCAATACCATCGTGCTGGCCAAGGCGATCGAGGTAGCCGGCAACACCAATGCGGACGACCTCATCAAGGCCATGGAGCATCTGAACGTGGATACTCCGGCGGGCAAAGTCGCCTTCCGGGCGATTGACCATCAATCGACGCTGGGCGTCTACATCGGTCGCCTGGCCGTCAAGGACGGACAAGGTGTCATGACCGACTGGCGCTATGTCGACGGCGCCGACTTTCAACCCGGCGACGCCGAAGTCGCACGAAAACGAAAAGAGTAAGTCACTCTACTTGCAGCTAAATTCTCGAGGATTCGTCATGGTATCGATTGCCCCGCGTAATGCCTGGTATCCACTCACATGGTCGCGCAACGTGACGCGAAATCTCGCCTCGCATCGCGTGCTTGGGAGCGACCTTGTCGTCTACCGCACCGAGAGTGGCGAGGCGATTGCCCTCGATGACGTTTGCCCGCATCGGCTTGCGCCGCTGTCCATGGGCAAACTCAAGGGCGACGCCGTCGAATGCGGCTATCATGGGATGACATTCGAGACCGATGGACGTTGCGTTCGCATTCCCGGTCAGAAGGCGATCCCGGCGAACGCAAAGGTGCCGTCTTATCCACTGCACGAAAAGATGGAGTTGGTGTGGATCTGGCCGGGCGACCCCGACAAGGCCGATCCGGCGCTCATTTATCATCTCAAGCAATTTGATCAGCCCGGCTGGCACGCCGCTTACGGCGACGCACTGAGGATCGGGACCAACTATCTCAATCTCGCGGACAATCTGTGTGATCCCTCGCATGTCAGTTTTGTGCATCTGTCGACGCTGGGAAATTCAGCCAGCGAAGACGTGCCGGTTGAACATAGCTTCGACGAGAATGGCGTGCTGGTCTGGCGCTGGATCAAAGACGCCGCCCCGATCCCGCTATTCGCCAAATATGGCAACTTCCACGGCAACGTTGATCGCTGGCACTATTACCACTACGCCGCGCCTTGTTCGGCCGTCATCGATTTTGGTAGTGCCGACGCCGGCGTTATCGTCGATCCGGAGGATCGCGATCAAGGGTTACGAATCTTCGCCTGTCATTTCATTACACCCGTCGACGATCACGTCTGCATCGATCACTGGCTACATGTGCGCAATTTCGCACGCGATAGCGCCGACGCGGACGAGCGGTTGCACGCGGATTTCCGTATTGCATTCAACGAAGACAAAGAGATCCTGGAGCGAATTGAAGCGGTCGAGCAAAATAAGCCGCAAATCAAGCGCATCCGGCTCGGCATCGACGCGGCGCCCCAGCGGATGCGCCGGATCGTCGAGCGGATGGTTACTGAGGGGACGGATTCTAGAACTACTCGGGCGGATCCAACGATTGCCGCCAGCTACTAATCAGTTCATAAGTATCTTCACATTTGTTGTGTGATTTGCTATTCTTATCGGATGGCGAAACTTGATGCACGCAAGCTCGATCACGCGACGCTGGAGCAGATCCGAATTCGTGCGGTCCAGC
>Ga0302326_10019272_pt1 | contig 14104 bp, 11 predicted proteins | sample Palsa_T0_3_FD_202264 | JGI IMG/M metagenome (GOLD analysis project Ga0302326, IMG submission 202264) | Peat permafrost microbial communities from Stordalen Mire near Abisko, Sweden - Palsa_T0_3 | ecosystem: Environmental > Terrestrial > Soil > Palsa > Peat permafrost | place: Sweden: Abisko... | reverse complement strand
CGTCAAAGATGGGACCGTTTCCCTGGCATTTTTGGAACGGCCCGACGTGCAGGCCCTCCTTTCCCAGGTTCAGTCAGCCAGCGTTTCAAAAAGCAAAGCGATCAACCAGGTGCTGGGCGCGTTATCCACGATGGAGGAAATCTGCCAGGTGGAACGCGCGTTCATCCCCGCCGCGATCATTCCACCGGCCGACGGCGGCCAGGACGGTCTTTGGCATCGGCCGATTGAAATGATCGGCGATGTTCCCGATCTGGTGGATGTCCTCAAGCAGCACGGCACCGCCGCCCCTCCCGCGCCGGATGGCTACGGCGGCAAAGAGGTCATCCTCTCCAACATTTTCGCGGCCACCGGCGGTCTGATGCGCGGCTGGGACAATCACGATGCCGATCTGGTCAACCAAAGCGCCAAAAACCTCGGCGACCTGCTCGAACAGATCAACCCCGATGCCTACCCCTCACACATCAAGCGGGCGGTCGAGGTGCTGTACAACCGTCTCACCATGCTCACCATCCCGGGCGCGATTTTTTACTTCGCCGCATTTGTCCTCTTCCTCATGTCCGCCCAGGCCGCCGTCGCCAAATTGCGCCCCTGGGCTTTGACGTTCATGGTGATTGGCCTGCTCATCCATTCCACCGGAATCGCGATTCGCTGGTGGCTCGTGGGCGGAATCTTCCCTCCGATCAAAAATGAATTCGAAAGCGTGATGTGCTCCGCCTGGTTCGGCGCTGTTGTCGGACTCGGCCTGGAGCTTCGCAAGCCCCGCGGATTTTTTGGCGCGGCCGCCAGCTTCGTCGGCATGCTTTCGCTGGTCGCCATCTTCGCCGCCCCTTACGTCACCGATCGCCAGATCGGCGGTGAGATCGGCCAGGTCCAGGGCATCCTCATGAGTTACTGGCTCTACATTCACGTCACCATGGTGACCGCCAGCTATTCCCTGATCGGAATGGGATTCCTCCTAAGCTCGTGGTGGCTGGCGAGATATTATTTCCGCGGCGGTGGCGGGGCGGCGGCGGATGTGTCGCCGGGATCATTCCTGGCCACGCTCGATTTATGCAATCTCGTCGTTCTGCAACTCGCGTTCTGGATGCTGGGCGCGGGAATTATTTTCGGCGCGATCTGGGCCGATCAAAGCTGGGGCCGGCCCTGGGGATGGGACCCGAAGGAAACATTCGCCCTCGTCACCTGGATGGTGTACCTCATCGCCGTCCACGTCCGCGTCGCCACCATCGACAAGGCATGGTGGACCGCTCTCCTGGGTTTCGCCGGCTTCTGGGTCATGCTGTTCAATTGGATCGGCGTGAATTTCATGCTGGTCGGATTGCACAGCTACGCATAGAGGAGCCTCCCGGCATCGATCCATTTGTTTTGCACGGGTTCTCGCGATCGCACCGCCGGATCATCCGTCCACAGCATCCATGCGTGCGCCTCCGTGGCCAGCGCATTCCAACTCACTGACCGCGCAGCCGTGGCCGAATCGGGCATATTTTTCGAAGAAAACAGGCCGGGAGGCGATTTACTTCGCGAAATCCTTCAGGGCCTTCAGCGGCCGCACCTTGATCACCTTGCGGGCGGGCTTGGCCTTGAACATCTGCTCCAGCTTGGTGAAGGGGTTGATCCCCATGCGCGCCTTGGTGGCTGGCTTGGTGATCACCATGATCTTCATCAGGCCGGGAACGGCGAAGATGCCCGGGCCCTTTTTGCCAACCGCGCCCTTGATTTGTTCGGACAAGGCGTCGAACACCGATGACACCTGTTTGCGAGACAGTTCGGTGCTCTTGGCGATATTGGTCAAAATTTCACTCTTGGTAGCGGGCTTCATAGCGGTTGCCATTTCGGTTGCTCTCCTAGCAAAAAGGTGTTTGGATCAGTCAATTCAAGCCGGAATGCTATCGAATTATCGCGATCCTGCAAGCGGTTGCCCCTTTATTTTTCGGGGAAATCCAATAAAAACCGGGATTGCCGGAAAGTCGTCCAACTCCTGTTTAGCGGGCGACCGAAGGTCGCCGGGTTATTACAATCACCGCCAACCGCGCCGCCGCCGAACCAGGAGCTTGCATGGCAAAAAGGTTTCGCGACCTCACCGAACAGGAGATTCTGTCCCTGGCGATTTCATCCGAGGAAGAAGACGGCCGCATCTACGCCGACTTTGCCGACGGGCTTCAAGCCGACTATCCGGCGACCGCGGAAATATTCCGGGCCATGTGCGCCGAGGAAGCCGACCATCGGCGCGGGTTGATCGAACTGCATCGCCAGCGCTTCGGCGATCACATCCCCCTGATCCGCCGGCAGGATGTCCGCGGCTTCGTGCGGCGCAGACCCCTGTGGCTCATCCGGCCACTGGGAATCACCGCCGTGCGCCATCAGGCCGAATCCATGGAGCTTGAAACCCGCAAATTCTATGAAACCGCGGCCGAGCGCGTCACCGATGCCTCCACGCGCCAACTGCTCGTCGATTTGGCCGAAGCCGAGCGCAAGCATACGGACCTTGCCCAGGCGATGACCGAGAAGATGACTTCCGACGTCCGGACCGGCGAGGAGGAAGCCCATCGCCGCCTGTTCGTTCTGCAGGTCGTCCAGCCGGGACTGGCGGGCCTCATGGACGGTTCCGTCTCAACCCTTGCGCCTCTGTTCGCCGCGGCGTTCGCCACCCATTCCACGTCGGATGCCTTCCGGGTCGGTCTCGCCGCCAGCGCCGGCGCGGGAATATCCATGGGATTCGCCGAAGCACTCAGCGACGACGGCAGCCTGACCGGCCGCGGTAAGCCCGTGCTTCGCGGCGTGGTGTGCGGACTGATGACCGCGCTCGGAGGACTCGGTCACACCATGCCCTACCTGATTCACGGATTCAACACCGCCACCGGCGTCGCCGCCGTGGTCGTGGCGGCGGAGTTGATGGCCATCAGTTTTGTGCGCAACCGTTACATGGACACCCCATTCCTGGCCGCCGCGTTCCAGGTCATTGTCGGCGGAGTCCTCGTATTCCTCACTGGCATCCTGATTGGCAGTTCGTGAACCGGGGTTCATCGTGGCTCGGGAGTTATGTCCCGCGCGCACCAATTCCGCCACATCTGTCGATACGCCGCCTCGATATTGCGCGCAAAGCGCGGCGCATCCATCAGCGGAGACCCCTCCATCCGCGACCGCAACGTGCGGCGCAATTCGGCCAATCGCGGCAAATCCCCCGCTAGCCTGGCGGCGATCGCCACATACTCGTCCGGCGTGTGGGCAATCAATTCCGTCAGGCCCAGATTGGTCAATTGCGACAACCCGGCCCGTCCAACCACGGTCTGTCCAACGAGCGTTACCACGGGAACGCCCATCCAAAATGAATCGAGGCTCGTGGTGTGGCCATTGTAAGGAAACGTATCCAAGCCAAGATCGATGCGGTGATAAAGCTCGAGATAATCCAAACGGCGTCGGTGGGCGACCAACTCAATGCGATCCGAATCGATGCCTTCCATTTGCATCTGGTTCAGGAGCCGTTCACGCGGGCTTCCTTCGGGACAGAGGATCATCAATCGAGATCGAGCGACGATTTTGAGAACCCGCGCCCAAAGCTGGACGACCTGCTGATTGACCTTGCAGAAGCTGTTCAGACAGCCGAAGGTAAGAAAGCCCTGCGATTCCGCCGGGAGCGCGTTGACGGCGAGCTGTGCGTGAAAGGGATCGTAACACCAAAATGTTTCCGGCAGACGAATCGACGTTTCAAAATAAAAATGATCGTTCGTTCCAGGAGGATCGAGCAGCGGGTCGGTCAACCGGTAGTCCATCGCGGGCAGTCCCGTCGTCCCCGGATATGCCAGCCACGCCACCTGCACCGGAGCCGGTTTGTCAGCAAAAATGACCAGGCGATTGCCACCCATATGCATCGACAAGTCAACCAGGACATCAATCCGGTCCTCGCGGATTTTGCGGGCGACATCCGCATCCGTCATCCCCACGATCGACTGCCATCCATCGGCATATCCGCGAATTTGCCCGGTCACCGCATCCGGAGAGCCGACGCTGGAATAGCAGAAGATTTCAAAATCCCGCCGATCGTGATTGGACAGCAGCGGAATCGTAAAAAGCAATTGACAGTGCATGCGGAAATCGGGCGAGACATAACCGATGCGCAGGCGGCGATCAGGGTCGCGGTTATTGCCATGCGGCTGCATGACCTTCCCAAGCGGCTCGATGTGCATTTGGTTCCAGCGGCGGTGCTCATCCAAGATCGTCCCGGCGTCATGGCTCGGATGATAATGGAGCGAATAGAGCAGATTGCTGTGCCCGATGAGATATTGCGGATCGATCCGAATCGACTGCCGATATGCGGCAATGGCATCGTCGAGGCGGCCCTGAGACCGCAGCGCATTGCCAAGGTTGTTGTAATAAGACGCATTGCTTGAATTGATCGCAATCGCCCGTTGGATTAATTCCACCGCCGCGTCGAACTGATCGACCTGGGCTGCGAGCATCCCCAGAAGTTGCAAAGCCTCCACCTGATCCGGCCGCTCCGCGAGGATTTCGCGGTAAATGCTTTCCGCCTCCGGCAATCGGCCCGCCAGATGGTGCTGGCGCGCAATTTGGATGGCCTCCGCAATCGCGTTTGAGGTCATGAAGCGGGACTATACACGAATAATGCAAGGCGTTATTCATTGATCGCAGTTATTGAGGATTTGTCGTGTCAACGATTGCAAAATCACCGACGCCGCCCCAGATGCCCGCAGCCGGAAAGAGATTTGCGGTACAGCCCGGGCACCGGTTCGGAGGCTGCCTTCACCGAATGCGCCGCGATCCATTGGGCTTTTACAGCCAGACGCGGCTGGAGCACGGCGATTACGTCCGCCTGCGCGTCATCCCCGGATTCAATTGTTACCTGCTCACGCATCCCGACGCCGTCGAGCATATCCTTCTGAAAGCGCACAAGAACTACCGCAAGCCGGACATTTTCTACAACAGCGTTGGCCTACTCGTCGGCGACGGGCTATTCACCAACGAGGGCGATGCCTGGCTGAACCAGCGCCGCCTCGCCCAGCCCGCGTTCCACACCCAGTCCCTGAACATGCTGAGCCCGCTCATGGTCGCCGGCGCGGAGATTTTCGTCCGCGAACAAGAGGGCCGCGCCGGACAGCCCATCGATATGGTCGATGGCATGATGAAAGTCGGCTTGCGCATTGCCAGCACCACCCTTTTCAGCGCCGACATCTCCGGCGACGCCGATGCCATCGGCAAGGCGTTCCGCACCGCCTTCGCGCACATCAGCAATCGTCTCAACTCCCTGCAACTCATCCCGAGCTGGCTCCCGACAAGGTCCAACCGTGCCTTCGCCAAAGCCAAGGGATTGCTCGACCGCGCGGTGATCGACCTGATCTCAGCCCATCGCAACAATCCCAATAAACCACACGATCTGCTGACCATGCTCCTCAGCGCCCACGACGACACCACCGGCCAAGGCATGCCACAGCGACTGTTGATGGATGAAGTGCTCACGCTCCTGACCGCCGGACACGAAAATATCGGAGCTGCCCTGTCGTGGACGTGGTATCTGCTCGCAAAGCATCCGGAAATCCAGAATGACGTTTACGATGAAATCCACGCCCGCTTGCAAGACCGCAGCCCATCCTTTGACGACCTCCCGCATCTTCCGCTGTTGACCGCCGTTTTCGAGGAATCCATGCGTCTGTATCCACCCGGTTGGGGCGAGCTGCGCGAATCCGTCGCCGCCGACGAGATCAGCGGCTACGCCATCCCGGCCAAGGCCCTCATCATCCTCTGTCAATGGGTCACGCACCGTCACCCGGATTTTTGGGACGAACCCGAGCGTTTCAAGCCCGCGCGCTTTCTCTCCTCCGCGCCCGCTAGCCGGCACCGGTTCGCCTACTTTCCCTTCGGCGGCGGCCCCCGAATCTGCATCGGCATGCAATTCGCCCTGATGGAAGGCCCGCTGGTCCTGGCCACGATCCTCCAGCGGTTCCGCGTGGAATTGGTTTCCGATCACCCCGTCGTGCCCGACCCCACCTTCACCCTGCGGCCCAGGCACGGATTGAAAGTAATCCTGCATCCCCGTGACTCGGCAGTTGCATGACGACGGCTGCAAAAGTGAAGAAATGGCATCGGCAAAATTGTGAGGTCGGCTCCGAGGGGGGAGCGCGGGCGTTATGCGGCGGGAGGGGTTTGCGGCGGTAGCCGCTGAAGGACGAATTGGACGAGGTCGCGGGCGACGGACAGGGCTTGACGCGATTCCTTAATGGCAGGCATCGGCTCGGAAGTGGGATAGCGAAACTGCACGGCGAACTGAGTGAGCCGTGCGGCAGTTGGCTCGAATTCGGCGAACGACGGGTCTTTACCTGTGCACAGCCTTAGCAGGTAGGTGATATTGTGAGACCAATCGAATTCGACCTCGCGGAATGTGAGGTAGGCCTTCAAGGCCTTCTCCGCTGCTTGCTGGCAGTGAAACCCGGTTTCGGCGATCAACCGACGGTTCTGCCTGTGCCAGGTCGGCCATGCGCAGATCGGCGTTCGCCCTTTCAAGCCACTGCCGGATGACCTGCAGGTCTGGCGGCATAGATCAGCCTTCCCTTTTTGGTGGCCTCGTAAGGGAGTGAAAACTTCACCGGCGACCATTTGGTTAATTCCTGTTTGCGAATGAAGTGCAATTCCACAGGCACAAGCAGACCAGCCAGGGCGGGATATCCAAGCTCGGCGAGTGCAAAGCTGTCCGGCGCGTCATCCGCGACAACGACCATCAGATCAACGTCGCTGTGCGTGTGAGTCTTTCCCGAGGCATGCGACCCGAAGAGATGGATTTCCAGCGGTTGCAGGGCCGCAACCAGGCGCTGCACGATCTCCTGGAGGAGTTCATCGGATACCTCTTTCACAACGTGGATTATACCCGGTTTCAGTGACGGCGATATGGCCGGCTTAATGGGCAGCCAAGCACCGGGAAATTCATACGCTCTGATTCTATTCGCTCATTTTGCTCCTCGCATCGAAAGATCAGCGATCAGCGGCCGATGCGGCGAGCCCACATCCGCGCCAACCCAGCAGTCCGAGCAGATCCATTGGCTGCTGCCGAGGATGTGATCGATTCGCGTTGCCGTCCAGTTGGCGCGGTAGGTCCAGCCAAAGCCGAGACCGCCAGTGGCGAATGCGTCGGAAAACTTGGAGAAGTTCTCTCGAAAGATCGCGCTGTCCGGAGGAAGATTGAAATCGCCGGCAATCAAAAGGGGACCGCGGATGTTCTGTAACATTTGATTCAGTTCCCGAGCTTCGTTCCGCCTGTCCCTGATATTGTTTTTGACATCATCGCGCGCATTCGGCCTGCCCCGGACGATATCCTGCAGGGCGAAATGCGGAGAGGAGAGATGCACATTGAAGACATCGACGTCTCCCGTCAACGTTTCGATGGTGTAATGAACCGCCGAGTCGTCCGGGAACTCCTTGGCCGCATAAATCGGGAATCGGGTGGCCAGGACCATCTCGCCGATGATGGCGACATTCCAGCCGCCGGTTCCGAAGACGGACGGTTCAAACTGCACGGGAAATTCCTGGAGCAGGATGATGTCGGGATGGACCGACAGGATCATCTCCGCCAGCCGATGCGGTTTGAGCGCATCGTGGTGAACATTGCAGGTCAAAACGCGGATCGAGATCGCGGATTTGTCGAATTGAATCAGCGGCCTCCATGGCAGGCGCAAACCCATTACAGGAAACAGGGCAACAATAGTTCCCACGGCCAGCACGCGCAGCGACCGCCGATGCAGCGCAATCGACAGCGGAATCAGCGCCGCCAGCGGCAGTGCATAGATCCACGGCGGGGCGAAGATCGCCACCATTCCCAGCCACCATCGATCTCCTTCCAGTCGCAGGAAAAGCCAAATGGCGATGATATCCACCAGATAAACCCAGGCGAGAGCTCGGATGATTGCGCGTTTCCAGCCGAATTGGCCGGATGGCGCCGGATTGAATTCGATTTGCCGATTGCCTGCCATGCGATGGACCCGTGAGAATTATCTATCTATTTTATTGGAACTCCTGTGAATCCCATACGGGCGTTACGCAACCGTTGGAAAATGGGCTGGCGGATTTAAAAGTAAAAGGTTTTTATCGTTACGATTCTCATGCCGTCCGAGTTCCCCGGCTCGAATGCCGGAAAGGGTTGCCGCTGCGAACACTGCTGGCTCGCCTGATAGGATTCGTGGCGGCCTTCTGCAACGAGGGGGAAGGCGGAGTCGCCGCGTGCCGCGGCCAGTGCGAAGGAGTTTCGAGTACATGCTCGCCCTCAACCGTCAAGTCACGCCCGCTTCCCGACCTCCCGCGCCCAATTGCGCAGCGGCCACTTTGCCGCACATCCAAGGGGAGGTCGGGAGGCGGGGCTGTGCGGACGGTTGAGGTCGAACTCGAGTTCGAAACTCCTTCGCACTGGCCGCGGAACGCGGCGACTCTATCTTCGCTTCGTCGCAGAATGCGGGCGCGAATCCTATCGGGCCAGCCAGCGGTGTTCGCAGCGGCAACCCTTTCACGAATTCGAGCCAGGGAATTTGGACGGCACGAGGATCGTAACGACAAAAATCTTCCAATTCGTATTCGTAGTCATCGGAAAGAAACACGATAAAATAATTTCAACGCAAACTGACCCATCTACCAATGGGACCCGCGGCCTTTTGTCGGTAATCTTTGTGCCGGAGGTCATCCATGTTGACGCGGTTTCGTTCGATGCCTTTCCTCCTTCCCCTGCTGATGATGACCTGTCGCAGCCTCGCTGCGCCCGATGATCCGGTGGTGCTGACCGATAATGGACGGACCGTTTCCCTGTCCAATGGGACCGTTTCGTTCAGCATCGTGAAGAGCAACGCCACGATTCACGAAATCGAACTGGGAAACAGCCCGAATCTCTCCGGGCGAGGGGCTTATTTCGCCGTCGTGAACTCCGGCGGCCACGATTCCGGGGACATTCATAGCGCCGTCTATAAAGTTGTTCGCAATACTCCCGCGCTGGTTGAACTCTCCTTCGAAGCTCCGGTCGGCAACGTCTACTTCGATCAGCACTACATCCTGCGCCGCGGCGACCATGGATTTTACGTCTTCGTCCTCATGAGTCACCGGCCAAACGATCCGCCGGAAAACAACGGCCAGGTTCGATGGTCGTTCTACCTGAACAGCGACCTGTTCGGCTATCAACTGGCCACCGATGCCGAGCAAGGCCCGATTCCCGACACGCGTGGCTCCACTCCGGTCCAGGATGCGACGTTTCGTTTGTCCGACGGCGCCATCTACACAAAATACAACTATTGCAGTTACATCGAGGAGGATGATGTTCATGGCGAGTGCGGGCAACGCAACGGCAGCTACGGCGCGTTCATCATCATGGGAGGCAAGGAATACCTGCAAGCCCCGACCAAGCAGGAAATCACCGTTCATCAGGGACCGATCATCCACCGCTTTCTGGTCTCCGGTCACTTTGAGCCGCGCGAGCTGACCAGCCAGCCCATCTCCGGCGATTGGAGAAAGCTGTGCGGGCCGTGGATGGTTTATTTGAATTCCGGGGACAATCCGGCGGAGATCTGGACGGATGCGAAGAATCAGGCGAAGAAAGAACAATCGCAGTGGCCGTATCAGTGGATGGAAAATGCCGATTATCCGCTTGAGCGCGGCGAGGTGAAAGGAACCCTGAAGCTTTATGACGGCAGCCGGCCCGCCGCCGATGCCCTGATGGTTCTCGCAGCCCCTCAGCCTGATTGGCAGGTGCAGACGCTCGGGTACATATTTAGCGCCCGTGCCGATGTCGAAGGCAACTTCACCCTGCCGCACGTCCGCCCCGGATCGTATTCGCTTTATGCCGTAATTTCCGGGGTCACGGAGCAGTTCCGCCAGGACAACATCACTGTCATCGCTGGTGCAACAGTTGACCTGGGCGTCATCCGTTTCGTGCCGGCTTACTATTCCAAACGCCTCTGGCAGATCGGCAGCGCCACCTGGAAAGCCACCGGGTTCAAGCTGTCAGACCGGGCGCGGCAATATGGGCTTAACTTCCAGGTCCCCGCCAACCTGGACTACATCATCGGCAAGAGCCTCCCCACACAGGATTGGTATTACGCGCAGGCCACGCAAGGGAATTGGAATATCCTCTTTAACATGGACAGAGCCTACGGCGGCGACGCTGTTCTCACCCTCGGCATCGCCGGCCAGACGAACGATCCAAGCCTGCATGTCCTTTGCAACGGCAACGCCGTCGGCTCCTACAGCGGCGGCAACAGCAGCGCCCTATACCGCAGCGCGATCCTGGGCAGCAGCTATCACGAGACCAAAGTCATTCGATTCCCTTCGGCACTCCTGCATATCGGCTCCAACACCATAACGCTCAGCCTCGGCGCTCACGGCGGCATCAATTACGATGTGGTGAAATTGGAAATCGACGATCCAAATATTCCCCGGCAAATCCCGGCCATCGAACCAGGCCGCCGAGGTTGAGCCCGAACGCTGGCACTATCGAAGTGCGGCGATTAATGTTGAGTTCATGTATTTGAATCAAAAAAATGCGGCGATGGCGAGCGTGGCATTGGCCCTTATGCTGTTGTGCATGACGGGAGCGGTTTTCGCGGATGAATTGGCGCCGACGCCGCCGATGGGGTGGAACAGTTGGAATACGTTTCAGACCCGGATCGATGAAAAGCTGATCGAATCCACCGCGGATGCGATGATGGCCAATGGCATGCGGGATGCCGGCTACGTTTACGTGAATCTGGACGATGGCTGGTCGGAGAAGGAGCGCGATGCCGGTGGAAATCTGGTGCCGGATCGGGTGCGGTTTCCCAACGGGATGAAGGCGCTGGCGGATTATCTGCATGAGCGAGGGTTCAGATTTGGGATTTATAATTGCGCGGGGACAAAAACCTGCGCTGGATATCCAGGCGGGCGCGATCACGAAGAGCAGGATGCCGGAACCTATGCCTCCTGGGGCGTCGATTATCTGAAATACGACTGGTGCAATACCGAGGGGATGGAAGCGCCGGAGGCATATAAAAAGATGCACGATGCGCTTGCGGCTACCGGAAGGCCCATCGTCTTCAGCATTTGCGAATGGGGCCACAGCAAGCCCTGGACCTGGGCAAAAGGCATCGGGCAGCTTTGGCGCACGACCGGCGATATCAATCCAAGTTGGGACGGCAAGGGAAAATGGACGACGGGGTGGAAATTATTGCTCGAACAGAACGTGGACCTGGCGCCGTACGCCGGACCGGGGCATTGGAACGATCCGGACATGTTGGAAGTGGGCAACGGAGAAATGACCCTCGCTGAATCACGGGCGCATTTCAGTTTATGGTGCATGCTGGCGGCCCCGCTGATCGCCGGGAACGATGTTCGGAATATGAGCGGGGACATTCGCGAGATTCTGACCAATCGGGATTCGATCGCGCTGGACCAGGACCCGCTGGGAAAACAGGCCACGCGGGTGCGGAGCGATGAAAACGGTCAGGTGTGGGCGAAGGAATTATCAGGCGGGCAATGGGCGATTTGTCTGTTCAACACAACGGCTGCGCCGGTGATGATGAAACTGGATTGGAATGATCTCCCATTCCTTGGGACGTCAAAATATCAGGTGCGTAATTTGTGGACCAGGCGGGATGCCGGCACCACGGGGACGATCTTTTTGGCGGACGTCGCATCGCACGATGTGGCCCTATTGCGGCTTGAACCGTTGCATTAAATGGAAGAACCGGTTTACAGCCGGCGAGCAAAGGGATTTCGGCACAATTCATCGGCCACCCGTTTGATGACACTGTCCCAATCGCCCAAGGCAGGTTGTCGAAATAATCGCATCGATGGATACCAGGGGCTGTCTTCCCGCTCCAGCAGCCAGCGCCAGTCCGCAGCAAATGGCAAGAGTGTCCAGACCGGCTTGCCCATCGCCCCGGCCAGATGCACCACCGCCGTGTCCACCGCGATCACCAGGTCGAGGTTCGCGATCAATGCCGCCGTGTCGGCAAAATCCTTCAGCTCCGCCGACCAATCGATCAATTCCCTGGCGGCCTGATTCCCTTTTTGGAGGCTGAAGAAACGCGCGCCGGGCATCCGGATCAGTGGTGCTAACTTTGCGAACAGGATCGAGCGATTGCGATCATTTTGGTGGGTTGGGCTTCCTGCCCAAGCCAAGCCAATTTTTGTGAATGCCGAATAGCCTGCAAGGCGCTGTTGCCACCTTCCGGTCTCCTCAGCATCGGCGTGAAGATAAGGAATGGTTTTGGGAATGTTGGTTAAATTTGTGGCGAACAGCCGAGGCAGACTTAGCAGAGGCAAGTGCACATCAAAGTTCGGCAGGGCTTGGCCTCGGGCGACGATTCGGCATCTTCCGTTCAATTGCTGGAAGAACCGTTGGAGTTCGGCATAACACTCGACGATGATTTCACCGCCTCGCTGGGCCACGAGCGGCAAGTAACGGATGAATTGAAGATTGTCCCCAAAGCCCTGCTCGGTGTGCAGCAGAAGGGTGCGACCTTCCAACGGGCTGCCGTCCCACTCCGGCTGGGCGAAATTTCGCGGCGGCGATGGACGGTCTTTGCATTTCCATCGCCATTCAAACTCCTCCCAGCCTCGCTCGAATTCGCCCCGCACCAGCAGCGTTTGAGCCAGATTGCCATGGGCTTCCGGCAAGCCGGGATTGATGGCCAGGACCTTTTGATAGCACGCGATGGCCTCGATGAGGTCGCCTTTGTCTTTCAGGACAGTGCCGAGATTGTTGTGGGCATCGGCGTAATCGGGCCGCAGGGCGATCGCCTGGCGATAGGCGGCAATCGCTTCGTCGAGTTGCCCTCTGTCTTTCATCATATTGCCGAAATTGAAGAGGGCTTCCGGCCGGTCGGGCGCGAGCGCGATCGCCTGACGCCACGCGGCGATCGCCTCTTCGAGATTTCCCTTCTCCGCCAGGGCGTTGCCAAGGTTGCTGTGGATATCGGGGTCGCTGCGATTGAAAACGACCGCCTGGCGATACGCCAAAATCGCGCTGTCGATTTGTCCTTTGCCTTTCAGTGCGTTACCGAGATTGTTGTGGGCATCGGCATAGTCGGGCCTGAGAACGATGGCCCGGCGATAGGCGCCAACGGCTTCATCGTTTTGCCCTCGCTCCATGAGGATATTGCCCAGATCAAAGTGAGCATCGGGCGTATCGGGATTGAGGGCCGCGCCTTGTCGGTAGGCCGCGATCGCCTCATCGAGTTGCCGAGTGTCTTTCAGGGCGATGCCAAGATTTTTGTGGGCGTTGGGCAATGAGGGGTTGAGCTTCAGGGCTTGGCGGATCAAATCCACCGCATCGTCTTTCCGTCCGATCTGATAAGCGATCACTCCCAGATTGTGCAGTGCATCAACATGCCGCGGCTGATGGACAATGACCTGGCGATAAATCCGCTCGGCCTCCTGCAACCGCCCAGCCTGGTGGTGTTGCACTGCCAGATCGAAGGCTTGTTGGATTGTGAGTTGGGCCATGCTGCCAATGGATGATATTCCCCGCCGATTATACGGACAAAGGATCGAGCCGGGACCGCGACTGTTTGAAATGACGGATTAAAGAGAAAAGATTTTTATCGTTACGATTTTCGTGCCGTCCGAGTTCCTTGGCTCGAATGCGTGAACGGGCTGCCGGTGCGAACACGGCCGGCTGGCCTGATAGGATTCGCGCCCGCATTCTGCGACGGAGCGAAGATAGAGTCGCCGCATTCCGCGGCCATTGCAAAGGAGTTTCGAGCACATGCTCGCCCTCAACCGTCAAGTCACGCCCGCTTGTCCGACCTCCCGCGCCCAATGGCGCAGCGGCTGCGTTGCCGCAAGTCCAAGACGCGGTCGGACAAGTGGGCGTGACTTGACGGTTGAGGGCGAACTTGAGTTCGAAACTCCGACATACAAGCCGCCGAAGGCGGGGACTCTGTATTTGTTCCGTTTGCAGAAGTCGTGCACAACCAGTTGTCAGGCCAGCCGGCCGTGTTCGCAGCGGCGGCCGGTTCCCGTATTCGAGCCGGGGAAGTTGGACGGCATGAAAATCGTAACGATAAAAATCTCATTCCAGAATATCGCTCGGCCAATTCGGATTTCGAGATCACTCCAAACATCTGTTGCCCGTCAGCGATGCCTC
>Ga0302326_10019270_pt1 | contig 14105 bp, 12 predicted proteins | sample Palsa_T0_3_FD_202264 | JGI IMG/M metagenome (GOLD analysis project Ga0302326, IMG submission 202264) | Peat permafrost microbial communities from Stordalen Mire near Abisko, Sweden - Palsa_T0_3 | ecosystem: Environmental > Terrestrial > Soil > Palsa > Peat permafrost | place: Sweden: Abisko... | reverse complement strand
CCCGCGCTTACGAGTCAGTTGTTCCTTCGGCGCAGCAAAAACGAGGTCGCATTTGCAGAGCGTTTTCCAATCCAATCCGTCGGCGTCGTCCAGTATAATTTCCATCGCTTCGGCATCGCGCGAGGCGCGTCTGCTGGAACAAAAGAGCACGTTGACTTTGGGCTTGTTAGCGAGGCGCGCTTCTGTTCCCAAAATGACGGCTGGATGAGCTTCTACTCCTGGGAACTCAAACGTATAGATGTCCCAGGGCTTCATCAGTCATTGAAGTCCGGCGTCCCTTGGGCGCGAGTGGCGGCTTCTTCGAGCGCATCCCACTCTTTGCCAATTCGCTTGTAAGCGCGGGCTATGACCGCCTCAGGCCAAGGCTCAATGTTGGTGACTCGTCTGGCTGTGGTAATGACGGCTTCCTGTTCGATCACCTCCCGCAAATGGCGGCGCAATGTCAGGCGAACCAACTCCTGTTTTTTGTGCGGGGTGCGAAGCGCGCCCTCGCAGAGCGCATCCAGCAATGATTTGTCCAACCGCACCGGCATCGGATAAGTCTTCATGCGTGAAACGTAGCAGAACATTCTACGGATGGCAAGTTGCTTTTTCTAAATGACATCATATTTGAAATCTGGCCCGCCGGCTCATTCCGTTCCAAGTTGGGAGTCTAGGCGTGTTACCTTTCGGGCGGGAATTATTAACTCCACCACCTTGTCGCCGTAACGAACCTTGCACGGATGGCCCTTCAAACTGTGGATAGTCGCGCTGGTCAGCTTGCCGTTGGCCCAAGCCAGGTCCACCTCGAAGCCGCCGCGGGCGCGCAGGCCATTCACACTTCCTGTCGGCCAGCACGTTGGCAGGGCGGGCAGCAATTGAATTTCCCCCGCCTGGCTTTGCAAAAGCATCTCGGCCATGCCGGCGGTGATGCCGAAGTTGCCGTCCATTTGCATCGGCGGATGCAGGCCAAAAAGATTCGGACAGGTGTTCCGCTCGCTAAATAATTGTTGCAACATCCGATGCGCGTCCTCGCCGTCTTGCAGGTGCGCGTAAAGAGCGGTGCGCCAGGCGAAGGACCATTCGCGCACATCGCTGCCGGGGTCGAGGCCGCGGGCGTCGAGGGAAACTTTTGCGGCCGTGGCCAGGGCCGGGGTGCGGCTTACGCTGATTTGGCTGCCGGGATAGACGGCGAACAAATGCGATGTGTGGCGGTGATGATCGTTGGGCGTGTCAAGTTCATGGTCGGCCTTTGGGCCTTTTTTTTCGGCCAGCCATTCCAGCAATTGGCCCCAGCTTCCGACGCCAGGGGCGGCCAGTTTGTCGCGCATCGCCGCCACTTTGTCGCGGTATTCCTTGTCCACGCCGAGCGCGTCGCTGGCCTGCACGAAATTGTTGAACAAATCCCAAACGATTTCCTGGTTGTAGCTCACACCATCCTCATCAGGGCCGTGTTCAGGCGACCAGCCGTGAGGAACCACGAGCCGGCCATCGGGCAGCGTTTTCAAATGATCCTGCCAAAACTCGCACGTCTCCTTCATGATCGGGTAGGCGTTGGTGCGCAGGAAATTGTCGTCCAGACCCAAGGCGTAATGATCCCAGAAATGCTGACAATACCAGGCGTTGGCCGTCTTGTCCCATTTCCAACCCATGCCGCCAAAGATATTGTGCGAGGTGCGGATGGCAAAACCACGCCGGGTCATTTCGCCGGACGGCGTTTTGAATTCGCCCGCCAATGCGGTTTCCTTGCGCCAAGAGGGAAGCTGGCTTTGCACCAAATCGAACAACGGCTCATGACACTCGGCGAGGTTGGCCACTTCGGCAGGCCAGTAATTCATTTGGATGTTGATGTTCGCGTGGTAGTCGCTGTGCCAGGGCGGGTTGTTGTTGTCGTTCCAGAGGCCCTGCAAATTGGCCGGCAAACCGCCGGGGCGCGAACAGGAAATCAGAAGGTACCGGCCATACTGAAAGAGCAGTTGTTCCAATTCGGGATCGACGGTCTTGAACGCGGCCAGCTTGCGTTGGTCCGTGGGCAGCGCGCGCTGGGCCGGGGACGATTCTCCAAGGTTCAGCGAGACACGGTTGAAAAGGGATTGATAGTCCTTGACGTGCTCCGACTTCAGTTCGTCGTAACTCTTGCGAGCGGTCGCATCCAACTGCGCCGTCAGCCGCGCATGAGGGTCCTCGCCGCGAAAATGATTTGCGCCATTGAATGAGTAGTCCGTTCCAGCGGCGATTAACAGAGTCAGACTCTCGCAATTTTTGAATTCGAGGGAATGATCGTTGGTAGCAGCGGCGAGATTCCCGGCATCGTGCAAGACAACCATTTGCCACTCGTATTTCAAGCCATTGTCCAACTTGCCTGAAACAGTTATGCGGTTGCCAGCGACAATCGTGGTGGCGTTATGGGAATCATTCATGTCAATTCGACCTGTATATGTTCCGTGTTGGCTTGCAGCGAAACGGGCCACAAGCGCTCCGGCCGGATGACTGCAAAAATACTCCCGCTCATATTTCACGCCGTTGCATTCATAGCGGAGGTGTGCCAATGCCTGGCCAAGGTCGAGATCGCGACGATAATTGGTCGAGTTTGTGTGGCCTGGCAGGTCGATGAAAGCGTTTCCAAAAACCTGATAAGCGCCCATCGTGTCGTAATTGCCGCCGGGGTTTTCATCGCCCGTCCACAGGCTGCTTTCATTGATGCTGAGGCGTTCCTGCGCGGGCGCGCCGAACACGAGCGCACCCATGCGCCCATTGCCGATGGCCAGCGCCTCGTTCATGGGGTTTTTGGCCGGTTGTTGAAACCAGAGAACGAGACTGTCATCAGTCGCGCCGAAGCCTCGAACCGAAATAGTTACCAAGAAGACGAAAAAGGTGATTATTTTCCGGGTCATGACCTCTGTTATGCCGCAGTAGCGGTTCGCCCCGCCTTATAGCCATAAATCCCGTAAAAGGCGATGTAAGCAAAAGCCACCATCGGCACAAGGAACGAGGTTTGAATTCCAGCTTTATCCGCAATCCACCCTTGCAATGGCGGCAGTATCGCTCCGCCCAGGATTGCCATGACAAGCAACGAGGAAGCCTGGCTCTTTTGCGGGCCAAGTCCTTCAATCGCGAGCGAGAAGATGTTGGACCACATGACCGAGCAAAACATTCCCACGCCGAGGATGCTCCACTTGGCGATTTCGCCAGTGCTGCTCATGCTGGTCACCAATAGAGCAATGATCAGCACGCTGAACAACGCCAGCATCCTATGCGCGCCGGCTTCGCCAACGAAAAACGCGATGATTAGAACTATTAGAAACATTCCGTAAATCATCGCATTATGCCCGCCGCAAACCAAATTGACCATTGCCACGGCCGATGCGTCGAAATAGGAATTAGACACTGGTATGCCAGAAAGGAAGGCCGCGATTCTTGGCCACAATGCGATGAGCACGAAAGCGATCACCGGCACCAACACAACCAGTGTGTTTTTGATGGCCGCGCGCATGGCGCTCAAAGCGAATGCCCCCATAAAGCGCCCGATCATCAATCCGCCCCAAAAAAAGGCCAGGAATTTGCTGGCGACGTCCTTTCCCAGCCCCCCCAACGCAGGTAAGCCGAGGTAACTGATAATGAGACTGCCCATCGTGACTTCTGCGCCAACGTACATAAAAATCGCAAGCATGCCCAGAGCGGTGTGCGGATGTTTCAATGCACCGAGACCGTCTTCGATTTTCTCGGGGTTGGTAAATGCCGGCAAGTGCGCGAACTTGAAGAACACTGCGAGCAAAACGAAAACCCCGGCGAAACAAAGGTAGGGGATTTTCACCGAGGCCGCCCCGTGCTCCGTTTGTTTGCTCAAGAGAGTGAAGATGAGCCAGCCGCCGATGATCGGGCCAATCGTGGTGCCAAAGGAATTAAATGCTTGTGAAAGATTCAGCCTGCTGGACGCCGTTTGCTCCGGCCCCAGAATGGTCACATACGGATTGGCCGCAATTTGCAGCATGGCGAATCCCAAACCAACGATGAAAAAGGCAACGAGAAAGAACGGGTACGACGTCTTCACTGCCGCAGGATAGAACAATACGCTGCCGAGCGCGGAAGTAAGCAATCCGATGATGACGCCATTTTTGTATCCTATGCGGTTGATCGGGTCGCCGGAGGTCATCGAGATGATGTAATAAATCAACGAACCGATGCCATAGGCGCCAAAAAAAGCAAATTGCACCAGCATGGCTTCGAAGAAAGTCAAAGTGAACGCCTCTTTGAACCGCGGAATCAGCACGTCATTAAAAACGGTCATAAACCCCCACATGAAGAACAGGATGGTCATGATCGCGAACGGCCCGCGGTAAGTTTGATTGCTCGCCGGTTGAGCGGACGCGGTCGCCGCGCCCGGAGTATTCATCATTGCCATGCTGGCATATTTAAATACTCAGGGGGCGATTGTAAATAACTTAAATCATGCCGCAACAAGTTCGCGGGCATGCGGAATATCGTTCGCTTGAAGAGGGCGAACTTGGTTACGCTCCAAAGTTAGCAAAGCAACGGTATGGCCATCGTAGCCGACGAATTCCACCTCAAAGGCCGTTCCGTTGCCATGCACCAGAACGGCAGTCCCCACGTCGCCGCGCGCCAGCTTCTGTTCGGGCAGGTCACACGTCAGAGCCACGGCATCTAGTTCTTTAATTGCGCTCATAGTTTTGGCAACGGGTGCGCAGTCACGAAACGCGGCGCCACGCCACCGGGATCAATATACCATGCGCTGCGAATATTCAAGAGCGAGCCATCAGGCGCGGTCAACAGCCCATCTACGACGTAACGGCTACCATGAGCGGTTTCTTCCATGGCTGCCACCTCATGTTCACGAACATGACGCAACAACGCTTCAGCCAACCGCTGCCATTCGGCCACCGCAAAACCAAAACGCAGGAAAAATCTTGCCTTGCTGCCTCCGGCCGGATGCGCTGGATTGAGCAGATAAAGCGTGATCTTCTGCTCCGGCACGGTTGCGGATGGCGCGTTGGGCAATTTCATTGGGCTGAGATCTGTCGCATGAGGTTGCCGATCCAGGTTCTTAATGCAATCGCAAAGGCTAATCCTGTTTGATCCGAGCCAGAATGCCAATGAGGCGGACTTCAACGGCACGTGCTTTGCCTTGCATAAAACGAAACAAACCTAAAAGATAATCCGAAATGAACAGAAGAGAGTTTATACGCAACACATCCCTCGTCGCTTCCGCCGCGATGTTCGGCTCCGCCGCAGGAGCCGCTGAATCGGAATTCCCGGTCGTGCGCGTGCCTGAAGCCAAGCGACGTTTCAAAAGCGCGGCCGTTGAACGCGCCATCGAGCGCGTCAAATCGTCCATCGGCAACAAGGAATTGGCGTGGATGTTCGAAAATTGCTTCCCCAACACCCTGGACACGACGGTCGATTTTTCTATGATCGACGGGCGGCCCGACACGTACGTCATCACCGGCGACATTGACGCCATGTGGCTGCGGGACAGTTCGGCCCAGGTCTTTCCGTATTTGCCGTTGACCAAGGAGGACGAACCGTTGCGCCAGCTCATCGCCGGGGTCATCAACCGGCAAACGCGTTGCGTGCTGCTGGACCCCTACGCCAATGCCTTTTATAAAGACGCAACGAAAATCAGCGATTGGAAAAGCGATTTCACCGACATGAAACCGGGCGTGCATGAGCGCAAATGGGAAATCGATTCGCTCTGTTACACCATCCGCCTGGCGCACGCCTACTGGAAAACGACCGGCGACACCGCCCCGTTCGATGACAAATGGCAGGAGGCCGTGATGCGAATCCCGCAGACTTTTCGCGAGCAGCAACGCAAACACGGACAGGGGCCGTATCACTTCCAACGCGAGACTCGCACGCCTAGCGACAGCCTGCCCGGCAAAGGTTACGGCAACCCGGCCAAGCCGGTCGGATTGATTTTTTCCATGTTCCGGCCGAGCGACGACGCGACCATTTTCCCGTTTCTTGTACCTTCGAATTTCTTCGCGGTCGTGAGTTTGCGCCAGGCCGCCGAGATGCTGGAACAAATCCGCAAAAACCCGGAAGCGGCCAACGATTGCCGAGCGTTGGCCGGCGAAGTGGAGTCGGCCTTGCGGCAATACGCCGTCGCCAATCCTTTGGGATTCGGAAACATTTATCCTTACGAGGTGGATGCTTTCGGCAATGACTATTGCATCGACGATGGCAATATTCCCAGCCTGCTGTCGCTGCCGTATTTGGGCGCAGTCGCACCGGACGATGCAATTTACCTCAACACGCGGCGTTATGTTTTATCCTCGAGCAACCCCTATTACTGCAAGGGCAAAGCTGCCGAAGGCCCCGGCGGCCCGCACGTGGGCATGAATATGATTTGGCCCCTTGGCATCATCACCCGCGGCCTGACCAGCACTGACGACCAGGAAATTCACGCCTGCCTGGAGACCTTGCGCAAGACGCACGCGGGCACCGGTTTCATGCATGAAGCTTTCAACAAGGACGATCCAAAACAATTCACCCGTTCCTGGTTCGCATGGGCCAACACCATCTTCGGGGAGTTGGTCCTGAAGACGTTTCAGGAACGGCCGCGGCTGTTGGATTGATTGGATATGCGCGGCTTCCTCTTCGCGGTGATGGTCTTGTGCTGCGACTCCGTTTTGGGTCAGGCGCAGGTTAAGCCGGAGACCAAGCCCCGTTCCCCGCTGCCGCTGGTTCTCTATCCCGCCTGTCCGTGTTACCACGCCCTCGGCGTGGGCGATGGAGAAACGCGCGTCGATGCCCGCGTCAACATCCCAGCCTCGCTCTTGACGGTCCAACTCCTTGATGCCAATGGAACCCTTCTGCAATCCGTCTCGGCAGATGCCACCGGCGGCGGCATCGTGGGAGTGAACCTGCGAGTGCCCGTGCAGGCGGAGGCCGCGTTTCGCTGCCAGGTCCGCCTGACCGACGGAGTGGGCCAGGAACTCGCGAAAGCTTCCACCGATGTTCACGTCGTGCCGCGCGAGGTGTCGCGCGTTCAAATCGGGCCCGATGGTTTTCTGCGTGTCGGCGGACAAGCGGAATTTCCCATTGGCTTGTACAGTGCCGTCCAGTACCCGGAGATTGCGCGGGCGGGATTCACTGTCACGCATAATTATGAAATCACCACCGGCGCGGCGGGCGACCTGATCAATGCCAACGAGCCGAGGCGGAAGGAATTGCTGGACCAGTCTTGGGCCAACGGCATGAGGATGATGGTGGAATTGCCTCGCAAGGCCATCGAGCAAGGCCAATGGGCGCAAATTCGGCGCTGCATCGAGACTTATCGTCATCATCCGGGATTGTTATGCTGGGGTTCGGAGGAACGGATTGCTCGCGGTGCGGCGCCTCTGACCAACATCGCCACCCTCTACCGCCTGGTCCATGAATTGGATCCCGATCATCCGCTCATTTTAGGCGACAGCCGCGATGTCTCCAAGAATATGGTCAAAGATCGCCGCAATTTTTTCCCGGACGACTTCATGGATATTGGCATTTGGTGGTGGTATCCAATTCCGCTGTCCACCAACGAAACAACGCTGGAGCCGCCCTCGTGGCTGACGACGACGTCTTCCCAAAAGCCGCTCTGGATCGCCATCCAGGCCTACAAAACTCCCTGGATAAATTCACGCTACCCGACTCCCGAGGAATACCGTTGCATGGCTTACTTGAGCATCATCCATGGAGTCAAGGGCCTGTGGTTTTACACCGGCTCCGGCGAGCATGACAAACAAGGGAAGCCCGCCGGCCTCCTCAACCAGCCGGAGAATAGCCATTGGGACTACGTGCAAAAGCTCGTGCGGGAATTGCGCCAATTCAGTCCTGTCATTATGGCTCCGGCCTTTTCCGGCAAACCCACGCTCTCGCCGTCTGATGCGCCGGTGGAATGCGCCGTTCGACAACGTGATGGCAAACTTTACCTGATCGCCGCCAACAAATCGATCCGGCCGGCATCGGTGCGTTTCAGCGCCCCTTGGCTCGAGGGCCGACACATCCAGGCCCTTTACGAAACACACGCGGCGTCGATTGAAGGCGAAGCCTTGTCCGACGACTTCGCGCCCTTGGCCGTCCATGTTTATCAAATGGAGTGACGTTTGTGTCAATTCGATGTCGGCGTGGGAAGAGAGACATGCTAAATTGAGGCGCGTTATGGAAACAGCTACCGTCATTCATGAGGGCGAGTGTCAATCCGTCCGCCTGCCAAAGGGCTATCACATTTCCACTCCGACTGTGGGTATCCGCCACGACGGCGAGGCAATCGTGTTGGTCCCGCTGAAGCCGAAGGATTGGCCCGAAGGATTTTTTGATTCAATTCACATTGAGGATCCCGCCTTCTTCCGGGCCGGCCAAGGCCGATTGCCTGCGGTGAAGTCACTTTAGCGCGCAGCATACATGTTTGGAAAACAAGCTATTTTCCGACCGCGATCACGCTGTCAAAGGCGGGCTTGGGTTGTCCTTGGCGGTCGAAGAGAAGAGGGTAGCTGGTTCGCCCGCGAATGGGCCAGTTGTTCAGCCAGGAATCGCCGTCGGTCACACCCCAGAAAGTCACCCGCGTGATCTGGCTTTTATGTTTGACAAATTCGGTAAACAAATCCGCATACCTGCGGGCCAGGGCATGTTGCACGGAGTCGGGCAGGCCGTTGGTGTATGGATTCAGTTTCGCGCTCGCCTGGAAGGTCTCGGAGACGTTGGCGGAAACCGAGCGCGAGGGCGGCGGCAGAACGTCCACGTCCAATTCCGTGATCATGACCTTGATGCCTAATTGCGAGAATTTATCGATGGTCTGTCCCAAGTCCTTTGTGGCAGGCCAGTTCATTTTGTAATGACCCTGGATTCCCACAGCGGCAAGTGGGATGCCGGCGGCCTGAAGGCGCTTGATTAACGCGACGACCCCGGGGCCTTTGGGCGTGTTTTCCATGGAATATTCGTTGTAGTACAATTGGGCGTCCGGGTCGGCTTCGTGGGCGAATTGATAGGCCTTGACCAGGTAGTCTTCGCCGATGATTTTCAGCCAGTTGCTTTGGCGCAACGAACCGTCGTCATTCACGGCTTCGTTGATCACGTCCCAGCCTTTGATCTTTCCTTTGTAGCGGCTTACGACGGTCAGAATATGCTCGCGCATGCGTTGGAGCAGCGTGTCGCGGTCCACGGGATGGCCCTGCTCATCTTCAAAGACCCAGCGCGGCGTTTGATTGTGCCAGATTAAGTTGTGGCCGATGATGAACATCTTGTTCTTGACTCCAAAATCGACATAGTTGTCCGCCGGCCCGAAGTTGTAACGATTTGGTTCCGGGTGGATTTCGCCCCATTTCAAGGCGTTTTCCGGCGTGATGGAATTGAACTGCCTTTTGATCAATGCCACCTCGCCATTTTCCTTTTCGGACGGTGTGAATTGGGACGCGTTCAGGGCGGCGCCAATGAGAAACTCCTGCTGGAAAACGTCGCGCAAGGCCGGTTGCGCGCACAGATTGGCGGTCCAAAAAATAAATGCGACGAATACAATTTGGAATGAGGTTTTCATATTGTTGCCAACTTTCTTCTTCGTTCCTCCAAATCGTTGGAAATCTGGATGGTGAGTCGTTTGTTGATGGGATAGACCGCCAGCAAGAGGGCGCAAATTCCAAAAAGGACGCCCACGTGAATGCTGGACAACATGCGGAACCCTTGCAAGTTTTCGGGCGTGGGAGCCACCTTGGTATCGTAGGCATAAAAGACCGCCATGATCCAAAGGAACGATGAGGAACCGAGACTCAAACCCAATTTAAGGGCAAATCCAATGGTGGCGAAGACGATGCCGGTGGCACGGCGGCCGTTTTTCCATTCGGAGTAATCCACGACGTCGGCGTAGATGGCCCAAACCAATCCGATGGTGGGCGCATACACTATGGCGATCGCAACCGTCAAACCCACCATCCCGGCGACATTGGCAGGCGGGAGAAAATAAAACGCCAGCGTTCCAAGGCCGGCCAGCCCAAACCCGGTCACGGAGACGGCCTTCTTACCAAACAATTTGGCCAGCGACGGCGAAAGCAGAATCACAATCATCGTCACCCCGGTTCCGATCATATTGATCATGCTGTAAGCCACATCGGCCACATTGGAGTTCGCCAGATTGGATTCATCGGCGTGGACGATCCACCCCAGCCATTCCAAAATACCGCCCTTCGAGGGGGAACCGGCCGGCGCGGTTAGACCCAGTTGCCGCACCCAATCGTAAAGGGCGGCCTTGTCCGCATAATAATGGTAGTAATTGTAAAGCGCGCTGCCCCGCAAGGCCAGGATGGTGAAGTGAATGAAGGTCATGCAAAACATCACCATCCAGGGAAAGTTCCTGAGCAGATCGGAAAAATCCTGGGCGGGGGCCGTTTTTTCCCGCGAGATGGGCTGAATGCGCTCCTTGGTCGAAAGGAACGTTGTCAAGAATAACGCCAGGCAAAGGACCGCCCATAGGCCCATGGTCATGGTCCAGCCGTGTTCCTTGTCATGCTCCGGGCCTGCGAACCTCGCCACCAACGGCAGCGTAAATCCGCCGACGATGAATTGCGCGGCATTGACCGAGACAAAGCGGAAGGAATTAAGTTTGGCCCGCTCGGCGACATCGCCGGTCATCACGCCGCCAAGGGCCGAGTAAGGCATGTTGTTGGCGGAATAAAGCGTCATCAACAGGATGTTTGTCGCGAAGGCGTAAACGATATTCAGCGTCGTGCCGAAATGAGGAGTGGTGTAGGCCAGAACCATCACCACCGCCCAGGGAACCGAGGTCCACAGCACCCACGGACGAAACCGGCCCCAGCGCGTTTGGGTGCGGTCGGCCAGCACCCCCATCACGGGATCAAAAAACGCGTCCCACAATCGCGACACCAGCAGGATGGCGCCGGCCAAACGGGCGCTGAGGCCGAAGACTTCTGTGTAGAAACTCGTCTGGAACAGAATCATCGACATGAAGACGAGGTTGGCGGCCGCGTCCCCGGCGCTGTAACCCGCCTTTTCGATGAAGGAAAGTTGGTGGCTTTGCTCTGGCATCAGCTTGTGACTGTCAATATTATCTTTTGCAAATCCGCGTCGCGCGAGGACGTGCCGGCCATGATTTCAAATTCGCCTGGTTCCACCACGAATTGCATGTCGATGTCGTAAAAGGCCAGCGCCGCAGGCGTGATGTCCAGCGTGACAGTTTTCGCTTCGCCCGGACGCAGCGATACTTTGGCAAAGCCCTTAAGTTCTTTGATGGGCCGGGTGACGGAGCTGACCAGATCGCGAATGTACATTTGCACCACTTCCTGGCCTTCGCGCGGGCCGGTGTTCGTCACCTCTATCATCATGTGAGTGGACTCACGCAGGCGGATTTTTTTCCGAGCGAGGCGGAGATTCTTGCAGGCGAAGGAGGTATAACTCAAGCCGTAACCAAAAGGATAAAGCGGGGAAACATCGTCAAACAAATAGCCGCGCCGGGCCGAAGGTTTATGGTTATAGAACGCTGGCAGATGCCCGGCCGAGCGAGGGATCGTCATCGGCAGTTTGCCGCCCGGATTGAAGTCGCCAAAGAGGACTTCCGCCACTGCCTGCCCCGTTTCCTGGCCGAGATACCAACATTCAAAAATCACCGGAGCCACTTGAGTCAAGTATTGGATGGAGAGAGGCCGTCCGTTGAAAAGGAGGATGATGACCGGTTTGCCGGTTGCGACAACGGCCTTAGCCAGATCCTCTTGCCGCCCGACCAGGCCCAGTTGCGGGCGATCCCCCAAATGGGTTTTCGACCACGCTTCGCGCGACGTCTGCTCGTTTTCACCAAGGACCAGGATGACCACGTCGGCCCTTTTGGCTAATTTGACTGCTTGCTGGATTTGCTTGAAGTCGGCAGCGGGATCGCTGGGCGTAACTACATCCTGGTTCCACGAGCCGCCAATGGTGATTTTACAACCTTCGCTGTAAGTCACTTCGACTTGGTCGCCCACGTTGGAACGAATGCCTTCGAGCACGGAGGTATAATACTTTGGCCGTCCGCTGTAACCGCCCAGTAGTTCGCGATCGGCGTTGGGGCCGATGATGGCAATGGAACGGATTTTATTTGGATCGAGCGGAACCAGCCCGTTGTCGTTCTTGAGCAAGGTGATGGTTTCCCGCGCCGCCTGCAAGGCGAGTTCCCGATTGGCCTCGCTGCCGACCACGCGCGCCGCCACGGACGGATCGACATAGGGATCCTCGAACAACCCCATTTTGAATTTCCAAAAAAGCATGGGCGCAATCAATTTGTCCAACTGCGCTTCCTTCAATTTCCCCGCCCGTACCAGCGCGCACAGATGCAGATAACAATCCGGTTCGGGGAACTCAATATTGACTCCCGCCCGAACGGCCAGGGCGCAGGCCTCCGCCTTGTCGCGGGCCACGCCGTGCCCGTGCGTCTCCGGGCGGTTGCTCAACTCCCAGATGGCGTAATAATCGGAAACCACAAACCCCTTGAAACCCCACTCCTGCCGCAGCACGTCGCGCAGCAGCCAGGCATTGGCGTGAGAAGGCACGCCGTCGATTTCATTGTAAGAAGCCATCACGCTGATGGCCCCGGCCTCCTGAATCGCCGCCTTGAACGGCCTGAGAAAAATCTCCCGCAATTCGCGCGTTCCGACGTTGGCCGGCGCGCAATTCATGCCCGACTCAGGCTGCCCGTGGGCGGCAAAATGTTTCAACGTGGCCACGACATGCCTCTTGTTTTTGAAACTGGCGTCGCCTTGAAATCCCCGGACGGCGGCCAGGCCCAATTGCGAGACCAAATAAGGATCTTCGCCGAAGGTCTCCTCGACCCGCCCCCAACGCGGATCGCGCGCCACATCGATCACCGGGGTCAATGCTTGATGCGTGCCTCGCGCCCGCGCCTCCTCCGCCGTCATGGCATACAAAGACTCCACCAAGGCCGGATTGAACGTCGCGGCCAGGCCGATGGGCTGGGGAAAACTGGTGGCGTCGAGAGCGGCAAGACCGTGGAGGCATTCCTCGTGAAAAAAAACCGGGATGCCGAGCCGGCTGTTTTCGATGAAGAATTTCTGGATCGCGTTGGTCAGTTCCGCCATTTCTCGCGCGTTTTTGCCTTTGCTGGAGTCGCTGGGACGGCCGACTTGTCCCAGACCGTGGCCGTCTTTGAAAGCGGCGTGGGCCTTTTGCGGATCGAACTGGCCCGCGGCGTCGAGCAGCATGTTGGCCTTCTTCTGCCAGATACAGACCATTTGGGCCGCCTTTTCCTCCAGAGTCATGCGGGAAAGCAAATCCTTGACGCGCCGCTCGGCGGAAAGGTTTGGGTTTTTATAATCTGCCTTGCGTCTCATGCGTTCATGTGTTAGAATATGCTACCTGCATCCATGGCGAACTCAAGGGTGCATTACCAAATTGTGGTTTGGATCCCCGACTTCCATCACGTCTTCCCGCGCAACTCGCTCAACGTGCTACGCCTCGACGCAGAAAAGGGAGCACTCTAATCAATCAAAGATGCGTCGCAGCAAGCGCCTAGTGCGATGAACCTTGACCGTCAGGGCACCAGCACGGCGCGATAGAACCGGAGCGGAAAACTGCCCGCATTCGTGTCAGTGAAAGTGAACGGGGAAGAATTGGTTTGGCGAGTTTGCCAGTTCACGAGATTTGTCGAGCTTTCAATGACAAAATTGAAACCCGTCATGCCTGCGCCTCCCACATTCATGGTGAATGTCGCGTTGCTGCCGGCGCCCATGAAGGCGCTTTGCGGCGGAATGGAAACGAGTATCGGCGCCTCATAGGTAAACCCGTTCGAAACGACCAACTGCTGAAAGTCGCCATTGGTGACAACTACATTGACTGCGCCCATGGCGGACGCCGGCGGCGTGACGGCCGTAATGCTGGTGCTGCTCACGACTATGACGGAAGTCGCGGCTGCGTTCCCGAAGGATAGAGTTGCGCCGTCGAGAAAACCAGTGCCGGTGATCCTCACGCTCGTGCCACCGTTGGTGAGTCCGACATTGGGGGTGACGCTGGAAATGGTCAGCGGCGGCGGCGGTTGATTGACGATCTCCTCGAAATTCGTGACCAGTCCGGTGGCGTTGCTAATCACCAGTTCATAAGTTCCCGCATTGGCAAACTGGACATTTCCAAGATTG
>Ga0302326_10019269_pt1 | contig 14105 bp, 10 predicted proteins | sample Palsa_T0_3_FD_202264 | JGI IMG/M metagenome (GOLD analysis project Ga0302326, IMG submission 202264) | Peat permafrost microbial communities from Stordalen Mire near Abisko, Sweden - Palsa_T0_3 | ecosystem: Environmental > Terrestrial > Soil > Palsa > Peat permafrost | place: Sweden: Abisko... | reverse complement strand
TTCCCTGCACAACAGGCCGGCAAGACTACCCTGGCCTGAGATCGAAAGGTGTCCAAGCTGAGTGCAACGCGGGTTCATTTCGATCAGGTAGGCTGCCCCGGAATCGGCCTCGAGTACGAAATCCAGTCCATGAAATCCTGAAAGTTCCAACCGCTTAGCCAGTTTGCAAGCCGCCCGCGCAATCTCACAATGGTTGATCAGCCGCACCACCATCCCGGCCCCCGTCGCTCCTTGAGACCACAACACCTCGACCATCACCGCGCCTAACACTTGTCCCTTCCAGCAGGCCATCATGAGATTCGCCGGTCGACCCGGGATAAACTCCTGCAGCGTCACAGTCGGGTTTTCATGCCTCTTATTCCACAATGCCAGCGGGTCACGATCGACCACCATCCGCTTGCAGGCAAATGTCCACGGCATCGGCCGCAGCATGCGAGTTAACACTTGTGCAGCTTCCGTGAGCGATCGCGCCACATGCACCCCATTTCCGCCCCAGGTGCCATCCTGCTTGAGCACCACCGCGTCTCCGATACGCTCGAACCATGCGCGTAGGTCATCTGCGGATTCCGCCCGGCTCGTCCGCGGCACTCGTATGCGCAGCTCCTGCGCAACCTCCAGTAGCCGCTCGCGACTATCGACCACTCCGAAATGTGCCGCGGCCCCCAGCGAGCGCGCAATGAGAGTTCGCAGTTCTGGCCGCTCATGATGGAGCTGGTGCAATTGCCAAACCACCCCATCGTCGCAAGGGATTACAAGCTTCGGACACGTCGCAGCGATCGCCTTCTGCAGTGTTCTAAGTGAATTAACCCGGCTATAGAGGTGATAACGCCGAACACCCCTCACGTGATGGAGCGGATGCCCAGGTGGGCAGAGAGCTTCCACGCTGCAACCATGTTGCAGGAGCTCACCGGCGAGGCGCGCGGAGAGCGGCCACCAGGTCGTTGCTGCAAGTAGAAAAGTAGGTTGGTTATTCTCTTTCAATTGGGTTTGAATCTGCTAGCATCGACAAACATGAAAACCTCCCTGTGACTTGAGCTAGAGCTAATAACTCGATGCCTTGCCTTATCGGGGAGTGAGTCCATCTTACTCATCAAGTCAGTTGCTGTGGCATAAATTTTCAGTTGGTGTAGGAGGAGCACATGAGGTCGACTGCTGTTGACGTAGCCATCATCGGAGCTGGTCCCTATGGTCTTTCACTGGCAGCTCATCTCGGTGCAGGCAAACTTTCGTACCGTATTTTTGGTACTCCCATGTCTAGTTGGCGTAACCACATGCTTAACCGCACCTGGCTCAAGTCAGACGGCTTCGCCTCCAGCCTATACGACCCCAATTCCACCTTTACGGTGGGTCGGTACTGCCAGGAGCAATCGCTTCCATACGCAGATGTGGGTCTTCCCGTTCCGATTGAAACTTTCATTGCCTACGGTCTCGAGTTTCAAAAACGTTTCGTAGCTCAACTCGAAGAAACCGAAGTAACATCTGTCGTCCGTATTGCGGATGGTTTTGAGCTCACCACTGGGACCGGAGAGATCGTCCGCAGCAAGCGTGTCGTGGTTGCCGCGGGCATCACTCACTTCGGCTATATCCCGCCGATTTTTGGTGTCCTGCCGCACGAATTTCTCACCCACAGTTCCGATCACAAAGACGTGAGCAACTTCGAAGGCCTCAGAGTTGCCGTCATTGGCGCCGGAGCCTCTGCCGTTGATCTGGCCGGCCTTCTGCATGAGGCCGGTGCCGACACCCATCTCATCGCCCGCCGTCCAGCCATCGCTTTCCACGAACCCTCTTCTGAACCCCGGCCCATCGCCCAACGCGTGCTCATGCCGCGCTCTGGTCTCGGTCTCGGGTGGCGTTCGCGGCTTTGCACCGACGCGCCTCTCCTTTTCCACTCCATGCCGTCAAAGCTTCGCAGACGTGCCGTCCAGCGTCATCTCGGGCCGGCTCCTGGCTGGTTTGCCAAAAGCAGGTTCGTGGGTCGCGTGACTAGCCACCTCGGGACGCGCATGACTCAGGTGGGTATACGCGGCAACTCCGTCTCGCTGAAGTTCACTCAGCAGGACAACTCCGACACCGAGCTCCAGTTTGATCATGTAGTTTGCGCCACCGGTTACAAGGTGAGCCTGCAGCGCCTCGGCTTCATAAGCCCCGCTCTTCGCAAACAGGTAGCTACCGTTGACGACGTGCCCGTCCTGAATCGCAATTTCCAGTCCGCTGTCCCGGACCTCTACTTCGTTGGCCTGGCGTCGTCCAACAGCTTCGGTCCGCTCTGTCGATTTGCCTACGGAGCGAAATTCACCTCAAAGCGTCTCGCCCGCCATCTCGCCGATGGCGGTTAGCCTGCGCGGCTCCGCGCCTAAACTGGGGGGCGTGCTTATCAGTCTGACGGCCATTGAAAAGGCGTGGATACCAATGAGGAATAAAAACTTCATTACTCTGCTCTTGCTCGTGGGGTGCAGTGCTGGAGCGCTTTTCTGGACCGCGACACGCGTATGGATCAATTCCAGAAGTTCTCCCGTTAGTTATCTGCCGACGTGGGACGCTACCAGGGCGGCTGCCTATCTTGATGGTCGTGAGTTGTGGTGGCAAGGTTGGGCTCCTGCGCAGAAGGACCACGGAACAGTGTGCATTTCCTGTCACACTGTGTTGCCATACGCGATGGCACGGCCCGCGCTACGACAGGCGGTCGATGAGACCGCGATGAGCACCCCTGAGAGGGTTCTGATGGACAGCGTTGAAAAACGGGTCCGAAGCTGGACCCAGATGGCTCCTTTTTACTCGGACCGAGACGGCCGGGATAAAGCGGCGCAGTCTCGCGCGACCGAGGCAGTATTGAATGCGGTGATCCTGGCGAGCTATGACGTGCGGCAAGGCCATCTCCGCCCGATCACAAGGACCGCATTTGACGAAGCGTGGGCTTTGCAAGAACAGGCAGGTGAGAACGCTGGTGGCTGGAAGTGGCAAGATTTTGATTTGGCGCCGTGGGAGTCGGCGGAGTCCGGATACCAGGGTGCTGCACTGCTCGCGGTGCAGGCGGAGAATGCGCCGGATCGATATGCGGCTGAACCGGTGGCGGTGCCTCATTTGGAGCACTTGAGGGAGTACCTGGAGCGCGAGTACTCGTCACAGCCAATGATGAACCAACTTTATGTGCTGTGGGCGTCTGCCAGATCATCCGGGCTGCTTACTTCGGCGCAGCGCAAATCGGTATTAGTGGCGCTTCAGAGTCTCCAGCAACCCGACGGTGGCTGGGCGCTATCTTCGCTGGACCAGGGGCATCGAGAAAGGGACAGCAGGTGGCGATGGATCCGTAAACAGCTCAATATTGCGCTGAAGCCACCAGAAAGCGACGGTTGTGCGACTGGTCTTGTTGCTCTGGTTTTGCAGGAAATAGGGACGAGCCCACAAGACCCTATGCTTAGGCATGGGTTGCAATGGTTGGAACGCCATCAGGATTCGGACGGCAGCTGGCGTGCCGAGTCTCTTAATGCGAAGCGTAATCCTCAGACCGACGTGGGGCGCTTCATGACGGATGCTGCCACCGGTTATGCGGTCATGGCACTTGAGAAATCTCGGCAACAGCAACGTGACGCTGCCCACCTTTAGCGAGCACTGTGGTGGCACCGGAAACGGTCCCCTCGTCGGCGGAGCGGTTCACTCCTGGCCACGCGAAGGGTGCCCCAGGGTCTCGCTTTTGAGACCTGGGATCCTCCTAGTAGAGGCCCATCGAGTCCGGCCCTACGTTTCTACTCCCGCCCTTGGGTAAAACAACAAGGCCTGCTTCCATGGGGCACCCGTCCAGAACCCTGTCCTGGTCCAGGAAGATCTTCTTGTGTCAGCGGCGATGGCGGGCCAGGACGAGGCCTTCGTTGAACTCTGTCGACGCACTTCAGGGCGCGCCCTCTCTGCTATCTATCGAATCACTCAAAATCGAAGAGATGCTAGAGATGTGTTTCAGGAATCAATCTCCATAGCACTGCTTCCCCTGAACCAGTTCAAACTGGACTCAAGTTTCTCCTGTCGACGCAACATATCATGCCTGATCTTATCGGCCACCCATCGGAATCCTCAAAAATCGTATACCGGGGTTAGCCGATATTCTTCAGCGCCTCCCGGGAACTCAATGCACTCAGGCGGGTGTGGTTGATCCGCACATACCTCTGGATTTCACCGTCATCAGTCCAAGCGTATTGGCGCAGCGCCCAACCTATCGCCTTCTGCAGAAAGAATTCCCTTGAACCGATCGACGGTTCAATGCAGGCGTACAGCAACTCCAGATCCGTTTCTCCCTTAAAGCCGAGCTGGCATAGGATCGTAGTGCGCCGCTTCCACAGATTGTTCGAGGTGCTCCAGGACAGCATCTTGCGTCGCATGGGCGCGGGATAGTCCTTGAGGATCGGCCCGACGCGGTGCGAGGCAATATCGTCCACGTAGTCCCACCACGCGCCCGTGACGATCAACTCTTCATACACCTTCATCGCAGAGAGCGTCTGAAAAGATCGCCACCGTTTGTCACCTGCCAGATACAACGCGGCATAACGCTCTTCACGGAAACTCGCATCGCGCCATAAATCCAGCACCTGCGCCTGCCAATGCGATGCCGTTGCGAACTCCACGTCTGCAAACGTTACCTTGCATATCTGGCGTAGCAATGGCGTTGGCACACCGTGATACGGCATCGCAGACTTCATGTAGGCCTGCATGACCGGTGCCCGGTTCGGATCACCAGCCTGCTGCAATGCTTTGCGCAATCGTCGCAGCAACATCAGGCATGACACTCATTTCGATTCAGAGGGACCATGGTTGGCATTTTGTAGCACGTTCTCCGAACAAGCAACATCCTGCTTCCCCCCCAAAAAAATCCACCTTAATCACTTCCAGTGAATGTCAGCACTAAACCCACTTTTGCACAGCTTGCCACAGGTTTTCCAAAGGCGCCCCACCTCGTATTCGCTTTAGACTGTTCTCCATGAACAGGGATCAGGAATGGCATTCATTCAACCCAGACGATCACAGTACACACCCCAGTGACATATCGTCTGTGCAGGTAATGTTTGATAACGGAAGACAAGCCAACGGTGATTGGCTATACGGACGATTCTTTAATGTCTACGTAGTTCCTGAATCAACCATCACCCGCTGGCGATACATCTAGAATAGCGTGCCTGAAGTCAGGTAGATTTCGTCTCCGCGTGAACGACATCCATTCATCCTCATCGCCCGTCGGCGCGAAGAAACTCAAAAAAATAAAAACTCCAGGCCGCTAGTTCGATATAGAGCCCCGCTGCCACCATCTCATCCCCATCGCGGTCGCAACTCCATCCGGAAAAAACATCGGTCAAATGCCAGGTCGCTCCTCGTACCTCTTCCCACGGGACCTGGACACGGGATTGAACAGCACCTTCGCTGCGATTCACCACGATGAGGCGTCGATCATTGTCTTTGACCCAGCTCCACGCCACCAGATTTCGACAGCTTTGATTGTCGGGCCACCCGCTGCACCCGCTGAGCTTCCACGCACCATCATGAAATATCGGAGCATGGATCGCTGCCAGAAGCTTTTCGTAAAACGCCCGTAGTGCCTGGTCAACCGGCTCTGCCGGCCGTCTGCCCAGGAAGACCGGTAACCTGATCTTTCGACCCTCCAATTGTCCTTCGTGGAAGAGTCTGGCCCCGGGAAGGGAAGACGCGATCACTGCGGCGGCCTGCTCTTCGGACCGCGAAAAGATCACCGCCGCTCGAGGCTCATCGTGGTTCTCCAGGAAGCGAAGCAGCTTCTCCTGGTAGGCCAGGTCAGCATAGAGATGCAGCTGAATACCAGCAGCGTCGCCTTGTTCCAGGCGATCGTAGAGCCGCTTGTCGTAGCAGAAGTCGAACCCCTGGCGTTGCAGCTCCCACTCCAGATCCCAGTAAGCCTCGGCAATAAAGCAGAAGCCAGGATCCACACTCTTAACCGCAGGGATCACGTCATACCAGTAGTCGGTCGACGGCGACTTTCCTGCACGGCTGCTCCAGGTCCGTTCGAAGATCTGGTTCAACACCAGCATAGCCATGTCACAACGGACTCCATCGCACTGCGCCGCAATGCCGGAGACCGTTTCCTGCGCCGCTTGCCGAAGCCCGGGCGCAAACGCATTCAGCTGCAGAACATCCGGCCATGCCGGAAAGTTGGGATCCCTTCCGCAGGCGTAGAACTTTCCTTGTACCTCAATGTAGGAGGACGGTTCGTTTCTGGCATCCTCAGGCGTTCCACGAATGAAATACTCGCTGTGCTCGAGCACCCACGGGTGATCCGGCGCAACATGGTTGGGCACGAAATCCAGTAGCAACTTCATCCCTCGTTTGGCGAGCTCTTGCCGGGCAATGGCAAGACCTTCCGCGCCTCCCAGGTGTGCGTCCACCACGTAGCGTCGTATGCAATAGGGAGATCCGACATTGTCTTCCGGCTTAAAGTCGGGTAACGCTCGACGGAAATCCGCGACCAGGTTCATGTTCTGAATGGCGATCGCAATGCCGGCTGGGCTTCGTTCCCAAACCCCCATGAACCAGACCGCATCGAATCCGCACTTCGCGATGGCATCCCATTCGGCTCCAGGTACCGAACCGAGGTCAACCGCCGTTCCGCTTTTCAGGCTAAGCTCAGAAAGCCAAACCCAGGTGTTTATCTCGTACAGAGTCGGATATCGAGGCCAGCCGGACATGACAATTTCCTCTCTTGCGTTACCCTCTGGTATGAGTACCGAAGCAGCAACGATGGACCGTGTGCGGATCGAATATTAGGTAGCATAGCGGATGCGCTGACCCGCACAAATAGTCAAGGAGTAAGCTTACTTTTACCTCTCATGGCCATTTCTCGAAGGCAATTCACGCTACGCTCTCTCGCGCTCCTGGCTATATCTCCTCGAGCTGGATATTCCCAGCCATCGCCGACGCGAGTCCTGATCGTAGACGGCGTCAACAATCACGACTGGATGACCGCAACCCATGCCATCACTGAAATCCTCATGGCGACCTCCCTGTTTTCAGTTGAGGTATCCACGACCCCGCCACGGGGAGCTCCCCAGGAGGCCTGGAATTCCTGGCATCCCGATTTTTCTCGTTATGACGTGATCATCAATAACTTCAACGGCGGTCATCAGGAAGATGGAATCGAATGGCCGCCCAGCGTTCAACAATCTCTGGAGACATTTGTCCGGGGTGGAGGCGGATTGGTCGTCTACCATGCCGCTAACAACGCCTTTCTCCATTGGAAGGCCTACAACGACATGATCGGGCTAGGCTGGCGTTCGAAATCATTCGGTCCCGGATTGGCAGTATCCGATGATGACAAGATCGTGGTCATTCCCACGGGAACAGGCCTGGAACCTGGCCATCCTCAGCGGCTGGAGTTTCAAATTCACGTAAGGGATACCCACCATCCCATTACCGCCGGGATGCCAAAGGTGTGGCTGCATCCTTCGGAGCAGTTGACCCATGGCCAGCATGGCCCCGCGGAAGGCTTGACCATTCTCACCTACGCTCATTCACCGGTCTCCAATAAAAATGAACCGATGGATTGGGTTCGAAGCTACGGAAAAGGCCGCGTCTATACCACCATGCTCGGCCACACCTGGATAGGGGAACCAACACCGAACCTTGATTGCGTCGGCTTTCAAACCCTGCTGGCGAGGGGCGTCCAGTGGGCTGCCACAGGAGCAGTTACGATTCCCATCCCCGCCAATTTCCCTGGGCCGGACGCAGTTTCACTCCACAAGCTGACCTGAGAGCCGCTACCTTGCCGTAGACCCGGGACCCGCTGGGATTCTCTGTCGATGGCGAAAACCGGTGGTCTACGCAGATTTTGTTTTCTTGGCTGTCGCAGTGCGAGCCAAAACTCCGCTCGTCTTCGCCTTTGCGGCGCCAGTCGCTGCCGGTTTCTCGCGCGACCCGCTTGTCTTTCCGCCCGCTGAACGTGCCTCTGCGGTCTCTTGCGCCGCCGGAGACGCCTGCGCCAGGCTTCTCCGCAACGCTTCCATCAGATCCACCACCTTGGGTGACTTCTTTTCCACCTCGGGTGCCGGCGCAGGAAGGTTCTTGATCTTGGCCTCCACTAGCTCCTTGAGGGCTTCCTCATAGTGGTCCTTAAACTTGCTCACTTCAAAAGGCTGTGTGTAGGCGTCAATCAATTGCTTCGCCAAGCCAAGCTGTGCAGCGTCCGCCTGCTTGGTCCCGGTATCGATCGCATAATCTCGCGCTTCACGCAATTCAGTTGCGAAACGCAGCGTGTAGAGCATCATTCCGGGCTGTTGGGGGTCGTGGGGCGGTGCTAGTGTCATGAGGTGCTGTCGCCCGCTAAACACGATCTCTCCCACGCCTACCATGCCGCTATCGATCATGCCTTGCCGCATCACCGCAAATGCGATTGCTTGTGGCCCTGCCTTGGGCATCACAAAGTAAGGTTTTTCATAAAGCGTGGGATCGATCTCGCTCGCCTTCGAGAATTGAGCTATTTCAATAGTTTTCTTGCCCGCGAGCCGCAGGTTTTTCAGCTCCGCGGGTTCGACGATCGCGTATTTGCCTTTCTCATATTCGTAGCCCTTCACAATATCGGCTCGCTCCACCGTGTGCTGGACCGGAGACTCCTCGGCCTCCCGAGCAGTTCCCATGTCTCTGGCCTGCGGAGCAAGGTGTAACGACGAGCTATGTTTCGCTGTAGTCGATTCGGCTTCTTCGGATGTTTCCGGTTCTCCCGATTCTGCGGCCGGGGATGGCCCCGCCGATACGTTTTCCCTGCGTACCCGGGCGAGCGTGTTCCTGTCGATTTCATGGAATGAGATAGGGCGAGTGGTGCTGGTAGCGGGGTAGATCTCCACTGCAAACCCGACCAGAGAAATCTGAATCGTTCCTGACCACAACGGGCGTGCCATTCAACCTCCTAGACAGCGGCAGCGACGGAACCTTAAAGCAACCATGCGATAGGTGTTGCCTAGAAGAGATTAGAAAGCACATTCGGCATTTTTGCTAATCGCTATGCATACCATGGGGCACATTTCGCCTTTTGTTCCCCTAGCAAAAGCCCGGTTCAGTTAGCTGGCGCCATTGCCAGCCGCTCGACGAGGATCTACGTCGTCGAGCCGTCCCAAAAAGACACCTTCAGCGCCACGGGGTAAGCTTTGCCACTCTTTATCCGATCTTCACTGTGGCCGGTTACGGGCATTGCCCAAGGGGCGCCACCAGCCCAAGATGTCCCCCGTTACCAAAGGGTAATCTGTATTGGTTACGCAAGCTGCATCCGACTAGGGTTCCACCATCGTTGCCGAATTGAATATGAAACTAAAACAATGCCTTGGCAGTTTGAGCCCGGAAGAGATTCAACAGTTGGAAGAGGAAACCGAATTGCGCCTTCACACCTGTGCAGTGTGTGGTAAGCGGAACCTCTACGCGATCAGGGATAACCTCGGCAAATGGGTCCCGGAACCCCACGACGAGCCACTCCCGCGAATGAAGCATCCTCCGAAAAACGACATCTGACACCACCATGAGTACTAAATACGGCGATAAGGCAGAACCCTGACAGCACCTCCTGAGTTTTCATCACCAGTGAGCCGCACGGTGCAGAACCACGTCAGCTCCAACTCTTTGTACGCATCCAGTTCTTAACACAGCCTGACCGCAGCGCAGGAGGCGAGCGAAAGCTAGCCTCCTTTTTAACTGCTTGCTAAGATAGAAAATCTGCAATAGGAGGCGGCCATGCGTGCAGATCGAGTAGAAGTCACCTGGGACGAGGACAAGTCGAGTTGGCTAGTCCGCATTGCAACTGGTGAAGAAGTAATCCGGCGCCGCTGCAAGATTCCGAAAAACTCTGATGAGCAAACACTCCGCTCGGCCGTGCTGGAAACCGTACGCGACGAGGGTTACGACCCAGATCCCACGAACATAAGCATTCAGCGGTAGCTTACAGCCCTCAGCGGCGGTACCCTGCTCGTTACTTGTGCTTACCTGCACCCTTCTGTTGGCGATCGAGCGAATGGGGGCGAGTGGAGAGCTCATCTACGCTTGAAATCTCTTGGAGGTCCCCTCGCTGCTGGAACGATTTGCGATAACCCGATGGAGTCATGCCACGCACCCGTCGAAACTGGCGATTGAAGTTCGCCAGGTTCGACAGACCAACTTCAAAAGCGATCATGCTCACGGGAAGATCGGTCTCCGCCAGGCGCATGCATGCGCGTCCGATGCGGAGCTTGCACAGGTACTCGCTTACGCTTCCGCCAGTGTGCTTTACAAAAAGTCGATGCAGCGATCGCTCAGAGAGATTCCCGACCTTGCACAGTCCATGCACGGAAACAGGTCCCTGAAATCTCTTGTGAAGATGATTGAGCACACGCGTGAGCCGCGTTGGCTCGCCGTCCATAGAAGCGGCAACGGTCATTCCATTTTTGGAAAGATGGGTTGTTCGCTCCCCGGCAATGCGTACGAGTAGGTCGAGAGCCGCATGCAGGCGCGTCTGCGGAACCTCCGACAAGAGCAACGGAAGTTGCCCGGCCATCTGCATGGCTGTCTCCGCTGTAAATGCCAATCCTGTGGAAGCATTTTGCAGCAGCCTGCGCACCGCCGAGTATTCCGGACACAGTTCCGCAAGCTGAAATGCCCACTTATGCGAGAACCAGATCACGATCGCGGTATGCGGTTCGTCTGGTTCGAAAGTTTCCGTGGAGGCCCAGGTGTGTGGCATGTCGGGCGGTACCAGGACCAGGTCAGGCGCCTGGTATCGCCCTATGTGATCGCCGATAAAGCGCCAACCGCGGCTATTCAGAGTCAGCGTCAGCTCGTACTCGGGATGGTGGTGCCATTCGAACGGTATTTCTGAGACGCGGCGGTTGTAAACTCGCAAAGAGCAGCCATGAGGATAGGTGACTCGCTCGAACTGGGGCTTCATGAAGGCACCTGTTCAGACATCCGTTCGATGCTCGCTGTCTGAATAGTATCAATAGTTGGCTTATCTGCATCACCCAAACACTCTGGCAATTCCTAGACTTATCTAGCGAATCCTCTGCCGGGGGAATCGCAAAAACAGCAAGGAATCCGCAGCCGCCGGCTATCGTGATCTGAAGTAAGGAGCAGAATATGGAGTTCGTGATCGAGAATTTACCCCAGGAGATTCGCCAATCCAAGAAGACGTTACGCGAGGCTCTTCCCAATCATGCGGAAGTCTTCCGCCAGGTTGAGGCGGAGATGCGTCGGCGAGTCAACACCGTTGTGAAGGAGCGTGAAGCCGGGCAAGAGGTTATCCCCATCGTGCAATACTCCGATGTCGAGTCCGGAGCCGTGCCGCCGGAACTGATCGCGAAGATCAAGGATCGCGGCGCTTGCGTCATTCGCAGGACGTTCGCGCCCGCCCAGGCTGACGCGTGGGACAGAGAAATCGCCACCTATGTCGACGGTAACGGCCTTGACGCAAAGCTCGCGAATGCCGCCGAGGATAAATATTTCGGAAACCTCGCTTCCGCCAAGCCACAGATCTACGGTATCTACTGGTCGCGCCCGCAGGTGCAAGCCAGGCAGGCGGAGTCGTTAACCCGCGTCCGCGTCTTTCTTAACCACCTATGGCTGGCCGAGAGCGAAGGCCAAAGGCACTTCGATCCCGACCAGACGCCTGCTTACGCAGATCGTATCCGTCGCCGTCCGCCGGGGTCTGCTTCGCTGGGCCTTTCGCCGCATGTGGATGGCGGCTCGGTGGAACGCTGGCTCGATGAAAACTTTCGCCAGGTCTATCGTCACGTGTTTTCCGGCAACTGGCGCGACTACAACGCCTTCGACGCAGCCTACCGTCCCGATGCTCGCGAAGTTGCGTCTCCGGCCGTGTGTTCCATGTTCCGTACCTTCCAGGGCTGGACCGCCTTAACTCGCCAGGGCAAAGGCGACGGTACCCTGCAACTCATACCCATCGCCAACGCGATGATGTACGTGCTACTCCGCGCCTTGCAAGATGACGTGCCAGAAGATGAACTCTGCGGAGCAGCGCCGGGCCGTGCGCTCTCCGTCAACCCGCAGTACCACAGTCTCCTGATCGAGGCTTTGTCGTCGATTCCACTGATGGAGCCTGGAGACACAGTCTTCTGGCATTCCGACGTGGTGCATGCGGTTGAGAACGAACACCGCGGAAGTGGCTACAGCAACGTCATGTACATCTCATCAACGCCCGGCTGTGCCAAGAACACGGCATACCTGGCGAAGCAGGCGCCCGCCTTCCTCTCCGGCAGAACTCCGCCTGACTTCGCTCCTGACGATTTCGAGGTGGACTTCAAAGGACGCGGCACTGAGGCCGATCTAACGCCACTCGGCAAATCCCAACTCGGTCTCCCGCCAATCCCAGCCCACGAACACCAGCCTGGCTTGGCACACGCGTCGGTCAGATGAGCACGACCCATAACCGCGCCAAAGGAAATGGACGGTAGAAGGCTCGTCCGAAAACCGCACCAACCTTCAAGAATTAGGGAGTGTATCCTTGCCAAACGGGGTAGAGCCACCGCCAGGCGGCGACCCCAAAGAGCGTAAGGAGTCATGATCAAACGTCGAAGAATGAGCGCATCGCTTGTCTCGCTGATCGCATTAACGCTGGCAGTGCAATCGTCGGTTGCCCAGAAAATCGCTGCCCCGGTAACCTCCCTACGCGTGTACCTCTTCGATTGCGGCCTGATCAAAGGCGAAGACCCGACCACCTACGGATTGAAAAAAGACGACGTGAACGACCCCGACATGGTGGTGCCGTGCTACTTAATCGTTCATCCCAAAGGAACGCTCATGTGGGATGTCGGTGCGATTCCAGACAGTTCATTCAAATCAAACCAGCCGGCGACCCTGTCGTATGATACCGATACGGTAACCTCTCCCAAGCCTTTGCTGCCGCAACTGACGGCGCTTGGCTATCCACCCCGGACCATTACCTACGTTGCTTTTTCTCATTATCATTTCGATCACATAGCGAACGCGAACGCCTTTGCCGGGTCCACGTGGCTGGTCCACGCAGCCGAACGTGACGCCATGTTCGCGGCCAGTCCCAAGCAACAATCCGCTTACGATCGTCTCCGCCACAGCAAGACCGTGATCCTCCCCAACACCGGCTACGACGTCTTCCGCGATGGAACCGTCGTCATAAAATACGCACCCGGTCATACTCCCGGCCACCAGGTTCTGGCCCTTAAGCTGCCGAAGACCGGGCCAGTCCTGATCGCGGGCGATCTATGGCACTATGCGGCAGAGCGGAAGGCTTCCCGGGCGCCAGAGGGTGAGGCCAATGGGCAACAGACCCTTGCCAGTCGTGCGGCCATGGAAGCATACCTTAAGCAAAGCGGCGCCCAACTCTGGATCGAGCACGATCCCAGCACCTTCCATCGCCTTAACAAAGCCCCTGACTACATTCAATAGTCAGGAACTTCGCTATCTGCGGTGTAGTGGAACCATCTGCCTCGATTTTCCGTAACCAACAAGAGAATGCAGCCAATCTACAGCTGGTCATGGGTTGAGGCGCAGGTTGAGCAAACCATCGATGTGTGGGACAGCGCCGCCGCACCTTCCACGCTGGACGGGGCGCAGTACACCCGGAAACAGCAACAGGAGCGGGAGAAAGCATACGACCAGGCCTTGCGGGCCGTTGAACGGGAAGTCAAGAGGGCCCCACGCACCAAAGCGGACCGCATCAAGACCCAGGACCGTATCGTCGCTGCATTCGCTCGATTTTCTGCGACTGCCTTAGACCTCGAGGGAGAGACTGTCCATCTCCTTACGGACGACTTCTTACCGGTGGGTACGAAGCTCGCACGTTGGGCGAGACAGTTCGACCCGAACCTGGGCATGGCCGATATTATTCAGGCATGCCGCAACGCCTGGACAGCTTGCGGATTACAGCCCTTGCTCGGCGTCCGCATGGGCATGACGCCATCCGTCCTCGGATACAGCCTCCTGTATCCCTATAGCGATAACTATCTCGATCGTGAGGACATCTCCGCTGAAGAAAAGCTCCGCTTCAGTGAGCGCTTTCGGAGTAGGTTGCGTGGCGAAGGGGTTCCTGCGCAGGATTACCGTGAGGCCGCGCTCTGGACACTGGTCAAGTTGATCGAAGAACAATATCA
>Ga0302326_10019268_pt1 | contig 14105 bp, 11 predicted proteins | sample Palsa_T0_3_FD_202264 | JGI IMG/M metagenome (GOLD analysis project Ga0302326, IMG submission 202264) | Peat permafrost microbial communities from Stordalen Mire near Abisko, Sweden - Palsa_T0_3 | ecosystem: Environmental > Terrestrial > Soil > Palsa > Peat permafrost | place: Sweden: Abisko... | reverse complement strand
ATGCGGGACTTGGTGACGAATTGCGCCCCGCAGCGGCGGCACTGTTTCGTCATGGTTTCTTCTAGCGGAAGAATCCCCGGTTTCTTGGGCAACAGATGGGAATAGTGAAAATCGCAATGACTCATTTGCTGTACCTTGCGTTTGTCGATTCAGTCCCGCGTACTGCAAATGTTCTCAAGAGATCTTGAGACTGGCCCGTTCAGCCAGAGGACTGTGTAGGTTCCTCCATTATACCCCAACTGGTTGATATATGCTTTCGGCGCCCAGTAATTCCCACCGTAAATGATTGATATAAAAGATTAAAATCGTCTCCGAATAGGCGCCCTTGAGCTGCCCGAAAACGCGGTCTTCCCACCCCTCGGTGAAGTAGGGCTTGGGGTCGATATCCTTGGCGAAGAAGCCGTTTTCGTGGGGTACGCCCAGGCAATCGAGTGCCGCCGCAATCATATCCAGGTGCGATACCAGCACCGATTGCGCCAAGTCCTTACCGAAATCCTCGTCGCCTTCCATGATTCGCGCCCAGAACTTCGGCGTGGATTTGCGCAGCGCCTCCGTATTGACCTTGTGCAAATGGGCCCGTACCTTGAAGCCTTCGTAAATCTGGTATGTCTTGAGCTTCCCGATGGAAATACCGCGGATTATCTTGCCGAATGTCTCCTCGCCCAGCCCGCGGAATAAATCCGAAATCTGCATAGAGTGTCAGTGTCAGGGTAGCATGGCCGTAAGGTCGAGGCGCCGCGGCATTCAAGGGCATTCAAGGCAGAGCCGCGACCGAAGGGAGCGATTTCCGCGACTGCTGCGAAGTCCCCAAAAACGGCTGACGCTCGCAGCAACAGAGGAGATCGCAGCCGCTTGCTGTATGCTTGATAAGAAGTGTCGGCGATTCCACTCGGCGGTAGGATTTCGCATTTCGATATCCTCGAAAAACTGGGCGAGGGAGGCATGGGCGCGGTCTACAAAGCTCGCGACCACCGCCTGGACCGGCTGGTCGCCATAAAAGTGCTTTCGGAGAAAGCCGCCGCCACTCCGGAACGGCAGGCCCGTTTCATCCAAGAGGCCAAAACCGCGTCCGCTCTCAACCACCCCCACATCGTCACCATCTACGAGATCGACCTGGCCGGCGACCTGATGTTCATCGCCATGGAGTATATCGAGGGGCGTACGCTGGAGCAGCTCATTTCGCAAAAGGGCCTGCGCTTTACCGACGCGCTCCGCTACGCCGTTCCGGCCGCCGATGCGCTGGCGGCGGCGCACGCCATTGGAATTGTGCACCGCGATGTCAAGCCATCGAACATCATGGTCAGCGCGAAAGGCGTCGTGAAAGTGCTCGATTTCGGACTGGCGAAGCTGACCAGCCGGAGCATGCCGCGAAGCGCCGCCGCCAGCGCAGACGCCAACTCTACCGTCACAATCACCCCCAGTCAGACCGAAGCCGGGTCGATCCTGGGCACCGTGGCCTACATGTCGCCGGAACAGGCCGAAGGAAAGGAGATCGACGCGCGTTCCGACATCTTCTCGTTCGGAGTCATGCTTTATGAAATGCTGACCGGCCGGCGGCCTTTCATGGGGGATACGAAGCTCTCCACGCTGGCCGCCATTGTGAACCAGGAACCCCGGCCCGCAAAGCAATTGGTCGAGGGGCTGCCTCCCGAGCTGGATCGCGTCTTGGCGCGGTGTCTCCGCAAAGATCCGGCGCGGCGGTTTCAGACCATGGCAGATCTGAAGGTTGCCCTGGAGGAATTGAAAGAGGAATCGGATTCCGGACGCCTCATAGCCGGTGTGCCGGTGCCCGCTCGAAAGCGCACGTGGCAGTGGGCTGCGGCTGGCGCTCTCATCGTGCTGGCGTTGGCCGGTGCATGGCTCTTGCGAAGACCCGCGTCCGGCCCGCCAGAGAAGCTCGTGCCTGTAACCAGCTACCCCGGCTCGGAGTTATATCCCAGCTTCTCTCCCGATGGCCGGCAGATCGCTTTCAGTTGGGATGGAGAGAGCGGGGATAATCGGGATATCTACGTGAAATTGGTCGGCGAGACGAACGCCTTGCGCCTCACCACCGATCCGGCTGCCGATTCGTATCCGGTGTGGGCGCCGGACGGAAAGCGCATTGCATTTCGCCGTGCGGGCCCCCACAGCGGCATCTACACGGTGTCTCCTCTGGGTGGAGCGGAGCAAAAGCTGTCGGATTTTGCCACGAGCTACCAAATGTCGTGGTCCCCGGACGGGAAGTGGCTGGCGGTCTCTTCGGACGAACCAACGAGCGCCATTTTTCTGCTGCCGGCCGAGGGCGGCGAGCCCCGGCGGGTATCGAGCCCCAAGGCTCCCGGGTTGGACCGGGCTGCAAGCTTCTCGCCGGATGGGCGAGAGTTGGCATACGCAAGCTGCACGAGCGTCAATACGTGCGATGTGTATGCCGAGGATTTGAACCCGGCGCGGGGTAGCGCCCGGCGCATCACCGACCAAAACTTCTCCATATTCGCGCTCACGTGGAGCCGCGACGGAAGGTCCGTGATCTACAGCGGCTCGCGGAGCTCTGGCATCCTTCCCTATCTGTGGCGCGCGGAAATCGACCGGCGGCAGCCGCCGCAACGGCTTGAAATTGCCGGACCACAAGCCAGTTGCCCCTCCGTTTCTCCGGCAGGCAATCGATTGGTATTTTCAAGGTATCTGCAAGACTTTGACATCTGGCGTTACCGGGTAGGCGGGGCCGCCGAACCGCTGATCGTCTCATCGCTCTCCGAAGACAACCCTCAGTTTTCTCCGGACGGAACCAGAATTGCCTTTGAGTCCAATCGCTCCGGGGAATCGGAGGAGATCTGGCTGGCGCAAGCCGACGGATCAAAACCGGTTCAGTTGACGCACAACCTCGGGCGTCACCAGGGAACCCCGCGCTGGTCTCCCGATGGCCGCTGGATCGCGTTTCACTCCCAGGGCGAGGATGGCCGCCGGGATATTTATGTCCTGGATGCGAGCGGGGGCAAACCGCGACGCATTACCCCGGAGCCTTCGGATGAAGCCGTGCCATCCTGGTCGCGTGACGGGAAATGGATTTATTTCTACTCCGATCGCACCGGCCGTAACGAGATCTGGCGCGTGCCCTTTGCCGGGGGTAGCGCGGAACAGATTACCAAAGAGGGCGGCTTCGAGGCTTACGAATCCGTAGACGGCACAACCCTTTTCTATACCAAGGCCATCTCTTCCCCGCTGTTCGCGAAGCCGCTATCCGGCGGCGCCGAACGCCGGTTGCTGGCCTGGGTGTCGCAGAAAGCTTTCGTTCCGGTGGATGACGGCATCTACTACATCGGCCAGCGGAGCGACAGCGGACAATACCCTCTTCAATTCTTTCAATTCTCCAGCCAGACCAGCCAGGTACTCACCAACATCGACGGGGTGATTTTTCAGGGTCTGAGCGTTTCTCCGGATCGAACGGCCATTCTGTTCACCAAGAGCTTGAGGTCCGGCGCCAATCTCATGATGATCGAAAACTTCATGTAGGCATTTGTGGGGCAGCCAATCCTGGCTGCAGCCGGCTTTCAGCCGGCTCGTACCGGACGCGAAGATTCGCGCACGGCGTGAAAAGCCGCCTAAAAAGGCGGCTGCAGGCAGGATTGCCTGGCAGGATTGCCTGCCCCACAAAGCGGCCGGCCAAGCCGATTGCTGTATGCTTGGTAAGACGTGTCGGCGATTCCACTCGGCGGTAGGATTTCGCATTTCGATATCCTCGAAAAACTGGGCGAGGGAGGCATGGGCGCGGTCTACAAAGCTCGCGACCACCGCCTGGACCGTCTGGTCGCCATAAAAGTGCTTTCCGAGAAGGCCGCCGCCACTCCGGAACGGCAGGCCCGTTTCATCCAAGAGGCCAAAACCGCGTCCGCTCTCAACCATCCCCACATCGTCACCATCTATGAGATCGACCTGGCGGGCGACCGGATGTTCATCGCCATGGAGTATATCGAAGGGCGCACGCTGGAGCAGCTCATTCCGCAAAAGGGCCTGCGCTTTACCGACGCGCTTCGCTACGCGGTTCCGGCCGCGGATGCACTCGCGGCGGCGCACGCCATTGGCATCGTGCACCGCGATATCAAGCCATCGAACATCATGGTGAGCGCGAAAGGCGTCGTGAAGGTGCTCGATTTCGGGCTGGCCAAATTGACCAGCCGGGGCATGCCACACAGCGCCGCCGCGGGCGGGGAAGCCGACGCCACCGTTACGGTCACCGCCCGCGACACCGAAGCAGGGTCGATTCTGGGCACGGTCGCCTACATGTCGCCGGAACAAGCCGAAGGAAAGGAGATCGACGCGCGTTCCGACATCTTCTCGTTCGGAGTGATGCTTTATGAAATGCTGACCGGCAGGCGGCCCTTCACGGGGGATACGAAGCTCTCCACGCTGGCCGCGATTGTGAACCAGGAGCCGCGGCCCGCAAAGCAATTGGTCGAAGGGCTGCCCTCTGAGTTGGATCGCGTGTTGGCGCGGTGTCTGCGCAAAGATCCGGCGCGGCGATTCCAGCACATGGCGGATCTGAAAGTTGCCCTGGAAGAACTGAAAGAGGAATCGGATTCCGGACGCCTCACGGCCGGTGCGCCCGCGCCCGCTCGAAAGCGCCCGTGGCAGTGGGCTGCGGCTGGCGCTCTCATCGTGCTTGCGCTGGCCGGTGCGTGGCTCTTGCGAAGACCCGCGTCCGGCCCGCCAGAGACGGTCGTGCCTGTAACCACCTACCCCGGCTCGGAGTTGTATCCCAGCTTCTCTCCCGACGGCAAGCAGATCGCGTTCAGTTGGAACGGCGAGAGCGGGGATAATCGGGATATCTACGTGAAATTGGTCGGCGAGACGAACGCGTTACGCCTCACCACCGATCCGGCTGCCGATACGTTTCCGGTCTGGGCGCCGGATGGAAAGCGTATTGCATTTCGCCGTGCGGGCCCCCACAGCGGCATCTACACGGTCTCGCCTCTGGGAGGAGCGGAGCAGAAGCTGTCGGATTTTGCCACGAGCTACCAAATGTCCTGGTCCCCGGACGGGAAGTGGCTGGCGGTCTCTTCGGACGAACCAACGAGCGCGATTTTTCTGCTGCCGGCGGAGGGTGGCGAAGCCCGGCGAGTCTCGAACCCCAAGGCTCCCTGGTTCGACCGGTCTGTGAGTTTTTCGCCGGATGGGCGGCAATTGGCATACGCAGGCTGCACGGGCACACTTTTGTGCGATGTGTTTATCCAGGATTTGAACCCAGCTTATGTCCCGCGGGGTAGCGCCCGGCGCATCACCAGCCGAAACGTCGCCATGGCCGGCCTAACATGGAGCCGTGACGGAAGGTCCGTGATCTACAGCGGCTCGGGCCTTGTCGGCCTCCTTGCCTATTTGTGGCGCGTGGGAATTGACGGAGGGCGGCCGCCGCAACGGCTGGAAATCGCCGGTCCGAACGTCTATTACCCCGCAGTTTCTACGGCAGGCAATCGATTGGTATTTTCAAGGTATCTGGAAGACTATGACATCTGGCGCTACCGCGTAGGCGGGGCCGCCGAACCGCTCATCGTCTCATCGCTCTCCGAATTCAACCCTCAGTTCTCACCAGACGGAAGCAGAATTGCCTTTTCGTCCGATCGCTCCGCAGAAGCGATGGAGATCTGGGTGGCGCAGGCCGACGGATCGAAACCCGTTCAGATGACTCACAATCTCGGGCGCTACCAGGGAACCCCGCGCTGGTCGCCCGATGGCCGCTGGATCGCGTTTGACTCCCAAGGCCAGGATGGCATCCGGCACATATACGTGATGGATGCGAGCGGGGGCAGGCCGCGACGCATTAGCCCGGAGGCCTCGGGTGAGTTCGTGCCGTTCTGGTCGCAAGACGGGAAATGGATCTACTTCTGCTCAAATCGCACCGGCCGTAACGAGATCTGGCGCAAGCCCTTTGCCGGCGGCGGTGCGGAGCAGGTTACCAAAGGGGGCGGCTTCGTGGCTTACGAATCCGCCGACGGGACCACTTTGTTCTATACCAAAGCCGATCCTTCGCCGCTGTTTTCAAAGCCGCTATCCGGGGGCGCCGAGCGTCAGGTGCTGGATTGGGTCTCGCAAAGAGCCTTCGTTCCGGTGGATGACGGCATCTACTACATCGGCAGGCGCACCGGCAATAATGGACAATACCCGCTTGAGTTCTTTCAATTCTCCAGTCAGACCAGCCGGGTACTTACTAACATCGATGGCGCGATCAGCTATGGTCTGAGCGTTTCTCCGGATCGAACGGCCATTCTGTTCAGCCAAACCGTGACGCTCGGCGCCGATCTCATGATGATCGAAAACTTCATGTAGGACAGGCCTCCCGGCCTGTACCCGGCTTTCAGCTGGCTCTTAACCAGCTCGCGAAGATTCGCGCATGGGCCCGAAGAGCCGGCTAAAGTCGGCTGCAGCCAGAATTGGCTGCCCCACAAAACGGTGGAATAAGTGGGTTGTCTGCATGAGAAATGTAATCATCCTCGGCTCCCAGTGGGACGACGAAGGCAAAGGCAAGATCGTCGATCTCCTCTCTGAGCATTTCGATATTGTGGCGCGCTATCAAGGCGGCAACAACGCCGGCCATACCTTATTCATCGGGAAAGAAGTTCGTCTTGAAGCTGATTCCGAGCGGCATTCTGCACCCCGGCAACAATCGGGGTTCGCCTGATCTGGCACAACGGAGAACTGCCTGCGGCGAAGAGCGCCGGCCGCTCGGACGCCTCTCAACCCGTCTTTGCAATCCGCACCTTGGAGCACACCCTGGAGTCGGCCTCTTCCGGAGCTCTCGCATCTGCCGGGATTGTGGCTCGTCCGGAACGGAGATCACGGTTTACAAAGACCGTCTGCAACGATTCCTTGCCGGCCGTACCAGTCTGGGAGGGGTGGCGGCGGGTTATGTTCTGGCTCACGACTTGGCGCACGCGATGCAAGGCGCCGCCCGCCATTCCGAATCCGGGATACTGAAACCGAATTGGTCCAGTGAAGACTGCCAGGCGAGGGTGTTCCACAAGCTGGCCTTCAGCCCACTGGATATCGAGCTCATCCACCGGGGATTGGCGGTCCAACGGGCGCGCCGGCGATCCGAAACGGTGATTCTGGCGGAGAGCGTCAGCCCGGCGGTCTTCAACCTTTCAAGAAAATAGTATACTGCTCCAGTGAACGCGGACCGCTGGAACCAGGTCGAGGACTGCTATCATGCCGCCATGGAGCGCCCTGTTCCCGAGCGCGCCGCGTTTCTGGCGCAAGCCTGCGCCAACGACCCGGTACTGCGCCGCGAGGTGGAATCCCTGCTGGCCCACGAAGGCCAGGCCGACGAACTGCTGGAGAGCCCGGCCTGGAACCACGTCACGCCTTCCGATGAGACCGGCACGTTCGCGCCTGATGTGCTGTCGGCAGGGTCGATGATGGCGGAGTACCGGATTGCGGGAAGGCTCGGAGCGGGCGGGATGGGCGAGGTATACCGCGCCACCGATACCAGGTTGCAGCGCGAGGTAGCCCTCAAGGTGCTGGCCTCGGAGTTCGCGCGGAATGATACCTGGATGTCCCGCTTCCAACGCGAAGCACGTGTTCTGGCATCGCTCAATCACCCGCACATAGCGGCCATCTATGGGCTCGAAGAATCGGGCGGGGTGAGCGCCATAGCCATGGAGCTGGTGGAAGGACCCACGCTGGCCGAACGCATGGAGCGCGGGCGGATTCCCGTCCCCGAGGCTCTGGCGATCGCCAGGCAGATCGCCGAGGCTCTGGAGTATGCTCACGAAAAGGGAATCGTCCATCGCGATCTGAAGCCTGCCAACGTCAAACTGCGGCCGGATGGCGTGGTCAAAGTGCTCGACTTCGGGCTGGCGAAGGCCATCGATCCGAAGCAAGCGCCAACGGCGACGGCGACAGGCGCTGGGGTCATCATGGGCACACCCGCTTATATGGCGCCGGAGCAGGCGGCAGGCCTGCCGGTGGACCGCCGGGCGGATATCTGGGCTTTCGGCGTGGTGCTGTTCGAGATGCTGGCCGGGCATCACGTCTATGCGCGGAAGACAACGCTGGAGACGCTGGCCGCGGTCGCAGGGGACGATCCGCCGTGGAACAAGTTGCCGGCGGAGACGCCCGCTGAGATCCGCTGGCTGCTGCGGCGCTGCCTGGACCGCGATATAAGGAACCGGCTGCGCGATGTCGGCGAAGCACGAATCGCCATTGAGAACTTGGGAAAGGAAACGGAGGTGACGGTAAGCGCCGCGGAGGTGACGGTAAGCGCGGCTGCGGCGCCGCCGGGAGCTTCCACAACCCGCCGAAAACATTCCCGGGTGGCAGTTGGCGCCGCGGTTGTCCTATTGCTGACTGCCGCCGGCTGGTGGCTTGCGAAAATCCGTCAACCCCCGGCACTGGCGGTGAAGCTTCGCCAACTGACCACCAATACGATAGAGAATCCGGTGGCCAGCGAGGCCATTTCTCCCGATGGCAAGTATCTGGCCTATAGCGATCTCCAGGGCATGCACATACGGAATATCGATTCCGGGGAAGGGCGCACGGTGCCTCAGCCGGAGGGTCTCCATGGGGAACGCTGCTGCTGGGTGGACGCCTGGTTTCCCGACAGCACAAGGTTTCTGGTCGATTCCGGGGAACCCGGTCCGGTCGCCACCATGTGGGTCGTCTCCGTTGTGGGCGGCGCCCCGCGTTTGCTCCGGGAGGATGGCGGCCCGTGGGATGTCTCGCCGGATGGCTCTACGATCGCATTCACAACGAATGCCGGCAGGGTGGATCACCGCGAAATCTGGCTGATGGACGCGGACGGCGGCAATCCGCGGCGGTTCCTGCAGGTGGACGAGGACAGCGCCCTCCAGTTTGCACGTTGGTCTCCGGATGGACGCCGCCTGGCCTACGTTAGGTTTCACCTTGCGGCGGACAGGTTCGAGATCACGTTAGAGAGCCGGGACCTGGACGGCCGCACGCCGGTTGCGATCTATTCGGAAACGGCCGCCAGCGAAGGGGACGCGAGATTGAAGGACTTTCTCTGGCTGGCCGATGGCCGGACGGACAGCCGATAACAAGGCGGTCATTCTGGAATCCAACCGCAGCCGGCATTTCGGAATTTATCGGCAAGTTCCGGGCCAGGACACCGGAGAGGGCATCGTTACCGGATCGGAGAATGCGTGGGCGCCCGTTGTCAGCCCGGATGGACACTGGATTCTCTATCTGGTATACCCCGCGGTGCGGGGTTTCGACACGCCCGTCCGGCTAATGCGCGCGCCCATTGCCGGTGGGTCGCCACAAAAGATGGCGACGACAGTGATGTACGGCACGCCGCGTTGCGCCGCTGGGCCTCCGGGCTTATGCGCCATTGCCGAGCCGGCCCCCGGGGGAAAGCGGATGGTCTTCACGGCTTTCGATCCGGTGGCCGGCCGCGGCTCGGAATTGACGGCGATGGACGTCGACCCGAAGGCCGACTATCTGTGGGACCTTTCCCCGGACGGGCGCCGCATCGCCGTCGTAAAGATGACCGGAGCCTACTCCGGCGAAGAAACCCAAGTTTCGGAGGGACCGATCAACATCCTCTCCTTAGACGGCCGGCAAGCGCGTGAACTCGTCGCCAACGGACGCAAGAATCAATGGCAATCCCTGGATTGGGCAGCCGGCGGGAACGGACTATACGTCTCCGCCGATGCGCCTGGGGGGTCCGTTTTGCTTTACCTCGATCTGCATGGCAACGCCAATGAGGTTTGGAAACATCCCAGCGCCGACCGGGGCACCCGTGGCATACCGTCACGGGACGGCCGGCGTCTCGCGCTCCTGGGCCGCAATCAGTACAGCAACGTTTGGATGATCGAGAAATTCTGACCGGCCCCCGGAACTTCCGTGCCAGTTGGATGCGCCCGTTTTCCCGAACATCGAAGATCCAGCCCGGAGTAGAAGCGCATCGCAGCTTCCAGATAGTGTACGGCAATTACGACGTGGCCCAATTCCGTGCCGACGTACGATTCGCGCCCAGAACTTCGGCGTGGATTTGCGCAGCGCCTCCGTATTGACCTTGTGCAAATGGGCCCGTACCTTGAAGCCTTCGTAAATCTGGTATGTCTTGAGCTTCCCGATGGAAATACCACGGACAATCTTGCCGAATGTCTCCTCGCCCAGCCCGCGGAATAAATCCGAAATCTGCATAGTGTGTCAGTGTCAGGGTAGCATGAGCCGTCAGGTCGAAGCTCCGCCGGAGGTCGTCGGAGGTCGTAGCAACCGCGATTTCCGCCTCTGCTGCGAGGTCTCTGAAAACTGCTCGTATGGTCCCCTTCAGTCTCTCCGGTAGCCAATCGGTTGGTGTTTGTGTCCCGGCGCAGTGGGATTCGTGCAGCCTCTGGCCATCAACCGCGGTGAAGGGTCGGCTGCTGTGATCGGCGATTTCTCGTGCACCTACTCAAGACCAGCCCGCCCTAGCGAAAGGCCATATTCGGCATCTGATCAGAGAGGTTGAGAGACTGTCGCCAAAACTCGGCTCATCTGGTGGTTTCGTGGGCATTTCAGTACTTCGCGGGATTTGCTTGCCTCAGCTCGCCGTGGTTATACGCGGGAACAGTAGAGGTAGGGGCAGCCGGAAAGACAATCACCGACATCGCCGCCTCCATGCAAACGCATAGCCCGCCATACTCGCTGACGGAGACATCGTGCGCCGGCAGCAAGCGGGCGACGCTCAGCGACGGCAGGGATGGGATAACGGTGCGATAATCGCGTCCTCCTGCTTCCGAGTCAGATCTGCGCAGGGGCTGTCACTAGATGCTCATTCCTGCCAAGCGCGGCCTGGCATCGCCGGTCTTCCTCAGAGTCTATCCGCACTATTCCGATGGCGATTTCCACCTCGGCCTCAATGCCGCGCAGATTCCGGGCGCGCCATATCCAATTAGCCTGCAAACTGAAATAGTCAGACTCAACTTGCGGGCTCCTGTCTAACCGTTAAAATGCCGCCGCCGCAAGGCCGGGTAGCGCGGCAGCGCTCCACCCAAAAACTTGAAGTGCACCGGATCCGCCGCAATTGCCGGCCTCAACAGCCCCGCCAGACATGCCAGTCGATCCAACGTCAGCCGCCGCCCGACCTTTGCAGTCGCCGGCAGATCCACTGTCGCATCGAACGCCAGTCCTCGCGTGTGATCCGAAACCGCCACAGGGTGCTGCGTCTCAATCAGCCGATGCCGGACGAACTCATCCTGGACCTGCGTCCGCAGAACCTGGCAAGCGGGACTTTGATTGTGTTTCAGTTCGTCCATCCACTTGTACCAGACATCCTGCAGATGCTTCTGGTAAGCCGCGGGCCGGTAAGCCGACTTCAGGGTCATTGTCCCTCCAACGCTAGCCACTTTCGATTCGAACCGGTTGAGCGCGCGAGCCGCGGCCGGAATCATGTCCGCGACATCCACTATGTTCGATCCCGTGCTCGCCTCCAATTGCTGGGCGACCGCCTCGTCAATTTGCTTGAGCGGCGCCACCGGACACCCCGGCTCCGCTTCAAACGCAGTCGCGCTGGAGACAGGAGTCGGCGCTGCCTGGGTCACCACCGGCCTCGATTCGAAGAGCGATTTAAACAAATTCTGCGCCGGAAGCCACAGCAAGTCTTCCCACGACGCGGGCGATGACTGGTCCGTTGTGCCAAACAATATAGTTGCGGGTTGCTGCGTCGGCGCTGCTACCTGTCCAAAAGCGATAAAAGCGTTAAAAAGCACAAAAGGAATCATAGCTACAAATCGAAAAGAGTTTCGCAACGAAGGTCTCCTGTGGCTGGGGCTTCACTCAATTGGACGCTTTGACACATATAGTGGTTGCAGCTTCCTGCTTTTAAATTGGGATTATTCGGCCCAATTCCTGACAGATGTAATCCGTTACGACCTCCAACAGCGCGACGATCAAGCCATCTTTGCGGAAGTGGCCGTAGCTGGCCGGCCCTGGGGATGACTCGGGTAAAACGGGTGGTTGCCGTCTACGACCTGGGGCGGATTTTCAATCACCAGACGGCGCGCAGCCAGTTCGTCGTCGGAGTTGTTTGGGGCATCTCTCTCGCGCTCTATGAAGACACCTACAACGCAATGCCGCCGGCTCGCCTGGTCGCGCGCTTCCCCCAACAGGACTTCCTACGCCTTTGGTGGTGCGAAGTGGATTTGCACTAAGACTAAGCCGCGGACGCGGCAGGTCCGTCCGCGGCGAATGATCGAGGACCTTCGGCTGCGGAATTATTCCGGGCAGACGATCCGGTCTTACACCGAAGCCGTTGCTGAGCTCGCTCGATATTTCCACAAGTCGCAGGACCAACTTGGCGCCGAGCAAGTGCGCCAGCGACTCCGGCAGCTTCGTCCACAGCGGCTGAGTGCTGCGAAGCTGATCTAGCCGGCGCTGCAATTGCTCCACGGCTGATCGAATTTAACAAGGCGGGCTAGTTGGCATGGGCTCGGATGCGTACGCCACCGGCGAGGCGCTCTACGCTCTGAACGTCGCCGGCGGCATGCCGGCCACCGATTCGGGTTACGCCAAGGGCGTGAAGTATCTCCTCAACACGCAGGCGGCGGATGGATCTTGGCATGTGGCCTCCCGGTCGATTTGGCTGCAGCCCTATTTCGATAGCGGATTCCCGTATGGGACGGATCAATGGATCTCGGCTGCCGCGACCGCCTGGTCAACCATGGCGCTCTCGGTGACTGTGGACCCGCGGCCTAATGCGCTGGCGCCGAATTCGCGCGCTATCGTTCACTGCTTGGGTTGGCAAGGTGAAGGCGTTTGTCCACCTGCCCAACCATTTGGAGTGGTAAACGCTGGGCGACAAGGCAGGAGTGATCTCCTCGAACAGCGTCTTTGGATGGGGACGGCGTTTCTACCGGGACCAATCACCCGAGTTCTGGCCCGCTGATTCGCACGTCAATGAAGTGCTGCGACGACTTCATCTGCGGTTACAACGGCAGTGGCGTAGTTTGGGATATTGAATTCGAGAGCGGCGTTCATCTCTTTTTCCGAGTAATCCGCGGTCGCGTCCTTCACCATCGTGACGTCGTACCCGAGTTCAGCGGCAAACCGAACGGTGGCCTCCACGCAGGTGTGGGCGATGAGCCCCGTAACGATCAGCTTGTGAATGCCATGTTTTTTGAGCTGCAAATCCAGATCTGTGTTGGCGAAACCACTGGAACACCAGTGTTCCGCGGCCACGATGTCGCCGGGACCGGGTTTGAGTTCGGGCCGGATCTCACCGCCCCAAGTGCCGTGTTCGAAAGTCTTTCGCCTCCACGCCGCTCTCTGGATTGGCGCAATGTACTTCCACGTCTCGTAGTCGCCAGGGCGATATTGCCGGTGCAGCGCATAGAACACGCGGATTTCCGCCCGTCGAGCGCGGAGCGGGTACGGCGAGTTGGTGCAGTGGGACACATCGAATCACGATTGGCTGGAAGGCCGAGGCGAGACGGTACGGTACTTAGTGCGAATGATCGACGATGCCACCAGTCGGAGCGCGGGAAGTTTCGTGCAACACGACGGAACACGCGAGAACATGGGCGTGCTGTGGCAGTATGTGGAACGCCAGGGCCGGATGGTGGATGTATACACGGACCGGGCCGCAATGTTCATGGTGACGCCGCGGGCCAAGGAAAGCGCGCAGCAGCGGCGGGAGTCGGACCGATTGACACAGATCGGCCGCGGGCTCAGAGAGCTGGGAATCGGCTGGATTCCGGCGTACTCGCCGCAAGCCAAGGCTTACGCTTCATACTGCACCTCCTGCGAACCGTGGAAGACATTCTTGGGAAAACGCCGCCGCTTGGCGAGCCTGACGCCCTGGGCCTTGCACGGCGGATTGGGTCCAGGATCCTCATACAACCAATCGTTCCGATCATTCACCGGATAGCCGCGAAGCAGGCCGTGGTTCCGCCAGGTGATCACGCATTTGGGATTGATCTCCAGTCGTTCCGACATTTCTTCGAGTGTCAACAGGCCCTTCTCGCGTAGCCGATCGTACCGCGGTTTGAGCTGGTATTCAGAGCGGAGACGGGCGATGATACGGCTGTTGAATCGTTGCCCGCATCCGGACAGTGCCCCGCGTTGATTCAGGATTTCCACGATTTGCTTATCGGTGTAATTATCGGTCAGTCGATCAACCTCAGCGACAATCTCTG
>Ga0302326_10019263_pt1 | contig 14108 bp, 15 predicted proteins | sample Palsa_T0_3_FD_202264 | JGI IMG/M metagenome (GOLD analysis project Ga0302326, IMG submission 202264) | Peat permafrost microbial communities from Stordalen Mire near Abisko, Sweden - Palsa_T0_3 | ecosystem: Environmental > Terrestrial > Soil > Palsa > Peat permafrost | place: Sweden: Abisko... | reverse complement strand
CATCGGCCATGCGAAGCACCGAAGGGCCGGCCGCCGGGCGGCGAGCCCTGGGCGCCATCGACGGTTGTCGTTTCGGTCGGTCATTCTGGGCCGGTCGGCGTTGCACGTGAGTGGCGACGAGGACCTGTTGGTGGAAGATCTGCACCAGCCCGCCGGTCACCACCGCTTCGACCAGCTCACCGGCGAAGGACGGCCCGACGCGATAGCGGAACCCGGCCAGGCTGATATGGCCGCGCTGGTCCGCCCAGCGAGTCACCCCTGCCGGCCTCGCCACCGGTGCTGATGCGGCGTCGTCGAGCTCGTCATAGATCTCGCCGGTCTCTACATCGACACTCCGCCCGGCCATAGCGAAGCGCTCGGCCGGCGGGCGGTCACCCAACGACTGGTGCGGACGGTCATGGTTGTAGCCGTTCACCCAATCATCTAGCGCCTCCTGGGCCTCGGCGATTGTGACGAAGCGATAGTCGTTGGGCGTGAAGAACTCCTTGCGCAGGGTTCGGTGGAACCGCTCGACCTTGCCCGTGGTGGTCGGCGAGTACGGCGCGGTGAGCAGATGCGTGATCCCGTTCGCTGTGCAGGCCTGGTCGAACAGCACCGGGCCCGGCCCGGTCCCGAATCGGGCCGTGAAGACCTTGCCGTTATCGGTCAAGATCTGAGCGGGCACGCCATGAGCCGCCAGCGCGTGGCGCAAAGCGGCCACCACCGGCCGAGCCGTGGCCCTGACCACGATGCGGGCGCACACGCAAAACCGGGAGTGATCATCCACACCGGTCACGACCTTCACCTCGGTCCCGTCAGCCAAGTGGAACCGCCCGACGATGTCCATCTGCCACAACTCCATCGCCCGGGACCGCTCCCACCGCTTGTAATCCGACCGGCGCCGCTTACGTGTCGTCGGGTCGATCAGCCCATGGCGCAACAGGGCCCGGTGGATCGAGGACCGCCCCGGCAACGGCGACACCCCCTCCCGCCCCAGGCGGGTCCGGATCGTGCGCGGCCCCCAGCCCGGATGCTCCCGGCGCATCTCCACCACCCGCGCCTCCACCACCGGCGGCATCTGATGCGGGCAGCTCTCAGGCCTCGAGGACCGATCAGCCAGGCCCCTCAGACCGTCCGCCGCGTAACGACGCAGCCACTTGTGCACCGTCTTGCGGCTCACCCCATACAACACCGCCACCTCGGTGACGCTCGCACCGTCGAGAACCTCCAGCACAGCCCGATGTCTCTGCTCCACCAGTCCCAACTCCACCAACACGACCGACCTGCCTCCTTCGCCGCGCCGGCGCGCGTGAACAGAAGCGAAGAAGGGCGCAGCCGGTCAGTGGTGGACCCTCAGGAACGGCGGGTGTGTAACCCAGGTACCGGGGCCACTGTCGCCCAGGAACCGGGACCGCGTCCTGAAACTGTCACCAACCTCCCGGAGCCACGGTGTCCATCATGAACCGGGTCCGCACATCGGGCGATCTCGGCCCAGGTTGCGCCGGCCCTGCGGGCGGTCTCCATGGCCAGCCAGCGGTGCCGGCGCATCCGGCCCTCTGACCTGCTCTTATTCGGTGGGCCGCCGGGGTCTCGAACCCCGCACCTTGGGATTAAAAGTCCCCTGCTCTACCCGATGAGCTAGCGGCCCGCGGCCCGGGAGCATGTCGAAAACGCGGTTGAAACCCCGGAGGGGCTTCCGCTGGCATCACCGGCATGCTGCTGGGTGTCGGGTGGCCACTCTATTCGGCCCGCCATCACGCCCTCGCAGGTGCCGATCCCGCGCTATGGCCTGGCGCGGGCGCAATGGTCGGCCGGAGGGCGGTGGCTCCGATCTTGAGGTAGGCGGCCCCGGATCCCAACAGTTCAAAGTCGGCAGTCGTGCCATCGGGATGGTTGACGGTCACGGGCCTGGCCCGATGCGATGGAACTTTCCAGCTCCGGATCCATCTATCCCATCAGCTCTACGGGGGGTCCGACCTGATAGCCGCCGCTTCTCCACCTTCTGACGTTCTGGCATGCGTCCAGTCCACGCCTTTGACCAGCGGCTTCGCGGTTTCTACCGGATGAGCTCGCGGCCCGCCACCTGGGGTTTAGCAGAGGAGGATTCTGGGAAGGGTGACGACGTCGCAGGGAACTTCGGCACAATGCGGCTGTTGCGAACTAGAGGTTGACGTGCCCGGGCGGCAACAGGGAGAGCAGGTAAAGCGGAACCACCGCAGCACCCACCACCGCCGCGCCCCGCGCCACCTCGACGGCCCGGGTGGCGGCGCGACGCATGTCGGCGGTCCGGTGCAGACCGAAGCCTACGGCCGCACCGGTGATCAATCCCCCGACGTGGGCCCGCCAGTCGATCGAGGGATCGGAAAAGCTGATCACGAGGTTGACCACTATGAGCGCTGCGATTGTGCTGACGTCCCAGCGGTTGCGTCGGGCCAGGACGAAGTACGCCCCCATGATCCCGAATATGGCCCCCGATGCGCCCAGGCCGAGCTCGTTGATAGGGCCGAGAAGATACGAGCACACGGACCCGCCCAGAGCGGAGGCTAGATACACCCCGACGAAGCGCGACCTGCCCAGCTCCGCCTCTACCGGGGGACCGACAATGGCCAGAGTGATCATGTTGAAAAGGATGTGCTCGAAGTTGGCGTGCATGAAGGCTGCCGTTATCAGTCGATACCACTGATGCTCGTAGTGGACCGCGTTCGGCCACAAGGCAAAGCGCTCCACGATGTTGGTGAAGTTGGTCTCCTCCCAGAGGTAGACCGCGATGTTGATGACGATGATGGCGGTGACCACTGGCGTGACCCGCGTGTTGCCGAGGCGACCGACCTGACGGGGCCGCCACCTGACCGTCGGCGACACGCGAGCCCCTTGCTTCAAGCAAGCCGTGCAATGCCAACCCACCGGCGCGTCGTGCATACAGTCCGGGCAGATCGGACGGTTGCAGCGCCGGCATACCGAACCGGCCATGCGGTCCGGGTGAGCGTAGCAACGCGGTGCGTCCGGGACCTCAGGGTTGGACATTCCCCCAATCCTGACCGACTGCTACGCCAGTGACGTGGCAGGCACGTTCCAGCGATGCAGGACGCGGGCATCTCGAGCCCAACCGAGCTCGCTGATGGTGGCCGTGTCCAAGTTCAGCCACCCCCCGATGGCCACCTCGGCGCCTACCCATCGGGCCGCGACGACCCGGCTGAAGTGCCCGTGGCCGACCAGCGCCACTCGACTGGCGCCCGACGCCAAGACCATCTCCACCACGCGGTCGGCTCGGCTCTCCACGTCGGCGGCGGTTTCCCCGCCGGGCCAGGGCCCGTTCCAGATGTTCCAACCCGGGAATCGGCTCTGGATCTCCGGAGTCGTCAATCCTTCCAGCTCGCCGTAGTCCCATTCCTGGAGGTCGTCGGTGACCGTGTAGGGGACCAGGCCGGCCAGCTCGGCCGTCTGCTCCGCTCGCCGGCGCGGGCTGCACAGGACCAGCTCGATTCGGGCCCCGGCGAAGGCAGGCCGCAAGGCCAGAGCCTCCTCCTCGCCGTCGCCCGACAAGTCCAGGTCGGTCCGGCTGGTGTGCCGACCGCTTCGGCTCCACTCGGTCTCGCCGTGCCTGACCATCCACACGACCGGCCCACGGGCGCCGTCGGTCTCTTCCGAGTGGTTGGTCGACACCCGGTGGAGGCTATTGCACGTCGCCCGGCCAAGTCCGACGTCACCCCGGGCGGGATGAGCGCGACGTGAGCCGCGAGGTACCGTCAGGCCCCGTGCCTCCCGCCACCCGACCCGCCGTCGACGTATCCGGTCTGGTCGTGCGTTACGGCGACGTGGTCGCAGTCGGCGGGCTCGATTTGCAGGCGCATGCCGGCCAGGTGGTGGCGCTTCTCGGCCGCAACGGCGCCGGCAAGACGAGCACGGTGGAGACCTTGGAGGGTTACCGCCCATCAGCCCAAGGGGTGGTCGCGGTCCTCGGCCTCGACCCGCGGCGACCCGATCAGCAGAGGGAGCTGACCAAACGCGTCGGGGTGATGCTCCAAAAGGGCGGCGTGTACCCGGCCATGAGCCCGGCGGAGGCGCTCAACCTGTTCGCCCGGTACTACGACCAGCCGCTGGACCCTCACGAACTGATCGGTCGCTTCGGTCTCGGCGACGTGGCCAGCACCCCGTGGCGCCGCCTCTCGGGCGGCGAGCAGCAGCGGCTGTCAATGGCGTTGGCAATCGTCGGGCGGCCCGAAGTGGTCTTCTTGGACGAGCCCACTGCCGGCGTCGACCCTCAAGGCCGTCTTGCCATCAGAGGTGAAATACACGGCCTTCGCGCTGCCGGCGCCTGCGTGATCCTCACTACCCATGAGCTGCAAGAAGCCGAACAGCTTGCCGATCAGGTCGTCATCGTCGACCGGGGAAAGGTGGTGGCCGCTGGGACCACGGCGGAGCTGACTGCAGCGGCCCCGGGGGGCCACGAGCAGATCCGTTTCGGCGCCCCCCCGGGTTTGGATACCGAAGCCCTGGCTGCGACCCTGGCCGCGACCGTCCGCAGCCCCGCCGCTGGTGAATACGAAATCGACGCTCCGGGGGCGCCGGCGACGGTGGCCGCCCTCACCGCCTGGCTGGCCGAGCGGAACCTGGCCTTGGCCGATCTTCGGGTGACCCGGTTGCGCCTCGAGGACGTCTTCCTCAGCCTCACATCGGACACGGGCGAGGCGAACGTCGGTGACACCGAAGACGGCCGAGGCCGTCGCGGCAAGAGGCGGCCAGCATGAAGGCGCTGCGAGCGCAGGTCGCGGCCGAGCTGCGGTTGACGCTTCGCCGCGGCGACTCCGTCCTGCTCAACCTCGCCATCCCGGTCGGCCTCCTCGTCTTCTTCTCCCTCGTCGACGTGTTGCCCAAACCCAACGGGATCGACCATCCCGTCGACTTCCTGACCCCGGGCATCCTCGCCCTCGCCGTGATGTCGACGGCCATGGTCAGCCTCGGCATTGCGACGGGCTTCGAACGACAGCACGGTGTGCTCAAGCGACTCGGGGCGACTCCCCTCGGCCGCCCGAGGTTGCTGGCCGCGAAGATCGTCTCGATCGCGGCCATCGAGATCCTGCAGATGGCCGTGCTCGTCGGAGTGGCAGCCGTCCTCGGCTGGGGTCCCGGCGGACCCGTGGCGCTGGCTCTTCCAGCCGTCCTCCTGGCCACTGTGGCTTTCTGCGGCTTGGGCCTGCTCATGGCCGGGGCGCTGCGAGCCGAGGTGACCCTCGCCGCGGCCAACGGGCTCTACCTGGCCTTGTTGCTCCTGGGGGGCATGATCTTCCCGCTGACCAAGCTGCCGGGTGGGTTACGTGACGTTGCGGAGGCGCTGCCGGCCGGCGCCCTTTCGGACGCCCTTCACGGCGCCCTGAGCGCCGGGGGTTCCGTGCCGGGGCGGAGCTGGGTGGTCCTCGTGGCCTGGGCCGTGCTCGCCCCCGCGGCCGCGGCCCGGACCTTCAGGTGGGAGTAGGCCATAACCCCGGTTTTCGGGAAGTCAGTGGAAGATCAGTTGGTCGGCCGCCATCGCCGAAAAGAGCAGGGTCACGTAGGTGATCGACCAGTGGAACAGTCGCATCGCCACCGCCTCGGTCGGGTTTCTCCACAAGCGGTAGGCCATGGCACAGAACACCGCGCCGAGGACCACCGCGCTCGTCCAGTAGAGCGGCCCCATCCGGGCCGTCCAGCCAAAGAGGAGCGACACCGCCGCCACCAGAACCGAGTAGGCGAGGATCTGGGCCGCGGTGCGCTTAAAAGTCGTCACCACCGGCATCATGGGCACGTCCGCGGATCGGTAGTCATCGCGGTAGCGGATGGCCAAGGCCCAGAAGTGGGGCGGGGTCCAAACAAACATGAGGGCGAACAGCACGACGGGCGCCCACCCCACCGAGTCCCGCACCGCAGCCCAACCGATCAGCACCGGAACGGCTCCCGCCGCACCTCCGATGACGATGTTCTGACGCGACGTCCGCTTCAACCAAAGCGTGTAGACGAAAACGTAGAACAGCATGGCGCTGACGGCCAGCAGGGCGGAAAGCAGGTTGACGGCCACCCACAGTTCAGCGAAGGCGACCACTTCGAGGGCGACGGCGAATACCAGGGCCTCGGCCGGCAACACCACCCCAGTGACGAGCGGCCGGGTGCGGGTCCGTTGCATCACGGCGTCGATGTCACGATCGACAAACATATTGATGGCGTTGGCGCCACCCGCCGCCAGAGTCCCGCCGACCAAGGTGGCGACCATGAGCCATATCCGGGGCATGCCGCGGGCGGCGACGACCATGGTCGGGAGCGTCGTCACGAGCAGGAGCTCGATGATCCTGGGCTTCGTGAGCGCGACGAAACCGCCCAGGCGCCGCCCGAGTGAGATTTCGCCCGGCTGGGCCGGGGGCACCGCAACAGACATCGGGCCATGACACTACGGCAGCCGGGTCCCCTCGAACAAAGCGGCGGCAGCGGCCTCGAGCTATGGCGACCCGGGTGGGACCGGGGCCCGTCCGGTCGTAGCATGGGTAGCGATGCGTAGTTCGCCCGCCAGCTCCACCGCGACCCCGTGGCGAGCCCGACGGGTATCGCCCGAAGCGTTTCGGCGGATCGCCGTCGTGTCGGTCTGGGCCATCGCGTTGACCATCATCTCCGGCGCCGCGGTCCGCCTCACCGGTTCCGGCCTGGGCTGCCCCGACTGGCCGACCTGCACGGCAACGAGCGTGGCGGCGCCGCTGCACGTCCACGCGTGGATCGAGTTCGGCAACCGCCTCATCAACGCGTTCGTGACGGTCGCATCCATCGGAGCGCTCGCAGCCGCCCTGCTTCGCTCCCCGAAGCGGCGAGACCTGACCCTTCTCTCGTCCGGCCTCGTCGTCGGCCTGTTCGGGGAAGTAGCGCTGGGCGCTTTGGTGGTGGAGTTCAAGCTGGCTCCCGGGCTCGTCATGGCTCACTTTCTGTTCGGGATCGTCCTCCTGGCCGATTCCGTGGTCCTCAGCTACCTCGCCGGGACCCCCGACCGCGACGTAGGACAGTCCACATCAGCGCCGATCGCCTTGGTCGGTCGCGCCCAGATCGCACTTTCGCGCCTGTTGCTGGCGGCTCTGGCGGTGGTGGTCGTGTTGGGAACGGTCGTTACGTCGACTGGCCCGCACGGGGGCAGTCCCACCGCCTCCCGCTTCGGATTCTCCCTCCAATCGGTCGCCAGGCTGCACGGAACCGCGGTAGAGATCTTCCTGGGCATCACCATCGTCGCCTTATGGAACCTGAGCCGGACCGCGGCCCCCCGCCTGGTGATGCGGCGGGCCCAGATCGTGCTCGTCGCCATCGCAGCCCAGGCCGGCGTCGGCTACGCGCAGTACTTCAACGGTGACCCGGTGGCGCTCGTGGCCGTCCACGTCGCCGGCGCCAGTTTGCTGGTCATCGCCTCCATCCGCTTCTACCTCGGGCTGTGGGCCTACCCGGCCTTCCCGGTGGAGCCGACCGCCGAGCTCGACGGGCCCTCTCAGGCCGCCCGGCCCTCCGACCCTGGTGCGACCACTTCGACCGGCTCCACCGGAGCCCCTGGCACCGGCCGGGCACTCTCGCCCACGTCTTGACGTCATGGCTTCTACCGCACCCGCCGAGATCAAAGCGCCCGAGGTGGGCGAGGTCACCGACCTGGATCGCGCGTGGAAGGTCATCGTCTGGAACGACCCGATCAACTTGATGTCGTACGTCACTTTCGTGTTCCAGAAGCTGTTCGGCTACAGCCTCGACAAAGCCGAGAAGTTGATGCTCGACGTCCACCTCAAGGGCAAGGCCATCGTGTCCCACGGTCCCCGCGAAAAGGCGGAGCTCGACGTGTTCCGCCTCCACGAGTACGGCCTTTGGGCGACCATGGAGCACGACACCTGAGCCCGCTATTCTCCCGCCGCGTGATTCGGCGGGACCGACTCACGGGTGAGTTCCAGCTCAGCTTGAGCGACGAGAACCGGGCCGTGCTACGCCACTTGGCGCCGCAGCTGACCGAGCTGCTCGAGGACCCCGGCCACCCGGTGCTGATGCGACTGTTCCCGCCCGCGTACTCCGACTTGGCCCACGTCGAGAAGCAGGAAGAGTACCGCCACCTCATGCAGGAAGACCTCGTCGCCCGTCACCGCGAGGAGCTAGAGCTCCTCGTATCGACTGCGGACGCCAAGACCCTCACAGAGGAGCAACTCCAAGCCTGGACCCGAGCCCTCAACAGCATCCGCCTCGTCCTCGGCACCTACCTCGACGTGAGCGAGGAGGACGAGAGTAGGTCTCCGACCACCCCTGAGGAGTCGGTGTACCAGTGGCTCACGTACCTGCTCGGCGAAGCAATAGAAGCCCTTTCCGGCCAGACTTGACCCCATGGAGATAACCGCGGCCCTGGACTTCCTACGAGCCAACCACCGATCGGTGCTGATCACGCGCAGGCAGGACGGCCGGCTTCAGCCGTCGCCGGTCAACCACGCAGTGGACGGGTCGGGCCGGGTTGTCATTTCGAGCCGCGAGCCCGCCTACAAGGTCCGCAACCTGCGCCGGGACCCGCAAGCCACTTTGTGCGCCTTCACGGACGCCTTCTACGGGGCATGGGTGGCGATCGACGGCACGGTAGAGATCATCTCCCTGCCGGACGCCATGGAGCCCCTCGTCGACCTGTACCGCCAAGTACAGGGCGAACACCCCGACTGGGATGACTACCGAGCGGCGATGGTGCGCGACCAAAGGGTCGTCATCGCCATCAGCCCTGTGTCGGCCGGTCCCGATCGACACGCCTGACGAGGTGGAGCACCGGAGCGTCAAAACCGGCGACGGCACGGAACTGCATCTGATCACCAGAGGCCTCGACGGGCCGCTGGCCCCGGTCCTCCTCGTGCACGGACTGGCGTCAAACGCCCGGCTGTGGGATGGAGTCTCCAAGCGGCTGTCCGCAGCCGGCCACCCGGTCGCGGCCGTCGATCAACGGGGCCACGGCCACTCCGGCAAGCCGGATTCCGGGTACGACTTCGCCACCCTCACCGACGACCTGATAGCTGTCGTCGGCGACCTCGGCTGGGACGACGGTCGGATCCCGCTCGCGGCGGGGCAAAGCTGGGGCGCCAACGTGATCTTGGAGCTGGCCGCCCGCCACCCCGAGGTCACGAGCGGCCTGGCCTTGGTGGACGGGGGGACGATCGAGCTGGCCGGACGCTTTGCAGACTGGCCCACGTGCGAGGTGGCGCTGGCGCCGCCTCCCCTGATCGGCACCAGTGCAGCGGCCTTCGAACACCTGATCCGAACCCACCACCCGGACTGGCCCGAGGACGGCATCACCGGGACCCTCGCCAACATGGAAGTGTTAGAAGACGGGACGATCAGGCCGTGGCTGTCGCGGGCCAACCACATGAAGATCCTGCGCAACCTGTGGGAGCACCGGCCGGCGTCGCGCTACCCGTTGGTGAAAGTGCCGGTACTGCTCCTGCCCGCGGACGATCCGACCAGCCCACGATGGCTGGCGGGAAAGCGAGACGAAGTGTCCCGGGCGACCACCGGTCTGACCCGCTCGTTAACCCGCTGGATCGAAGGCGACCACGACTTGCACGCCCAGCATCCGGACCTGGTGGCCGAGCTGATCCATGACGCAACCGGGCCGAGCTTTTTTCCCTGATGGCCAGGGTGCTCGCCATCATGGGGTCGGGGGAGACGGCCCCGACCATGATCAAGCCTCACCGATATCTGTTCGACCGGCTGGGACCCCCGCCCGTCCCCGCGGTGCTGCTCGACACGCCATACGGATTCCAAGCCAATGCCGACGACATCTCGGCTCGCGCCGTCGACTACTTCGCCGCCAGCGTGGGACGGACCGTGGAAGCGGTCGATTTGCGTCGCTTCGACGGCTCGGACCCCGTCGCCCTAGAAGCGGGCCTGGCCAAGCTGGCCCGTTCGCGCTGGGTATTCGCAGGACCGGGCAGCCCGACCTATGCGCTTCGGCAGTGGGCCGGCACGCAAGTGCCCGCGCTTCTGGCCGACAAGCTGCAACACGGCGGGTGCATCGTTTTCGCCAGCGCGGCGGCCCTCACCCTCGGGCGATTCACGGTACCTGTCTACGAGATCTACAAAGTGGGCGCCGACCCGGCATGGGCCGAAGGCCTCGACCTGCTCGGCTCGATTGTCGGGCCTGAAGTGGCCGTGATCCCCCACTACGACAACGCGGAAGGCGGCAACCACGACACCCGCTTCTGTTACTTGGGCGAAACGCGCCTCGCCCATCTCGAACAACTGATGCCGGCCGACGGCTGGATCCTCGGTGTCGACGAACACACCGGCTGCATTTTCGACCTGGACGCCAGAACGGCGACCGTGGTTGGCAACGGGACGGTGACCGTCCGACGGCGCGGCACGTCGGCGGTGCTCGCTAGCGGGGAGTCGGTTGCGATCGAGTCCCTCACGGTTCTGGCTTCGAAAAAGGGACCGGTCAGCGGGGCGGCCCCCCAGGCCACGCCGGCAGCCGGCTCCGCTCAGCCGACGGTCCTGCACGCCGAGATCCGCCGGATCGAGGAGGAGTTCGACCGCGCCCTGGAGGCCCGGGATGTAGCCGATGCGGTTCGAGCCATGCTCGAACTGGACGACACCCTCGAAGCGTGGTCCGGGGACACCACCCAGTCCGACGCCGGCGAGCGCGGCCGAGCCGCCATGCGCCGGATGGTGTTGCGGTTGGGCGAGCTGGCGACAACAGGGGCACAAGATCCAAAGGCAGTGGTCGGCGGCTACGTCGAGGCCATGCTGGTGGAGCGGGCCGCAGCCCGAGATTCCAAGCGTTACGCAGACTCCGACCGCATTCGAGCGGCCCTTACCGGTCTGGGGATCGAACTGCGCGACACACCGGACGGCACGTCATGGGAGCTTTCCTAGCATTCGCGTCTCGACGCATTCGTCCCCTCACGGATCGGGGCGGCGGGAAGGGGCGGGGACTAAGATGATTAGTTCAGGCTTTTGCCAGGGAGGTGGGGGTGTCGTTGATTGGACCTTCCGTACGGTCGCGGCTGCTCGTCTTGGCCATGCTTCCGGCGGCGACCATGCTGGGTCTGCCCGCGTCGGCAACCGGCGCCGCGGCGGTTGTGCACGCTCCGATTGTGTGGAACGTCGATGGCTCTAGCGGCAACTGGGCGGGTTACGCGTCGACGTCGGGTCCCTTTACCAGCGTGTCCGCGTCGTGGATCCAGCCGGTTGGGATATGCCTGTCGACCAAGACTACGTACTCGGCCTTCTGGGTCGGCCTCGACGGCGACGGCAGCAAGTCCGTCGAGCAGAACGGCTCGGAGGTGGACTGCGTCGGCGGCGTTCCCACCTATTACGCCTGGTATGAGATGTACCCGGCCGATCCTGTCAACTACACGAATAGGGTGAACCCCGGCGACCTTTTCAACGGATCGGTGACGGCCACAGCGACCGGGGAGTTTACGCTGACCCTCACTGACGTGACCGAAGGTTGGACGCAGGTGCAGCATCAGACCTCGACCTCGGCGAAGAGGCATTCGGCCGAGATCATCGTCGAGGCGCCGTCGGACAACTCAGGAGTCCTTCCTCTGACCAACTTCGGCCAGGTCACCTTCTCGAGGGCGAAGGCCGACGGGGCGGATCTCGGCCTGGTGAGCCCCGGTGAGATCACGATGAAGTCGAGTTCGAAGGTGAAGGCCCAACCTGGGCGTCTCGTCAACGGCAAGCGCTTCGAGGTGACGTGGGAACACGGCTGACCGGCTGAGCCCATCGCCGGTGGGGCGAGTACGCTGGAGCGCTCCCGCCCCCATCGTCTAGCGGCCTAGGACACCGCCCTTTCAAGGCGGCAGCACGGGTTCGAATCCCGTTGGGGGTGCTCGGCGAAATCCCTGTTCAGAGGCCGTTTTTAGCTGTTCGGCGGGGTCGGTCTAGGGGTCCGAATTCCGGGTCGTGCGCGCTGCGTGCGCGAACGAATCGGGCGGCCGTCTCCGCGAGGTGTGTTGAAGGCCTGTGCGGGTCACTGGGTTCCGGCACACTGGAGCCATGGCCAGCAGCGACCAGATCGTCCCCGAAGAGGGCCGTTACGGCGATCACCGGCCGTACCCGGACCCTCCAGCGCTGCTCGCCGACCTGATCGGACCGACCGAGGGTCTGATCGACCTGCCGATCACGATCGACTGGGGACCTAAGCGCGTCTACGACATGGGACGCGGTACCGAGCGCCGGATCGTCTATGAGCGCGTGCTCCGGGAGGCGTCCACAACCGACGAAGTTGCCCGTTACGTCAACGGGGTGGTCCTAGCAGCGGTGTGGGCACAGCTGTTCCTCCCGCAGCGCATCCGCCGGGTCTGGGAAGAGCGCTTCCCGGAGCTGACCCGAGCCGCCTAGCAATCCGGTGGACGAGCTTCAGGACCGCCTGGCGCGGGTCGGCTTAGGCGTGCTGGCCGCATACGGCTTCGCGCTCGCCGGGGGTTACGCCCTCCAAGCCCACCAACTCGTCGACCGGATGAGCGAAGACATTGACATGTTCACGAACCGGTGGGATGCCACCGAGTTCAGCCGCGCCGTGGATGCGGTGTCGGAGGCCTATCGAAGGGTCGGCTTGGAGGTGTCAATGACCCGGCGGGCGGAGACCTTTACCCGCCTGCAAGTAACCGATCCTCGAGTAGCTCGAACCGCGACCATCGATCTCGCCGCAGACTTTCGTCGGCTGGATCCGGTGAACCTGTCTGTGGGGCCCGTGCTCGCCGAACGTGATGCCGTCGCGTCGAAGGTGGGTGCGGCCTTCAGCCGGGGAGAGGCCCGTGACTACATCGACCTTGTCGGCATCCTCGATTCGGGACGGTTCACTCGGGAGGAACTCACGCGGCTCGGTGCTGAGGCCGATCCAGGCTTCAGCAAGGGATGGTTCTCCCAAGCCCTCGCAGGAGTCGACCGATTCCCCGACGACGAGTTCGCCGGGTACGGGGTCGACGCAGCCACGATCGCTCATGTTCGAGAGACCATGAGGGCCTGGAGCCGGCAGTTGGGAGAAGGCGTCGAGCGTCCGCCCGCGACACCTGACGCCGGACCTCAGCGCCGGCCGGGCCAAGACGACCAGGAGAGGCGTAAGCAGAGGCGGCAGGCGCGGCAATCTCCGTTCCCTCCACTCGGCCCGGACTCCGGACTCGGGAGCCCGTACAGGGAAGGCCCTGGAATCGACCTCTGATCTGATCCACTTCGTGTGGGCCCTGGTCACACTACGAACGCGAGATCCCCTGGCGCGGGCGTCGGGGCGCCGCCGTGTCGTTGAGTGACCTCACCTCCTGTTGGCGAGCTCGGCCAACGCGTCGGCGATTGCACGGTCACGGTTCTCCGTGGCGTGCTGGTAGCGGAGCGCCGCGGTCGGATTGGCGTGACCGCCGCGGCGCATCAGTTCGGCGACCGAAGCGCCCGAGGCGGCGGACCACGTCAGCCCAGAGTGGCGGAGGTCGTGGTAGAAGAGGTCGGAGCGACCGATCGTCCGCCTTGCTCTCTGCCAGATCCGGTCGAGCGTGCTCGGCAGCATGGGGTCACCGCTGGTGGAGGTGAACATCCAGGCTTGGGGCTCTGGAGCCACGTAGCGCTTCAGGTGTGTTCTCAGCGCGGGCAGTACGTTGGACGGCACCGCGATCGTGCGCTGCCCTGCGGCCGTCTTGGGTGGACCTACGACGACCTTTCCGGCCATCGGGCGGACAACGGCCCGCTCTACTCGGATAGTGCCGTGCAGCAGGTCGACGTCGCGGCGCTGGAGGCCGAGAACCTCGCCGCGTCGAAGCTGACACCACGCCGGCAGGAGAAGAGCGAGCTGGTGGTGCTCAGGGGTGGCGGCGACGGCGGCCGCCAGCTCAGCGACAGATGCCACCGGGCGCTCCACCGACCGAGCTTGTCCAGCGCCTTTGATCTGGCAGGGATTCTTCGAGATCATTCCGTCCGTCACGGCGGTCGTGAGGATGGCTCGAAGCATCCTGAACGCATCGTCCGCCGTCGTCACGTAGCGCTTCTTCATCTCCATATACGGCGCTTCGGATCTGAGGGGGGTATCGAGGTGGTAGGTCTGGCGGTCTGAGGGTGTCTTCTAGGGTTGGGGTGGATGGAGACAGACCCTGGTCGTATGGCTGCGATGCTGGTCGGCTTCCCGCAGG
>Ga0302326_10019261_pt1 | contig 14109 bp, 16 predicted proteins | sample Palsa_T0_3_FD_202264 | JGI IMG/M metagenome (GOLD analysis project Ga0302326, IMG submission 202264) | Peat permafrost microbial communities from Stordalen Mire near Abisko, Sweden - Palsa_T0_3 | ecosystem: Environmental > Terrestrial > Soil > Palsa > Peat permafrost | place: Sweden: Abisko... | reverse complement strand
ACTTCTTACTTAGTAATTATAGTTCGCCGAGGCGTACGTCCCGATATGACCGCCGAAGCGCAGCCAATATGCAAGTAGATTGCCACCAGCATAAATAGCACCCACCATGACGTCACATACATGAATCTTGCTAAACCTGATGTTCATGCTAGATTTTGTTGTATTCAGATTAATTGGGTTTGACTGTAACAAGTCCATCACACTGTCAGTATCAGATGACTATGAATATCCACTTCGGGTCAAAAGGTGGTATTTTCGCTTGGCGAAAAAGTTAGTCAGGTCTACCTTACTCTGACCGTAAGGTTATTAGTGTTATTTCGGATGGAGCTCCCAATCTCAGGGGTGGCCCCCAGTAGCCGGTACCAGTGTTAACGTAGACCCACATATTTTCATGTCGGTTTAATCCTCTGTAATAACGTTGAAAAAAACGAATCAGAATAGTATATGGAAAATACTGCCCACCGTGCGTGTGACCAGAAAGCTGTAGATCAAAATCGGCCTCATGAGCCATACGATAGGTTGCGGGCTGGTGAGCTAAGAGAATTTTTGTAAGTCCGGGCGGGACTCCGATAAGTGCCTTACTGGGGTCGCAAACCTGATCCACCCTCATTCTGGTGGTGGAGTAGTCAGGCACACCTGCTAAAACGATGGCGCTGCCATAGCGTTCGATGATTACATGTTCATTAGAAAGCACACGCACCCCCATTTTCTTGAATTGAGCCAGCCAGCCAGCTAAATCCCAAAAGTATTCATGGTTACCGGGCACGAAAAACTTTCCATAGGGAGCTTCAAGATCAGCGATCGGTAACAAATCCTTTCCCAAACCTTCGACAGTCCCATCCGAAAAATCTCCAGTCAACGCAATGAGGTCAGGTCGTAACTCATTGGCAATATTAACGACGTTCTGGGTGTAGGCACGGCCAATGATTGATCCAACATGAAGGTCCGAAATCTGTACGATTTTGAAACCATCGAAACTAGTTGGAAGATTCTTAAGTGGTATAGTCACTTCCTTAACGATTGGCCCGACAATTGCCAACAGTACACCTATTACTACTGTTCCAAACGTCAGTACACCAAGGGTCAGGAGAAACCATCTATCAAAATTTACGGGGTCCACTGGCGCCACAATTAATTCCCATGCAATTCCAACGATGTCCGTCGCAAAACCATAAACAACCAAGAGTGACATGACGCCAAACGCCAGATATGATGCCCAGTCAATCGCGAAAATAATCGGTATCGCGCCATATTCTTTTTTCAGTTTTGGAAAGACCAGACGATCGCCAAACGGCCCCGCTAATTGCAGAATAAAAAATGCCAAGGCTACGAGCCATGCTATGGCCATATGCTGACTCGCCAATGGCCAATGGATGATGATGCGGGATGCCACATAAATATTTAGGGCAACAAGTATTCCGATTATGATAAGAACCCGTCCTAACAAGGTAGACCTCTCTAAACTCAGCTCGATTCAGGTTCTAATGCGGATTGTGGGCGAAAGTAGGATGATATGCTTTTACGACTTGAAAACTGGTCAAGCCATAGACGACAGAATAATGCTGAGCTACTTAGCCTAGATTAGATATGAAATTATATCTCCAAGATCTGGAAAATCTTACCAATCTCACGCTTGATAATTATAACCAACGTGCCGAGTCTTTCTGGGAAGGCACACGTGATCACGACGTCAGTCAAAACATTGAGGCGTTGATGCAAACTATCGAGGGTAAACCACCTTTTACGATTCTCGATTTTGGCTGTGGGCCTGGGCGGGATCTCAAGGTATTTTCTGGTCTCGGCCATAGCGCGATTGGCTTAGAGGGGGCTGCACGATTCGCAGAAATGGCGCGTTCTTATAGCGGATGCGAGGTATGGCAGCAAGATTTTCTTAAACTTAATCTGCCTGAGAACAAATTCGATGGCATTTTCGCCAATGCCGCGCTATTTCATGTGCCCAGCCAGGAGTTACCTCGAGTATTACTTGAATTGCACGAGACCTTGAAACCGCGCGGTGTGTTATTTACCTCAAACCCACATGGCCATAATGAAGAAGGTTGGAATTCTGGACGCTACTGCACATATTTCGATCATAAGATGTGGAGACACTATATGTCTGTTGCCGGATTCATTGAACATGCTCATTATTACCGTCCTGCGGGTATGCCTCGAGAACAGCAATCTTGGCTAGCGAGTGTCTGGCACAGGATGAATTAACTTGGAAAGTTTGAACACACCCACGGTTACCAAATCGTTAGTTGGCATGTAGACTCATGAGACTGGGCCTATGAGAGAACAGGCGAAGTAGACGTCAAAGAAGCGCTCTCTTGCTGGGCATTACCACAATACCACAAGATTTTGTTGGTCACGTGGTCTCTGCGGTGCGCGCCCATAACGCCGGCATTGTCTTGATGCACGAAATCATCCGAATACACTCAAGAAGCTATGTGAAATTATTACTGCTTTACTTGTTGATGGTTTTGTCTTTGCAGAAATTGATGATCCTGATTTTCAATCATCTCTAAGATGACTCTAAAAATTGAGCCCAAGGCTCCGTAAAATCTACGTAGGTATTCGCTTTTGGTCGAAAGCGGACGTTTTATGAAATGCTATAAATACAGATTGACGAATGTTTAAATTGCCCCAATTTATGGGCTAAAATACCCTAATGAGCCTCGCGCAAAAGACAGGGCAGATTACATTCTATTAAAGGAGGAAATTAATGCAGTATTCAGTTGGCTTTTTTCTTTTGTTTGTTAGTTGCGGTGTTCTTGCTGCTGGTGCCAACAACGATAAATTGGTGGGGACTTGGAAATGGATACGACCGGATAATCGCTGCACAGAGACGATGACATTTCGTGGAGATGGCACACTAAGTGCGATTAGTGGAGAAGAAAATACAGAAAACAAATATACATTGGAGACTCCTCTATCCCCAGGGGATCGCTATACTCTAACCCTTCATGTAGTTACAGATAATGGCGGGAAAGACTGTCTTGGTTCCAAGACAGATGATACTGGACGGACAGAGGTTGTTTACCTTGAATTTTTATCGGAAACACAGATGAAAATGTGCTCAGCAAGTGGGCATTGCCATATTTGGACAATGCACTAAAAATACTGTAGAGGCGAAGACGCACGAAGCATCGTAGAAACTATTCGAAATTCATCTGCATTTTAAAATTCCACAATCTTCCATCGAAATCATGGAAATCAGGCCGATGGGTGTAACGTTGAGATTATTTAGGGTCATGAAGATGTCGCGAAGATCAAAGGATTCACCAAGTCTTATTGGCTCTAAAGCTTACGCATTATATGTCCCGTTAAATGACATTTTTGGGTCGAAGGAAGACAATTTAAATATCTGGATAATGCCGAGTAAACTAAGTTAATTAAAGGGGGGGGCACTAGCAAGTGAAGAGGAAATTTACGTTACGTTTTGATGAATCCAAAGCGAGTTGGGTACTAAAACACGAGGACACTGAGAAAATCATTCGAAAGTTTAAAACAAAGAAGGAAGGCAGTCGGGCTGGAGTTCTTAGAAAAATATTAGGGCGGATGGGAGGGAGTGTTATTCTCAGAACAAAGACCGGAGTCTTCGATGAGGAAAGAGTGTTTCCGGAATTGTCTGACTAAATCAATGTATATAAATTCCTAAAAATCCGCTTTGGGTAGAATCGGTCATTTTATGAATAGTGATAGCAAACCGAATGGTGAGTTGTTGGTCCCAGTCAGACTTTAAGAAACTTGAACTCCCCATTGGATCGGAGTATGAGAAAACAAAGAACAATTAAGTGGTTAATTAAATCTGAGGAACACGATTATCCCGCAGCCAAATCATACCTAACTCTGATTTATGATTCGGAGACCGCCAAAAAGCTTGTCAAGAAACTGCGGCGAGCGCCTAGGGCGGAATTCAAAGCAAAAGATATTTTCAGGGCATCGAATCTGTCTTTACTCGGTATCAGCAACGCTCGCATCGAAAGAGATCGAAGGAAAATAATGGAGGACCAAAGTCTTTCTCCTATACTGCTTGTACGAGATACGAGCAACGGTAAAGTTGTCATTGCCGATGGCTATCATCGAATGTGCGCCGTATATTCTTTTGACGAAGATGCAGTGATTCCATGCAAGATAGTCTGAACCCTCCAAAGTTTGCGAATGTCCGCGCAAAAGGAGGACTCCAGAATGCTCTCTTTGGGTCAAGCAGACATGGCATTGATGCTCCCTCGCCGAAACGATACAATTGTTAGTGTTATACGGGAGATGGCATTCCTCCTGCTCCAACCGCCCAGTCATTACATTAACTTCAATGGGCTGATGATGCCTACATGTTTCACCGGGTTTACGGTGGAAGTGTAGGTTTTTTCTACATGAAAACTGCGTTGCCCCGGTTATATCAACAAGAATTTTACGGGGGTAAAAATGAGCTTTTACAGTTGGCTTGCAGTGGGAGTCGGGGGTATCACCGGTTGCTGGCTACGCTGGTGGTTTAACATCACGTTAACGCCGTTATTTCCGACGTTGCCGCTAGGCACACTGGTGTCGAACTTGGTCGCCGGTTTCCTAATGGGGATTTCGATGGAGTTATTCACGCGCCATAGCGAAATACCGCCGGAAGTACGTCTGTTGATCATGACCGGATTTCTTGGTGGATTATCAACGTTTTCCACTTTTTCAGGCGACGTCGTGACTTTACTTTCTCGCCAAGAATATTTATGGAGTACCCTTGCGATTACGGCACATGTCGTTGGCTCCATCCTACTTACCATTCTCGGTATTTACACCGCGCGAATGTTGCTTTCAGGAGGCGCATCATGAAAGGTGTTTTACTAAAATTCTATATACATGAAAACCGCAAACACCGCCATATTCTGCTTTACGAATGGTTGATCGAGCAAGCTCAGAAAATAGGCATTGACGGTGGGTCGGTATTCCGAGGTATTGCAGGATTTGGGCGTCATGGCATCCTTCACGAGCAGCACTTCTTGGAGCTAGCTGGTGATCTTCCTCTTGAAGTCGAATTTCTAACCGATGACAAGGATGCGGAAAAACTTCTAAAACTGATCGTCCAGGAAAAGATCAGCATTGTCTACGCCAAGGTCCTGGCCGATATTGGCGCTATCGAGGGTAATATTTAAGGCTGAAAATGAGGTGTGTTAGCAAGCTTAGAAATCATTCGAGAGGCACTTGCGCCTGCCGGCTATGTATATTTATTGCAGAGGATTCCTACAAGGTGATCGAGACGAGATGAAGAAATAGGCTCCGAAATTACATATCTGCTTTGAAAGTAATATTCCCTGTTAACATTTTCAATATCTCAGATATTTTCCTGATCAGGGAAATATCTGAGATATTGATGTCAAAGAATTCTTTAAATATTTTTAGGAGCAACCATACAGAAATGTATTTTGTCACCCTTCTCAACTAGCTCAAGGTTATTGTGATATAGGATTTCGGTCGCATTAATCAATGTCGTTGTGATATACGTCACATATTCTTTTGCAGACGCATTTGCTTACAATCAAACGCTACCTTTGTGTATACCCATGTCCTAACGTAACGTTAATAGAAGGGTCTCATTGACAACTCTTATTAACATACCAAGGAGGTACACATGTTTAAGATCGAAGGTTCAAAGAAGGCGGTTATTCTTGCCATAATGGCTACATTCATTGCGGGTGGTTCAGTCGGTGCCTCAGCTGAATCGCAGTTCGACAAAAATCATCCGCGTCGTGCCGAAGTCAATAAGAGACTTCACCACGAAAACGCCAAGACTGCACGAGAAGTTAAGAGCGGTAAATTGACTCAAGCACAAGGTCAGCAGTTACATCAGCAAGATCATCAAATCCGTCAAGAAGAACGTGACATGGCATCACAAAATGGCGGGCATATCACGAAGCAGGAACAGACGACGTTAAATCAGCAAGAAAATGCTGTGAATCAACAACGTCGGCAAGACATACAAGCGAATCAGAATTAGTAGCTATGTTCATCGGAAGTGTTATCAACTAAAGGAATGGAGAAGAAAACCATGAAACTCAAGAAGATTATTTTAGCAGTCGGTTTTATGACCGCTCCGCTGGCGGCATGGGCGGTGGGGGATATGCCGGACTGGATCAAGGCGCCAACCTATGACTGCGCTACTTGTCACCGGGTCGGCACCAAGCTGGTTGGCCCGCCATGGAAGGATGTGGCGGCGAGGTATAGGGGACAGGCCGGTGCGGAGGCGAAGTTGATGGAGAAGGTCCGCAAGGGTGGTAAGGGCAATTGGGATAAAGTGACGGGTGGAGTTCCGATGTCACCGCACCCGAACATCAGTGACGCTGATCTTAAGAAGGTGCTCGGCTTCGAGTTGTCCACAGCTAAATAATTCGATTGATAAATTGAGCCGGCTTTTGAGGTGACCCGAAAGACAGGGGAGACAGAAAGCGAGCGCGTTTTGTCGTATCGCGGGTATCGAGTGGCGTGCACCTCACCCAATTTGAAACCGCTATTTGTAGATTTGATTACTTGGGCCTCGTGGCACACTCGGATGCAGCTAACCGACGTACTCGAAAACAGCCGGCAGTTACTTTCCCTATGGACTGTTGCTGCTGTTTGCTGTGGTAATCTGACCGTTTAAGCCTTAAAATCCCTCAGTGATTTCATCCCTCCATGCCGCTCAAGTCTGACCTAGGGTACCAAGTTTTCTGCAACCGTGAAAAAACTTATCCTCATAATGGTAATTTGTGCTGTTCTGTCATCGATTACCTACGCCATTCTCAAGGTCGGATCGATGACTGGCTATTTGGGATGGTTGTCCATTCCGATGGCGTGTTTTGTGTGTTTTATGTTGGAAATTACAGCTAAACATAGGAAAATTTTCAAGGGTAAAAAGTGAAGCGTTGCATTCGCAATGCAGGAGACAGCGGTCAGACTCTGGATTGTCACTGAAATTAGGTGTGACAAGGCTGCGTTCGACCCAGTTTAAACAGGGTATCAACGCGCTGGTGATCCCGGCCTGAAAGCCAAGGAAAGCATGCTCACCGAAAGGTGACAAAATGCTGCGTTGTCCAAAGATGACATCAAGGCAGCGGAAAATATCAAAAATACAAAATAAACATCTTTCCGAGGGTGGGGCTTCCAAGCTTTTTATTTTTTCGGTTCAGAGGTGAATTATATTGTTGCGAAGCAGTGAACGTCTTACCAGAAAGTATCCGACAAAGATTACCGCAACAGTAACGGCTATATCGAACAGGCTAGTCATCGGCATATGGTTTTCGACATAAGGACCGGTGGGATAAGCGCCCGATATCCAGGTGTAGCGTTCAATCCACGTGCCGAGCATGATGCTAAATGCTACAGCTACAATCATGCTTGGAGTGTGACGGGTACGCGTGAAAATAAGTGATATAAACGGCACCAGAAACTTGAGGGTGAAAAAAGTCCACCAAAGCACAGAGTAGTCGCCATTTTGCATGCTATCAATGCGATTTCGTTCTGGGGGCAGATTACCGTACCAAATAGTTAAATACTGGGCGAAGAATGTATAGGTCCATAAGATGGTAAAAGCCAACATCATCTGTGCAATATAGTTATAGACGAATTCGGGCATTGGCTTCTGCAATTTGTTGCATTTGCTGAGAAAGTAGATCAACGTTACGTTAAAAGAGAGAAACATGCCAAAATTACTGACAAAGTGATACATGCCGTAGATTGCGCTTTCCCATGCGGGCAGCATCGTCATCTCGAAGTCCCAAGCCATCATTGTGCCATACAAGACATAGATCACCGGGATCCAGTAGGCAATCTGTTTGAAGCGGTTCCAATTTTCCTCGTTTTGATCGCTAATGGCCTGCAACTTTATGAAGCGAGCGAAAAGAAAAGCAACCAGTGCGAACCCCCCAACTTGACGGATTACCAGAAAGGCGTAGTTGTGCCAGCCGGGCAGGTCTTCGTGCATCAGTACTTCTCCAGAGGGCTTGATCATGTCTTGCATGGTCAACCATGGAAAGGTCATTTTTCCTCCGGCCAACAGAATTACCAACAGCACAAAGGCGACCGGGTAAAGCCCGAATAACGAAACCGCGATATTACGCACCTCGTATCGCCATTTGGCGCTCGACAGATGCAAGATGGCCGCCAATGTGACGCCGCCCAGCATCAAATACAGGACAATCAAAAAATCGGCGGTTAATATCGACCAACTAGCGAAGGGAACCATTGATTTTCCCGCTCCTTATTTCGTCTGATCGCCGGCCTGCTGTGCTGCAGCCGGTTTTAGACCATGGTGTACAAAGTTGATCACATTCCACCGTTCGGTTGGCGATAAGTCATTGGCATAACTCGGCATAACCGCTCCGCCGAAAGTCAGGTATCCAAAAATAAAACCGTCCGGCAAAGATTGAACGGCGTCACTGGTCAGATCAAACGGGCGCAAAATCAATTTTTCACCGACCGTTCCGTTGCCGGTACCGGACGTACCGTGACACGGAGTACAGTAGATCATGAACAACTGCTTGCCTTTTTCCACCGATTCGGCGGTTGGCTGAACCGGGTTCGGCATCTTAGTCGCATAATCTTGATCGCGGACATAAGTAGTCGCGGTGCCGGGAACGGGAACCGAACGCTGAGGAAATGGGATTGGTTTTGCCTGCGGCTTTATGCTGATTTGATTCATCATGTCCGTCGACCACGGCCACGCGTAAGCGAATGAGGGTGTTAACAGTAGCAACGCAAACCAAACAGTTTTCTTCATTCGACGATCTCTTCTTCTATTTTCAGGGCATTATGTCGCTGAAAAATTTTCTTCACCACATCACAACATTGTTTTTCAGCTTTGACCATGACACCAATCTGGTCTTCAGAAATCTTCGAATTGTATAGCGTGCCTTTCATGCGCGCGGGCAATCCTGCGCAGACTAGGAATGCCAACACAGTCACGTACACTCCCCACATTATCATCAGTTCGTAGGTAAGAACGAAATCGGGCGGAAACGGAATGATCGGTTTTCCACCTTTTAATTGTGCGTACCAGTTACCTTGCGCAGATGCTAAAAAGGTAAAGCCGAGCGAAGCGCCCAGGATTGCCCCGATCAGGGTGTATCTACGCGTAGGAGCCGGTCGCACCCCCAACAAACTTTCAACGTCAGGATGTTCGATCGGTGACTTGATAGTGATATTGTCGATATTCAACGTTGGAAGATTGGCACTGCGCACCTCACGAATTGCGGCAGAAGCGGCATCAAAGTCGTTGAACAATCCCAGCACACGTAAGGTACTCATGCTTCCCTCAGTTGGGCATTGTGTTTGTTGCTGAGTGTTCGGTGGTACACCATTTCCTTCACTTCATACATGGATACGGAGGGCACCAGCTTGCAGAACAACATGAACAACAAGCCAAACCATCCGAAACTGCCGAGCACGATGCCCCATTGGACGAAGCTTGGCCATTGATCGTGATCTATTGTCCACGGGTAGTACCCATGCGAGAAGGTGGGGGCGACTATCATCCAGCGTTCCAGCCACATTCCCAAGTTGAGCAGCAGAGAAATAATCATCATCGCCGTCAAATTACTGCGAATATTTTTGGAAAGCAGAGTAAACGGCAATATCGAACCAAGAAAGTTCATTGCCCACCAAAATGGAGAGTAGGGGCCCGTAGCTTTCTGTATCAAGACGCCCTTTGCAAACATGTCGTCGCCGTACCATACTGAAGCATATTCAATGAAGTTGAGGTAGGTCCACACCATCGCTATCGCAAAGGTCAAACGAGCTATTTTGTCGAGGATCGGCAAGGTCATGTATTCCTCGAAGCGGAACGTGTGTCGTAACATGATGAACAGCGTAATAATCGCCGCACAGCCAGAATAAAGCGCACCCGCCACAAAATAAGGCGGGAAGGACGTTATATGCCACCCAGGCTGCTGGGACATCGCGAAATCGGATGCCACGATTGAATGTACCGATACCGCAAGCGGGATCAGGAAACAGGCGATCGTCATGTAAGAGACGCGAAAATTGCGCCACTGCCGGTCAGTACCCATCCAGCCGAGCGCCAACATGGTGTAGAAATTCTTGCGCCACCCTTTGGCGTTGTCGCGGCATATCGCAAAGTCAGGGATTGCGCCGACGTACAGGAAAAGCATAGACGAAGTCAGGTAAGTAAAGATCGCCGTCGCGTCCCACAGCAGCGGAGACTGAAAGTTTGGCCAAGCCCAGCGCTCGTTAGGGTAAGGCAGGGCATAGTAGACCTGCCACAAGCGCCCCAAATGCACCATCACAAACAAACCAGCAGTCATCAATGAGAATGTGGTCATCGCCTCGGCAAACCGATAAATCGGCTTGCGCCAGTCGGCGTGAATGATGTGCAGAATTGCCGACAATAGTGTGCCGGAGTGACTCATGCCGATCCAGAAAATGAAACTGGCAATATACAATCCCCACATGTGCGGATTGTCAAAATTGGCCACCCCCAAGCCTGTCAAGTATTGATAGGTTTCGCAACCTACGCCGATGGCAAACAAGGCACCTGCAAAAGCAAATAAATACCAGAAAGCTGCGCGTGGCTTTTCGATACTTTGAAGCACATCCTTGTTGATTTGTGCCCACGCGATGTCATCACGTATATCTTTCTCTTGTTCACTGAAATCGTTCATACTATTTTCCACTCTAGTGGCCGTAGCCAAAATAAAAACGGGTTTATTGACCTCTAGGGCTAAGCTTGAGTATCACGTACTCGCTCGAGGTACATGATCGAGGGGTACGCTCGCAACTCTTCTAAAACTCGATAACCACGGATACTCTCGGGATTACCATCTCTGTCTTTGTCCTGCACGTCTTTGGATAAATCCACTCGCTGTTGGCGCCACATCTTTCCTACTTTCGAATAAGGGTCCACGAGATTACCGAAAGTGATGGCGCCGGTCGGACAGGATTGGGCGCAGGCGGTAGTCACTTCACCGTCCTTGACCAGACGGCCATCAGTGCGTGCATTGCTCTTGGCTTCGTACAAGCGCTGGACGCAGAATGTGCACTTTTCCATGATCCCCTTAGTGCGCACTGTGAGATCTGGATTTAGTTGCATCGGAAGTGGATCGGGCCACGCGTGTTCCTGCTCCGGATAGTTGTACCAATTGAAGTAGCGAACTTTATAGGGACAGTTGGCCGAGCAGTAACGCGAACCAATGCAGCGGTTGTAAACTTGAGAATTTAAACCGTCTGGCGTATGGTTGGTTGCACCCACCGGACACACCGTTTCGCACGGCGCCGCTTCGCATTGCTGGCACAGCATCGGCATGAATTGCGCACCCTGATGCGGTATATCAATATCTTCGTCGTTCCAATAGCGCTCGATACGAATCCAATGCATTACCTGGCCATGCAGAAACTTTTTCTTGCCGACTACCGGCAAGTTGTTCTCTGCATAGCACGCCACTACGCAAGCATTGCAGCCAGTGCACGCGTCAAGGTCAATCGCCATTGCCCATTTGTATTCTGGGTGGTCTTTATTTAGATCGCCTGTTGGGTGGGTCGAACGATACTTCGTCCAATCCCTCAGCATGTAGGTAATCGACACTTTTATTCCTCTCTAAAAAGTTTTACCTTATCGGCCGCCATGGTGGCGACAATCTTGCGGTCCAGTTGCGTGTTAATCATGCCTGGACTCCAGCCTTCATCTTTAACTACCGTGACTCTGTCATCGGTCTTGCTTACTTTGACACGGGTCGCGTATCGCGCTAATTCACCGGTAGTTTTGTCGAATACTGGATTAAGAATTTTGAATGGATTGACACCCACGTCTTTGGCGTAGCGGCCCATGGCCTCATGTCCCTGACCAAGCGGCATCGCTACGGTATCGGGTTGTATCCCAGGAAACAGATAAGCTTGGGTTTTGACCGAACCGCTTTTCGAGGCAATTTCTAGAATGTCGCCTTCCCGGATGCCCATGCGTTCCGCCGTTTTCGGATGGATTTCGACCCACGAATCCCACACGATAGTGGTCATGGTGTCGGGAGTTTCCTGCATCCACGGCAGATTCGCGTGACGGCCGTCTCGGAAGCCGGAACGAACCGACGGCACAAACTGAAATGGAAATTCCTGATCTACCGCGATTGTGTCTGGAAAATTCAAATTCAGGGTGCTTGGTGCGACTAACAAATGCTGCTCCTGTACAGCAGCTATATTGAGCACACCATGGCTTAATGTTTGGTACCAAAACAATCCATCGTCAGCCGCAGAATCCTTGAAAGCTGACTTATTCTTGGTAAGTGCATCTTGTAGGTAGGCGTAATAATCTGGCCACTGTTTGTATTCCTCGGGGCTACGCCTCTTCAACAACTCGAGCAGCAGATCCCCCAGTGAGCGGGTGCCCTCCGGATAGAGTCTTTCCATCAAGGGTTGTTGCATGGTGATGGTAACGCCCTCAGGCTGGTAAGCAGCAATATGTGTCCCCCAATCCTCCAACGCGGAGTCGAGGGGCAATACCAGATCCGCTTCTTCCGCAGTTTCGTCTCGGTAATGGGCGAATACGACCTTGAACTCGGCTTTTTTTAAGTTATCGCGCAATTTCAGGAATTCGGGCGCGGTGTATATCGGATTGACGTCGTACATGAACACAGTTTGAAACCGTCCCTGTGCCAAGCCTTCATTAAAGGTATTAAGTGCAACGGTATCGCCATCCGCGAGCGCTATTTGAGGGAAGGGCACCTTTGCCGGCGCGGTGACGGTTTTGCCGACATTGCCAAGCACAAAGTTGAGCAGCATGATCGCAGCGGCGTTTTGCGCACCGTGCGCGTGCCCTTCGGCTGATGGACCGGACAACACCAAACTTGGCGCACGCGCACGCATTAAGGCCAGTAAACGGTCGAATACTTCGCTGCTGACGCCGGTTTCCTGGATAACGCGTGTCTTGTCGTAGCCGCGAGCCACAGCAACGACCGACGACGGCACGTTCTTGACGTAGGCTGGATCTTGCAACAGGGCATTGGCCAGTCCTAAAGCGAATACGCCTTCGGTACCAGGGCGGATCGGGATCCAACGGTCGGCGTTGGCGCCGGTTACCGTCATCTTGGGTTCGATCTGGACTAATACGCCGCGCGCTTTGTCTTCGTTTGCATTTCGAAAATCGGCGTACTGAGTGGAAAAATGAACAGGCGATAACCAAGTATCGAGAAAATCTGCTCCAAACGATACCACCAACTGAGCCTGATCAATATGGTAGCAAGGCACTGCAATGCCGTACATCTGCTCGCATACTGACCGATTGACTTTGATGGCAAGCGGGTCATAAATAAAATGATTTTTCGACCCAAGACTCTCGACATAATTTTGCATCAACACCCTTAGATGGCCACTTAAAGGACCGGTCAGGAATGCAAATTTGTCACCCGCAACTTTGGTCTTTTCGATGAGCAATGCCGTCGCATTGTCCCAAGTGGTGGGTTGCAGCGTGCCGTTTTGGCGCAGCAACGGCTCCTTCAAGCGGTCCGGGTTGTAGTGATGTTGCACTGATGCCTGACCTAGGCCACACAACCGGCCTCGATTCGGCGTTTCAAGACTGCCTTCCATTTTCAGGATGCGTCCTTCGCGCACGCGTCCGTGGACACCGCAGCCTCCTTCGCATTGTGTACATGTTGAGGCGTAATAGATGCCGATTCCCGGAACCACGAAATCCTGCGGTTGAACGTAGGATTCGACCGTTTCCACACCGGACTCGATCGATGTATAGCCGCACCCGGTAACCGTCAACGAGGCACCGCTCCAACCTAGTACTTTCAGAAAATCTCTGCGATTGATATTGCTCATATGCTCATTGTCCTTGTGCACATAAATTGCGCACAGGTTATTTGTGGCAGTCCCAACAATCGTGTGGGCCGTGGCCGGTCTCGGCGCTAGTATTGTTAATCAGGTGATCTTTTTGGTGGCAGGAGTTGCACCAGCCCATGGTCAGCGGCATAACTTTTTCGGCCACGGTAAATGTTTTTACGTCGCCGTGACAATAGCCACATACTTCCTGCACCGGGCGTTTCTGCCAGAAATAAAATCGCTGAATATGGCGTTCGTGGTTAAAGCGCACAAAGTCGGGCTCGTCATGCACTTTCATAAAGGGAATCGGCTCTTTCTTAT
>Ga0302326_10019260_pt1 | contig 14109 bp, 12 predicted proteins | sample Palsa_T0_3_FD_202264 | JGI IMG/M metagenome (GOLD analysis project Ga0302326, IMG submission 202264) | Peat permafrost microbial communities from Stordalen Mire near Abisko, Sweden - Palsa_T0_3 | ecosystem: Environmental > Terrestrial > Soil > Palsa > Peat permafrost | place: Sweden: Abisko... | reverse complement strand
AGATGAACAGGCCCATGACGATCGACGGCACGCCGGTCATGACGTTGGACATGAACGAGATGAGCTGGGCGAGGATGCGGTTGCCGCCGTACTCGTTGAGGTAGACCGCGCCGAGCACGCCCAGCGGTATCGCGATGAGCGAGGCGAAGCCGGTGACCTCGAGCGTGCCGACCACCGCGGCGCCCATGCCGCCGGTACCGAGCGGCAGGACGTTCGGCGGGATGGTGCTGTTGGTCAGGAACTGCCAGCTGATGGCGGCGGCGCCCTTGGCGACCAGTGTGACGAGCACGAAGCCGAGCGGGATCAGTACGATCACGAACGCGAGCCACATGAGGATCGTCATGATCTGGTTCTTGGACCGCCGCCAGCCGGTCGGCTCCCGCAGGTCGACCGGCTGGGCCAGCGAATCGGAAGCGGCTGCCATCATGCCCCCCTTGCCCGCCGCGCGGAGCGCTCCACGAACCAGCGGGCCACCAGGTTGACCAGGATCGTGAGCACGAACAGGAACAGGCCGAGCCCGATCAGGGCCGAGCGGAACTCGCCGCCGGTGGCCTCGCCGAACTGCAGCGCGATGATCGCGGCGATCGAGTGGCCGCTGTAAAAGAGGTGCGAGCTGACCTCCACCGAGTCACCGATGACGAGCGCGACCGCGATGGTCTCGCCCATCGCCCGGCCGAACCCGATGAGGATCGCGCCGACCACGCCGCCCTGGCTGTGCGGCCAGACGGCGCCGCGGATCATCTCCCAGCGGGTGGCCCCGAGCGCGTACGCGCCCTCCTTATCGATGTCCGGCACGGTCGCGATGACCTCACGGGACAGGGAGGTGATGATCGGCGTGATCATGATGGCCAGGATGAGGCCGGCGGTGAAGAACGAGGCACCGCCGACGTTCGACCCGCCGAAGAGCGCGTCGAGGACCGGGATGCCCTTAACGCCCGAGGCGATGTCCAGGTAGATCTTCTGCAGCCAGGGGACCAGCACGATGATGCCCCACAGGCCCCAGACCACCGAGGGGACGACGGCGAGCAGGTCGATCACATAAACAAAAGGCCGCGCCCACCGGACGGAGACCACCTGCGTCAGCAGCAGCGCGATGCCGATGCTGACCGGCACTCCGATGATGACCCCGATGACCGAGCTGATGACCGTCCCGAACAGGACGCCCATCGCCCCGAAGTGGGTGTTGCCGTCAAACGCCACCTGGAAGATGTCCTTGAAGCCGCCGGAGAACCAGGTGACAGACTGCTGCGCCGTGGTGTAAGTGATGAGGACGAGGATAACGAGGACCAGCAGGCCGGCGGCGAGGGCCAGGATCTGGAAACCCCGGTCGCCAAGCGGCCTGCGGGCGTTGAGCGCGTTGGCGGACCCGGCCGGGATGGCCGGGTCCGCCTTCGTCACGGTGCTCATGACGGTTCGCTCGTCCGAGCGGTGTGAATCATCTGCGCAGCCCTACGAGGTGATCTTGCTCAGCTGCGCGACGGCTGCCGAGTCGATGCTCGACGGGAGCGGCGACAGGTTGAGCGGGGTGAGGAGCGCCTGGCCGGTGGAGCTGAGCAGGTAGCCCAGGTAGGCCTTGAGCAGGGCGACGTCGGTCGCGTTGGGCTGCACCGAGTACACCAGGTCCCATGACTGGTAGGTGATCGGGTAGGAGGTCGCGCCCGGCTCGTCGGCCGTGGAGAAGGTCAGGTCGGCCTTCGGCGTGACCTGCGTGGCGGCCGCGGTCGCGGACGCGGACGACGGCGCGATGTAATCGCCGGCCGAGTTCTTGACCTCGGCGGCGTGCAGGCCGGCCGCGGTAGCAGTGGAGAAGTCGACGTAGCCGATGGCGCCGGTGGTGGACTTGACGATCTGCGCCACGGCGCTGCCGCCGTCACCCGCGTGCGCCGTGGACGGCCAGCTGATGGTCGAGGAGGTGCCGAGCTTCCACGCGCTGGCGGCGGCGTTCACGAGGTACTGGGAGAAGTTCGCCGTCGTGCCGGAGGAGTCGGAGCGGACGGCCAGGGTGATCGTGGTGCTCGGCAGGCTCATGCCCGGGTTGAGGGCCTTGATCGCCGGGTCGTCCCAGGTCTTAATGGTGCCCTGGAAGATCCCGGCGAGGACCGTCGCGTCCAGCTTCAGGCCGGTGACGCCGGGCAGGTTGTAGGCCATGGCGATCGGGCCGATCTGCACCGGGAAGTACAGGATCGTCTTGCCCGCCGGAACCTTCGACGCCTCCTTGGACGGGACGGGCGAGTCGGAGCCGGCGAAGAGCACCGTGTTCGAGTACAGGTCGGCGCGGCCCGTGCCCGAGCCGACCGGGTCGTAGTCAACGGTGACGTTCGGGTCCACCGATTTGAATGCGGAAATCGCCGTCTGCTGGAAGTTGGTCTGGAACGTCGAGCCGGCCGCCTTGATGGTGCCGCTCACCGTGCTCGTGCTCGCGCTCGACGAGGCACTGCTCGTCGCCGTGCTGCCGCTCGTCGCGGTGGACGAGGAGCCCGACGAGGAGCATGCGGCGAGGCCCAGAGCGGTCGCCACGGCGGCGACCCCCACCGTCGTGACGCGTTGTCTGCGTCCAAATGGCATATCAGGTACTCCTTTAGGTTTTGGATCTTTCCTCGACCGCGTGAGCAGCCCCCACAGCCAGCCGGCGGCAAACCGAGGTGTGCGAGTACAGTTTGTCCGCGCCGACGGAACGCGCGGGCAAACGATAAGTGGACAAATGGAGACCAGAAGGTTAAGTTCTGATGTCTTGGATTGGCGACCGCGCTAGGGCCCGCTGATTGAGGCCGCAGGCCTTAGACGGTGCGGCAGGGATCGCCGACGCCCGCCGTGACCTCGGCTTACGATAATCCCGCGGCAGTCCTGGCCGCTCTGGCCCGCCCTTAACCCTTTCGTGTTCACCTATATGACATCAAGTGGCCGTCTGCTCGTTCCTTTTTTATTCATCTTCTGTTCACCTGAGGTGAATATCAATGGCGTGGGTAGCAGGGTAATTGCCGTCCGCAGGTGATCAAAGACGAAAGAGGGCACGGTGGCGTTGGACGCGGACCGAACGCACCATCCGTTCGGGCTGGTCCGGCCTACGGGGTCCACGGCGGTGCTGGCCGACCGGATGGCGGCCGCTCTCGTGCACCGTGAACCGGGCTGGCGGCTGCCCCGCCGCAGCGCTCTGGCCCGACGATACAACGTCAGCCTGACCGAGATCGACGCCGCCATCAGCGATCTGGCCCGGCGGTCCCTGGTCCGGCGGCTGCCGGACGGGCAGCTGTACCGGGCCAGCCCGGCCGACTACTGGATCCCCGTCGAGGGTGCGGCCGGGCTCGGTACCCGGCTCGACCCGATGGGGGGCACGATCGCCTGCCAGAGCCGGCACGTGTCGCGGCGCGAGGCGCCGCAGGATGTGGCCTGGGCCCTGCGCCTGCCGCCGGGGGCGCCTATCCGGGTGGTGCGGTGTGTCTGGGTGTCCGAGGGCGATCCCGCCGCCGTGTCCACGGCTTACCTGCACGATCCCGCCGCCTCCTCCGCAGAAGGTGACGCGGACGATGACGCGGACGTGGAGCCTGATCAGGAAATCTCCTCATTTGACTCGGTGCTCACCACCTTGCCCGCGGCCGCGGTGAGCGTGGAAATGTGCCCGCCGCAGCCGGCCATCGCCCGCAGCCTGCGGCTGTCACCGGGGCAGGCGGTGATCACGGTGACGGTCAGGTTCGACGACTCCGCCACCGGCGCGCCGACCGGGCTCACCGTGGTAATGCTGAAACCAGAGTTGTTCAGGGTCGCCATTGACACCACCGAGGCGCCGGTCGGCGAGCCTTTATTGGTCTAGCCGCCTAGAAGCGGTAACCTGCCTGGACACGTGCGCGTTCCACCTGGAACGCTGGAGCCGAGATGCCGGCTGAGGTCGTGACAGAGGCGGAACAGGTGCCGCGGCGGGCCCGATTCCTCGTCCCCCGGGGACTACCGCGCCGTGGCGAGATCATCGCTGCTTGCGTGGTGCTCGTTGTCCTCGCGCACGTCGTGTTCGCGCAGCTGACGATCATCCTCGCCGTCGTCTTTTATCTGGTCACCAAGGTGACCCGATGGCGGCTGTCGTGGCTGACGGTCCCGGTCGTGGCCGCGGTGGCGTGGACGGTGGCGGTGGGCCCCCGGGCCGCGGCCACCGGGTTCGCCGACGGCCCGGCCCAGGTGACCCGCTACCTGGGCGCCAGCGGCCAGCAGGTCAGCCACCTGCTGCATTTCACCGCCGCGTTCGCCGGGATGGATCGCTGGCTGCCGCGGCAGCTTCCGCTCGCTATCGTCACCGGCGCCGCCGAGGCCGCCCTGGCGGGCTGGCTGAGCTGGCTGCACACCGACGAGTGGGACCTGCCGCCGGCCCGCCCCGGCCTGATCGTGGCGGCCCGGCGCGCCGTGACCGTGCGGGCGATCCGGGCTGGCGCCGTGGTGACCAGGGACGGCGGATGCCTCGGGGTGGAAGCCGGCTCCGGCGCGCGGGTCGCGCTGGCCTGGTCCGAGGCGGCCGGCGGGATATCGGTGTGCGGCTCGGCCGAGCAGGACGTGCTGACCACCAGCTTTCAGCTGGTGCACGCCGCGGTGCGGCGGCGTAAGCCCGTGCTCGCGCTGGACCTCACGTCCGACCCCGACCTGCCGGACAGGCTGGCCGCGGTGTGCGCCGAGGCGGGCGCGCCGCTTCAGGTCTTCGGTAACCCGGGGGCCGGGCGGGCCGGGCCGGCTTGCTACGAGCCGTTCCGGTACGGGGATCCCGCCTGGCGGGCTTCGCTGATCGCGGCCATGCTGAGCTGGGAAGGACCTGGCCGCCAGTACCGGCGCAGCTGTGTCGCCTACCTCGAGGACGTCTTCGAGCTACTCGACGCCGCACCGGGCGATCCGCGGGTGCCCGTCCTCGATGAAGTCATTCACCTGCTGAACCCCACCGCGATGCGGGCGCGGATGGAGTACGTGCCCGCGGCCTACCCTCGCCGGGCGGCGCTCGCCGAGCGAACCCGGGTCTCGATGAGCCTGATCCACGCCGAGCCCGCCACCACCGCGCAGCTCACCCGGCAACTGCGTGAACTCCGGGCCTCGGACTTCGGCCGGTGGCTGCGCCCACCAGGCCCGGCTGCGGAGATCGATCTCGGTCGCGCGGTCACCGAACGCGCCGTGGTGCTTTTCCGTCTCGGCGCCCCCGCCGCGGCGCCGCAGACGGCGAGCGCGGCGAGCGCGGCGATGCTCACCCGCCTGATCTGCGAAGATCTGCTGGCCGCGGGCGCAGCCCTGAGCGGGATCGGCGTCGACGGTGACGGCCTCGTCTGGCTGCCCGAATGCGGCTCGCTGCCGCGGCGCGCCGTGACCGACATGATCGCTCGCGGTCCAGGTACCGGGCTGCCGGTGCTCGCCGTCACGACATTCCCGCAGGTCGCGGCCGAACTGGCGGAACTCACCAACGTGGTGGTCGTGCACCGGATGGCCGACGCCGCCACCGCCGGGCAGCTGGCCGCGGTCGCGGGTGCCCCTGGGCCGCCGCTCGAGAAGGGGGAGTTTCTCCTCGCGGTCAAAGACCCGCAACGGCTTGTCCCGCGCGCTCAGCTGGTGCGGGCGCGGATCCCGCCGCCTAGGCCTGCCCCCTCGCAGCACCGGGCGCTTGACGCATCCCAGCACTGGGAGGGAACGTGACGTCTTCCCGCGCCGACCGCCTGTACCTAGGGTGGCAGTACGAGATGCCGCACCCGGAGCCTGGGCCGCCGCCGCGCAGGCCTACCCCGCCGGAGGCCGAACGGCTCAACCCGGACTGGGCGATGGCCCAGCGGCGGGAGGAGAGCCTGCTGCACCGGCCGCTGAAGGCGGCCTTCGCGGTGGCCGTGGTCCTCGCCGTCGCGGCCATCGCCCTCGCGGTCGCGGGCGTGCTCAACGTTCTGCTGGCCGGCCTCGGCGTGATCTGCTCCGCCCTCGTCGCGGCCGTCAGCGGATACGCGATCTGGCAAGGGGAACGGGCGCTGCGGGGCAGGCTGGCGGAGGAGCAGGCCCGCGTCGGCAAGATACGCGCGGCCCAGCAGAGCCAGCTCTTTGCCTGGCAGGCCGAACACGCGGCCCGGGTCCGGGAGTGGCAGGCACTCCGGGTCGCCTACGAGCACCAGAAGCGGTGGTACGCGGTCTGCGCGCCGGGCGGGGTGCACCGCGTCGACGTCGCGGGCGGCACGCTCTCCGGCTGGTCCGCGATGCTCGCGACGGCCGGGGCGTACCGGCTCGCGGCGGGCGGCGAGGTCACCGTGCTCGACCTGACCGAAGGCTCGGTCGCCCTTGACCTGCTCGGCTTCGCGCGGACCTCGGACATCGACCCGCTGGTCTGGGTCCTGCCCGAGGACCTGCCCAGGCTCGACCTCGGCGCCGGACTCAGCCAGCACGCCCTGGCGGACATGCTGTCCCTGGTGGCCAGCGTCGGCGACGAGGAGCGTTCCACCCGCGACCTGGCCATCGACAACGCCATCCTCGAGCGGGTCATCGACGTGCTCGGAGGGCAGCCGACCTTCGCTGGCGTCGCCGCCGCGATGCGGGCGCTGGCACAGGTCGGCGACCCGCGCGATGACGTGGCCGCCGGCCTGATCACGGCCGGGCAGGTAGACAAGCTCACCGCGTTGTTCGGCCGCGGCGCCACCGACCGGGTGGTCCTCGAGCGAGCCTGGATTCTGGAGTCCCAGCTGCGCAAGCTGGCGCCGGCCGGTACGGCGCTGGTACCGCTGCCGCGCAGCGCGCTGCGCGTGGTGGCGCTGAGCCAGCGGGCGGGCGCGGTCGAGGGCAAGGTGTTCGGGACCTACCTGGCCGTCGCGCTCACCCACGCGCTGCGCGACACGCCACCGGGACGGCCCTGGCAGCACACCCTGTTCGTGCTGGGCGCGGACCAGCTGCGCGGCGACACGCTCGACCGGCTCAGCGATGTCTGCGAGAGCACCGGGACCGGGCTGGTGCTCGCCTACCGCACCATTTCCCCGCACGTCAAGCAGCGGCTCGGGCGCGGGAACGCTGCCGTCGCCTTCATGCGGCTTGGCAACGCCGAGGACGCCAAGGCCGCGAGCGAGCAGCTCGGCACCGAGCACCGGTTTGTGCTGTCCCAGCTCACCGAGACAATAGGTCTTTCCGTAACGGACACCACCGCGAGCGCGTACACAAGCACCACAGGTTCGGTGAATTCGGCCGCCACGTCAAGGTCGGTCACCGAAGGGTCTTCCCGCAGTACCGGACACGGCCACAGCGACGGCGGCAGCCCGCTGCTTCCGTCGCGGGCCACGCACTCCCGCAGCGTCCAGGACAGCGACTCGCGGAGCATCGGCGAAAGCGACTCGTTCAGCACCGGCCTGTCCTGGAGCACCGCGTGGGGGCTGACGACGACAATGGCCACTGGTGACAGCGAATCGCTCGCCCGCGCCCTGCAGCGTTCTCGCGAATTCCTCGTCGAGCAGCACGAACTCCAGCAGCTTCCGGCCAGCGCGATGATCATCACGTACGCGGCCCCGGCCGGGCGGCAGGTGGTGATGGCCGACGCCAATCCGGGTATCGGCGGCCTCGGCGTGGCCACCCCGCTGACGCTGGAGGAGTTCGCGGACATGCCGGGCGGGATGGCGGCTCGGCCGGCCGCTGCGGCTCCGCCGGCCGCCACGGACCAGCGCCCGGGGCCCGCACCCGGCGGAAGCGAGCCGGTGAACTGGCGTACCGGCGACAACCGGCCGGCCCCCAATCTCGGGCCTCCGCCGCCCCGCCTTGACTGGCGCAAACGGCGATCCTGACCACTGGGTGAGCGCGACGGGGAGGCGCCCCGAGCGAACATGCCCGGGCACTCTGACGATAACGGTGGCGCAACTGAAAGTAAGATGATATTCACTTTAAGTGACTACGCGGCTCGATACCGGCGCAGTGCTCGCCGAGCTCAGCTCGGCCGGACGGCCGTGGCTCGCGATCGACATGGCCGGGTCCGCGAGCCTGGTCCGCGGCCCCGACGTGACGGTCATCGATATCGCGGACCCGTACGCGGCGGCAGTCACCGTCAATCCCCTCGAGCCCGGGCCCGGGTATCCGGTCCAGGCGCACAGTGATCGCCTGGCCGGGCTGTTCGAGGCGGTCTTCGGGCCAGCCGAACCGGTGGCGGCGGCGCTGCGGGCGGGACTGCGGCGGACCTACGCCAGCTACGGCTGGGATGCGGTCCCCCGCGCGGCCTCTCCCGGCATGGGCACGCCACTGGCCGTCCCCCTCTTCCGTCAGCTCAGGGCCGAGGTGATGGCCGCCGCGGAAGCACTCGGCTACAGCGCGAGCATGCAGGCGGCGGTCCGCGGTTTCCTGCGGGCCAGGCTCGACGCCCTGTGGGCGGGCCCGGCCGGGCGTTTCCTCGAGGGCGGTCACCCGGTCGACGTCGGGAGCCTGCGGTCCGGCCGCGTGCTGGTGACCAGCAGCGGCGTGGCCGATGACGAGGCCGCGTCCTTCCTGGCCGGCGTCCTGCTGGTCCGGCTCGCGGAACAGCCGCGTCCCCGAACCGGGGCCGGCCGGGCCAGCCGCGATAACTGCACGCCGCAGGCCGGCCGGGAAGGCTCGCGCTTCACCGTGGTCATGGCGGCCGCGGACCACCTGACCGGCTCCCCCCAGGCGGCCGGCTGGTTCGGCCGGCTGCTCGGCGAGGTCCGTTCCTGCGGCGCGGACGTCATCACGGTCGGCCCAGACGTCATCACGGTCGGCCCAGACGTCATCACGGTCGGCCCGGACGTCGTCACGGCCGGCTCGGACCGGACAGCGATGGCTATCGCGGCATCGGCGGCCGGTGCGGACCAGGTCGGCCGGTTGGTGCCGCCGGTGCTGCTCGGACGCAGATCGGCGGCTTGCGGCGAGCGGTGCGGACGCCGGCCGTGCGACGGGTATGAGCTGGACGCGGCCGGATTGCTCGCGCACGATGACGGACGGGTCTGGCTTCGGATCTGGGTCCAGGCGCTCGTGCTCGCGTTCCTCACCGGCCGGCCGCTGCCGCACGTGCCCGCGCCGCTGCGGCCCGGCTGGGGGGCGCTCAGCCCGCGCCGCCGCGAGTGCGTGCTGGCGACCGTGATCGATGGTGCGGTGACCGCCCGCGCGACGGCCCTGCGGCAAAGTTATGACCCGCGGTTCCTGATGTCGGTGGTCCGGGTGGTGACAGCCAGGATGCTGGACGCCGCCGACCTGCCCGCACGGCCATGGTCCCCGCTGCCGTTCCGTGCCGGGCACGTCTGGGTGATCCCGCAGCTGCGCTGGCTGCATGAGATGGAGCGGGTGAATCAGCCCGGCCCGGACCGGCTCCGCTTCGATGACGTCGCGCCGCCGCTCGACTTCGCCCTGGCCGGCCTGCCTGACTGGCCGGGTATCCGGGTCATGGACCGGCTCAGCGGCCTGCGGCGGCACCCGCTGTCGATGGCATCTGAGCCTAACCGGCGGCTAGCCACCATCGCGCTGCTCGGCGTCGACGGCCCGGCGGACCTGGACGCGGACCTCGCGACCGCCGGGATAGGGCTCAGCCCGCAGCAGCGGCTGCGGCACGCGGCCGCGCTGATGGGGGCCGACGCTCCCGGTGAGCAGCCCGGCTGGCTCGAGGCCGTGCTGTCCTGGCCGCGGCAGTGTTCGTCGGGCCAGCCCGGAACGTGACCATAACCGGATAGCATCGGGCCCGAGATGAGCACTAGCAGCCCGCCGTCGCGGCGGTTCAGCCTTCCCCTCCGTGCGCGTCTGGCCACCACGGTCGGCGGCGCCGCCGGCCGGGCTTCCCGGCTGGCCGGGCGCGGCGACGGATCAGTGATCGGCGGGGTCATCGGCCTGCGGCTGAAACCGGATCTGCTCTCCCTGCTCGCGCGCGGCCGGCAGGTCATCCTGGTGACCGGAACCAACGGGAAGACCACCACGACCAGGCTGATCACGGCGGCGCTCGGCACCCTCGGCCAGCAGATCGCGTCCAACGCGTTCGGCGCCAACCTGGATGCCGGCCTGGTCGCCGCGCTCGCCAAGGCCCCCGACGCCAGCCTGGCCGTCCTGGAAGTCGACGAGAAATACATGCCGGCCATGCTCGAGGCGACGGCCGCGCGGGTGGTGGTGCTGCTGAACCTGAGCCGGGACCAGATGGACCGCGCCGCGGAGATCTGGATGCTGGCCCGCCGCTGGCGGGCGGCCCTGGCCGCCGCACCCAACGGCCGGGTCATCGCGAACGCCGACGATCCGCTCGTGGCCTGGGCGGCCGGAAAGGCCCGCCAGGTCACCTGGGTGGCGGCCGGTCAGCGCTGGCACGACGACTCATGGTGCTGCCCGAATTGCGGCGCGCACCTGCAGCGGGACGGCGAGGACTGGTACTGCGGTGAGTGCCCGAACCGGCGCCCTCCGGTCAGCTGGGTGCTCGCGGGCGACGAGGTGATCGATCCGACCGGAAAGTCGTGGCCGCTTGACCTGATCTTGCCCGGCCGGGCCAACCGGTCGAACGCCGTGGTCGCGCTCGCGGTGGCGGACGTCTTCGGGGTGGGCGTCTCGCAGGCGATGGGCGCGGTCCAGCAGGTGCGGTCGGTGGCCGGGCGGTACACCCAGATCGAGCGCCGCGGCTGCGCGCTGCGGCTGCTGCTGGCCAAGAACCCGGCGGGCTGGCTGGAGGCGCTTGACGTGCTGGCCCCGCCGCCCGCGCCCGTCCTGCTAGCCGTGAACGCGCAGGTGCCGGACGGACGGGACACCTCATGGCTATGGGACGTGGACTACCGCAGGCTACGCGGGCGCCAGGTCCTCGTGACCGGGGAGCGCAAGACCGACCTCGCGGTCAGGCTGGAGGCTGACGAGGTGGCATTCCGCATCGTCGGAGGCGTCGACGAGGCCGTGGACGCGGCCCACAGCCCGTCCATGGAAGTAATCGCGAACTACACGGCGTTCCAGCAGATCCGTACGGTGCTCGGGCGTACGGACTGAAACGCCCGGCGCGCGGCCAGGACGGCATGCCGGGCGGACAGAACGTGCCGTGCGGACAGAACCAGCCACACCCGCGGGAGGAACCATATGAGCGAGGGTCTAGGGCGGCACCGACTGGGGCCCAGAGGACCGCAAATAATTGGTGCCCCCGTGCGGCCCGGACCTGGGCTATCTGGTGCCCCCGTGCGCCCCGGGCCTGGGTCAGCCGCTATCCGCCTGGTGTGGGTCTACCCGGACCTGCTGAGCACCTACGGTGATCGAGGCAACCTGCTGATGCTCGCTCGCCGGGCCAGGCTGCGCGGCATTGGTGTCGAGATCGCCGAGGTCAATTCCGATCAGCGGGTCCCCGTGGACGGTGACATCTACCTGCTTGGCGGGGGTGAGGACCTGCCGCAAGTCCTCGCGGCGCGCCGGCTGCGCGCCGACGGCGGCCTAGCGGCCGCCGCGGACCGGGGCGCGGTGATCTTCGCGGTCTGCGCCGGCTACCAGATCATCGGAGCCGAGTTCGGCGGCCCGGAAGGCGAGCCGGTTCCCGGTCTGAGCCTGCTCGACATCCGCAGCAGCCGTGGTGAGCGGCGCGGAGTCGGTGAGGTAACGGCCGACGTCGATCCGGCGCTCGGCGTGGAACGACTCACCGGGTTCGAGAACCACCAGGGCGTAACTAGGCGCGGCCCGGACGTGAAGCCGCTGGCCGCCGTGCTCACCGGCGTCGGCAACGGAGACGCCACCGAGGGCGCGTACTACGGGCGGATGGTCGGCACCTATCTGCACGGCCCGGTGCTCGTCCGCAATCCCAGCCTCGCCGACCTGCTGCTCAGCTGGGTGGCTGGCCCGCTACCCGCCATCGACCCCAGGCAAGAAGACCTGGTTCTGCAGCTCCGTGGCGAGCGCCTAGCGGCCCAGAGCGGCCCGGCCTAACGCCGCAGGCTGCGGTTGCGGTCAGTCGGTGCGCCGCCCGACACGAAGGACGCTCAGGTAGCGACGGGATGCTCGGTCGCCCATCTGCGTGCGGATGCGCTCGGCGATCGCGTCGAGCAGGAGGTCACGGACGTCGCTCTCGAGGCTCCGGTACAGCGACGTCGAGCGGAGGAGATCCGCGAAGCCGTCCCCATCGAACCACTGAACAGCCGGGTACCATCGCACGATCGTCGGGCCGAACAAGCTGCCGGGGTCGTCGACCAATCCCCAGCCCTCGTCAGTCAGCCGCACCTCGTCCTCCAGCGGCGGATGACCCCAACCGGGGTTGCCGGGGGAAAATCTCTCGTGCAGGTCGGCGGTCTCGGCGTACACCTCCGGCTCACCCGGCCGGCGGACGACAACGTTGCCGAGCAGCGCCATCCATCCCCCCGGACGGAGCACGTCATGCGCTCGGCGCCAGCCCACGGACGGGTCAACCCAGTGCCACGACGACGCGGCCACGAGGACATCAAAGCGCCGTCCGCCGTCGTCCCACTCCTCGAAAGCCGAATTCTCGACCTCGACATTGCCGAAGGCGGCGAGCCGCCGGCCAGCCAGCGCGGCCATGCCCGCGCCGGGCTCGATGGCGGTCACCGGGTACCCGAGGGCAGCCAGCGAGCGTGTCGCCTGACCGGTACCGCAGCCCACCTCAAGCACCGACGACCGTCTTTCCATACCGGTGATGGCGACGAGATCCGCGAACAGCTCGTCGGGGTACGTCGGCCGCACCCGGTCGTACAGCTCGGGCACCTCATTGAATACCCGGCCGAGGTCACGTCGATCCGGTCCTGTCATCGCACTATCCTGTCGCGGCACGGGCGAGCGGCACTCGCTAGCGGCACTGGCTAGTAGACGAGAGCCTGGGCGCCTTCGGCCATGATCTCGGCGACGAAGGTCGCCGCGCCGGCGATCCTGACGCCGCTGATCAGGTCATCGGGCGTGATGTCGCGTCGCGCGGCGCATTGCGTGCAGACCGTCACCGAGCCCGCGGCCAGCACCCCCGCCAGCAGGTCGGCGAGCGGCGCGGCATGCGGCAGCGAGAAATCCTCCGCGCGGCCGGGCAGCCCGAACCAGGCGGACTCTCCGGTCAGCCACAGCGAGACAGGTACTCCGCTGGCGACCGCGGTCGCGGCGACGGTGAAGGCCTGATTGCAACGCTCCGGATCGTCTTTGCCCGCCGTCACCTTGATGATCAGAGAGCGTTCAGACATGCCAGAACTCTAGCCCGCCGCCCGGCGGGGACAGGGTGCCGCCCCGCCCCGGTCGGCCAGCGGTGCGCCGGGCCCGCGCGGGCTGACCCGCCGCGGGTCAGCCCGGGATAGTTGGCCCGGGGTAGGTTGGCCCGTGATTCGGCGTGCCGCGGGCGGGCGCCGGGGCTTCGCCCGTACACTGCGGGCTATGCACGGCATGCTGAGCGCTGCGATCCTGATCGGCGTGCTGGCCGTGGCCGCCGCCGCCTGCCTGTACGCCGTCGTGCGGGTCTACCTGACCGGCACCCGCCGGGGCCCGGGCGCCGGGCCCGGACAGGAACGGCCATGACGAGCGACCCGCCGGTACACCCTGACCTCGCACCGCTCGGGTTCCTGCTCGGGCGCTGGGAAGGCGCCGGGATCGGCGGATATCCGACCATCTCCTCGTTCCAGTTCGGCCAGGAGGTCAGCTTCAGCCACAACGGCAAGCCGTTCCTCATCTATGCCAGCAGGACCTGGCGGCTGGATGAGGACGGGCAGATCGGAGCGCCGCTGGGCACCGAGACCGGGTACTGGCGGCCGCGGCCCGACAATCAGGTCGAGGTGATGCTGGCCCATCCCACCGGGATCGTCGAGATCTACCTGGGCGAGATATCGGGCACCCGCATCGAGATGGCCACCGACGTGGTGGCCCGGACGGCCACGGCCAAGGGGGTGACCGCTGGGCACCGGCTCTACGGGCTCACCGAGCCGGGCGGGCCGATGGCTGCCGACCTCGCCTACGCCTACGACATGGCCGCGATGGGGCAGCGGCTACAGCCGCACCTGTCGGCCCAGCTCAAGCGGGTGAGCTCAACCGGGTGAAAGCCGGATCCCAGTACCGCTGAGGGCTTCAGGGGATAAAGCATCAGGACATAAATAAGTCCCCGGGCGACTCCGGCGCGGCGGCTTTTCCGCCGTACCGGGGACGACTGGACTAGGTCGGCCAGCCCGGGGACTCGGTGTCTGCCAGAATTTAGCCGGCCGCCGCCTCGCTGGACGT
>Ga0302326_10019257_pt1 | contig 14110 bp, 26 predicted proteins | sample Palsa_T0_3_FD_202264 | JGI IMG/M metagenome (GOLD analysis project Ga0302326, IMG submission 202264) | Peat permafrost microbial communities from Stordalen Mire near Abisko, Sweden - Palsa_T0_3 | ecosystem: Environmental > Terrestrial > Soil > Palsa > Peat permafrost | place: Sweden: Abisko... | reverse complement strand
GCCGGGCGCGGGGCCACCGGCTGCACCTTAACCACACGCGGCCGCAGAAACTCAGTTACGGAACCCTGCATTGCATACACCTTGCCGGCTCATAGGACCGGCGCAAGAGAAAACGGACGAACCAGCCTAAATGGGTGCAAAACCACCCATTTCAAGCGGACACGGCTATTTCGAATACAGCTCGACGACCAGGTTCTCGTTGATGTCGGGCAGGACGTCCTCCCGGCCCGGCGCCGACTTGAACACGCCGCGGAACTCCTTGTCGTTCACCTCCACCCACTCCGGCAGCCCCACCTGCTGCGCGACGTTCAGGGCGCTCTGAATGCGCAGCTGCTTGCGCGACTTCTCGCGCACCTGGACGATGTCGCCGGCCTTCACCTGATAGGAGGCAATCGTCACCGGCTTCTCGTTCACGCTGATCGCCTTGTGGCTCACCAGCTGGCGCGCCTCGGCGCGCGTGGAGGCGAAGCCCATGCGGTACACCACGTTGTCGAGCCGGCACTCGAGCAGGCGCAGCAGGTTCTCACCGGTCGCGCCGGACTTGCGGGCGGCCTCGTGGTAATAGTTGCCGAACTGCCGCTCGAGCACCCCGTACATGCGCCGCAGCTTCTGCTTCTCGCGCAGCTGCAGACCGTAGTCGGACAGGCGCTGGCGGCGCTCGCCCTTAATGCCGCCCGGGGGCACCGAGAGTTTGCACTTGTTCTCCAGCGGCTTCACCCCGCTCTTCAGGAACAGGTCAGTTCCCTCGCGGCGGGCGAGCTTGCACGTGGGACCTACGTAACGCGCCATATTGCCTCGTACTCCTTCGTTCAGACCCTGCGCTTCTTCGGCGGACGACATCCGTTATGCGGAATCGGCGTCACATCCGAGATGCTGGTGATCTTCAGCCCACAGTTGTTGAGCGCGCGCACCGCGGACTCCCGTCCTGGGCCCGGACCGCCCACGCGCACCTCCACGTTCTTCACGCCGTGCTCCTGCGCGGCAACGCCGGCCTTCTCGGCCGCCACCTGCGCTGCGAACGGGGTGCTCTTGCGCGAGCCACGGAAGCCGCAGCCCCCGGAAGTCGCCCAGGAGAGCGTGTTGCCTTGCCGATCGGTGATGGTGATGATCGTGTTGTTGAAGGAGGCATGCACGTGCGCGATGGCATCGAGCACGTTCTTGCGCGCCTTCTTGGGCTTCTTCGGTGCTGCGGAGGCCGCTGCCGGCGCGGTGCCGCTCTGCTGCTGGGGTTTCTGTTCAGCCATTCGTCATGCCTTTCCGGGAGGAGCGTTCAACTTGACCGCCTGTTTGCGCGGACCCTTGCGGGTGCGCGCGTTGGTGCGCGTGCGCTGGCCGCGTACCGGGAGCCCCCGGCGATGGCGGATGCCGCGATGGCTGCCCAAATCCATCAGCCGCTTGATGTTCATGGAGACTTCGCGCCGCAGATCTCCCTCGACCGCGAACTTCGCGATCTGCGAGCGGATCGCGGTCACCTCCGGCTCGGTGAGATCCTTCACCTTGGTAGTGGGATTGACGCCTGCGGCCTCGCAGGCCATGCGCGCGCGCGCCTGGCCGACGCCGTAGATGTGCGTCAGCCCGACCCACACGTGCTTGTTCATCGGAATGTTGATACCGGCTATGCGTGCCATGTTCCTTTCCTCAACCCTGGCGCTGCTTGTGACGCGGGTCCGAACAGATGACGTAGACCACGCGGCGGCGGCGCACGATCTTGCAGTTCTTGCAGATCTTCTTGACCGACGGACGTACCTTCATGACTTAACCACTCGGACCCGAGCGGCCGTAGCCGAGCAGGTTCGCCTTCTTGAGAAGCCCCGGGTAGTGGTGCGACATCAGGTGCGCGTTCAGCTGCGACATGAAGTCCATCACCACGACCACCACGATCAGAAGCGAGGTGCCGCCGAAGCGAAACGGCACGCCGTACCAGGAAATCAGGATCTCGGGCACCAGACACACCGCGGTGACGTACAAAGCGCCCCAGAGTGTCAGGCGCGTGAGCACCTGGTCGATGTACTCGGCCGTCTGCTGCCCCGGGCGGATCCCGCGCACGAACGCCCCGGACTTCTTCAGGTTGTCCGCGGTATCGCGCGCATTGAACACGAGCGCCGTGTAGAAGAAGCAGAAAAAGATGATGAGCGCGGCGTAGAGCGTCAGGTGCAGCGGCTGCCCGTAGCCCAAGGCCGCGGCCACATCCTGCGCCGCCACCGCGTACCAGCTCTCAGACCCGGTGCCCACGAAGCTCGCGATGGTCGCCGGGAAGAGCAGCAGGCTGGAAGCGAAGATTGGCGGGATCACGCCCGACATGTTGATCTTGAAGGGCAGGTGACTGGTCTGGCCTGCGTACATGCGCCTGCCCACCTGGCGCTTGGCGTAATCCACCGGGATGCGCCGCTGGGCGCGCTCGACGTACACGACAAACGCGGTGACGCCGATCACGAGGGCGATCAGGGCGAGTGCCACCGGGCCCTGCATCTCCCCGTTGCTCACCGCTTCGGCGGTGTTGCCGACCGCGCCCGGTAATCCGGCGACGATCCCCGAGAGGATGATCATCGAGATGCCGTTACCGATGCCGCGCTCGGTGATCTGCTCGCCGAGCCACATGAGGAACATGGTCCCGGTGGTCATGGTGACGGTGGCGATGAAGAGGAATGGCACGCCGGTGATCAGCGTCATGCCGCCCTTCTCGAGCGCACCGGCGGCGGCGAAGGACTGCACCAGGGCCAGCGCGACGGTGCCGTAGCGGGTGTACTGGGTGATCCTGCGCCGCCCCGACTCGCCTTCCTTGCGCAGCTCCATGAGCGTCGGCACCACCATCGACATCATCTGGATGATGATGGAGGCGGAGATGTAGGGCATCACGCCCATGGCGAAGATCGACAGCCGCGACAGCGCGCCGCCGGAGAACATGTTGACGATGCCGAGGATGGTGTTGGAGCGGTCGCCGAAGAAGCGCGCCACTTCCGCCGGATTCACTCCCGGTACCGGGATGAAGGTGCCGATGCGGTACACCACCAGCGCGCCGATCAGGAAGAAAATGCGGCTGCGGATCTCCCCATAGCGGGCGGCTTCGCTGAAAGCGGCGGCCGGGTTTGTAATCGAGTTCGCCATTGCCCTTGATGTCAGCCTTCTAGCTTGCCGCCGGCGGCCTCGATCGCCGCGCGCGCACCCTTGGTTGCCGCCACGCCCTTGAGCGTCACGGCCTTCTTGATCTCTCCCGAGAGCACAACCTTGGCGCGCTCGGTGCTCGCGGGCACCACGCCCGCCTTGATGAGCGCCTCCAGGTCCACCACCGCCGCTTCAACCTTCGCAAGCTCCCCTAAGCGCACCTCGGCGCGCGTGCGCTTCATGTCGGAGCGAAAGCCGACCTTCGGCAAGCGCCGCTGTAGCGGCATCTGGCCGCCCTCGAAGCCGACCTTGTGGTAGCCGCCCTTGCGCGCGCGCTGTCCCTTGGTGCCGCGACCGCAGGTCTTGCCCTGCCCGGCAGAGGCCCCGCGCCCGACGCGCAGGCGCGGACGCTTGGAACCGGGTGCCGGTTTCAGTGTGTTCAGTCTCATCGCTCAGGCATCCTTCTCGATGCGCAGCAGGTGCACCGCCGCCCGGATCATGCCGCGGTTCTCGCGCGTGTCCGGCACGGTTACGCTCTGGTGAATGCGGCGCAGGCCCAGGCCACGCGCGCAGGCGGCGATGTTCTTCAGCTGCCCGTGCAGGCTCCTCACCAGCGTTACCTTCACTTGCCCCTCTGCCATGGTCTTCAGCCCGTGATCTCTTCGAGTGACTTGCCGCGCTTCGCCGCGATCTCCTCGGGCGAGCGGATCTTCGCCAGCGCCTTGATGGTGGCGCGCACGACGTTGATCGGGTTGCGCGAGCCGTAGCTCTTGGCGAGCACGTTGCGCACACCGGCGCACTCGAGCACCGCGCGCATCCCGCCGCCTGCGATGACCCCGGTACCGTCGGAGGCCGGCTGCATGTACACGCGCGTCGCCCCGTGTGCTCCTGTGACCGCGTAATGCAGCGAATCGTTTCGCAGCGCGACGTTGACCAGGTTCTTGCGCGCCTGGGTCATGGCCTTGGATATCGCCACCGGCACCTCGCGCGCCTTGCCGAAGCCGTAGCCGACGCGCCCGGCCGTATCGCCCACCACGGTGAGAGCGGTAAAGCCGAACTGCCGGCCCCCCTTCACCACCTTGGCGGTGCGGTTCACGGCCACGAGCTTCTCGACGAACTCGTCGGCCGACTGGCCTTTCTCGGGTCTTGCCATATGTATCTTTGCCTTTAGCCTAGAACTCGAGGCCCGCCTCGCGGGCTGCCTCCGCGAGCGCCTTGACGCGCCCGTGGAACTGGAAACCGGAACGGTCGAAGGCCACCTTGCTCACCCCGGCCGCCTTGGCGCGGTCGGCGAGCGCCTTGCCGACCGCCTTCGCCGCTGCGACGTTGCCGGTGCCCTTCAACCCCTCGCGCACCGCCTTCTGTACGGTGGAGGCGGCGACGATGACTTTCGAGCCCTCGGCATCGGTAATCTGCGCGTAGATGTGGTTCGGCGTGCGGTGCACGGTCAGGCGCGCCACACCGAGGCTCCTGATGTGGGCACGGGCCTTCACGGCACGGCGCAGCCGCCGCTCTTTCTTCGTGGCGATCACTTCTTCTTGCCCTCTTTCAGGATGATCTGCTCGCCCGCGTAGCGCACGCCCTTGCCCTTGTAGGGCTCGGGCGGGCGGATGCCGCGGATCTCGGCAGCCACCTGGCCGACCTTCTGCCGGTCGATCCCCTTCACCACGATCTCGGTCTGGCTCGGGGTCTCGATGTTGATCCCTTCCGGGATCGCAAGGTTCACCGGGTGCGAGAAGCCGAGCGTGAGGTTCAGGTTCTTGCCCTGCACCTGCGCGCGAAAGCCCACGCCTACGAGCTCGAGCTTCTTCTCATAGCCCTTGGTGACCCCGCGCACCATGTTGGCCAGATGCGCGCGGGTGGCGCCGGCGCGCGTGCGCGCCAGGCCCGGGTCCGCGAAGTGGATCTCGAGCTGCTTGTCGGTCTGCACCACCGACACCCCGCTGGTGAGGGGCAGGCTCAAGGAGCCCTTGGCGCCCTTGATGGTCACCCCGGCCGGGGCGATGGTCGCGGTCACGCCCTGTGGCAGCTCGACCGGCGCTTTGGCAATTCTCGACATGTCGCTCTCTCTGAATCTCTTACGCCACGATGCACAGCACTTCGCCGCCCTGGCCCGCAGCGCGCGCCTGGCGATCGCTCATCACGCCCTTGGGCGTGGAGACGATCACCGTGCCCATGCCGCCTAAGACCTTCGGCAGCTCGTCCTTGCCGCGGTAGATGCGCAGCCCCGGGCGGCTGACGCGCTCCAGGCGGTCGATGACCGGGCGCCCCTCGAAGTACTTCAGCCCGATCGTGAGCCGCGGCTTGCCGCCATCGGCATCCAGGCGAAAGTCGGTGATGTAGCCCTCGTCCTTCAGCACCTTGACGATCGCGGTCTTCAGGCGCGAGGAGGCGAGCTGCACCTCGCTCTTGCCCGCGGTCTGGCCGTTGCGGATGCGCGTCAGGAGGTCTGCAATGGGATCAGTCATGCTCATGCAGCGCCCCTTACCAGCTCGCCTTCGCCAGACCCGGAATCTCTCCGCGGCTCGCGACCTCGCGGATCTTCACCCGCGCGAGGCCGAACTTGCGGTACACCCCGCGCGAGCGCCCGGTGATCGCGCAGCGGTTGCGCTGGCGCGAAGCGGAGGCATCGCGCGGCTGCATCTGCAGCTCCACCTGCGCGGCCGCGCGCGCCTCGGGCGAGGTCTTGGGGCTGCGGATCAGCTCCTTGAGCTTCGCGCGCTTGGATGCGTACTTTTTCACGATCCCGGCGCGACGCTTCTCGCGCTCGACCATGCTCGTCTTCGCCATAGACTTTGTGGTTCCTGATTACTTCCGGAACGGGAAGTTGAATGCCTCGAGCAACGCTCGTCCCTTGCGGTCATCTCTGGCCGTCGTAGTGATGGTGATATCCATGCCCCGCACCTGATCGATCTGGTCGTACTGAATCTCTGGGAAAATGATCTGCTCCTTCACACCCAGGCTGTAGTTGCCCTGGCCGTCGAAGGAGCGCGGCGACACGCCGCGAAAGTCGCGGATGCGCGGCATCGCGATGTTGATCAGGCGGTCGAGAAACTCGTACATGCGCCGCCCGCGCAGCGTCACCTTGGCGCCGATCGGCAGCCCCGCGCGGATCTTGAAAGAGGCGATCGCCTTGCGCGACTTGGTGACGAGGGGCTTCTGGCCGGTGATCTTGATCAGATCGGCCACCGCCGCATCCATCACCTTCTTGTCGGCGGCGGCTTCCCCGACACCCATGTTGACGGTGATCTTGGCGATGCGCGGCACCTGCATCGGGTTCTCGATCTTCAGGTCCGCGCGCAGGCGCGGCACGACCGTCTCGCGGTAGAAGCTGTGCAGGCGCGCAGGACCGGAAGGCTTCTGCGGCGCCTTGCGCTCGGCGGCCGGCGCCGGCTTCTCGGCCTGGGCCTTCTCGGGCGCGGCACGCGACTTCTTCTGGCCGCCCGTCTTTGACTTCTTGTCGGCTGGCGCCGTCTCGTTAGACATCGAGCATCTCGCCGTTTGATTTGAAGTAGCGCACACGCTTGCCATCGGCGAGGGTCTTCACCCCGACGCGGTCACCCTTCTTGGAGGAAGGGTTCCAGATCGCCACCTTGGAGATCGCCAGCGGCACCTCCTTCTCGATGATGCCGCCCTGCTTGCCGGCCTGCGGATTGGGCTTGGTGTGCTTCTTGGCCATGTTGACGCTCTCGACCACGACGTGGCCGCTGGCGATCACCTGCAGCACCGCGCCGCGGCGCCCCTTGTCGCGCCCCGAGAGCACGATGACCTGATCACCCTTGCGTATCCTTCTCATCACAGCACCTCGGGTGCGAGCGAGATGATCTTCATGAACTGCACGTTGCGCAGCTCGCGCGTCACCGGCCCGAAGATGCGCGTGCCGATTGGCTCGAGCTTGTTGGTGAGAAGTACGGCGGCGTTGCCGTCGAAGCGGATGAGTGAGCCGTCCGGGCGGCGCACGCCGCGCCTGGTGCGCACCACGACCGCGTCGTACACCTCGCCCTTCTTCACCTTGCCGCGCGGGATCGCGTCCTTGACGCTCACCTTGATGACGTCGCCCACGTTCGCGTAACGCCGGCGCGTGCCGCCGAGCACCTTGATGCACATCAGGGTGCGCGCGCCGCTGTTGTCAGCGGCATTAAGCATGGTGCGCAACTGGATCATGATTCAAACCTGCTTTCCAACACGGTCGCAGCGCCCTTCAGCGCCCCGCGGCCTTCTCCACAACCTCGAGCAGCCGCCACGACTTGCGTCGCGACACCGGGCGGCACGGGGCGATGGTCACGAGGTCGCCTTCCTTCGATTCACCGACCTCATCGTGCGCCAGGAGCTTGGTGGTACGGCGGATGAACTTCCCGTAGCGCGGATGCTTGATGAGACGCTCGATCTCGACCGCGATCGTCTTAGGCGTCTTGGTGCTCACCACGCGCCCGGTAAGGGTGCGTGCGCCCTTGGCCTCCACCGCGCCGGCCTGCGCCGGGGCGTTCTCTGCGGCGCTCGCCTCGGGGGCGGCCGGTGACTGCTTCTTGCTTGCGCTCACTTGCCTTTACCTCCGGCCTGCGCCGTGTGCTTCTGCCGCAGTACCGTCTTCACGCGCGCGATGTTGCGCCGCGCGTGACCGAACTGGTCGGGCTTGGGCTGCTGCCCGGTGGCGCGCTGCATGCGCAGCGCGAATTGCTCCTTGCGCAGCTTCACGAGCTCCTCAGCGAGCTCCTCGGAGGAGAGCCCGTTGAGCTTCTGGCGGTACTGACGCACCTCACCGAGTTTCATTTACCGAACCTGCCGTTTCACGAATGAGGTGGACACGGAGAGCTTCGAGCCGGCGAGCCGGAAGGCCTCGCGGGCGGTCACCTCGTCCACGCCTTCCATCTCGAACAACACCTTGCCGGGCTGCACGCGCGCCACGTAGTACTCCACGTTCCCCTTGCCGCTGCCCATGCGCACCTCGAGCGGCTTCTTGGAGATGGGCACGTCCGGGAACACGCGGATCCAGATCTGTCCGCCGCGCTTCACGTAGCGCGCCATGGCGCGCCGCGCCGCCTCGATCTCGCGCGCGGTCATGCGGGCGCGGCTGGTGGCCTTGAGTCCGAATTCGCCGAAGGACACGTTGGCTCCGCGCTGCGCGAGGCCGCAGTTGCGGCCCTTGAACTGCTTGCGGTACTTGGTGCGTTTGGGCTGAAGCATGTTCTAGCTTTCCGTAAAGGCTTCAGGCCTGCGCCGGGGTTTCCGCAGGCGCAGCGGCCGCGGCGGGAGCTGCGGCGGCGGCGGGGGGCACGGGAGCGACGGGGGGTACGGCGGCAGCGCTCGCCTGGGCCGCAGCCGCTGCTGCCTCGCCCTCGGCGGCGGACTTCTCCAGATCGCTCTTGTCGAACACCTCGCCCTTGAAGATCCACACCTTGACGCCGATGACGCCATAGGTGGTGCGCGCCTCGGACAGCCCGTAGTCGATGTCCGCACGGAAGGTATGCAGCGGAATGCGTCCCTCGCGGTACCACTCGGTGCGGGCGATTTCCGAGCCGTTCAGACGCCCGGAGACGCGCACCTTCACCCCGAGGGCACCGGAGCGCATGGTGCTCATGACCGCGCGCTTCATGGCGCGGCGGAACATCACGCGCTTCTCGATCTGCTGCGCGATGGAGTCGGCCACCAGCTGCGAGTCGAGCTCGGGCTTACGGATCTCGGCGATGTTCAGGCGCACATCGTTGACGGTCATCCCCAAGAGCGCAGCCGTCTCCTGGCGCAGCTTCTCGATGTCCTCGCCTTTCTTGCCGATGACGATGCCGGGACGGGCGGTCTGGATGGTGATGTTCACCTTCTTGGCGGCGCGCTCGATCAGGATGCGGCTGACGGAAGCCTCCTTCAGCTTGTCCTTGAGAAACTCGCGCACGCGGAAGTCGGTGTGCACGTGCAGCGGGAACTGCTTCTTGCTCGCGTACCAGCGACTGGTCCAGTCGCGGGTGATCCCGAGCCGCATGCCCAGCGGATTGACCTTCTGACCCATGCCTATTCCTTCCTGCCGTCGCTCACGGCGACGGTGATGTGGCTGTTGCGCTTGATGATGCGTGCGCCGCGCCCCTTGGCACGGGCCGCGAAGCGCTTGAGCGTCGGGGCGGCATCCACGTGGATGAGGGACACCTTCAGCTCGTCGATGTCGGCGCCGTGATTGTGCTCGGCGTTCGCAACTGCGGACTCGAGTACCTTGCGCACCAGCTTCGCGCCCTTCTTGGGCATGAACTTCAAGGTCGAGATGGCAAGCCCGACGCTCTGGCCGCGCACCACGTCCGCCACCAGGCGGCACTTCTGCGGGGAGATGCGCGCGTAGCGCAGTTTGGAGGTTACCTGCATGTGTCTTGCGCGCCTTTAGCTGGCGGCGGCCTCCACCTTGCGATCCCCCGAGTGCGCCTTGAACGTGCGCGTCGGGGCGAACTCGCCGAGCTTGTGGCCGACCATATTCTCGGTGATGAGCACCGGAATGTGCTGGCGGCCGTTGTGCACGGCGATCGTGAGACCCACCATCTCCGGCACCACCATCGAGCGGCGCGACCAGGTCTTGATGGGCTTGCGGTCGTTGCGGGCAGAGGCGATCTGCACCTTCTTCGCAAGATGCAGATCGACAAACGGGCCCTTCTTCAGTGAGCGTGGCATGTGTGTCTCTTAGCGGATGCGGTTCCTGCGGCGCTGGACGATCATGTTGTCGGTGCGCTTGTTGTGACGCGTCTTGAGTCCCTTGGCGTTCTGGCCCCAGGGCGAGACCGGGTGCGGGTTGCCCTGGCCGGACTTGCCCTCCCCGCCCCCGTGCGGGTGATCCACCGGGTTCATGGCGAGCCCGCGCACCGTCGGACGTATGCCCTTCCAGCGCTTGGCGCCCGCCTTGCCGTAGCTGCGCAGGTTGTGCTCATCGTTCCCCACTTCCCCGATGGTGGCGCGGCAGTCGATGTGCACCTTGCGCGTCTCGCCGGACTTCAGTCGCAGGTACGCGTAGATGCCCTCGCGCGCGGTGAAGGATGCGGAGCTGCCGGCGCTGCGCGCCAGCTGCCCGCCGCGGCCGGGCTTCATCTCCACGTTGTGGATGATCGAGCCCACCGGGACGTGGCGCAGCGACATCGCGTTACCCGGCTTGATCGGCGCATCCGCCCCGGAGCGCACCTCGTCCCCGGGCTTCAGGCCCTTGGGCGCGAGGATGTAGCGCCACTCCCCGTCGGGATACTTAACGAGCGCGATGTGGCTGGTGCGGTTCGGGTCGTACTCCAGGCGCTCGACGATGCCGGCGATGCCGTCCTTGTCACGCTTGAAGTCGACGAGGCGGTACTTCTGTCGGGTGCCCCCGCCGTGGTGACGCGTGGTGATGCGGCCGAAATGGTTGCGGCCACCGGTCTTGCTCTGGTGCGAGGTGAGCGCCTCTAGCGGGCCGCCCTTGTACAGGTGCGAGCGGTCGACCTTGACGACCGCGCGCTGGCCCGGGGTTCTCGGCTTGTACTTGATGAGAGCCATGATGTTGGTCCGTGTCAGCCCTTGGCGCGCGCTTCGTAGTCGATCGTCTGGCCGGAAATGAGGCTCACGTAGGCCTTCTTCCAGTCCTGCGTGCGCCCCGCGGTGCGCCCGAAGCGCCGCGTCTTGCCCGGCTCGTTCACCACCTGCACGCCCGACACCTTGACGTCGAACATGAGCTCGACCGCCTTCTTGATGTCGGTCTTGGTCGCATCGCGCCGCACGCGGAAGGTGTACTGGTTGTGGTTCTGCATGGCGAGCGAGCTCTTCTCGGTCACGTGCGGGGCGATCAGCACGCTCATCAGCTGTTCGCGATTCACTGCAGGCGCTCCTCGATCAGCTTCACCGCACCGACCGTCATCAGCACCTTGTCGTAGGCGGCAAGGGAGAGCGGATTCAGAGCCGGCACCTCGATGACCTCGACGTGCGGAAGGTTGCGCGCGGCCAGGTGCAGCTTCTGGTCGGTGGCTTCCACCACGATCAGCACCGAGGGGAGCGACCAGGCCTTCAGCTGGCTCGCCAGGAGCTTGGTCTTCGGCTCCTTGAGCTCGATGCCGTCGGTGACCAGCAGCCGCTCGGTGCGCACCAGCTCCGCGAGCATCGAGCGGATCGCTCCGCGATACATCTTGCGATTGACCTTCTGTGCGAAATCACGCGGCTTGGCCGCGAAGGTCCGCCCGCCGCCGACCCAGATGGGCGAGCGGCTCGAGCCCGAGCGCGCCTGGCCGGTGCCCTTCTGCGCCCAGGGCTTGCGGCCGCCGCCGCGCACTTCGGCGCGCGTCTTCTGCGCCTTGGTGCCCGAGCGCCCGGCGGCGCGATAGGCGCTGAGCACCTGGTGCACGAGCGCCTCGTTGAACTTGCCGCCGAAGGTGCTTTCCGAGACCTGCAGCGTGGACTCGCCGGTGACTGACTTGAGCTTCATGGCGGCCTACTTCTTTACGGCCTTGGCCGGATCCTTGGACGGGCCGGCCTTGGTCGGCGTCGTGGTCTTGCGCTTGGCCAACCGTGCGGCCTTCAGCGAGGGACGCACCAAGACCTGGCCGCCTTCAGCTCCCGGCACCGCGCCTCGGATCAGAAGGAGATTGCGCTCCAGGTCCACCTGCACCACGCGCAGGTTCTCGGTCGTGCGGCGCATGACGCCCATGTGACCGGACATGCGCCGTCCCTTGAACACGCGCCCCGGGGTCTGGCGCTGGCCGATCGAGCCGGGTGCGCGGTGCGAGAGCGAGTTGCCGTGGCTCGCCATGCCGCCAGCGAAGTTGTGGCGCTTCATCGTGCCGGCGAAGCCCTTGCCGATGGTGGTGCCGGTCACGTCCACCGCCTCGCCTTCCTTGAAAAGGTCGGCCTTGATCTCGCTCCCGGGGGTCAGCTCGGTCTTGTCAGCCTCGCTCAGGCGAAACTCCACCAGCGCACGCCCCGGGGCGACGTTCGCCTTGGCGTAGTGACCGGCCACGGCCTTGGAATACAGCTGCGGGCGGCGGGTGCCGTAGGTCACCTGCACCGCACGGTAGCCGTGCTTGTCCTGCGCCTTCACCTGCGTGACGCGGTTCGGCAGAACCTCGATAACGGTCACCGGGACGGTCTCGCCCGCCTCGGTGAATACGCGCGTCATGCCGGCTTTACGCCCGACGAGTCCGATAGCCATTCACGTCCTCTCACCGCCTCGCGGGCGCTGCGACTGGCGCCCCGCCGAGACCCTAAAAGCAGCGAGCTAAGTAATTGACACGACAGGAGATTTGGCGTCCCGCCAGACGGCAGTGCCAAGTCTCGAGTGGTCTTGGAGCTTCGATGCCCAACGCGTGGGCTCGCCCCAACCTCGCCCGATGCCGCTTACGCGACTTGCCCCGCAAGTGCCGGAGCCAAAAAGGGCGCGCAGTATAGGCGGCGCCCGTAGTTCAATCAACTGCAAGTTTGGGGCCAGCGTGCGCCGGAGCGCGCGACTGAAGCTGTCCGCGACCGAAAGCCCTCAGTTGAGCTTGATCTGCACGTCGACGCCTGCGGGAAGCTCGAGCTTCATGAGCGCGTCCACCGTCTTGTCGGTCGGGTTCATGATGTCCATCAGGCGCTTGTGGGTGCGCAGCTCGAACTGGTCGCGCGCGTCCTTGTCCGCGTGCGGGGAGACGAGCAGGGTGAAGCGCTCCATCTTGGTCGGCAGCGGCACCGGGCCCTTGACGGTCGCGCCGGTGCGCTTGGCCGTCTCCACGATCTCGCGCGCGGAGGAGTCGATCAGGCGATGATCGAACGCCTTCAAGCGGATACGGATGTTCTGATTAGCCATGAAACGCTCCAGCGCCTGCCGAGTGACTTATTGACTGCAACGATTGCGATTTACTTCAGGATCTTGGTCACGACGCCTGCGCCGACGGTCTTGCCGCCCTCGCGGATCGCAAAGCGCAGCCCGTCCTCCATCGCAATCGGACTGATCAGCTCGATCGTCATCTTGATGTTGTCCCCGGGCATGACCATCTCCACCCCGGCCGGCAACTCGATCGTCCCCGTCACATCCGTCGTGCGAAAGTAAAACTGCGGCCGGTAGCCTTTGAAGAACGGCGTGTGACGTCCGCCCTCCTCCTTCGCCAGCACGTACACCTCGCACTCAAAGTGTGTGTGCGGAGTGATGCTCCCGGGCTTGGCCAGCACCTGTCCTCGCTCGACCTCTTCGCGCTTCGTGCCCCGCAGCAGCACCCCGACGTTGTCTCCCGCCTGCCCCTCATCCAGGAGCTTGCGGAACATCTCCACCCCGGTGCAGGTGGTCTTCACCGTGGCCTTCAGGCCCACGATCTCCACCTCATCGTTCACCTTCACGATCCCGCGCTCGATGCGCCCGGTCACCACCGTCCCGCGCCCGGAGATCGAGAACACATCCTCCACCGGCATCAGAAACGGCTTGTCCACCTCGCGCTTGGGGATCGGGATGTACTTGTCCATCTCCTCCACCAGCCTCACCACCGATGGCACCCCAATCTCGCTCTTGTCTCCCTCGAGCGCCTTCAACGCCGAGCCAATCACGATCGGGGTCTTCTCCCCGGGAAACTTGTACACGGTCAGAAGCTCGCGAACCTCCATCTCCACCAGCTCCAGCAGCTCCTTGTCATCGACCATGTCCGCCTTGTTCATGTACACCACGATGTACGGCACGCCCACCTGGCGGGCCAGCAGAATGTGCTCGCGCGTCTGGGGCATCGGCCCATCGGCTGCCGAAACCACCAGAATCGCCCCGTCCATCTGGGCGGCTCCCGTGATCATGTTCTTCACGTAGTCCGCATGCCCCGGGCAGTCCACGTGCGCGTAGTGGCGGTTCTTGCTCTGATACTCAACGTGCGCGGTCGAGATCGTGATCCCGCGCGCCTTCTCCTCGGGTGCCTTGTCAATCTGGTCGTACGCCATGAACGTGCCGCCGTAGGTCTCGGCCATCACCTTCGTCAGCGCTGCGGTGAGTGTCGTCTTCCCATGGTCCACGTGACCAATCGTCCCCACGTTGACGTGCGGCTTGTTGCGCTCGAATTTCTCTTTGGACATG
>Ga0302326_10019256_pt1 | contig 14110 bp, 15 predicted proteins | sample Palsa_T0_3_FD_202264 | JGI IMG/M metagenome (GOLD analysis project Ga0302326, IMG submission 202264) | Peat permafrost microbial communities from Stordalen Mire near Abisko, Sweden - Palsa_T0_3 | ecosystem: Environmental > Terrestrial > Soil > Palsa > Peat permafrost | place: Sweden: Abisko... | reverse complement strand
CACCCTGCACCTGCGGGCCAGCACGGGCTCCGCCGATATCTTCGCGCGGCTCTGCGACGTCGACCCCGAAGGGCAGTCGCGAAACGTCACGGACGGAATCCTCCGGATCGGCGGGTAGGAGCACATCACGGTACCGATGAGTTCGACCGCTTATCAGTTCGCGCCCGGGCACCGGCTGCGGCTGCAGGTCAGCGGGCGCCTTCCCCGCGATTCGCCCGCAACACCGGTACGGCGGAGCCGCTAGCCACGGCAACGCGCCTGGTCCCGACTCACATCGTGGTCTATCACGACGCGGCCCGGCCGTCGGCTCTGCTGCTTCCGGCCGCGGCGGCGAGCCCGGACGCGTAGTGAAGTGGGAACCGCGATGCGTTCAGCATCTGCCCTCTCCAGTCTCCGAAGGCCGGCGTGTATTCCCCCTTGGACCATTCAACGCGTCGCCTCGCCCTACGCTTCCTAGCAAGTTCTAATATCAACCGTCGGCAGAAGAGAGGCGATGGGTGAGGACAGGCCGGGACCAGGCTCGCCGCGGCAGGTGGCGCCCGCTTCGCGCGCGTACCGCCGCGGTCACGGTGGCGGTCCTGACCCTGGCCGGCTGCGGGACCAAGGCCGGCTCGGGCGCGGCGAAGCCGCCGAGCCCGATGTCGATCAGCAGCGAGGCGTTCATCCAGGGCGCTCTCGCGCAGCAGTACACCTGTCACGGCGCCAAGGTAAATCCCCCGCTGACCTGGTCAGGCGCCCCGCCGGGCACCAAGAGCGTGGCGCTCATCGTCGATGACTCATCCGCGCCGATCACGCCCTATATCTACTGGCTGGTGTTCGACATCAGCCCGGGCACGACAGACATCCAGGAGGGCTTGCTGCCCACCGGCGCGCGGCAGGCGCAGAACAGCAAGGGCAGCGCGGACTACCAGGCCCCGTGCCCGAGCGGCCGGCACTCCTACCGATTTACCATTTATGCGCTGAACCGCGTCCTGGAGCTGCCCAGCGGCGCCCCCTTGCTGTCGGTGTGGACTGCGATCGCAGCTGCCACAATCGGACGTGGGCGAATTGTGGTAACCGGACATCCGTGATCAAGGTCACAGATGACGTGATCGGACCTAAACCAAACTTTTTCAATCGTGTGACACGCCCACCGCTGGTGAGCAACAATCGATGATCAAGCGGGTTTCACGGCGCTCGCTACAACGAGGGAAGGCTCGCGTTTTTCGGCCGCGTGTGCCTAGCTAGCGCCCCTACCGGCCCCGGCACTCTGGATGGAGACCATGATTCTGGTCGCTGGACTCGCCATTGCCGGCCTCGTCGGCATCGCGGTAGCCCTTTATTTCATCATCCGTACAGGCGGTAGCGCCCGTAACCGCAACGCTCGCGTTCGGGCCGCCGGATCCGGCCGGACCAGGGCCGATAGACAGCGGTTCAGCAGCGCCGCGAGTGACGAGCGCCCGGCAAATGCTCGCCAGGCCGCGAATAACGACAGAACCATGAATGCGCACCGGGGTCCGAATCCGGGCCGGAGCGCCACTTCCGGCCGGAGCGCCACTTCCGGGCGGAGCCCGAATACCGGCCGGAGTCCGGTGGCCGCCATGGCCATGCCCGCGTACGGCGCGGGAAGCACGCCCGAGGCAAGCCTGGACGATGGGCCGGGTGAGGCCTGGGCGGGCCCTGGACCCGATGACTCCCCGCAGCCGCTCGGCGGCTTCGGACCCGCTGCCCCGAGGCCGGGCAGCCGATCCGCGACGCGCCTGGTCCGTGCGGACGGCGCAGGCGCCGACGAGGACACGGCTGAGGCCGACGAGGACACGGCGAGGGCGGCCAAACCGCGTCGGCGCATGGGCTGGCGCAAGGGGGCCGACATGGACGAGGAAATGTGGCCGACGGAATCCTTCGGCGGCGTGAGCGACGACCAGTTCTGGGATGACCTCGCGTCCGACAAGCCGCTGGCGAGGACCGCGCGTCCTGCTCGGCACGGCTCTGCGAACCGGTCGCCGGCTGCTGATCCGTCGGCGCGGTCGCGGCCCGGACCCAAGGCCCCCAAGCCGGGTGGTGCCTGGGGCAACGCAAGGCGAACGGGAAACTCGGCGTATCCAGAATCGCCGCCCGGCGCCGCTGACCGCACCGCGATTCAGCCCGTCCACGCGGCTCCCCTGCCGGGCCCGGCTTCACCGGCCACAGGGCCGACCCAGCCAGTCCCGACTCAGCCAGCTCCGACGCAGCCAGTCGTAACGCAGCCAGTTGCGACGCAGCCAGTTGCGACGCAGCCAGTTGCGACGCAGCCAGTTGCGACGCAGCCAGCTCCGACTCAGCCGGCTCCAACTCAGCCGGCTCCGATGGCTCAAGGTCAGGGGAATCAGTATCCCCGGCCCAGCAGCCAGCCGATGCGGACGGGCGCTGCGCCCAGCGAGACGAGCGGGCGGCGCCTCGGCGCTGCTACCAGCGCTGACGACGATCCGCTGACCAGCGCGGCCTTCTCACAGCGTTCCAGCGGACCGGTCGACGGACGTTCCAACCAGGTTCCCAGCGGGCCGCACGACATCAGCCGGGAGCGCTACCCGGCCGCCGGGGACCGGGCCGACCGGGGCCGACCCGATAGGTCCCGGCCCAGCGGGGGCTGGTACCGCTCGTCGGATAGTGCCGCCGTCGACGCCTACGGCAGGCCGGCCGACGCCCATCGCGGCACCGCTGCCTACCCGTATCCCGGTCAGCCCCTAGGCGCGCCCGTGGCGGAAGCCCCCGGGACACCGCCGTCTGGCGTTCCCTACGGATACGGCAACGGGAGCAACGTGCCCGCTCCGGCCGACGAGCCCTGGCGGCCGAACGAGCCCCGCCGACCGAGCGTAACCGGGCGGCCGAATGAGCCCCGGCGGCCGAACGTGTCCGGGGAGCATATCCGGCGCGGCGGCGGCGGATATCAGGCTCCACGGCAAGGTCAGGGCGACGGTCACCCGAGTGGTGGTCACCGTAGACCCCGCGATCCTCGGGACGACTACCAGCGGTTAGTGAGCGAGCGCTAACCGGGTCCTAGCACACTAGGAGCATGCCCGAAGGAGACGTGGTCTGGCAGACGGCTCGCCGCCTGCATAAGGCGCTGGCGGGGCGGACGCTAACCCGCAGCGACTTCCGTGTTCCGCGGCTGGCCACCGTTGACCTGACCGGCGACGTGGTCACCGAGACCGCATCCCGCGGCAAGCACCTGCTCACCCGGACCGGGAACGGGCTGACTATCCACACCCACCTGCGCATGGACGGCACCTGGCGGGTGCAGCCCGCGGCCGAGCGGATATGGGACGATCACCGGATCAGGCTGGTACTCGCCAACGAGGACTGGCAGGCCATCGGGTACCAGCTCGGCGTCGTCGAACTGATCCGCACCAGCGAAGAGTCGAAGGTCACCGGCCACCTGGGCCCGGATCTGCTGGGCAGCGACTGGGACACCGACGAGGCGGTGCGACGGCTGAGCGCCGGACCTGACCGCCCGATCGGTGAGGCGCTGCTCGATCAAGCAAACCTGGCTGGGATCGGAAATGTCTACAAGGCCGAGGTGCTGTTTCTGCGCGGCGTCAATCCGTGGCAGCCCACCGGGACGGTACCGGATCTCGACGCCCTGGTTAACCTGGCCTGGCGACTGCTTGAGGCGAACAAGGAACGCCACGGCCACATAACGACAGGTAACTGGCAGCGCGGCCAGGAACACTGGGTGTACGGGCGGCGTGGCCGGGCGTGCCGTCGCTGCGGCACGCCCATCCGGTCGGAGGGACAGCAGGACCGGATCACCTTCTGGTGCCCGTCCTGCCAGCCCGGCTGACCACGTCCGGCGCCAGGCGACCCGTCCTGCGAACGGGGGCGCCTGGCGCAGGAGTACCGCACGGCTACGTAACGATGATGTTGGAGGCGGTCAGGGCCGCGTTCCAGGCGGTGTCGTCCTGGGTTGTGGTGCCGTAGCCCGGGCCGGGCTGGAGCAGGTTCGCCACCGTGATGAAGTCGTTCAGCATTCGCTCGTAGGCAGCTTGGTTGACGGTCGGCAGCAGGGCGCGGGTGGCCAGGATCTTCCTGGCCTGGGCCCGCACGATCCTGGCATCGGCCTCGAAGGCGAGGTGATTGGCGACGGTGGGCGAGAGCATTTCTGCTTCCAGGGCCCCGGCCAGGACATCGACGTCATCGTTGAACGTCACCTGAGCCTGCCCGCCGGCCGATTTCAGCCACACAGTTGCCGGGTCGGCGGCGGCCGGGGACGAGGCGGCCGGGAGCGAGGCGGCCGGGGACGAGGCGGCCGGGGACGAGGCGGCCGGGGACGAGGCGGCCGGGGACGAGGCGGCCGGGGACGAGGCGGCCGGGGACGAGGCGGCCGGGGACGAGGCGGCCGGGGACGAACTAGGCATCGAGGAGACAACCGCAGGTGAGGCGGGGGGCGTGACGGCAGTCGTACCGTGGTGAGTTACCCTGCAACCGGAAACAATGGCGACTGCGGCGATAGTGGCGGCCACTCGACCTAGCCTCATGACTAAATCCCTATTCATCAGCTGCTATTTACTTCCTGCTGCTACTTAGGAATTGAGTGTCATTCGCGGGCGTAGCGGCGCGGTTCGCTCTTCGGTTGCAAGCCGGTTGCACTGTCCGGCAGGGTCTATGGGAGCCGCATTAAGTGACGCTGGGCCACGGGGCGGGCCTATCCCGGCAGGCTATGAGGGCGCCTGACCGACGACACCGCTGTCCGTTCGGTAAAAGTAATTTCCTACCGAACGGGCCTGGCTTCACCTATCGCGACCTCCGATTCCGGCGCCGGTGGCGACGCCCGGCCGGAACGGATCACACACCCGGTCGTCCACAGCGCGAGGACGGCGATGATCGCGGTCAGGAGGCCGAAGGCGCCAGGCTGACCCGACACCGCGTCTAGGCCATCCACCAGGTACGGCGCCGCGAAGCCCAGGTAGGCCGCTCGTGGCCCGAGGAAATCGCCCCGCAGGGCCGGTGGACCGCTGAAGGCGGCCAACCGATGTTCTCACTCAAAGTAATTGGGTAGACACTCTTTGTTATATGAACGCGGCAGGCCGGAGCGTTGGCTCGCCAGCGTGACAACGGGGGCATTCAGCTTGGGGGGCATTTGGTGACGGGACAGCCGGAGTTTTCCATACGGGCGGTTCGCCGGGCGACGGGAGGACGCTGGTGAGCGCCGTGGTGGTGGCTGGCCTGGGATATGTGGGCCTGCCGCTGGCGATGCGGGCGGTGGCGGCCGGGCACGAGGTGACCGGCTATGACACCGACCTGGTCCGGGTGAAGCGGCTGGAAGCCGGGGAATCGTATGTGGAGGACGTGCCCGCAAACGAGCTCACGGCCGCGCTGCGGTCCGGGCGGTTCCAGCCGTCGGCCAGCGCGGACGCCTGCGCCGGCTTCGATGTCGCCGTGATCACGGTTCCCACGCCGCTGCGAGAAGGGCTGCCCGACCTGGCCTACGTCGAGGCGGCCAGCCGCACGCTGTCCCGTTACCTGCGTCCGGGCACAACGGTCATCGTGGAATCCACGTCCTACCCGGGAACCACGCAGGAGCAGGTCCTGACGTGGCTTGAAGACGGATCCGGGCTGGTCGCGGGCGCCGACTTCTGCCTTGGCTACAGCCCGGAACGCATCGACCCGGGGAACCGCACCTGGACCCTGGCCACGACGCCGAAGATCGTGTCGGGCATCGACGCCAACTCGCTGGCCGCGGTGGAGAACTTCTACCGGGGCATCGTGGACAAGACCGTGGCGGTCTCCTCGCCGCGCGAGGCGGAACTGGCCAAGCTCATCGAGAACACCTTCCGGCACGTGAACATCGCGCTGATGAACGAGCTGGCGATGTTCGGGCGTGAGCTCGGCGTCAACGTATGGGAGGCCATCGACGCCGCGGCCAGCAAGCCGTTCGGGTACATGCGGTTCAGTCCCGGGCCTGGGGTGGGCGGTCACTGCCTACCCATCGATCCGTCGTACCTGTCCTGGCGGGTGGAGCGGACACTCGGCCAGAGGTTCCGGTTCGTGGAGCTGGCCAACGACATCAACAGCCATATGCCGGACTATGTCGTCCGGCGGCTGCTGCTAGGGCTGAACCAGCGCGGGCGGCCGGTGAACGGGTCCCGGATCTTGCTGCTGGGTCTCGCCTACAAGAAGAACACCGGCGACGCGCGGGAATCACCCGCCATCCGCATCGCCGAGCTCTTGCTGGGCATGGGAGCGGAAGTCCGGGCCGCCGACCCGCTGGTGACCGAGACGGCCGTCATCGACCCGGCGGTGGCCCGCGTCGACGCCACGCCCGAGGAGATCGCCGCCGCCGACATCGTGGTCATGCTCACCGAGCACGACGTCTTCTCGACCGCCGACATCAGCCAGCACGCGCGTTACGTGCTCGACTGCCGGCGGGTCCTGAGTGGCGCGAACGTCGAGACACTGTGAGACCAGGCTCGTGCGAGTCATCTGCGTAGCGGGGGCCCGGCCCAATTACATGAAGGTCAAGCCGGTGATGGACGCGCTTGAGGAGCGGGGGGCCCAGGTCATCCTGGTCCACACCGGGCAGCACTACGATCCCGCGATGAGCGACGTGTTCTTCGCTGAGCTCGGCATCCGCCTCCCGGACCACTTCCTCGGAGCGGGCTCGGGCACCCATGCCGTGCAGACGGGTCGGGTGATGACGGCCTTCGAGCCGCTCGCCGCCGAGCTGGCCCCCGATGTGGTGGTCGTGGTCGGCGACGTGAACTCGACGTTGGCCTGCGCGCTGGTCACCGCGAAGCTCGGGGCGCCGCTGGCGCACGTCGAAGCGGGCCTGCGCAGCGGTGACCGGTCGATGCCCGAGGAGATCAACCGGCTCCTCACCGACAGGGTGAGCGACTACCTGTTCGCCCCTTCGGCGGACGCGGTGGCCAACCTGCGGGCCGAGGGATACGGCCAGGAGCAGATCCACCTCGTCGGGAACGTCATGGTGGACACCCTGCTGGCGAACGCCGACCGGGCCGCCGCCGGCGGCACGCTGGCCAGGCTCGGCCTGCGGCCGGGGCAGTACGGCCTGGTGACGCTGCACCGCCCGGCCAACGTGGACGACCCGGCCGTGCTCGGCGCGCTGCTGCCGGCGCTCGCCGAAATCTCACGTAGCTGCCCGCTGGTGCTGCCCGCCCACCCCAGGGCGGCGGGCAGGCTGCACTCCGCCGGGCTTCCGGCCGGAGTGTGGATCATCCCGCCGGCCGGGTATCTCGACTTCATCGCGCTCGAGGCGTCGGCGCGGCTGGTCCTGACCGACTCCGGCGGGGTGCAGGAGGAAACCACCATGCTCGGCGTCCCGTGCCTGACGCTCAGAGACAGCACCGAGCGGCCGATCACCGTGACTGAGGGCACGAACCGGCTAGTGGGGCGGGACCCGGACCTGATCGTCAGGGCGGCACTGCAGGTACTAGCCACACCACCGCCCCGGCCAGGCAAGCCGGCCCTATGGGACGGGCAGGCCGGCCAGCGGATAGCGGCCGCCCTGGTGGCCGGACACGACGCCAGGAGCCAGCGAGTTGCATCGTTACCTGACAGAAGGTCCGGATCAGCCACGGGCTAACTGCGCGGCGGGATCGTCAACACAACGGTTTCCAGCAGTCGGACTAGTTCTTCCCCACCGGTCGCGCACAGGCTGGCCAGCGCCGAGCGCGTGACGGTCTGGAAGGTGGTGAGCGCCTGCTACTGCTGGCTCAGCGCCGGGGCTTGGGGCACAGGATGAGATCGTGGAGAGCGCGGCCACCAGCGCGGGCGGGTTAGTCGACGTCGATGAGGTCGCGTCGCAGCGTGGTGCCGCGGATGGCGTTCATCATGAACATGTTGAGTACCGCCGACTAGTGTTATTACTTAAAGTAGTTATAGGACTACTTTAAGTTGTAGAGTGTGGATGGCGGACGGGGGTGCGCGACTCGCCAGCACGACACCGAGCGATACTCAACGGGGGGATGTGGCAAAGGGCGGTGTGGACTCCCGCGACGGGCGGATACACCAGGCCGCACTACGACCCGGTGATGAGCGAGGTGTTCTTCGCCGAGCTCGGCATCCTGCGCAGCTGCGACCGGTTGAGGGACACCCTGCTAGCGAGTGCCGGGCGGGCCGGCACCAGCGGCATGCTGGCCCGACTCGGCCCGCAGCCCGGACAGTACGGCATCCCGTGCCTAACGCTCAGGGACGGGACCGAGCGGCCAATCACCGTAGCCGAGGACACGGACCGGCTGGCCGGCAGGGAGCCTGACCGGATCGTCACCGCAGCGCACGATGTGATCGCGGGCTCGCGCGCGCCACGGGCAGGCTGGCCAACGCATTGCGGCCTGGCTGATTGACGGCCACGATGCCGGAAGGGTGAGCTGAATGACTGTCAAGGACTTGGTGCGTCCGCTCCCAGGCGTCCGCAAGCTTTCACTACTGCGGCAGCGGATGACCTTTCGCGGATCCGCGTCGTATTGGGAGCAGAGATACGCGCGCGGCGGCAGTAGCGGAGCGGGTTCATATTGCGCCCCGGCGGAGGTCAAGGCCGCGTTCCTCAATGACTTCGTTTATACGCGCGGAGTCGGGTCCGTTATCGAGTTCGGTTGTGGCGACGGGAATCAGCTCTCGCTGGCCGACTACCCACGCTATATCGGGCTGGACATATCCCGGTCCGCCATCGCGCTCTGCCAGCGCCGGTTCGCCGACGACCTGACGAAGAGCTTCTTCCTGTATGACGGTGCCTGCTTCACTGACCATGCCTGCCTTTTCACCGCAGATCTGGCAGTATCCCTCGATGTCATCTATCACCTGACCGAGGATCCGGTCTTCGAGACCTACATGACCCACCTGTTCGCGGCCGGCACGAAGTACGTGATCGTCTATGCGACTAACGGGGAAATGCGCGGTACCGCACCGCACGTTCGGCACCGCCGCTTCACATCCTGGGTAGCGACGCACTGTCCGGGCTGGCGTTTGCTCGAGGTGAGGCAGGGGGCGATATCCAGTCCCGATCGCCCTCATTACTTTGCTTACGAGCGGATCAACACACTGGACGACTCGCTATGAGGCTCGGGGAGGCCGCGTGCTGCTGCGATCGACGCTAGAGCAGGTGACCCATCGCATTATCGTGCGGAGGCGGCTGCCCTGGCCGTTTGCCGCGGCGCGGATATACGTCTCATCGGAAGGAGGGTTGCGTTTTCTCGGGCTCGGCATGACACGGGTAGACCCGGCGCTATTGCGGCTCGCTGCCGAGACGGTCAGGCGCGGCGACACAGTGTGGGACATCGGCGCCAACGTGGGACTTTTCAGTTTCGCCGCCGCGGTGGCCGCAGGGCCGTCCGGACGCGTCCTTGCGGTGGAGCCCGACACCGTGCTTACCGGGCTGCTCCGCCGCTCCGTCGCCGTTAACATTTGTCACGCGCCGGTAGACGTACTGTCAGCCGCTGTCTCGGACGAGGAGTCGCTGGCCCGCTTCCACGTGGCCAAGCGCAACCGGGCCACCAATCACCTGGATGGTTACGGTACCAGTCAGACCGGCGGGGTACGGTCCACGCAACTGGTTCTCGCGCTGACGCTGGACTGGCTGGCTGCCCGATTCCCGCCTCCCGACACGATCAAGATCGACGTGGAGCAGGCCGAGGTCGCCGTGCTGGCGGGCGGTTCCCACGTGCTCGGACTCGCCCGCACCGTCATATGCGAGGTTGCCGGACGCAACTCCGCAGTCGTGCGAGACATACTCAGCAGGCACGGCTACACCCTGTACGATGGTGACCTGCCGGCCAATGAGCGCGTGCCCGTGGACGACGCGCCGGCCAACACGCTCGCCGTCCGCATATCGGGCAGCACGGCAGACTCTCGTGACCTTTAATGACGTGGCCGTACCCGGCGTTCGCGTGGCCACGGTTCAAACGACGTCAGCGCCCTCGCCGCGAGCAGGTACTTGTGACGGCTAAGCCGCCCGTCGTTCTGTTGCTCATGCGCGCAGAGTCACTGGCTGGCCATAGCATCGAGCGCGTATTTGAGACCGTCGCGCCACTGCTGTCCGGGAACTTTGAAGTCAGGGTGGTGCGGGTGCCCTGCCAGAGCCGCGGAATTCTGCGATGCGCGCGCAACCTTATATTCACCGCGCGGCAACGAGCGGACATCATCCATGTGACCGGTGACATTCATTATTGCGCCCTGGCTGTCCGGAGGAAAAGATGCGTCCTGACTATTCACGATTTCAATTCACTGTACCGCCTGAAGGGCATCAGGAAGCTTGTATTCTCAACACTATGGTACTCGCTTCCGCTCCGATGGGCACCCTACGTGACCGTGATCTCGGGAGAAACCAGAAGACAGCTCGAACATTACTTCCCGGCGGCCGCGGGTAAGGTCAAGGTCATCCTGAACTGCGTTGATGGAGCGTTCAAGCAAAATTACAGGACCACGCGAACTGGCACCTCCGGACTCCGGGTGCTGCAGATCGGGACGGCCAGGAACAAGAACCTAGAACGGGTAGCCGCAGCAGCATCGGGACTGCCCCTGCGGCTACGGATCATCGGGCCGCTTAGTAGCAGACAGCGCTCCCTCCTTAGCTCGCTGGACCTTGACTGGGCTTCGGCTCAGCAATTGTCTGGAGAAGAAATGGTCAAGGAATACGAGGATAGCGATCTACTTGTGTTCGCGTCGACATACGAGGGGTTCGGCCTGCCGGTCGTGGAAGCTCAGTCGATCGGACTTCCGGTGATAACATCTAACATTGCCCCAATGACCGAAATTGCCGGGGATGCGGCACTGTATGTTGACCCATACGACGAGAAGGAGATCCGCGCGGCCCTGGAAAGGATTCTGCGCTCACCTCATCTGGCCCGGCTATTGAGTGATCGGGGCCGACGGAATGCCGAGCGCTTCGACCCGAAGACCGCCGCCGAGCACTACGCAGATGTCTACGGACGTACTTGCCGTGGGCCGTCACCGCGGGCGGCTCGAATGACCTGAACAGCTGATCTATCCGGTATCTCCGACATGAATGCCGATGACGTAAGCAACGACTGCCTTGCCGAACGCGCTCGCGCGAGCGCGATCCTGTCCGGCTCCTGATCGCGGCGGCCAGATGCAACGTAGCGCGTCGTCTGCCCAGCCGCTACGTAGGCAGTATGCGCTACTCTATGGAGTGTTATGAATACAAAAAGTGATCATAGCTGGCGGAATGCAGAACGTGCCGGGCCTGACCGCATGGCTTCGCGAAAACGCAGCCAACTGCGCCCGCGGCGACCAGACCACGGGTCTGCGGATGGCGTTCATCTTGGAGAAACTGGCATGACAGCGGTTCCGGCGAGCCTGACCGGTTTTTCCGGCCTGCGGCTGCGGCTGATTATCGCAGCGTTGACCTTCCTGGCCGCTGCCCCCTTGCTGCTCGCGTGGACCATGGCTACCTCGGATCGGCCGACAACCGCTGTTGTCTGGGGTGGTCTTGCGCTGGCGGTTCTTGCATTTGGCCTGCTATATCTGGTGGGCGGTGCCGTCCATCATGACCTTGGCCTAAGCCGCTGGAAGATCGGGTCGTTGATGTTGGTCTGGTACGCGCTGGCCTACGGTGTCGCCACCGTGACCTGGAGCCACCCACAGACCGGTGTCACGACGGAAATCTACCTCCCCAGCGTGCTGCGGGCGTTGTGGCTGGTGGCGGTGGGCATCACCGCCTGGTCAGCCGGCTACCTGATCGGACCGGGCATGCCTGCCCAGCGCTTCACGGCTAGGGCAGTGCGGGCCCTTAGCCGACGGTTCGGCGACCAGGTACGCGGCCCGGCCGTGCCCTGGATCTTGTATGCCATCGGCATCGCAGCCCGTCTCGACAACATCGCCACCACCGGGGTGTTCGGGTACGTCGGCAACATATCCTCCACGGTCACCACCGCGAGCAGTTTCGGAGGGATTCTCGGTACGGTCAGCCAATGCGCTCCTCTGGGAGTCGCGGTGGCGGCTATGCGGGTATTTATCGAGCGCCGACGGCATGGCTGGATAACGCTGGTTATTCTCTTCTCGGCCGAGGTCGCGTTCGGTGCTCTCTCAGGCTACAAGGGGACCTTCATCACTGCCGCGCTTGCGGTCGCTATCCCGCTCAGCGTCTCGCGGCAACGACTGCCCAAGATTCCGCTGATCCTCGGTACGCTGGCCTTCCTCCTCGTCGTCATACCGTTTAACGGGACCTACCGGAGCGTCGTCCGCCAAGGCCCCGTGACACTAACGCCGGGCCAGGCCATGTCGGCCGCGCCCGAGATATTGCGGCAGACCGTAACCGGCAGTAGCCCGACCTCGGCACTATCCACCTCGGTCACCTATATGCTGCAGCGGATCCGCGAGATCGATAGCGTGGCGATTATTGTACAGCGGACGCCGCAACAAATCAGCTTCCGGAGCCCGTTGCAGCTTATAGACGAGCCCTTGGCGGGCATCGTCCCCCGGCTTCTCTGGCCGGGAAAGCCGCTGAACCTCACCGGCTATGAATTCAACCAGGAATACTTCGACGGGCCGGCCACTGAATACACATCTACGCCTGACACTTTCGTCGGTGGGCTGTACCTGTACGGTGGCTGGCTGCCAATGCTGGCGGGCATGTTCATGCTCGGTTGCGCGGTACGACTGCTGGACGATCAACTCGACGTCCGAGCCAACCCACATGGGATCTTCCTAGTGCTGCTTGTCTTCCCGCTACTCGTAACGGGCGAGAATGACTGGGGAAGTGTCCTGTCGTCGATTCCCGCGACCGCGGCTGTGTGGCTGCTCGCCATTGTCGTCACATTCGGACGGGCACGGCCGGAATGACCTCGTGGGCGTTGCCACGAGTTGGACGCAATCCAGACCTGGCGACTTCTCCCCGCAACGATGGCCATGCTAGCTGTGCGCCAACGACCAAACCTGCTCGGTTACCAATGCTTTCTGCTTGCTCGGCCCAGTCGTCTGTAGGCAGAAAATCATTAGCAACTAGGTCGGCGTCAGCCAAAAAGTGATAAGGATAAAGAAATGAATACCACACGCCGAGTTGCCGCTGTCGTGGTACACTACGGAGATCATCAGCGAACCGTCCGCTCCATTCTGGGTCACTGGAATCTAAAGATATTCTCCGGCATTATCGTCGTCGCCAACGACCTCTCTGAGCGGCCAGCCGAACTCACCGACGACATTTGCATCTGGGTGATACCGAAACGGAATCTGGGATTCGGTTCGGGGTGTCAGTTCGCTACGACGATGTGTTCCGCTGATGTTTACGCCTGCTTCAACGCGCATGTCACGATGGACGGCGCTTCCGTCCGCCGATGCGTTGCGGCGTTCGATATCCCGGACGTCGGTATCACAGCGCCAAATGTGCATCTCCAGAATACCGGCAATCCCCAGAAGGATTGGGAATATACGTACTGTATCAGGACATACAGCTCAATTTTGCGGCGTCCGATCCGAGTCCCGCTTCGGCAATCTAGGAGGCGTACAGCAACCGACGGCGCCGGAGCAGGCGACATTCAGTCAATCGGCGGGGTTATCGATAATGAGTGGGCAACTGGGTGCGCGATATTTTGCCGGAGCGAGATCATCAGAGATATCGGGTGGGATGGCAGCTACTTTCTCACCTATGAGGACGCCGATATCGCACTGAGGACGATCAGGAGTGGCTGGCGCGTGGTGACAGTGCCTACTGCTCTCGCCTACCACAGCGGAGAGTCGACGAGGCCCCGAGCCCTATCAGCATACTATGGCATGCGCAACTCGATATGGTTTTTCAGAAAATATCGGAGCCGTCCGCGCCAGATCTTGCTGACTTTCTACCTGCTCCTTCTCCTAATCCGGATCGCAACCGCAGACGCGCTGCGCAGACGTAGGCCGCGCCACGCGCCGTCGGCGACGTATGGCATCGTCGATGGCTGGGCGTTGTGGCCATCAGGCAAAGATCCACTTCCCGGCGAACCGTTGAGGTTTCCTCAGGCATTCTCCCGCATCCCTGACTAGGGAAGGCAGAGTCCCGGCAAAGTAGATGTGACGGTGGGTGACTGGCGGAGAGTTGAGGTTGTTCACTTTGCGTGACTGACGTGGCGGGTGCGCTCCGGCGGACGTGAGAGCCCGCATTTGCACCTTGGGCGGGGCGGCCGCATGCTTGCGAGGCGCGGGATGC